>Ga0209795_10000877_pt1 | contig 20393 bp, 20 predicted proteins | sample AgamicOrMarz_FD_187166 | JGI IMG/M metagenome (GOLD analysis project Ga0209795, IMG submission 187166) | Agave microbial communities from Guanajuato, Mexico - Or.Ma.rz (SPAdes) (version 2) | ecosystem: Host-associated > Plants > Phyllosphere > Phylloplane/Leaf | place: Guanajuato, Mexico...
ACCATTAAATTTTATTGATATTTATTCGCGTGTGCAGATTGAAGAGCTCATTCAAAGCTTTAGTCCCACCATGGTTATCGTTGAGCATGATCAAGCATTTCAACAAACAGTTGCAACAAAAATTATCCCTATGTAGGCAAATATGAAGAATTAAAGCTTTAATTGTAGATTAGATTGTTAAACTATAGGGGGCGTTATTCTAAGCAAAGATTGGCGCTTCTTCTTAGTGCCTAGAATCGTGATTACGTAAATCTAAAATCATATTATGCGTAATCCCTTGTAACATTTTTTAGTAAAATGGAGAGAGTGTTATTTTAAGGAAGAAACCAAGTGACAGAGTTCATTCGTTTTTTAATATGTTATGTAGGTCGCTTTGTTAGTTTTTTTCTAATAACTGCTTTTCTTTTATACGAAGCTATTACTTATTTTCCAAACAGTCTAATGATCATTTATTGGATAGCTTTATTTTTATTAGTTTTGCTACTGATTTACAGTGTGTATCTTTTAAGAAACAGTACACGATGAAATAAACTTTATGTAAACTAAAACAAGCAGGTCCTTGATTATTAAGGATCTGCTTGTTTGACTGTGAATTTAAAGTTTGTACCGAGAAACTCCATTATGTTAACTAAGGTTGTATATCATATACAGTCTAAAAATAGAAAAAACCCCTGGTGCCTGTTCAGGAGTTTTTTCTGCTCTATTGCAGCATTATCCCGTACTCTTTTGTTTTACTATGGATAACACAAAAGAAAGGATTAATAGCCCTGCAAAGAAGGAGAAGGAAAAATTAATATTTGAAGAAATCTCTAATAAACGACTGGATATGGAAGGTCCAAAAGACATCCCTAAAAAGTTGAAGAGATTGTATACCCCTATCCCCATCGACATTTTCTCCTTCTCTATTGTATAAGGAATTTCAATATTAATAATTACAGTTAGAGCACTAAAACTTATATAGATAAATAATATTCCTAGCGTGATCATAACAATAGAATGAAGACCAAGAAAGATTAGAATGCCAAAACCTATTAATTGTACACCAATAGATATAACCATTAATTTCTTATTACTTATAAAATAAACAGCCTTCCTCACAAGTAGACTAATCAAAAAGCCTACTATTGAGATACTACATAAGATGAGACCGATTAGGATAACTGATACATGAAATGTTCGAATGGCCTGTAAAGGAAAAAGAAACAAAATAGCTACCATGGCTGCATTATTAATAAAACTAATTAAGATTAATTTGTTAAAAGAATAAGATCGGAATACGGAAAAATCAATAAATATATTAATGATTGCTTATTAATTGCATAATGAATGGCTTGACGTACCTTTAATTGCTGTAATGGTCCTGATTGAGTATTAAATAGTAACGCTTTTGTGGACAACGGTTCTGAAATAGCTGTCTCGTAATTACCACTATCTTTTAAATACGTGTAATTATCTAAACTAACAATGCCTCGACCATAGATTAAATCTAACTCTTGATTTTCAAACGCTAGAGCAATTGATTCTGAATCAGGAATAATTTTTATTTTTACTTCATCAACTTTTGGTTTTTCACCCCAATATTTATCGTTGCGTTTGAAAATAGCGTATTTATCTTTTTTGTACTCTTTTAGAACCCATGGACCTGTTCCAACAGCTGTCTTAATACCTTTTGAGGTTGCATCATTCTCAGGGAATCCTGCATCCCCTAGGAATCGAAATGGCCTAACAAATGCTAGTTCATTCAGAACAGGATAATAGGGTTCATCCAGTTTTAAAGCAACTGTATAATCTCTATTTTTTTGACATATTCAATATGTTTAACCATTCCCATCCATAAATGAGCTTTTCGTTTTTCTAAAATGGCATTAAAGTTGCGAATAACATTGTCTGCATTAAAGGTGGAGCCATCAGAGTACTTTACACCTTCACGTAAGTAGAAAGTATACGTTGTTTGGTCATCTGAAACCTTCCATTTTTCAGCGAGTTTAGGTGAAATGGTACCGTCATCATTATATTCAACAAGTGACTCATAAACCATTGCCTGAGTAGTCATCTGGTTAGGCAAATAGGTATGTGGATTTAGTGGGCCTATATCAAGTGGCCATCCAATTGATATTATCTTTTTTCCAGATTGATCAGCACCTGTTTTTGTATCTTCTGAGCAGGCTGTCAATAAAGAAACTATGAGACAAACAAGTAACAAACATGATTTTTTAAGCATTATTTCACTCCTGAAATTGTCTTTTTTAATGCGATAGATTTAAAGATGTATACCTCTTCTGTAGGCGCTGCTTTATTGTATTGAACCAGATCTATCTCATACAGAGAAATAGTTTTCCTCAATCATTGATACTATCTTTTTTAAACAACTAGTATTCTCTTTAAGTACAGGTAGTTTAAAAGTAGTAAGCTTAACATACTTTTTTACTTTAAATTCACGTCTAAGTCTTTTGTTAACATATAATATTCAGTCGGGCTTGTTACCCAATTTTGTACGTATTTCTTATAAGCTACTACATTCTTAGGATGAACAATTGATGAAGTTAACATTTCATTATTAATCTTTGCAGTTGCTTCCTTAGCTAGTTTATTTCTTGTACCCTCATCCACTGTCGCATTTAATTTTTGAATCAAATTAGTCAACTGCTTGTCATTGATTCTACTCGCATTTAACGCTCCGTCTGGTAAATAAACCGTACTCAAGTAATAGCTAGCGTCTCCTCGTGGCGCTGTAATTAGGCTATAAGCAGCTAAATCCCAATCATCCTTTTCCATCAAATAATGATCGCTATTGTCTGTGAGCTTAATGTTAATAGTAATTCCGACTTCTTTGGCTTTCGATTGAATAACTTGAGCAATTAACGGTAATTCAGGTAAAGAATCGTATGTCACAAGTGAAAGAGATAGAGCCTTTCCGTTCTTAAGAGCTTTTCCATCTTTTATTTCATATCCTGCTTGTTCTAAGTATTTCCTTGCAGCCGTTATACCCTTTTCTGCTTTAGAAGGTGCTGGAGAAAAAGGGAATTTAGATAAAAAGGGACCCTCTGCAATAGTCGCCTGGTTATTCATAACATCTTTAACGATCTCCTCTTGGTCAATCAAAGCATTAATCGCTTTTCTTATGTTTTCATCCTTTAGAGATTTGTTAGTCCAATTATATAGGAGTAAGTGTGTACGTACACTTGGCACACCATCAATGACAATGGAATCATCGTTTTTTAATGTACTTATACTCTCGAAAGGTGGACGGTAAATAATGTCTGCACTCCCTGATTGTAAAGCCGACACTCGGGCATTTGCATCTTCATTAAATGCAAACGTTGCACGGCTTAATTTTGCTTCTCCGTCCCAATAATCCTTATAGCGCATTAATTCTAGTTTGCTTCCTGGATCGAATGATGTAATCACAAATGGGCCTGTTCCAATAGGCTTTTTACTTATATTAGGCTCATCTACGTCAACAATGACTGTACTAGGATGAACTAATTCCGAAGGAAACTTTGGAAGAGGCTCTTCAGTTTTAATGGTTAATGTTTGTCCAGACGCTTCCATTGTTTTAATTTTTAATGTATTTCGCATGGCAGGGCTTTCTTTAATGGTTCTGTTAAGAGAATCTTTCACTGAACTAGCATCTAGCTTTTTTCCATTTTGGAATGTTATATTTTCTTTAATGGTAAATATCCACGTCTGTCCATTATCTGTTGTGTTCCATTTCTTGGCCAGCCACGGGTGCATTTTTAAGTCATCGCCAATTTTAACGAGTGTTTCTCCTACTCCAGCCCGTATAGCCGTATAATTCTCATCGACATTTGGATCTAGCGTGTTAGAAGCGAAGTTGAATAAAAATGTTAGATTCTTATGTGTTTTAGATTGTTTTTCATTCTCGTTACTTGTACTACTTTTATTAGAGACGCAGGCAGTAAGGGTAAAAAATAAAAGAACTACAGTGAAAAGTAATTTTAATTTCTTTGTAAACATTATTTCCTCCAATTATTAGATACATTGTAAGCACATTAAAAAAGCACTTCTAAAAAAGAAGTGCTTGACTCAACAATAACAATGCATTCAGATTTTTTCATAAATTCATCTCATTTACATAGCTGTTTCGCTCAAACACCTCCCCATCCGCGTAGGTTAAATAGTGTTAAACTTTAAGGCAGGTCTCCTGGCTTCAGATCATCATCTTATTCTGTTCCTTCCCATCCTATTAGGACAGTGGAGTAGATAAAAGAATAAGACTACTTGTTACAGTGGCGGGACCGCGTTGGAATTACACCAACTTCCCTTTTAAGATAGCTATCTTATTTAAAATAGGTATCACCATAAAGTCACATATTTAATTTTATAATTCCCAAAATAGTTTAACACAGTGTTATTCATAAAGGTACGTTAAATGAAATTAAAATAAATATAAAAGTAGATCGGAGAAAATTTCTAAAATTTTTGAGGATTAATGCTAATTTGTCTAACTAACATAATGAATTTTCTAGGAACAGAATAGCCTATACGACTCTAAGTATTACCTTGTCTTATTCCAATAAGATAGGTATCTAAAAATATTTGTCGAACTAATTAATATTCCCATTAAAAAAGAGACAAAGTGAAAAATACAGTAAACGGAGGAATTAGTTTGCAAACTATGTTTCATTATAACTGGTTGGTTAGAGAAGAGTGGTATCAATGGTGTGAGAATATTCCACTAGAGGAATTGCTTCGGAAACGAACAGGGGGAGTAGGAGGAATATTACACACTCTCTTTCACATTGTTGATGTAGAGTGGAGTTGGGTTCGCATTCTTCAGGGAAAGGATGATTTTCAGGAGAGTTTTGAGGAATATCAAAGCTTAGAAAAAGTTCGCCAGTTAGATACAAACTTTCAGTTTGAAGTAAGAGAGTTTGTTAGGTCTTGGAATGCAGAAAAAGAAAGGAACATTCTTTATGACCCACAACCAGACGGAAGCATAGTAACTGAGACTTGGGGGGGAAGTTATGCGTCATATGATTGCTCATGAAATACACCATATTGGACAATTATCGGTATGGGCCAGGGAAATAGGAAAGGAGCCAGTTTCAGCGAATCTTATTGGTAAAGAACTTAGTCATACATTGCCAAAGATTTAAGTTAATGAACTTTATTGCTGGATCTCATGGCTTATAATTAAGAGAATATGGGCTTTTAAGTTTTGGCAGCTTCCATTATACGCAATACTCTTTACTAGTTACGGCAGGAGGGTACTCTTAAGAATACCCTTCCACCTAACTTAACTAACTATATGATGTACACCTTGCTTATGCAATTAAAGGACACTTGAAGAAGGATTCCTCTAAATTTCAAGGAACTAGTTATCAATGAACATAACTTCAATAAGATATTTGGAATGGTGAAATGAATGGAGAAACAGATTCATAATTATATAGACAAGAAAACAGAGGAAATTATAATAAAGAAGCTTAGAACTGCCGGTTGTGTTTTTGCAGACGATGAGGCTCGGTTACTTATTTCAGAGGCTCAGACATTAGACAAACTCACCGACATGGTGGAACAGCGAGTAACTGGTCTTCCCCTCGAACATATTATTGGTTGGGCAGATTTCTGCGGTATTCGAATAAAAGTGGAACAGGGAGTCTTTATACCACGCCCGCGCACCGAGTTTCTTGTTAAACAGGCAGCTTCTCTTGCTACTCCAGGATCCATCGTAGTTGACTTGTGTTGTGGTACGGGTGCAGTTGGAGCCGCGCTGGCCAAAGTCATAGGCCACATTGAGCTGTATGCAACCGACATCGACCTAACTTCAGTAAAGTGTGCACGTCAAAATACTACTTTCTTTGGGGGGAATGTGTATAAAGGTGACCTCTACCATCCCCTTCCATCCGCATTACATAACCGTGTCGATATCTTGGTTGCAAACGCCCCCTACGTGCCTACAGATTCAATCGAGTTGTTACCTCAGGAGGCACGTGAATATGAGAAAAGGGTAGCACTCGATGGAGGGATGGAAGGTCTAGATGTCCAGAAACGGGTAGCTTCTGAAGCACCAATATGGCTGGCGCCCGGTGGTTATTTACTTGTCGAGACTAGCCAGAAACAGGCTTTGCAAACGGCTGAGATACTTGCTCAAAATGGACTAATTCCCAAAGTAACACATTGTGTCGAACTAGATGCTACAGTTGTAATTGGAACTCAGATCAGTAGAGTAAATACAGCTTGTAAATAACATAAATTACATTAATTCTGTTAACTAATTTGGCATCTATCAGTGTATATATAAAATAAAGACACATATGAAATTTTGTGTAATCTCTCTCTCTTCTTTCTATCTAAATATTCTTTTTACTCTTTGCTTTTTCGACATTTTTTATACCTTCTCTTTTTTATAATATAAAGTGCATAGAAAGCATAAGACAAGAGGAGGAACGCAAATGAACATATTAGCCAACGTAAAATCAAGAGAAGAAAAGACAATTTTAAGTGATGAAGAGAGTGTTCAAGCGTTTCAACTGGGCGACGAGGTTGCTTTCAACTTATTAGTAAAGAAATATGAGTATTTAGTCTGTTCGAAAGTAAAAGTATACTTCCTATTAGGAGGAGATCGAGAGGATCTCTTACAGGAGGCAAAGTTAGGATTATATAAAGCTGCGCGAGATTTTAGAATAGAAGGGAAGAGTTCATTTAGAGGCTTTGCGGAGCTATGCATTACACGTCAACTTATTACAGCTATAAAGGCAGGGAATCGTCAAAAACACTCGCCTTTAAATAATGCTCTTTCTTTAAACGTATCTAGAAATTCAAAACGAGCAGAAGATGACATAACCCTTATGGAGATACTTCCTCATCCACACACAGTATGTCCGGAAAAGGCGGTTGTAGAAAGTGAGAATAAAAGAGAGAGAGAACAAATCTTGCAAGAAATGTTATCAGCCATCGAACAAAACGTGTTTGCCCTATACATAAATGGACAAACATATATGCAAATCTCTAAAAAACTAGATCTTTCCCACAAAACAGTAGATAATGCACTTTGCCGAATTAAGAAAAAGATGAAGAATCGAATGAAATACCTTTATTTACAGGAATCATCCTGACAAACACGGAATAAAAGAATAAAGTTACTGTAAGCAATGATGTTTAAAGGTGGAAAACATCTAGTACGTAGGTGTTTCTTTTTTTTATGGGTTCTTTTGATTTATCATAAAGATGATATTGATTAATCTAACAGAGGATGATGGCAATGGAAGAGCAACCAATTGTTAAACAGGTTTTAGGGACAGTGGCTTTTCCTTTTTTGAATAGAGAACAAAGTATTCTAGATAAAATAAAGAATATATTAAGTGAAAACTCTGTAGAGATACCAGTTTCTATAACAGTAAGTTGAGGAGAGCTAAAAGTTCATTATATTTAATCACTTATAACTCTAACTAAAGTGTTGAGTTATCAAAAGGGAACATGGTGCATAAACGATAACTGCGTAAAGGTGAGTGAGCTCTTGAAGATAAGAGCTCGTTTTTGCTAGGGTTCTGCAAACTATATAAGCCAAAAACAAGATATAGATATTTTTTAAATACTTAACATCAAATTCAACTTGTTATATATTTAAAGATGTTGCTTAAAAAAACAAGTGAGGAGAAGTATGGAGAAATTAAATGATCAAACATTGTTAGCATCGTACTTTAAAGCAATTGAATTAAAGCTAGATAAAGATTTCATTCTTATTCTGGAAGAAGAATTGAAAAGAAGGGGTCTACCCTTCGTTCCTAAAACAGATAGGAGTAATTAATTCAGATTACGCTTCTATCTGTTTTTCCTTTTTTACAACCCACATTAGAAATTCTCTTTCTTGATTAGTTAGCTTTCTATTTAAGGATTGTTCAAACTTTAAAACTAATTCTATAAAACGTTGCATGGTATCCATTTATGTTATAACTCCTTGAGTTTATTATTAAGTATAGAATAGGGTTAAGGTTTTTATTTTGTCAAATTTTGTTTGGTTTTAATACTGAGATTTTTAAAAAGCATAAAAAATAAATGAAGACTAATGATTTTATAGAAAAGAAAAGCCCCAAAGCAGTTTTGAGAACTGACAATAGGACTTTTCTTAGAAAAAGGTTAAGATGTATATTCTTATGTGTTATGCAACGTTGGACTTTTGCATAAATCTATTTTAACACAAAAAAATTAGGTTAGTAAATGTTTCAGTTAGTGAATGTCTTTAATTTAGAAGTAGAATAAATAAGTTAGACCTTGTATAAGAAGGCCAATTTTGTGCAAAGAGATGAAATCTACACACCTTGAAAGCACATGTAAATCGGCAATATATAAAAAACTGTACAATAGAGGGGAGTGAAAAACACATAAAACTAAACATTAATTGAGGGTTGCTATGCAACTCTTTCATTTTAAATATCTTGTTAATATCATAAACAAAAGGAGAAATGGTTAATGATTATTGTTACAACAGAAAATGTGCCAAACTATAAAACAGTAGAAGTAAAGGGCCCTGTATTTGGATTAACTGTACGAGCAAGAGGGATTGGAAATGATATTCTTGCTGGGTTAAAGGGACTCATTGGTGGCGAAATTAGTCAATATACAGAAATGCTTGAGGACGCAAGGAAGCATGCGTTAGACCGTATGGTGAAAAACGCCCAAGTGATGGGTGCCAATGCAGTAATTATGATGCGCTTTGATTCTGGCGAAATTGGAAACAACATGAGTGAGATTGTGGCATACGGGACCGCAGTTATTGTAGAAGAGATGTAATAATGGTGAATATAATCATTATTTATTATGTAGTGATGAGTGTTGGTATCTTTGTTTTAGCCCTACTATCATGGCTTATTTGGGATAAACGCTTTCGAAACCGACATGGCCAGTATATACCGAATGGATTTATCCGTACAGATGAAGTTATGGTTGACCCGACAACAAATAAAAAACTGCGCGTGTACTACAGTCATTATACGGGAGAACGGTTTTATAAGGAAGAAAAATGAACTCTATTTCTACTTTACATAACAACTCTTTCCGGAAAACACAACGAAGAGAAACCCTTGAGCCACGAGAGGTTTGTTGAGTTCTCTCTTTATCGATTATGCAGCTTTTTATACATTCTTGATATGATAGCTTTTCCTCTTGAGGTAATTGAAGCTACGATGTATAAAAAGTGCATCTTTTATATGTTCTTACAGAAAAATATAGTCCATAAGGTAAAAAATGTGTTATTATATGTCTGCACATGCATTTTATAGTAAAAAGCCACCTGTCCTGCAAATACTGAGTGGCTTTTTATTTATATTGACAATATGTATTTGTAATAAACCCTAATTTATTCGGATGGGGATTTAGTCAATGGTACTATAAGTTATCCGAAGTTGAAGGTGTAATAAGAGAGATTAAGGCTTGCTCAGAATGAATGAATACCCTTTATAAATAATAATTTATGTTTCTTTTTCAATGAAAAATCACTTTAATTAAGTAATGAAAGAGGCTGAATCTCTCTATTTAACACAGAGGGATTTAGCTTTTTTTGATGGGAATTTCTTAACGTTATAAACCTAGATTTCCTTACGTTATTCCAGTAACAGAGAGAAATAAAGCTCTTTTGAAGTTAGCGAGTATTGTCATACATCATGTCACCCACTTATGGAGTCTCTTGAAAAATTATTTTTACATACTCTTGGCATCTTTAAACCCTTTTCTTACCGTTAGGTACAAAAAATGGTACTAAGGCAATTAAAATTGCCCTCTTCATAAATAAGAGGAATGATTTTATTATTATCTTTGCAAATAGTCCTAATTCAAATCGATAATCATGAAAAAATTAGATGCGAATTTAATATTTAGGAAAGAAAGGGAGAATGTTAATATGAATAATACAATTGAATTACTTTCTAATCATACCTCTGTTCGTTCTTTTACAGATCAACCTTTGACAGAGGAACAACGAGATGCAATCTTTAAGGCTGCTAATCAAACTTCATCTTTTAGTCTTCTACAGGCCGTTTCTATCATTAGGGTGTCAAATCCAGATCTTCGAAAACAAGTGATGAAACTCTCTGTCAATCAACCATATATTGAAGAAGCAGCAGAATTTTGGATTTTTTGTGCAGATTTTAACCGAAATCATCAAATAGCTTCCACAGTAGACCTAGACTATATTGAATACCTTTTAATAGGTTCATTTGATGCTGGGCTCATGGCTCAAAATGCCTTAACGGCAGCTGAATCAATGGGACTCGGTGGTGTCTATATCGGTGGAGTAAGAGCTAATATTGCAGAATTAACCGAGGTATTAAATTTGCCAAAGTATGTGGTTCCTCTAGTAGGTCTATGCATAGGCCATCCTGCAGGAGAGAAACCTGGACTAAAACCACGTTTGCCTCAATCAATGGTCATGTTTGACAATCAGTATCAATCACTGGATGAAGAAAAATTAGAAATGTATGACCAACAGATGCGTGAGTATTATCAGGATCGCCCTGTTAAAGCTCCTTTCACAGTAAAGAAAGTCAAGGGATGGAAAGATCATATTGAGGATCATCTTGAAAGAAGCAAACTTCCCTTTATGCTTGAGTATTTAAATAAACAAGGATTTGCTAAAAAATAAACTTTCGCAATTTATGTAAAACAAACTAGGTTTCGAAGTGTTAATTCCTTTTCAATAGTATCTGAATTAGAACTGGCTCACATTAAAGTAATGGATTCTTACACAAATAGAAGTAGTGTTCCTTAAAACAATATTTAAGCGAAAGCAAAGAGCGTAAGCCCTATGAATGACAAAGGGTTTGCGCTCTTTGTTTTAACACTTTTTTATATAAGTTAGAACTCCTGCTTATTATTTTACTCAGGTTTCTCCCCGAATTTTTTGCCGAAGTTCTCCATCATATCAAGTATTGGGATAAATTCACGCCCTTTAGTTGTTAAGGAATATTCAACACGTGGAGGCACCTCTGGAAAAACTTCTCGCTTAATTAGTCCATCTGTTTCTAATTCTCTTAACTGTTTTGTAAGAGAACCTTGCGAAATATCCCATAAAAAAGCTTTAATTTCACTATAACGACGTTCTTTGGTTTTTAAAAACCAAAGGATAATATACTTCCAACGTCCTGAAAGTATATTTTGGGTATAGGCAATACCATATACTTCTCTTTGGTCTCTTATACACTCTTTGTCGAATCCATCCTTGCATATTCTTGACACCTTTTCACCTGCTTTCTACTGTTAGGTACAAAAAAATGTACTACGGCAATTTTTATTGCCTACTTTAAAAAAGTGAGAAATGATTTTATTCTAGTATATGTAACAGAGATACTCAATACATTTTTAATTTCTAATGAATATATGCTTATGGTTTGATAAACATATGATTGTGCAACCTTAAGCAGAATAATTCTTTTATATACAAATTCTTAAGGAGGAATCATAATGAGATTTGGAATTATAGGTGCGGGATCAATTGGATCAATTATTTCTAAAAAATTAGTTAAGAATGGCCATGATGTCAAAATTGCAGATGCAAGGGGAATGGAACATTTAGAAGGAAAAGAACTTGCTGGAATACCGGTGCGTATAGAGGATGTAATTAAAAATATTGAAATTCTTATAATATCTCTTCCTACAAAAGCAATACCAAGCATTCGGAACATTATCAATCAAGTCGGTGAGGAAGTAATCATTGTAGATACTTCAAATTATTATCCTTTCAGAGACGACAAACTTGAAGAAATCGAGAATGGAATGGTTGAAAGTGTTTGGGTTTCAAATCAATTAGGTAGACCTGTCATTAAAGCTTTTAACAACTTATTAGCCTATACTTTAGAAAATGAAGGCAGATCCGAAGATTCTAGTGGACGAATTGCGATGGCAGTTGCTGGTGATGATCCATCACAAAAACGAGTAGTCATGGACATAGTACACGAGCTAGGCTTCGACGCAGTAGATAGTGGTTCTTTAAATGATTCTTGGAGACAACAGCCAGGAACCCCTGCTTACTGCACAGAGCTAACAAAAGACGAACTCACAAAAGCATTGAAAAAGGCAAACAAAGAAAAAGCACCATTACTACGCGACAAAGTGATCGGAAAATTTGCGGAAGAAAAGGAAGTTGAATTCTCACATAAGGATGTTGTGAGTCTAAACAGAGAAATATATAATTTGTAAAACAAAAGGTGCGCTCAGTTAGAGCGCACCTTTTTGACTGTATTCCTTTAATATTTTGAAACATAATCAAATGCCTCGTCCGTAAAAGTATACCTTTACGGACTTTTCTGTTATATAGAAAATCTGTCATTTCCATCGTTCGTTTAAGTTAAAAAACGAATTACGAACGTCTTTTGAAAAGTATACACTTTTATGAAAATTTTTTTAGAATGATATAGATATAAGTTTAAAATAAGTATAAAAGTAGTAAGAGAACTTGTCTAAACATATAGTAAGAGCCGTTAAATAAATGACTGAATTATTCTTAGATCAATTTATAACTAATTTTAAAAAGCTAAGACCTTAAGAGATTTGATTGATCTTTACAAAAAAAGGGATATAGAAGCTTTTTTTATGTCTAAGAGCAGAAATCTAATAATATTTTAACAAAACATATATAATAAAAGAAACGCGTAAAAAGAGTCTTTTACTTCGTATAAGTAAAGGACTCTTTTTACATTTGCTTTATTATTTAAGAGGATTTTTAAGTAATTCATCTTCTTCGATTAAATTTTCTTTAATCTGATCCAAATACTAAGGCATCCATACAGCTATAATCTTGTGACGTTTTCTCCATAGTTATACTCCCTTATTTAGAAGTTAATTGAAGCTTCATTTTATACTAAGTGCCAAATAGCAATAAAATTAGGCTTCAAAGTGTTCACCTAAATACTTTAATTTAACCAGAGGAGTGAAGTAAAATTATCATTTATTTAACCTTGTTGATTTAGAAGTAAATTGCTCTTTGTTTTTAAATAAGTTAATTCCATAACCTGCAAGCCCTCCAATAATTGCAGGGAATATCCAACCTAATCCAATATGGTAAAGAGGAAGATAGTAAGTAAATAATTGGTCAATACCAGGGATGTGTAAGCCAAAATCATTTAATCCATCTACCAGGCTTACAACAAATGTTAAGAATAGACTACCCTGGTATACCTCAGCGCATCCTTTAAATAAAGAATGAAGGAAAGTCAAAAAGATTAGAACTATTGCTAATGGATAGAGAACTGTTAAAACAGGTACTGAAAAAGAAATTAAATGATTTAATCCAACATTTGCGATGATTGCGCTAAACACAGATAAGCTAATCGCAATTTTCTTATAAGAAATAGAAGGTAATAATTTATGAAAATAAGAAGAGCATGAAGTAATAAGCCCTACGCTAGTTGTCAGACAAGCTACTGTGATCATTAAGCCTAATAGTAACCCTCCATATTCTCCAAAATAATAATCAGAGACTTTCGCTAACACCGTACCACCATTATCTAAATGCCCAAGTTTTTCTACACTTGAGGCGCCCATATATGAAAGGGCAGAATAGATAGTTGCAAGAATAATAGCAGCAATTCCTGTAGCTTTTAGGCAAACAGTTATAATTTGCTTCTTTGTTTTAGCGCCTTTCTCTTTAATTGCATTGATAATAATGATTCCGAAAACGAAAGATGCAAGAGTATCCATTGTTAGGTATCCTTCTTGGAATCCATTAAAAAAAGAGTTTGTTACATATTTTTCTGTAGGTGCTTGAAATTTTCCAATAGGATGAATAAAAGCTACTAGAACTAGAATTCCAATGAATGTTAATTTAATTGGCGTTAAGAATTTTCCGACAATATCGACAATTTTCGCCGGATTGAGAGAAAAAAAGCATGTAATACTGAAAAATATAATAGTAAATATGAGTAAAGCTATAGAACTAGAGCCTTCAGAAATGAAAGGTTTAAGTCCAATTTCAAAAGAGACATTACCTGTTCGTGGGATAGCAAATAAAGGTCCAATAGCTAGATAAAGAACAGTTGTAAATACTAAACCAAAGATAGGATGTACGCGACTTGCTAATGATTGTAAATCTTCCTTTCCGGAGAATCCAAAAGCTAGTACACCAAGTAAAGGCAAGCCTACTCCAGTAACTAAAAAACCCGCATTTGCTGACCAGATATTTGCTCCCGCTGACTGACCAAGCATGGCAGGGAATATTAAATTTCCAGCTCCAAAAAATAATGCAAATAACATTAAACCAATGATTACTATAAAAGAAAACGGTACTTTGTTTGACACGGTGAAACCCCCATTAATAATATTCTTCATAAAAAATTAAATTTTCAGACAACTTAAATTGCAAATAACTTATCTTTTTTGTATTATAAACAGTCAAATTACATATTTCAATATAAAAAATAAACTTTTTTGATAAAATTTAAAAAATTATCAATTTTCCATTCATTATCCATTATTAAAATAAAAATAATATAAAATACCAAAATTTTTATTCGAAACGCGTACGTTAAGTAGGTTAATAAAGGCATTATTTTTAAAGAAAATTATAAATCATATTCAAAACGCGTATATTATCCTTTTAATTAATTTGATTGAATGATATGCAAGTAAGTCAAGAAAGTTTGTAAATATATTACTACAAAACTTATAAAACTTTTTAATGTGAGCTAAGCATCTAAAAATAAAATTAATTATCTAATATCTATATATTTAATTTCTATAAAAACGAATTAAAAAAGAATACTTCCTTTTATCGTCTATCTTATAAGATCTAAAAGGTACAAGATAATAAGGCCAATTTAGGTGACATAACACTCAAAATTATTTTCAATAACCATCTTTTTGAATGGTTTATAACTGATTTAAGGAAAAGGTTTTCCTTAAATCAGTTATTTTTATTTCTTGTAAAAATCAACTTGAGTTTACAAGTGAACTAACCTACGGATGGCTAAACAGCTATTATAAGTGTTTATTTGCTGGTAAATAAGGATTTTATATTTAAATTCGAAAAATGTTGACTTTGTTATGAGAAGCTAATTATAATAAAAACACGAGGAAAACGTTTTCTTTTTATTTTTGTGGTTTTATTTCTGAATATTCTAATTAAATTTCTGGAAGGTAGTGATTAAGAATGAGAAAAGTTAAAGTTGGCATCGTCGGATTAGGGAGATTGGGAAGAAAACATGCAGAAAATTTAGCGTTCCGAATCCCAAATTGTGAATTACTAGCCGTTTGCAGTGTGATCAAAGAAGAGGCTGAACAGGTACAGGAAGAATGGGGAGTTAAATATGCCTATACTAATTATGACGATATGATACAGAACAAAGAGCTAGATGCAGTTCTTATTGCTTCGCCATCGGGTTTTCATTGTGTGCAAATTGAGAAAGCCTTAAATGCTAATCTACATGTTTTTAGTGAAAAGCCTCTTGGTTTGTATCTAGAAGAAGCGTTACAAGTACAAGAAGCCGTTAACAAACATAAGGATAAGGTTTTTATGGTTGGATTTATGCGAAGATATGATAAATCGTATTCATACGCGAAGAAACAGATTGAAGAAGGAAAAATAGGAGATCCCGTCTTGATTCGTTGCTATGGTCTTGATCCTACAAAAGCAATTGATGGGTTCATGACATTTGCTAAGAACAACTATAGTGGCGGTCTATTCCTAGATATGGCTATCCATGATTTGGATTTAGCTAGATGGTACTTAAATTCAGAAGCTAAACGAGTGTGGGCTATTGGCGGATCTTACGGTTATCCTGAAATTAAAGAATTAAATGACGCAGAGACAGGTGCTGCCTTAGTGAAATTTGAAAATGATACAATGGGTATTTTTGTTGCGGGCCGTAACTGTGCACACGGATATCATATTGAAACTGAAATTATCGGGACAAAAGGAACTTTAAGAATTGGGACAACCCCAGAAAAGAATATGGTAACTGTATTTGATGAAAATGGAGCGATAAAAGAATGTTCAGATGGATTCTTAGAGCGATTTGAGCAGGCATACTTAAGTGAAGTTGAAGAGTTTATCTCTTGTATTAGAGAAAGTAGACAACCAAACGTCACAGTAGAAGATGGAGTATTATCCACCGCTTTAGGCTACGCTTGCAAAGAATCATTTGAAACAGGAGAACTCGTTTCAGTACAGTCGCCTTACAAAGTTGTGCCATCATCTTTATAATTGAATAGCCATGCTGTTACCTATAAGGGTACGTACTAGTTACTAGTATGTGTTTTCTGAAGTCCCTCTGAATAATAGGAAATTGGTTCCTTTGATATTGTAAGCGTTATCTCTAATTTGATTTTCTACTAATGTTATAAGCTCGTAGACATTACTCTGTATGTTTAATATGAGTAGGAGGAGAATGGATGTACATAGAGACAAAAGAGAAGAAACAGAACCCTAAAAGAATGGTACGAAAAATTGCTTTTATTTCCACATTCGGTGGTTTACTCTTTGGATATGATACTGGCGTTATAAATGGGGCATTACCGTATATGTCAGAAGCAAACCAGCTTGATTTAAATCCGTTTACACAGGGACTCGTCGCTAGCTCCCTTTTATTAGGTGCGGCTTTTGGTGCATTATTTGGCGGACGTTTATCAGATTATAATGGGCGTCGTAAAAACATCTTATATCTAGCATTACTATTTTTTGTAGCAACCCTTGGATGCACCTTTGCTCCAAACACTACGTTAATGGTCATTTGTCGGTTCGTTTTAGGAGTTGCTGTAGGTGGTGCATCTGTAACTGTCCCAACGTTTCTAGCTGAAATGTCACCAGCTGAAACAAGAGGACAGATTGTTACACAAAATGAATTAATGATTGTTACAGGTCAGTTTTTAGCTTTTACATGCAATGCAATCTTGGGCAATGTATTAGGAGATGTAGGGCATGTCTGGAGGTTCATGCTAGTGATTGCATCACTACCAGCTGTTGTATTATGGTTTGGAATGTTAATCGTTCCAGAGAGTCCTCGTTGGCTTGCATCAAAAGGCAGAATAGGTGATTCCTTAAGAGTCCTTAAACAAATCCGAGAGGAAAATCAGGCGAATATAGAACTGAAAGAAATTAAATCATCAGTTGAAAAAGAGTCCAAATTAGAAAAGTCTAGTTTCAAAGATTTGTCTATTCCTTGGGTACGTCGCATTTTATTTTTAGGAATTGGGATTGCTATCGTTAATCAAATTAACGGTGTGAACGCAATTATGTATTATGGAACAGAAATACTTAAGAATACAGGATGGGGAACCAAAGCAGCGTTAATTGGAAACATTGCCAATGGTGTTATTTCGGTAGTGGCGATGTTGGCTGGAATCTGGTTGCTTGGTAGGGTGAGAAGACGGCCAATGTTGATTATCGGTTTATGCGGTACTACCACGTCTCTTTTTCTCATTGGTTTTTTCTCTTTTATTCTCAATGGTTCCGCGGCACTTCCTTACATCGTTCTTTCTTTAACGGTTGTGTTTTTAGCTTTCATGCAGGGGGCTATAGGACCTGTAACATGGTTAACACTGGCGGAAATATTCCCATTAAGAATGCGCGGTCTTGGTATGGGCTTTAGTGTATTTTGGATGTGGATTGTTAATTTCTTAATCAGCTTGTCGTTCCCTGTGTTACTTAACACTATAGGCTTATCTACCACTTTTTTTGTATTTGGCGTACTAGGATTAGTAGCAATCGGATTCGTGAATAGGTATTTACCAGAAACGAAAGGGAAATCACTTGAAGAACTGGAATACTATTTCCGTTCCTATGATGACAAAGAATTAGAGAGCAAACAGGCAAGGTAATTTATTGAAAATCATTCTTTAATATGTACAAAAATTATAAATGACGGACGAATAATGGTAGACAGCTTTGCTTTAGGCAAAGCTGTCTATTTATTAAATGGGATAGTTTATATGCTATAATGAATAAAATTAATCTATCGCAATACATACTTATTTATAAACTAAATACCTGAGTGATAGGGAGGGATCTTATGAAAATAACTATTCGCAGTGTGGCTCAAGAAGCAGGTGTTTCCATAGCAACGGTTTCAAAAGTCATTAATCATACAGGAAAGATTAGTGAAAAGACAAAAAAGAAAGTACTAGTAGCAATGGAGAAGCTTAATTATAAGCCTGATGCAGCTGCAGCTTCTCTAAGAGGGAAGCGAACAAAATTGATCGGCTTGCTCGTTCCGGATGTATCTAACCCTTTTTACTCTGAAATTGCAAGAAGTATTGAAGATCGTAGTCATGAATTAGGATTAAACGTTATGATGTGTAACACAGACAATGAGGTAAAAAAGGAAAAAACATACCTATCTTTATTGACTAGCCAACGAGTAGACGGCGTAGTGGTAGCCTCAGCTTTTAGAAGTACGCATTTGCTTGAAGAAATGATAAATAAGGGAGTACCTAGTGTCTTAATAGCTTCAGAAATACCCAGTTTGTCTATTAATACCGTAACAGTTGATGATTATAAAGGTGGATACTTAGCTACTTCATATTTATTATCTTTAGGGCATAAGAAAATTGGGGTTATTTCAGAAGATGTGCGAAGTAATACACCACGTTTAGCAGCATACAAAGATATAATTCAAGAAGCAAAACTTCCTATAAGAGATGAATACATAATAAAAACAGAAGCTACTATTCAAAAAGGATATGAAAGTGCTAAGCAGCTTCTTTCGTTGGACGACAAACCTACTGCTATCTTTGCTTGTAATGACCTATTAGCAGCTGGCGTCATACAGGCTGCAAAAGAAGCAAATTTAAATCTTCCTGAAGATTTATCAATTGTAGGGTTTGATAATACTGTGCTGTCTACTACCACTTCTCCCATGCTTACTACGGTTTCTCAACCTATGAAAGAGATGGGGGCAAAAGTAGTCGATTTATTACTTCAAGAAATGGAGGAATCTAAGCCCTATAAAGAGCGCTTACTTCTATCTCCTGAATTAGTTATTAGACAATCAACAGCTTACCTTTAGTCAAAATACTTTTCTAATATAAAATTACTTTGTAGAAACACAAATATTTCTGTTTTCTTTGAATCATTATCTTATGGTACTTAACTTAAGTATTTAGAGGATAAGTAACAATGACCGTTTTTTTTGCTTTTAAAATACGTAATAAATCTTGTATATACTTAAAAGACCTTATTAACAAATTAATTAAGGTCTTTTTATCTTTATTGCTTATTACGATTAAATTGAATGATATATATTACCTTAAAAGCACTTTATTTAACCTTATCTTTATCTTTTTCTTTTGAAGCCAAAACTCACCATATAAGCTATTACTAAGGAGATAACAGCAGCAATACTAAACTTTATGTAAGAAACCTCTAAAGCCCAAGGACCATATTTCGTTATATTTAAACGATACATAGACCACCGTTGTCCATTTTCACCTTTAAAAAATGAGAAAAGAACCCATAAAAGAACTAAAAACAAAAACCATGATAAAAAGATAATATAATTAGGCATTTTTCTATTCATAGGTCACCCCTCCGTTCTTCCGATTTATATGCGATGTTCTTTTCTCTTATTATAGTAACAATAACCGGGAAAAATTTGAGATTTTTATTGAATAAAGAACGTTTGTTCGTATACAATATAGAGAACGAATTTTCTTTTATTTAAGGAGTTATTCCAATGGATTATGAACACCTGCCAAACAGAGTCATTATTTGTATTGATATGAAAGCATTCTTTGCTTCTGTTTCATGCGTGATACGTAGGCTAGATCCATTAAAAACAAAGTTGGCAGTTGTAGGAGATACAAAGCGGTCGGGATCAGTTGTGTTAGCTGCCACACCCTTATTAAAGAAAGAAGGGATCAAAACAGGCAGCCGTCTTTTCGACATTCCTAGAAGGAAAGATATCCATGTCGTAAATCCATCCATGGAGAGGTATATCAAGGCTTCGAACTATATTTCTAGTTTATTGTTACAGTATGTGGCTCCTGAAGATTTCCATGCGTATAGCGTTGATGAGTTGTTTATTGATTCGACAGCTTCTTTACATTTATTCGCTCGCACGCCAGAAGAATTAGCCCGTAAAATCATCAACGAGATTTATCGTAAGACACGGCTTACAGCCACTGCAGGAATCGGTCCGAATCTTTTACTGGCTAAGGTGAGCTTAATCATGAGGCCAAGAATAGCCCAACAGGGGTAGCTTATTGGCGATACGAAGATATTCCTTTTAAATTATGGTCGATTCACCCAATGAAGGATTTTTGGGGAATCTCATCCGCTACGGAAAGACGCTTAAATCTTTTGGGCATTCACTCCATAGAGGTATGTATGTTAGCAAAATAGAACCATCTTTGTTGGACGCAGTAGTAAGGTTAGCATCTTTGCTAGACGCTCCAAAACATATCCCTGTTCTCGCCCCTTTATTAAAAAAAGAAATTCTCTATTG
>Ga0209795_10000882_pt1 | contig 20345 bp, 21 predicted proteins | sample AgamicOrMarz_FD_187166 | JGI IMG/M metagenome (GOLD analysis project Ga0209795, IMG submission 187166) | Agave microbial communities from Guanajuato, Mexico - Or.Ma.rz (SPAdes) (version 2) | ecosystem: Host-associated > Plants > Phyllosphere > Phylloplane/Leaf | place: Guanajuato, Mexico...
CCGATATCTCAGTATCTCGCGGACACGCCGCATCTCCACTCTCTCCGCAGGCATTGCGTTCCTTCCTCCTCGACCTCGAGGGAAGAAACTTCACACCTGCAGAACATCCTTCAAAGATGCCTCAAAAGGGGGCGGCATCATCTCGGAACGAGGGGGCGACTATTTCTCGGAATTAGGGGGCGACATCATTTCGGAATCAGGGGGCGGGTTGCCTCGGAATTTGCAGTTTGAAGCCAGGCCTGCAGCTCATCGACGAGCGGCAGGCTTTTCTTGCGGCGACGATCCAGGCGTTGATCGGCGTCAAGCCCGTTGATCTCCCGCTCGATATCAAACAGGCCGTCGATCCGTTTGACGGCTCGAGCGCCATAGGCGAGATCGGTGCAGCATTCTTTCCACGCTTGGCCTTCGCGGCAATGTCGGCAAGCACGAAGAATTTGCGCCGCGAGTGCGCCCAACATGGTGCCTGCGTCAGCGGATTTGGATCGCGATCAACCTTGAACAGCGGATTGTAGCCGCCATAGGCGTCCGCCTGCAGAATGCCGGTGAAGGCCTTCAAGTGGCGCTCCGGATGCTCCTGCCGTCGATCTCGTGAGGCATAGTAAAGGGCGGCCGGTGGTGAGAGCCCTGCGAACGGCCGATCGTCCCGGACGCAGGTCCAGATGCGGCCCGTATCAGTCTTTCCCTTAGTCAGGATCGGCACGGTCGTGTCATCGCCATGCAGACGCTCGGAGCCAAGAACATGCGCCTCGATCAGGGAGTGGATGGGCTTCAACGCCGCGGCACATGCTCCAACCTGATCGGCCAGCGTCGATAAGCTGAGGTCGATGCCTTCACGGGCATAGCGTTCGCTCTGACGATTGAGCGGCTGGTGCTGGGCGAACTTCTCGAACAGGATCATCGCCAGCAGGTTCGGTCCGGCAAAACCGCGGGGCGTCACATGGAAGGGTGCCGGCGGCTGCGTAATCTTCTCGCACTCTCGGCAGGTAAACTTCTCCTGCACTGTCTGGATGACCTTCCACTGGCGCGGGATAACCTCGAGGGGCTCGGTAACGTCCTCGCCGAGCTTCGACAGTTTGACGGAGCCGCAGCAGGCGCAATTGGCGGGAGCGGCGATGACGACGCGCTCGCGTGGCAGGTGTTCAGGAAACGGTTTGCGTGATGGGCGCTTGCGCTCGAAAGCTTCGACGGTTGAGGCTTTGGCTGCTATCTCCGCGACCAATTCATCTTCACCGGCGTCTGCCTCGAGTTCCTCGAGCTGCAGTTCCATCTGCTCCAGGAGCCGCGCCTTGCGCTCGGACCGGCTGCCGTAGAGTTCACGGCGAACCTTGTCGATCTCCAGCTTCAGCCGTGCGATCAGCGCCTCGGAACGATACGAGTGCCTTTGCGCTGGCGGCTTCTGCCTTGGCGGTCGCCGCTTCTGCTTCGGCTGCGATCCGTCGAGCGCGCTCTTGGGCCAGCAGTGCAAGCGCACTGGCAAGGTCGTCCGGAAGCTCTTCGGTCGCATTGCTCATGACAGGATGGAATCATATTCGCCCCCATCATGCCAGCATTTTTGCTTATCCGGCCGACGTCGGCCGCCAAGTCTTTGCGGCATCCGCCAGTCGATACCTTCCAGCAGATAACCGAGCTGCGCCGGCGTGATCACCACGGTGCCATCGACGGTTGATGGCCAGATGAAGCGGCCACGCTCCAGCTTCTTCGTGAACAGACAGGCTCCCTGGCCGTCATGCCAGATCACCTTGATCAGGCCACCGCCTCGGCCGCGGAATACGAACAGGTGACCGCACATCGGGTCGCGCTTCAGCGCCTCCTGTACCAGTAACGATAGACCGGGGAACCCTTTGCGCATGTCGGTATGGCCTGTTGCCAACCAGACCTTCACCCCAAGAGGAACCGGGATCATCGACGACCCAGCACGCAGTCGAGAATCCGGCCAAGCGCGTCCGTATCGATGTCGCTATCAACGCGGACACGCCGACCCCGACCAAGTTCGATCGTTACATCGCTGCGCTTCCGACGAGGATGGGACGCCGCGGGCGGCTCCGGCACAGCAGGGACTGCCGGCGCGGCTTCGGCCACGATCACCGGCACCAACATGCTTCCCACCTCGGACTCCTGCTCTTCGCTCCGGCACAGCTCCTTACGCCAACGAAACAACTGGCTGACATGGACACCGGCCGCGCGGGCAATCTCCGAGATAACTGCGTCAACTCCCCACCCAGACGGCGGCACGGGTGGCCCTTCTCAATCTAATCAGCACTCGGAAAGTACTACTCGCCAATGATGATGTGCTGGCAAAGGAACGCCGGAACTTTTCCATGGATTCGCAGTTTCTAAGCCGCCAGACTCTTGTTGCGTACACATCGAGAATAAGGCCGGCCCCGCTACTTCCACGAAGTTGTAGCGGGGCTTTTTGATTCCAGGCCGGTAGCAGCAGAATTAACCGTTCACGCTTACCATTAACCGAATAGTCGCTTGCGGACGCCAATGGTTAAATGAATATTACCTCGTTCAATCGCGAGGCATATTATGGCAGGCAAAAGACTTTATACTGTCCGTTCTCCGAGACTTACATTTCGGAAGCGCCCGAAGACACCCGTAAAAAATGTACCTATACCCGTTCGCCCAACGAAGCCGGATTTTGTCTTCGTCTATGCTGACGAGATCTTGGATCACGTTTTCGTAGAACCTACCAATGATAATGACCGTCGGTATTGGTCGTTGAAGTAAGCAGCTTCGCGCAAGCAAATTCGGCCATCCTTCGATCGCTGTCATTACCCCCTCTCGGACAGTAATATGGGCCGGGCTGCGTTCAGTCCGGCCCCATTCATGTGATTCAGTGCGAAGTGGACGGAAAAAAGCTTTATTCTTTTTTTGCCGCCTCCTAGACCATATCGAATTAGAACGGTGCCCATGGCGACGGACAAGCCGATGAAGACAATCACGTAGATCATAGGTTCTTCCTCCCATTGCGAGCAACTAACTTAGGCAGCTTCGGGATTCTTCAAGCCCATTCCGAAACCAATGATGTTAGGCGGATGGGTCACCAAAGCCAGACGAACGCCGCGATTGCTCCTGCCCATATCGTTAGTGAGATCAATAGCACTAGAAGGTAGTTGCGAAAGCGACGGGTCATATCCCCGAACATTTGAATGTCGAGAAAGTTCACGGGTACGGGGATGACTGGCCCGAGAGTACGGCTGTCGTTTCAGGTAACTTCGCCGGCGTGCCGCCGCCTTAGTGGGATGACCTTACCTCGGATTGTCAGGGTCCGTCTGTGTAGCGTCTTCGCATACGACACCGCAAAATCGCTCATTTATGAACCGCTTTCTCTCCGATTGCTCGCCGTTCTTAAGTACCACAATAAAGCCATCTCGCTCAGGATACACTTCGATATCGAATGGTCCGGCGCGCCAGTCGGATGAATTAATTGCCGCCTTCGCCGTACGGGAAACCGCCGCGAAAAGCGATTTCCTCACATTAGCGCCATCAATCTGCTCGGGCTCTTCAAGAAGGTTGAAGATCGTGGCTCCTACGATCTGTTTGCCCAGATCAGTGTCGTTCGTGAAGTGCTTCGTCCACTCGAAAGCGTCGAGCGGAGGTCTTGATTGCGGGATTGGTCTGCATCTGCATAGGGGGACAGCATAACGCTCTCCTTCTTCTGCGAGGCGGGAGCACGTATCAGCCCTCAGTCGCCACCGCCTACGGGCTCGGCTGATGACGATGACATAGATGCTAACTCCGGTTGCAAAGGAAGTCGATCCCGAATTTTCCGCTGCAGCGCCCTCCCATCGTCTGTCAAAACACATTCAATGCGGCGAATATCCCCGACGACTTCAACAAGTCCGTTGTCTCGAGCCTCGATCAGCGTTTTCATTCCAATTCCCTTCGGCTTTGCTTTGGACGAAGTCGAACTGAGTGCGTCGAGTAGTAGAAGTAGCCGCTGATACTGCATGACCTGAGAGACTGTTGCGAATTACGTTGGCTCCTAAACTAAATTTGAAGCAATGCAATGAGAGGTAAAGCTTTGTACGTTGGCAGACTGTTCCAACTTTAAATGTCAGGGCGGTGAGGTAACTCGGAGCACCCTCCATAACAAAAGCCCCGTCGAAACGAGGCTTTTACTTGCACTTTTAAGCGCTGGCTTAGCAGGAAGTTCCTGCCGTACCGGCGCCGGGATTGGTGCTGCCGCCGTTATTCTGCGCAGACTGGGCTGCACCCTGAGTGCCACCGGGTGCGCCGCAGTTAGTGTTCGAGCTACCCATTTCCTTGCCGCCATTGCCGGAATTGCTCATTCCGCCGGAATTGTTCGCGCCAGACGAATTCGTATCGCTGCTTGTTGCGCTGCTGTTGCCGCCGCTTCCGCTGTTATTGCCGCCGCTACCGTTGTTGCCGCCGCTTGAACTCTGAGCCATTGCCGAGGTTGCCAGACCGATCGACAGCGCTGTTACCGCAAGAATTTTCAACATTTGGATTGTTTCCTCGTTGACCCTACACGGCTCGAACCTTGCTCGTGGAGATTAGTTCCGCGTCGCTCGGTCGCATGGGACGATGTCAGGGCGGCGGGGTCAGTTAGATCCAGAAAAACGCGTCTTCGTCAGCGCACTCTTCAGCCGTCTTGCCGTCTGTCAAATACGCTTGCCAGTAGCTTCCCCGCGACCTCTTCAGCGTACTCGCCGCGGTTTCGCCCAGATGGCAACTCTCCGCTCTGGAAGCATTTCGTCACGGCTGCCTGCACGAAACGACGATGAAATTCTCCTTCTGACATGCCGGCGTCTATATCGCTCAGTCTCCCAACGATCGAGGGGTAATGTCGCTTTGGGCGAGTAGAATCATCGCGGGCGTTTGCGGACCTGCGGGAACTATCTCCCGGCCCTCTTGTTGAGCCACATCGCTGAGGAGAGCAAAATGGCCAAAAACCCATCGAACGACGCTGTTCAACCTACTCGGGAGGCTTCAGAACCCGGTCCCAACAAGTTGGCCGACAACGCGGAACGAGGACAGCTCAACGTCAGTCGCGACGGACGCTACAGGGAGAGAGTAGACACCAGCAAAACGCCAGAGGAAGAGCGTAAGCGGGCGCCCGGAGAGGGTGCCCCCCGCGCAATAACGAAGTGAGGTCTTAATGGAAAATGCTGTATGGCTTCTTGTCGTTGCCGGTGGTGCCGCGGCCCTCGGGCTAGCCCTCGCAATAGGAATGTTCAAGCAAGATCCAAAGCGATCGAGATTGGCACTCTTCGGCGTAGTGGGGGTGGCCGTTCTCGCTTTAGGCATCGGATCTGTAATTTGCAGAGCTTGGCGGTGTTGTCCCTTGAGGGTTTCAAGGATCTGTCCGCACTGATAGCTGCAAGCAGCGATCGTGCTGTATCGGGTTTCACAAGGTCGAACGTTGCATTGACTCGAAGCGGGCTCTTTGGCCCATCCGCTAACCTTCGCAGATCATTCGTCCCTGCGTTCCCTCTCGGGACACCGCCCTCGGATCAGCTATCCGGCTTCACCGCTGGCAAACAGATTTTAGCTCATCTTATGTTTCGAACAAAGTGCCATCGCGCAGCATTGCATGCATGATGACGGCAAGACGACGCGCCAGCGCTACTCGTGCCTTCCGCAGTCCACGCCGCTTGGCGATCTTCATTGCCCAACCCTTGAGCGCAAAGCTCCCGCGACTGCGTGTGAGGATAGAGTTGGCCGCTTCGTAGAGAAGTTTTCGAACCATGCTGTCTCCTTGTTTGGCGATCCGCCCCGTCCAATCAATTTCTCCTGATTGATGGCGTCTTGGGACGAGGCCGAAGTAGGCACCGGCGGTGCGTGATTGTCGGAAGCGGCCGACTTCATCAACGGCAGCGACAAAAGCGGCAGACGTTTGCACACCAACACCGGGGATGGTCATGAGTTGCCGGCAGGATTGGGATCGATGTGCGAGCTCACGTAAAACACGATCCATCTCCTTGATCTGCGCCGTCAGGCCTGTTCTCACTGCGAGTAATGCGGTGATGCTCTGAGCCAAACCTGGTGTTTTAGCTGCCTCCATCACCCGATCGATAAACGCTTTGCCTTGGCCAGGCCCAGGCTTGAAGCCGAAGGTCGCGCACAGACCACGGATCATGTTGTCGAGGCGAACTCGAGATTCGACCAGGTGGTTGCGTGTCGTAATGATGCTTCGTACGCCGTGCGCCTCGGGAGATTTAACGTGCACCTCCTTGTAAAAGCCGGTTCTGGCAAGTTGGGCCAGGCCGGCTGCGTCATGCGGATCGGTTTTGTTGGCCTTCAATGCCTTTAGGCTTTGATGGGCCTGCCGGGCATCGATGCAGACAATCGGAATATCCAGAGCACGCAAACCATGGCATATCGCCGGTGACATACGTCCGGTTTCTATGACAGCTCGTTCGACGCCGCCGACCTCGCGTAATGCACTTGCGATCATATCAGGACTGCTCTCGACCTTCATCGAGGCGATCTTCCTACCAGTTTCGTTCACAATGCAGACCTGCGTGGTGTATGGCATTTACGACAACCTATATTGCTTAAACAAGTAATCATGGACATGAACGCACCTTACCTGCCGTTAATATTTCGCCACTCGGCGAACAGCGAGAGGTTGCTTTCGTCGGTTGCCGGATAAAGCCCGATAATCGTGTGACCTACCTTTACCCGCTCGACAACGAAATCCTCGTAAGCCGTCATCTCGACCGCTTCGTCAGCGACTTCGTCGGCAATTTCTGCAGGAATAACGATAACACTGTCGTCATCGCCAACCATGATATCGCCGGGGAATACAGCGACATCGCCGCAACCGATCGGCACGTTGATATCGATCGCCTCATGCAGGGTCAGGTTGGTCGGGCTGGACGGACGGTTGTGGTAGGTCGGAATATCCAGTTCGGCTATTGTCGCGGCATCGCGAAACCCACCATCGGTCACAACGCCCGCTCCGCCACGCACCATCAGCCGGGTGATGAGAATATCGCCGGCCGAGGCCGCGCGCGCATCCTTGCGGCTGTCCATGACAAGCACACTCCCTTCCGGGCAGGTTTCGATCGCATGCCGCTGCGGATGTTTGGGATCGCGGAAAACCGTCATGGGATTGCGGTCCTCGCGCGCCGGCATGTAACGCAGGGTGAAGGCGGGGCCGACCATGTTGCGGCCCTTTGCTCTAACGGGCCGTACGTCCTGAATCGTCTGGTTCTTGAGACCGCGCTTGTATAGCGCAGAGCAGAGCGTGGCGACGGACACGCCCATCAGTTTTTCGCGTGTTTCGGGGTCCATTCTCTCTCCTCAAGATGTGTTTGGTTGAAAGCCCATTTCGATGTGCCAGCGATGCAATTGCACTTTTGCCGCACGTCCTATGCTTGACTCTCCAAAACACAGCAGATATGTCAAGCGTCAATCTGATATCTCAGTTTGGTAATTGATATGTCTAATGCACTTGAATTTCCAGCATTGCCATTGTCGGATCTCGTCAACCCACGGGATTTGCCAGCCGATGGAAATATGACAAGCCGGATTCATGGCCTGCTTCGCAAACTCATCGTCGAGGTGAAGCTGCTTCCGGGACGGGCGCTATCGGAAAAGGAAATTGCGGCACTGCTGCATGTCAGTAAGACGCCCGTCCGTGAAGCGATCATTCGCCTCGCAGAAGAAGGCTTCGTCACGGTCGTACCGCAGGGCGGAACATATATCTCGCCGATCGACGTGCAGCGCTACATGGAAGCCTGTTTCATCCGTTTCAAACTGGAAGAAGGCGCTGTCATCGAGGCCACGAAACGGCATTCGCTGGAAGATATCGCCCGTTTGAAGACCTGTCTTTCACAACAACGAACAGCTGCGCAGGATGAGGAATTCACTGACTTCTTTCTGCTGGACGAAGAATTTCACCGCACGATCTTTGCCGCGGCCCGCCTTCCCGGCGCTTGGAGTGTCGTCAACCAGGCGAAGGGCGAAATGGACCGCATGCGGCACCTTAAGCGCGTTTTCGCAGTACGACGCACCGAGAGGGTAATCGAGGAACATGAGGCGATCGTCAATGCGATCGAGTCCGGCAGTGTCGAGGCCGCTCGCGAAGCCGTTCAGCTTCATCTTGGATCACTTGAATCCAAGATCGCCGAACTCTCGAAGAACCCGAAAATCTGGACGTTCATCGAACAGGTCAACACACGCGTGACGAGGAAACGCGTGCCACGGGGAGCCAAGGCCTCCGACTGACCTAACATTCAAGGCTTTTGAGGAGGGGCCTTTCATGTCTGCAGTTCAAATCAACGATGTCGTCAAGCGCTACGGCGCTCTCGAAGTCGTCCATGGCATCAATCTTTCCATCCAGCCGCAGGAATTTGTTGTGCTTGTCGGGCCCTCAGGATGCGGCAAATCCACCACGCTGCGCATGCTCGCCGGGCTGGAAGACATTTCCGACGGCACCGTTTCGATCGATGGGCGCGTGGTCAACAAGATCGCCCCGAAAGATCGCGATGTCGCGATGGTTTTTCAAAACTATGCGCTCTACCCGCATCTGAACGTTGCGGAAAACATCGCCTTCGGCCTGCGCGTGAGGGGCGAGAAAAAGGACGTCATCGACAAGGCCGTTGCTGAAGCGGCTCAGATCCTCAGCCTTACCGAGTATCTCGGACGCAAGCCCGCAGATCTCTCCGGTGGCCAGCGCCAGCGCGTGGCGATGGGCCGGGCAATCGTCCGCCGCCCCAAGATTTTCCTCTTCGACGAACCCCTCTCCAATCTCGACGCAAAACTGCGCACCCATATGCGCGCCGAGATCAAGCTGCTTCACAAACGCATGAACGCCACCAGCGTCTACGTGACCCACGACCAGGTCGAGGCAATGACGTTGGCCGACCGCATCGTCATCATGAATGGCGGCAATATCGAGCAGGTTGGTTCTCCCATGGAAGTGTTTCTGGAGCCGTCAAACACGTTTGTTGCGAGCTTTATCGGCTCTCCACCCATGAACCTGCTGGATGCCGTTGTCGAAAAGCGCGATGGCGGCGTCAAGGCGGTTCTCGCCAACGGGGGGCGTCAAAGCCTCACCATCCCCGACGCATTTGCGGCAAACGCGCATGATGGCCAGCCGGTGAAGCTCGGTCTTCGCCCCGAAATCCTGTCCGTCAAGACCGGCGACGGTCGGGAAGTGCTGGATTGCAGCATCGACCTGGTCGAACCGCTTGGTGCCGAAGCCCTGTTGCACGGCAAGGCCGACGGCCAGCCCTTTATCGCCAAGGCTGAGACCCTTTATGCCGACCATGCCTTTGGCGACGTGACGCAGCTTGGCGTCGACACGTCACGCATCCACGTCTTCGACGCCACCACCGGTAAAACCCTAAAGGTTACGGGTGGGGTGAGGACATGAAACAGACCCTGTCTGCGCGCATCCAGGACTTTTGGGAGGACGCACGCCGCGACTGGCAACTTTATCTGCTGCTCGCGCCGATGGCCCTCTGGTTCGCGGTGTTTCTCTACAAGCCGATGTATGGCCTGGTCATCGCTTTCCAGGACTTCTCAGTCTTTCGCGGCATCGGCAAAAGTCCCTGGGTGGGATTTGCGAATTTCGTCGAGCTTTTCCAGAACGACATGTTCGTTCGCGCCTTCTGGAATACGATCACGATCAGCGGACTTGGCCTGATTTTCGCGTTTCCGGTGCCGATCATCCTCGCCTTGATGTTCAATGAGGTACAGAGTGAAGTGGCGCGCCGCTGGGCGCAGACGATCGTCTACCTGCCCCATTTCATTTCGGTGGTAATCGTTGCCGGCATCGTCATTAATTTTCTTTCCCCGTCGATCGGCATCGTCAATCTGCTTCTCAAGGGCATCGGCCTGGAGCCGGTCTACTTCCTGACTCAGCCCGAGTGGTTCCGGCCCGTTTACATCGGTTCGTCGGTGTGGAAGGAAGCGGGTTTCGAATCGATCGTCTATCTGGCCGCAATCGCCGGTGTCAGCCCAACGCTTTACGAATCCGCGCGTGTCGATGGTGCATCGCGCTGGCAGATGATCTGGCGCATCACCCTGCCCTGCATTCTGCCGACCATCGTCATCATGTTGATTATCCGCATCGGCAATCTGGTCGAAGTCGGGTTCGAATACATCATCCTTCTCTACCGCCCTTCGACCTACGAGACGGCGGACGTGGTTTCGACCTTCATCTACCGCACCGGCCTGCAGGGCACCCAATACGACCTGGCGACTGCCGCCGGACTGTTCAATGCGGTCATCGCCTTCGTCCTTGTCTATTCGGCCAATCGCATCAGCCGAAAAGTCTCGTCGACATCGCTGTGGTGAGGAACTGAACATGGCAAACTTCAATCTTTATTCACGCGGCGACCGGATCTTTGGCTGGGCCAACGCCATTCTGCTCGGCCTATTCGTCCTCTCGACGCTGTACCCGTTTATCTATGTGGCCGCCGTGTCCCTGTCTTCGGGCGCGGCCGTCACTGCCGGCCGCGTCACGTTCTGGCCGGTCGATGTGACCCTTGCCGCCTACGAACATGTGCTGTCCGACAGAATGTTCTGGGTCGCTTACGGCAACACCTTCATCTACACCTTCGGCGGCACTTTTATGAGCCTGCTGATCATGATCCCCGGCGCCTATGCGCTGTCGCGCAAGCGTCTGCGAGGCCGGACCTTCTTCAATATCGCCATCGCATTCACGCTCTGGTTCAATGCCGGTATGATCCCGTTCTTCCTGAACATGCGGGATCTCGGCCTTCTCGATAGTCGCCTCGGCATCATCGTCGGCTTTGCTGCCAATGCCTTTAACGTCATCCTGCTGCGTAACTTCTTCGAAGCTGTTCCAAAATCCTTCGAAGAAGCCGCCAAGATGGACGGCGCCAGCGAATTGCAGCTGTTGTGGAAAGTCTTCATTCCACTATCGAAACCAGCCATCGTCACCGTGGCGCTGTTCTGCATCGTTTCGCGCTGGAACGGTTATTTCTGGGCCATGGTGCTGCTGCGCGGCGAGGAAAAGATCCCGCTGCAAGTCTATCTGAAGCGCGTCATCGTCGATCTCAATTCCAACGACGAATTCGCCTCCAGCTTGTTGACGGCCAACTACTCGTTCGAGACGGTCACATCGGCGATCATGATCGCCTCGATCATCCCCGTCCTCATCATCTACCCCTACGCACAACGGTATTTCAGCAAGGGAATCCTGCTGGGCGGGGTCAAAGAGTAACAACACAAAGGAGGAGAACCTGTGAGTTTACAACGGAAAGGCGCGCCCCTACTGGCGTTGATGACAGCCGTGACAATGGCATTCCCGGTATCGGCGCAGGACGCCGGCAAAATATCGGAGGATCCGCTGGAATTGACGATCCATTTCCACTTCCGCGACAAATATGTCTATTCGGAAAAATGGCCGGTCGAGCAGAAAGCGGCGGAGATTACCAATATCCACGTCCGAAACGTGGCCTCGCTGGCAACCACCAGCAGCCGCGATGCCTTCAACCTGCTGATCGCTTCCGGGGACCTTCCTGATATCGTCGGGGGCGATGCATCCGGCGGTTTGAAGGAAGATTTCATCCGCTACGGCCTAGAAGGCGCTTTTGTCCCGCTGGATGACCTGATCGAGGAACACGCGCCCAATCTGAAAGCCTTCTTCGACAGCCACAAAGATATTCGCAACGCGATCTCCGGCCCCGACGGCAAACTCTATTTCATTCCCTATGTACCGGACGGCAAGTTTTCACGCGGCTGGTTCATCCGCCAGGATTGGCTCGACAAGCTGGGATTGAAGCAGCCGGAGACGCCCGAAGAGGTCTACGAGGTTCTTAAGGCCTTCCGCGACAAGGATCCTAATGGCAACGGCAAAAAGGATGAGGTTCCCTATTTTGCCCGCGAGGAAATCGATGCCATCCGCCTTATCAACCTTTGGGACGCCCGCGTCTCGGGCTCGGAACGGTATGGCGACTTTGCGGTCTACGATGGGCAGTTGCGCCATCCGTGGGCAGAGGAGAACTATAAGACCGGCATCTCCAACGTCGCCAAATGGTACAAGGAAGGGCTGATCGACAAGGAGATCTTCACCCGTGGCGCCCGCTCGCGCGAATATCTCTTGGGAAATGATCTCGGCGGCATGACGCATGACTGGTTCGCCAGTACAGCAACCTACAACGATGCGCTGGCACCGAAAATCAACAATTTCGCATTGAAGCCAATGCTGCCAGCCAAAACCGTAACCGGCCAGCGTTTCGAAGATTCCAGGCGGCTCAGAGTTCAACCGGTCGGCTGGGCGATCACGGCAACCAATGAGCACCCGATCGAAACCATCAAGTATTTCGACTTCTGGTTCTCCAAACAGGGCCGTATCCTTTCCAATTTCGGCGTGGAAGGCCAGACGTTCGACATGGTCGACGGCAAGCCGCAGTTCAGAAAGGAAATCCTCGCCAACAAGGATCCGGTCAATGCCCAGCTCTGGGCCGTCGGCGCCGCCATCCCGCGCGGATACTGGATGGATTACGAATACGAACGCCAGTGGACCAACAAGATCGCGCTTGAAGGCATAGACATGTACGACAAGTGCAATTGCCTGAAAGACGAGTTTATGGGCGTTTCCCTGAATGCCGAGGAAAAGGCTACATTCGACCGCTACTGGCCAAGCATCCTTACCTACATGACCGAAATGCAACAGACCTGGGTGCTGGGCGCACAAGACGTCGATGCCGGTTGGGAGGCCTACAAAAAGCGTCTGACCGCTCTCGGCTATGACGAAGTCATCAAGATGATGCAGTCAGCCTACGACCGCCAATACAAGGCGGCGCAATAAACCTTCCGATCGTGATTGCGGCGCTCGTCGCCGCCATCCTTTTCCCTCTGCTTTTTATAGGAGTGAGAACGCAATGCGTCCCTCTGCCCCGCCCCTATCCAGCCAGGCTCATCTCGATGAGCCGCGGCCAGGCTCTTTGACCATTGGTTACGTGCCGAGCGAGCAAAACCCGCCAACGGAAAACCCGCCGCGTTTCTCCTGGCTACCCGACATCGATGATGGCGCACATTACGTGCTGCGCATTTCTACCGACCCGGAATTCGCCGATGCGAAAACACGCGTCTTTGAAGACCTTGCCTGGAATTTTTTCACCCCGGACGAAGCCCTGCCCGATGGCCATTATCATTGGTGTTACGCACTTTGGGATGCGGAGCTGGCAAAGCCACTTTCGAACTGGAGTTCTGTGCGCAGTTTCGAAATCACATCCAAACTGCCGCAGACACCTTTGCCAGGCAGACAGGCCCGCCATGCCGCAGCCCACACCGCGCATCCACGTCTTTGGCTTAGCCCGGAGCAGCTGAAATCGTTTGCCGAGGCTGTGGCGGAAGACCCGAACCATTGCGGATGGGCGGACTTCTTTGAGAAATCCGTAAAACCGTGGATCGACCGGCCGATCATGCCCGCGCCGAAACCCTATCCCAACAATATCCGCGTCGCGACGTTGTGGCGTCAAATGTATATCGATTGCCAGGAGGTGATTTATGCCATTCGCCATCTGGCTATCGCGGGCCGCGTTTTAGGGCGTGAAGACCTTCTTGATACCGCCCGCGACTGGCTGTTGGCTGTTACTGCCTGGGATCCAAACGGCGCCACCTCTCGTGCCTATAATGATGAGGCCGGTTTCCGCGTCGTCGTTGCACTCGCCTGGGGGTACGACTGGCTTTATGACCACCTGAGCGAAGAAGAACGGGATACGGTTCGAGACGTTCTTTTACGCCGCACGCGAGAAGTTGCGGATCACGTCATCGCGCACGCACGTATCCATGTGTTCCCCTATGACAGTCATGCGGTCCGTTCGCTGTCGGCGGTACTGACTCCAGCCTGCATTTCGCTGTTCGGAGACAGCGATGATGCTGATGAATGGCTCGACTATACGGTCGAGTTTCTGGCGACCCTCTATTCTCCCTGGGCGGGAACCGACGGTGGCTGGGCGGAAGGTCCGCATTACTGGATGACCGGCATGGCCTACCTCATCGAGGCCGCCAATCTGGTGCGTTCCTATATTGGATACGATCTCTACCAGCGCCCGTTCTTCCAGAATACAGGCAGGTTTCCACTTTATACAAAGGCCCCCGGTACGCGTCGCGCGAATTTCGGGGACGATTCCACGATGGGCGATCTGCCCGGCCTGAAGGTTGGATACAACGTGCGCCAGTTTGCCGGCGTTACCGGCAATGGCCATTATCAATGGTATTTCGATCGCATCAAAGCGGATGCGGCCGGCACCGAAATGGCCTTTTACAACTACGGTTGGTGGGATCTGAACTTCGACGATCTCGTCTATCGTCACGACTATCAGCAGGTCGATCCGGTCTCGCCGGCGGACCTGCCCGCGCTGGCCGTATTCGACGATATTGGCTGGGTGACCATCCAGAAACACATGGATGATCCGGATCGCCACCTGCAGTTCGTTTTCAAATCAAGCGCCTACGGTTCGCTTAGCCACAGCCATGGCGACCAGAACGCGTTTGTTCTTTACGCCTATGGCGAGGACCTTGCGATCCAGTCCGGCTACTACGTCGCGTTCAATTCCGACATGCATCTCAAATGGCGAAGGCAGACCCGCTCCAAGAACGCGGTTCTGATCGGTGGCAAGGGCCAATATGCGGAAAAGGACAAGGCGCTGGCACGCCGTGCCAAAGGCCGCGTCGTCACCGTTGAGGAAAAGCCCGGACATATACGCATGCTCGGCGACGCCACCGCCGCGTATCAGGTGGCCAACCCGCTGGTTCGCAAGGCAAAGCGTGAGATCCATTTCGTCAATGACAGCTATTTCGTCATCGTCGATGAGGTTGAGTGCGCTGAACCACAGGAATTGCAATGGTTGTGCCACACAACTGACGCGCCGCAGATAGGCCGTTCAAGCTTTCGCTACAACGGCAAGAAGGCGGGTTTTTACGGCCAGTTCGTTTTCTCGTCTGCCGGCACTCCGCAAGTAACCGCAGTAGAAGGTTTTCCGGACATCGATCCTAAAGACTTCGCTGGTCTGGAAGTCCACCACCATGTCTGCGCAACGGTCCCGGCCGCAGCCAGACATAGGCTTGTAACCCTGCTCGTGCCCTACAGCCTGAACGAACCGAAGCGCATCTTCAGCTTCATCGATGACCAGGGCTTTTCGACCGACATCTACTTCAGCGACGTCGATGATGAACGTTTCAAGCTTTCTCTCCCGAAACAATTCTAACCCATGCGAGGTTTTCAAATGCTGCGTTTTACAAACAAGACTGTTGTCGTCGCTGGTGCTGGTCGTGATATCGGCCGCGCCTGTGCAATCCGTTTTGCACAGGAAGGGGCCAATGTGGTCCTGACCTACAATGGTGCGGCAGAGGGCGCAGCCTCCGCAGTTGTCGAAATCGAAAAGCTCGGCCGCTCAGCATTGGCCATCAAGGCAGACCTGACAAATGCGGCAGACGTCGAAGCGGCCATTTCCGCAACTACCGATAAGTTCGGCGACATTCATGGCCTTGTGCACGTGGCGGGCGGCATGGTGGCTCGCAAAACCATGACAGACATGGATGAAGCCTTCTGGCATCAGGTACTCGATCTCAACCTGACTTCGCTGTTTCTGACAACAAAAGCAGCTCTGCCGAAGATGGCAAAGGGCGGTTCGATCGTGACCTTTTCCTCACAGGCAGGTCGTGACGGTGGCGGGCCGGGTGCCATTGCCTACGCGACTTCGAAAGGTGCCGTCATGACCTTCACGCGCGGCCTTGCCAAGGAAGTCGGTCCGAACATCCGCGTCAACGCGGTTTGCCCTGGCATGATTTCCACTACCTTCCACGACACGTTCACCAAACCGGAAGTGCGCGAAAAAGTGGCCGGTGCAACTTCGTTGAAACGCGAGGGGGTGAGCGAGGACGTTGCCGGTCTGGTCGCTTTCCTTGCATCGAACGACGCGGCCTACATCACCGGCGCATGTTACGACATCAATGGCGGCGTCCTGTTCTCCTGACATCACGGTTAAACCATGTCCGTATCGTATCCAAGGGCGAGTCGCATTGCCGTTCTCGGCACTTCCCTCGTCCAGCAGAACCATATCGGCAATGCGACATCGCTTGCCACATCCGCGCGTGGCTGGATGAGCTGGGCCGAAGTCTTGTCTCATGGCAGGCTATCTTGCCCGGTTTATCATGATCCTTCGGTTACACCCGGCTGGGAGCCTAGCAATCGTCAGGGCGTCATCCGCTTTTTCTCCGGTCTCAATTTCGGCGTTTCCGGACAGAAGGCGATCGAGATCGAGCGTCGGTTGCCGCGATTGCTGCAATCGGATTTCGATCTCATTATCGTCGATGCCGGAACGAACGACATGATGGTGGAAACCCGGCAGACCATTGCCGAAACACGGGGGCGGATCGCTTCAACCCTGCTCGAGGCCGGGAAAACAGTGATCCTTCTTCCAATTCTCGCGCGATGCACAGAAAAATGGACCGGTGGCGGTGCGGAAAGGGCAAAGGCGTACTGGATCAACCGCCAGAGCATCGAGTTCGCCGCAACCCATGCCAACTGCCACGTCTTCGACTGGAACTCGGCATGGGTTGATGCGGATAATGAATTCGGAGAACCTCATCTGGGGTATTCAAACGACGGGACGCATTTCTCGGTGCTCGGCGGTTTTGCTGTCGGAAAATTGCTTGCCGACTATCTCCAAGCGATCGTGCCTCACGCGCCGGATCGCATGTTGGCAAGAGACGACCGTTTCGATCAGGTCAACAACCCAATGGGCAATCTGACATCCGATTTTTCTGCCAAAACGGTATCGGTGACACGTGAGCAAAGCCATAAGCTCGGCGAGCAACTTGTTCATCCCGGCATCGGCGCATGGATAGAAGCGATCTGCGACATCGACGTACCGGCACATAAGGGCATTCTGGGGATATCCCTACGGCTGCAGGACACTGCCGACGAAGGACATAACACTATTTCGCTTGCTCCCTTCCGCGCAGATGACGGCTCTCCGTTTTCTTTCCCCGACGCACACTGGAAGGGGGCGTTACGAACCCCACCGCTGAGGCTGCGTCCCGGAAATAATCCGCCCGAACTTTATCTGGATGTGATCCTTCACCCCGGCGCCGAACCGCTGAAAATCGAAGTCGCCCGCATCGAAGTTCGTCCCGTCTCCAGCCCGGTTCGCCCATGAGCATGAATTCCAACAAACCGAAACTGCTTATCGCCATGCGTAGCGAGCTTCCTGAAGGTTTTTTCGGCCCGCGCGAATGGGCGCGATTGACTGCCATGACGGATGTGATCCCGGGGTTTCCCTATACGGATTTCGACACGGCAGAAGGTGCAGCCGCTCTGTCAGACGCAGATATTCTCCTTGCTGCCTGGGGCACACCGTCCTTAACGCGCGAACGTCTGTCGCGTGCGCCAAAGCTGAAGATGATCGCCTATGCAGCATCATCGGTACGCACGGTCACGCCGCCCGAATTCTGGGAGGCATCCGGTATACTGGTCACGACCGCAGCATCGGCCATGGCCGTACCGGTCGCGGAGTTTACCTATGCGGCGATCATCATGTGCGGGAAGGATGTTTTTCGGCTGCGCGATGAGCATCGGGCAGAAAGAGGCACGGGTGGTTTTGGCAGCCGTCGAGGCATGAATCTTCCACATCTCGGGAGTTATTCCCGCCGTATTGGTCTCGTCGGCGCTTCACGCATAGGCCGCCTTGTCATCGAGATGCTCGCACGCGGCAATTTCGAAATCGGCGTCTATGATCCTTTCCTATCCGAGGCCGAAGCGGTGGCACTCGGCACTGTGAAAATGGATCTGCACGCGCTTCTTGCATGGTCCGATGTGGTGTCGCTGCACGCCCCCATTCTGCCGGAGACCCACCACATGATTGGTGGCCGCGAACTGGCTCTGATGGCGGATCATGCAGTCTTCATCAACACCGCGCGCGGCTTTCTTGTCGACCACGAAGCACTGCTTGCCGAAGCACAATCCGGCAGGCTTCGCATCCTCATCGACACTCCAGAACCGGAGCCCTTGCCTACCGATAGCCCCTTTTACGATCTCCCGAATGTCGTGCTCACACCACATATAGCCGGCGCATTGGGGAATGAATTGCGGGCACTTTCCGAGCTTGCCATCACCGAGATCGAGCGGTTCGTTGCCGGTCTCCCCCCACTTCACCCTGTCTTCAAACAGGATCTGGAGCGCGTGGCATGAGTGCTTTCGAATATTGTTTTTCGACACTCGGCTGCGCGGATTTGAACCTTCATCAGGTAGCGGATCTGGCTGACAGCCATGGCATCACAACGGTCGAACTGCGCACCCTGTCCGGTGCCGTCGACCTGATCGCCGCACTCGCTGCGGAGTTTAAAACGCCTGACGGGCTTGCGGCATTTCTCGCGGGTAACAATCTGCGAATTGCGGCCCTCAATACGTCCGTCCGGCTGTTTGAAAGCCGTGATCTTTCTGCCGTCGAAGCTTTCATCCCATGGGCTGAAGCTGCTGGAGCTTCTTACCTGCGTATTTTCGATGGTGGCGATCAAGTCAGCACCGACGATCTGATACACGCGGCAGATTTGTTGAAAGACTGGCAAGCCTTACGTCTCAAACGTGGGTTGAATGTCGATCTGATGATCGAGACGCACGATGCTCTCGCCGATTTTGCGCAGCTGACCAGTTTTGTCGAAAGGGTACCTGAGGCTCGGATATTGTGGGATGCCCACCATACCTGGGCCAATGGAGCAGATCTCGCTTCCGTCTGGTCCATCATAGCCGAAGCGGTGGTCCATGTGCATGTCAAGGACAGCACAATCGGGAACGACGGGCGCCGGCATTACGTGCTGCCCGGTCATGGCGATTTTCCCATAGCGGATCTGGTCACGCTTCTACGATCGGGAAAATCCCCAACGCCAATCAGTCTTGAATGGGAGCGCCATTGGCATCCCGAACTGCCACCCCTCGAGGACGCATTGAATGCGGCCCGGCCATGGTGGCAACAAGGAGTTTTTAATGCGCATCGCTGAAATCCACCTCACCCCTGTCGCGATACCCGACAAGCCGCTTCTCAACTGCAAGGGTGTCCACCAGCCCTATGCGTTGAGGACGGTGATCGAAGTTGTCTGCGATGACGGCACGACAGGATTGGGTGAAAGCTACGGAAGCATCAAGGCTCTGGATGGCTTGCGCCGTGCAGCTCCGGCTCTGATCGGCCTAGATCCTTTCCATCTTCATGAACTGAAAAGCCGGGTCATCACTGCCTTGCCGGGTGGTGGCGGCATCAATGCCAAATCAGCGGTCGCCGATCACAAACTAACAGATGTTGCCACTTCCGCTTTCGAAGTCCCTTGTCTCGACATTCAGGGGAAGCTGCTCGGCAGACCTGTCGTTGACCTTCTCGGAGGTGCGGTTCGCACCAGCATCCCCTTCAGCGCCTATCTTTTTTACAAATTTGCCGCGCATATCGGCGAGGCGCCCGACGAGTGGGGCGAGGTACTGACACCGGACGCTATGGTTGGCGAAGCACGAAAAATGGTCGAGACCTACGGCTTTCGTTCATTGAAGCTCAAGGGCGGCGTTTTGCATCCCGATCTTGAAATCGAAACCATGCTGAAGCTTCGCGAAGTCTTTCCCGATCATCCATTGCGCATCGATCCCAATGGTGGCTGGACCGTCGAGACAGCGATCCACATCGCTCGAAAACTTGAAAATGTTCTGGAATATCTTGAGGACCCGGTCATCGGCATGGACCAGATGGCGCAGGTTGCCGCAGCAACATCAATCCCGCTCGCGACCAACATGATCGTACTGGAATTCGATCAGATCGCCGAAGCTGTTCGCAAAAATGCTGTTCAGATTGTGCTATCCGATCATCATTACTGGGGCGGCCTGCGCGCCTCGACCCATCTTGGCAAGATATGCGAAACGCTGGGTTTGGGTGTCTCGATGCACTCGAACTCCCATCTCGGCATCACCCTTGCTGCGATGTGTCATGTCGCAGCTTCCACGCCAAACCTGAGCTTCGATTGCGACACCCATTACCCGTGGACCGGCGTTGATGTGCTCGAGGGGAAACCGTTCATCTTCCATGACGGTAAACTTAGCCTGCCCAACGGACCTGGTTTGGGTGTGTCGCTCGATCGCGAAAAACTAAGCGCGCTTGCGGATCTTTATAAAAAATCCGCAGTCAAGGAACGCGACGATACCGCTTATATGAAACTCTTCGATCGAACCTATGAACGGCGTGTCCCGCGTTGGTAGGACCGGCGGGGCACAAGCGACTTATTTTGCGCTTGAACATGGGGTAATCGCGGGTCGGTTTCCCCAAAGGCATTGCCTCAGCAATATCTGACATGGGTGGTTGCCCCCGGTAAGATGGAAATACGGGCTCACGATTGGAACCGGGCCCAGCATCAAA
>Ga0209795_10000887_pt1 | contig 20269 bp, 19 predicted proteins | sample AgamicOrMarz_FD_187166 | JGI IMG/M metagenome (GOLD analysis project Ga0209795, IMG submission 187166) | Agave microbial communities from Guanajuato, Mexico - Or.Ma.rz (SPAdes) (version 2) | ecosystem: Host-associated > Plants > Phyllosphere > Phylloplane/Leaf | place: Guanajuato, Mexico...
CTTATATCTTAACTCGTCCTTTAGGAGCTTCTGTAGGAGACTACCTGTCACAGTCTCATCATGCTGGTGGACTTGGATTAGGAACAATGGGAACAAGTGCAATATTTCTTTTAGTAATCTTAAGCTTAGTCATTTATCTAACTAAAACGAAAAAGGATCAAGTGCCCTTTATTCATCAAAAATAAGGGTGAATATCTTTATAAAAAGCTTTAGAAGCATCCATATATACCACTCTTTAACCTTCTAAAGAGTGGTATACGTGCGTTTAATTAAAGTGAATTAATAAATCTTTAAGAAATAGTTAGTAACATTGTAAATAGCATGACTAATGGTAGGAAGGTGTAGATTTGATACGTTTTCAAAAAAAGAGAAAAAGATACAGATATGTTTTAGTAGGAGGAATTTTAACTGTAGGGGCATTCATTTTTATTGGGATCTTATACAAAGGCAGCATGCCTTTTTTAGACAAGTTTTCTTGGAGTGAGTCTCAACAATTGAGTCAGTTATTTGCAACTTACAAAGAGAATGCTACCCTAAAGAATGAACTAGCCACTCAAAGTCAGGCTGAAGCGAATGTTTATAAGTTAAAACATGAAAATAAAGAACTAACAGAACTTTTAAAAGTTCAAAATAGAATGAAAGCTTATAATCCTATATCTGCTACTGTAATTGATCGTTCAATAAGTAATTGGGATAATGAGTTAATTATTGATAAGGGAGCTAAGCAAGGGATAAAAGTAGATATGAATGTGCTTAATGCAAATGGAGTTATTGGGAAGGTATCTAAAGTTTTTACATCAAATTCTATGGTAGAACTAATTAGCTCAAACCTTCGGACAAATCGTATGGCGGTAATTTTAAAAGATAAGAAAAATGTGAATGGAACATTAGAAAACTATGATGAAAAGAAGGGGAATTTAATTGTTAAAAAAATCCCTAGTGACGCTCAGGTTAATGTAAGGGATAAAGTTCAAACTTCTCCCATCAGTTCCATATTCCAAGGGGGATTGACTTTAGGAAAAGTGATTAAAGTACAACCCGATGAGTATGGATTAACACAATTGGCTGTTGTAAAACCCTCATCTACTTTTAATGATATTAGTGAAGTAATGGTGATTAAAGCAAAAAAACAATAGATAAAAAGTGGGACATCACATTATGATTTCCGAAAATTCGCATTTAAGGGATTGCATGTATTATATGAATTTTAAAATCCAATTTCTAGTGGCCTTTATTTCAAGTCTATATTTAATCATTTTTGTGGACATGATTTTTTTTAAAATTAGTGGGGAAACATATATTCATATTAATAGCCTCATTTTATCTTATGTTCAACACCTCAGGTTCCCTATATCTAAAAGAATAATGAACGTTTTTATATTTCTAGGGTCCACCCCTTTTATTGTAACGCTTTCTTTTGGAAGCCTATGTCTCTTCTATAAAATATTCAAATATAGGACTGAACTTATTTTATTCTTGGGGATTATCAGTGGATCTTTCATACTTAATAAGATACAAAAAATGTTTTACTCTATTGGTCGTCCAGATTTACATCACTTAATTAAAGTCAGTGGTTATAGCCTTCAACACGTAGGCGAACATACAGTAAGTCTAATCGTTGTATACGCAATACTAGTAATTCAATTATGGGGTCCTAGTTCTAGACTATGGGGGCGTTTTCTCTTAGTGTGTATCGCTTCTGTCATCATCTTGGGCATTGGAATAAGTCGAATTTATTTTAGGTTAAATTATCCTAGTAATATTATAGGTTCCTATTTTACGATGGGATGTTGGCTTGTAGCAGCTATATATTTCTATTGGCGATGGAAAAAACGACAAGTAAAGCAGAAAGCTATAAATAAATGTAGAGCTTGAAAAGAGGGATCATATGACAGAACGTATTTTAATTGTGGAAGATGAAGTAGAGATAGGGAATATATTGAAAATGGAACTTGAACATGAGGATTACCAAGTTGAAATTGAAAACAATGGAAGGTGCGGGCTCGAGACGGCCTTATCAGATACGTTTGATTTAATTTTACTTGATATTATGCTACCTAAAATGAGTGGTATCGAGGTTTTACGTAAATTAAGAAAAAGAGAAATTAACGTACCTATCATTCTTTTAACAGCCCGTAACTCAACACTAGACAAGGTAATGGGGTTGGATCATGGAGCAAATGATTATATAACTAAGCCTTTTAAAACGGAAGAATTATTAGCGCGAATACGCTCTTTGCTACGTTATAAGAATCTTGCTACTAGAGAAAAAACGGGAAAATATTCGTTATTATTAATTAACGATGTGATTATCAATATGGATTCAAGAGAAGTAACTAGAGCTGGACAAGATATCTGCTTAACGCCTAAAGAATACGATTTATTGGTATATTTAGTCCTTCACAAAAATAAAACGGTTACACGTGAAGGTATTTTGCTAAATGTGTGGGGATATGAATACGAGGGAGATACAAATGTACTGGATGTTTATATAAGCTATTTAAGAAAGAAGATTGAAGAAGGTTTTAATTCACCTTTTATTCAAACAGTTCGAGGTATAGGATACACGATTAAAGAAATGTAAAGCACCATTTTTATTATTATTTAGAAAAACCTAACTTAAAAATTCTCTTCGTAATACCTATTCGTTATATAGGAGGTAACATCGATGATAGTGGGATATGTAGGATATAGTAATGATGATTACACCTTAGAGTTACAAATAGAGACATTAAAAAAATATGGTTGTAATCAAATTTTCCACTCGAAAAACTCTACATCAGAAACGAAAGATATTCAAGTACTAAGGATTTTAGATTTATTAAAGCCCAGTGACATTTTTGTTGTACGTAAACTAAAGCACCTAGCAGATTCCATTACTCAATTACTCGAGATTACGAATTATATCCGAGAAAAAGGTATTATATTTGTTAGTATTGAGGACCAGCTTGATACACGTATACCAACAGGAAAGATCATGTTTAAGACTTTAGAAATTCTCAGTGAATTTAGTCGAAACATCCTTCATGAACGCAAAGTAGCAAGTTTAAAAACAGGTAGGCCTAGAGGAAGGAACGGCGGAAAGCCTAAAGTTAATCAACAAAAGCTTAATGAAGCCATTTCTTTATATTTATCTCAAAAAATGACAGTTATGCAAATTCAAGAGGCTACAGGAATTTCAAAAACAACCTTATATCGTTCATTAAAGAAGATTAAGAAGTAATTTCATTTTTTCTTAATCTTTTTTTTATTTAAATCTAATTTTCATTTGATAAATTGAAGAAAAGTGCTTAAGGAAGGACGGAAATAATGAAAACATTTATTACAGCTGCATTTGCTTACCTTTCAAAGCTGGGATACATAGGTATAGCATCAGCATTAATGGTAGAAGTAATTCCTAGTGAAATCGTATTATCCTATGCAGGATTTCTTGTCTCCCAAGGAAAAATCACCTTTATAGGAGCCGCAATTGCTGGAACAATAGGAGGCTTAATTGCACAAATATTTTTATATGTATTAGGTTCTTATGGGGGAAGGCCTTTGTTATTGAGATACGGAAAATTTCTCTTAATAAGTCCAAGGCATCTCGAAAAATCCGAAACATGGTTCAATCAGTATGGGGCAGGTGTAGTCTTTTTTACTCGCTTTATTCCTATCATTCGACATGCTATTTCAATTCCTGCTGGAATTACAAAAATGGCTTTTACTCGCTTTATTTTATATACGATTGCTGCCATCGTTCCTTGGAGTATTTTATTCATTTACCTTGGAAAAACTTTAGGAAGCAATTGGAGACAAATTAATCAAATTTCTGGATCATATGTGAATTTGGCTTTAGTATTTTCAGTTATAGCTTTTGGGCTTTATTTCATTTTTAAAGTTATTCGCAAAAATAAAGAAAAGTCAAAATGTCAGGAATTGAAAAAGTAAGAAAATAAAAGTTTGATTTTTATAAGTTTCTATATTCTTTCATTCTTAGATAAAGGAGAATATTTTATATGCAAAAGGTACTAATTATAGAGGATGAAGAAGGACTAGTAGAATTTTTAGAATTAGAATTAAAATATGAGGGATATTTAGTTGACGTAGCTTATGATGGTCGTACTGGTTTAGATAAAGCAACTAAGCAGGATTACGATATTATATTACTTGATTTAATGATGCCTGGGTTAAATGGCATTGAAGTGTGTAGAAGGCTAAGAACAACTAAGAATACCCCTGTTATTATGTTAACGGCCAAGGATAGTGTTATGGACAGAGTAATGGGTCTTGATAATGGAGCTGACGATTATTTGTCGAAACCATTTGCCATTGAAGAATTATTTGCAAGGATGCGAGTTATTTTTAGACGTCAAGAAAACAAGAAGATAGTTGATCAGAAGCTACTATTAACATTCAAAGATATTGAACTTGATTTGGAATCAAGAACGGTGATGAAAGAGAAAATGCTGATTGAACTCACGAACAAAGAATTTGAACTTCTAGCTATTTTCATGCGTAACGTTAATAAAGTATTAACGAGAGATATACTTTTAGAGCAAGTGTGGGGATATGATTCAGTTGTTGAAACGAATGTTGTAGATGTATATGTTAGATATTTAAGAAACAAATTAAGTGCAGAGGATAAAGAGTTATATATTCAGACCATCAGAGGGGTTGGGTACGTGATGCGTGATGTTTAAATGAGAAAGTGGATAAATTATATAAAAGACTTACCTGTAAGATGGAAGATAACGTTATGGTCTTCCATGTTTTTATTTTTACTTTTTCTCTCGTATAACCTCTTTCAATATATTGTGATTGATAACGGTATTTTAAATTATGAGAAGCAAAATGGTATTCATCAATTAAACGAGGTTCTCGCTTTTATTCAATCTGATGATGAACCTTTATCTTTAAAACAAATTGAAAAAAGTGAAGGGTACTTATCAAAAATTAATGAAAAGAATCAGTTGATTCGTGTTCTTGATAAGAAAGGGCACATTATAACCAGTACCTCAAACAATGTTTCACCAAACTGGCAGCAACCGAAAACAGTGAAGCACCAAGAGTATAAAGTGGTTCGAAACCACGATGAACGTCTACTCGTTCTTCGTTCTCCAATTGTCACCAACAACTTCACTGGAACCGTTGAAATTGTTAGAAATATGGAGATGTCCGATGCCTTTATGGACAAGATTTTTTTATTAATGCTTGCTGCAGGAATAGGCTCACTAATCTTTAGTATTCTAGGTGGAACTATTTTAGCAAAGAAAATACTATCTAACATTCAAGCGTTAACATTAACGATGAAAAAAATAAAAACAAATGGCCTTGAGGAACGGGTTCCGGTTAATGAAAAAAACGATGAGTTTGCTCAATTGGGGAGTTTATTTAATGAGTTAATGGATAGCTTAGAAGACTCCTTTTTACAGCAAAAACAGTTTGTAGAGGATGCTTCACATGAATTAAGGACTCCGTTAGCCATTATTCAAGGCCATTTGACATTGTTAAATCGCTGGGGGAAAAATGATGCGGCAGTATTAGATAAATCCTTGAAATCCAGTCTGAAAGAAGTAGAACGTTTAACGAATCTGGTACAAGAATTATTAGAGCTATCTCGCGCTGAAAATAGTCTGATAAATCCTGTAGATGTTGAACCTATTAACGTATTAGCCACTATTCAACATGTTGTAAGGAATTTTGAAGTGCTGTATAGCAACTATGAGTTTAAAATAAAACATACGCATGAAAATCTGTATGTAAATATTTCCTCTCGCCATCTAGAACAAATATTAATCATTTTGTTAGATAATGCAGTCAAATATTCTAAGAAGGAAGAGAAAGAGGTAGTTATAGGCTGTTCTCTAATCAATGAAAAAGTATCCCTTAAAGTAATGGATAAAGGAATTGGAATTCCAGAAGAAGATATACCCTATATTTTAAATAGATTTTATCGGGTGGATAAAGCAAGGAGCAGAAAACAAGGCGGACTTGGCTTAGGACTGGCTATAGCCAAACGATGGGTGGAAAAGTACGACGGTACCATTAATATCGAAAGTAAAGAAGGTGAAGGAACAAATGTAACGATTGTACTGCCTCTGTTTGATAACTCTTTGTAAATGTGCATATAAAACGAGCTCTTTATTTGTAATGCTCCTAACTTTAAAAGCAAAGAAGCATTAAAATCTAAAAATAAAAAAACTTTATCACGTTTCATCAAAAGCAGCTTGATAAAGGACAGAAATTAGAGGTATCTAGTATGAAGTTGAAATTTCAATTTACACTTGCTTTTATGTTAAGCGTGTTGTCCCTGATTTGTTTTAGTGGGATGGCTATCTTAATTAGTGGATCAAAAATCGTGGCATTTGATCGGTCTATTATATCGCTTATCCAAGGGTTCGAAACTCCTGGGTTAACCACTATTATGAAGTGCTTTACTTTCATTGGTTCTACGCCATCCGTTGCAGTGATTTCTCTCTTTAGTTTGTTTTTTCTTTATAAAGTATTAAAACATCGAACAGAGCTTATTTTATTTATTGCAATTATTGTAGGTTCTCCAATCCTAAACGAGCTACTAAAACTACTTTTTCAGCGTGCACGTCCTGATTTCCATCGATTAATCGAAATCAATGGTTATAGTTTTCCAAGTGGACATGCCATGAGTGCCTTTGCTGTTTACGGTGTTCTTTCATTTTTGCTTTGGCGTCATATTCCGACTCGCTGGGGACGTACACTTTTAATCGTTATTAGCATTATAATGATTTTAGCAATAGGTATTAGTCGTATTTACTTAGGTGTACATTATCCTAGCGACGTTATTGGAGGCTATTTTGCTAGTGGTTGCTGGTTAGCTATTGCTATTTGGTTCTACCAACGCTATCAGGAGAAGAATTTTGAGCAAACTACCTAAGAAGTCTTGTTAGGCTTCATCCACAAATTAATTTATCAATAGAAAGCAGCTATCTTCTTATGAAGGTAGTTGTTTTCTTTTTAGCATATATAGGCTCCTAGTTAACATAAAACATGTTCTAAGAAGCCTTTATTGGTGAGCTTAGGGGTACTAGTCTATTCTTTTAATCTTTTTCTTTGCAGCAACGAACCAAAGTCTTAACGTTTCCTTTTTACCACTAGGATCTAGCTCAGTTTGAGTATGTAATTTTTTTTGTATTATCTGATAATCCTCGCTTAAGATATCATGTAATTCCTCTTCACTATAAAAATGTAATAGTTTATTTTTATGTTTCATAAACGTATTTGGCTCTATTTCTTCACCTTGTCCATAGTTAGCTGTATCGTAAACTGAAATACAAGAAAGAACCAGGATACCACCAGGTTTAAGTAAAGAAGTCATAATTTCAATTAACTGTTTTCTTTCTTCTTTTAAAAATAAATGTATAACATTGGATAGGTAAACTCCATCAAACTCTTCATCATGTGAAAAATCTAGATTAAATAAACTCCCAACTTTATATTTAAGATTTTCTAGTGAAAACTTATTTGATTGATCTAGAGCATAATGAATTGCTCTATTTGAAATATCAAATCCCATTACTTTAAATCCTTTTTGAGCAAAATATAAACTGTTACGTCCATATCCACATCCAGGTACAATAATATTCTTCACTAACTGTTCTTCAAAACATTGATGAGCTAAAACAGCTGAGGGACATTCAATTGTCCCCCAAATGGTTCCTTCCTCATATCGATTATTCCAATACGATTTCATATCAGTCTCCATATATCGCTACCCCTTAATCTGATTTCTTTAGTCCGATCAAAAATTCATAGTTTATTCTCTTCGAATAGCTCTAACGCCCAATCAACTGCTGCTTGCGCATGTATTTCTGTTGTATCAAATATAGGTATGGAGATATCATTCTGATTAATTAGTAAGGAAATCTCAGTACAACCTAATATAACTCCTTCTATCCCATCATTAATTAAACCATTTATAATTTTTTGATACGCACTTTTGGAATCTTCTTCAATTTTCCCTAAACATAATTCTTTGTAAATAATATCATGTACAATTTCGCGCTCTTTTTTACTGGGAATGTTAACGTCAAGATTGAAATTAGTTATAAGTCGACCTTTATAGAAGTCCTCTTCCATTGTAAACTTTGTACCAAGCAATCCTATCCTACTAATCCCTTGATCTTTTATTTTCCTAGATGTCGCATCTGCAATATGTAAGATAGGAATACTAATGTGCTGCTGAATCTCACTTGCCATTTTATGCATAGTATTTGTACAAATAACTAAAAAGTCAGCTCCACCTTTTTCAATGTATTGAGCTCCTTCAACCATCAATTTTGTTGCTTCATCCCACCTATTATTATGTTGTAATTTTTTTATTTCTTCAAAGTCCACAGAATACATCACACTTTTAGCAGAGTGATGTCCTCCTAATTTTCTATTTACTGTTTGATTAATAATTCTGTAATATTCACTTGATGACTCCCAACTCATTCCACCTAATAAGCCTATTGTCTTCAATTTCTCCAACCTCCCATATAGAAAATATTACCACAAACCAGGCTTTTTTATTATGAATATTATATATATCTCTAGTTTACATAACAGCTCTTTCCGGTACACATGCAAAAAAAGAACCCTTTTGGGAGTAAGGGTTCTAACAGGGTCACAATTATCAAATATGCAGCTTTTTATACATCGTTGATATGACTAAGTTTACTCGATATCCAAATGGAAGAAGGATGGATAAAAAGTGCATCTTTTATACATATGCTTGTACGGTAAAATATAGTCTTTATGGAAGTAATATGTTATTATATTTTTGCACATGCATTTTAATAGTGAAAAGCCACCTGTCCTGCAAATACTGGGTGGCTTTTTATTTTGTTGCCGATAAAATTCATTATGGTGACTGACTCTTTTAGATAGCGAACTTTTTTTAAACCATTAATATAAGCAATAACAATATCTTGTATAAATAATTAAATTTTAAATGAGAAAGGTCCATATTAGAAATCAACAAGCCCTAGTAACTGTTAATTATTTGTTTTTTTAAATTTAAAGTACGCATATGCACTTAATAGGATGGCTACCATCACTATACAAGTAAGAGGAAATAGAATTGTATTGATGAAATGATCATAAAACCAAGTATACAAAAAAAACACTCCCATAGTTTAAAATTACATTGATAAACACTAGCTTAGAAGGATTCGACGGATTGTAAGAGTTATTTCATCATAAGAAAAATCAGGAAAATGAACCTTTTATCCTCTCTTTTTCTTTCTATTTTTCAAAAAAGCAACAAGAAGCAGCAGAAGAGGAATAATCGCAGAGAGGGGAATATACAAAACAAACATCTCTATCTCCAATCCTTCATGGAGGTGTTCTTGAAAATTGCTAGAAATCGTTATTGACATAAATAGAATCATAAGTCCTATAGGATATGAAAGTCGTGAAGATGATTTAATCTTAAATAAGTTGGCCGTTCCTATGACAGCCGCATAAAGCAACACGCTTATCTTAAAGAAACCACCGGTAACTAAAGCAATCATAAAAAACACATCAAGCCGTTCTAAAAAGTCAGCTACTTGGATGCTTTGTATGGTGCTAAGAAGAGGAAATTGGGAACGTTCAGTCAAATCAACCCCAAGTACACTAATGTTAATCAGCATGGCAATAGTCAAGTTGATGCCAGCTAATCCTGATGCACATAACATGGTCACTTTGGCTTTCTTTGGGTTTTTTAAATACGGTAAAATCATTGTAAACACAATCGCTTCACTAAAAGGAAAATACAAGATTTGAGTAAAAACAACTTTCAAGGGTGGGAATATCCCTTCTTCAAGTACTGGTTGTAAGTTCGTAATATCGATTAATCCCGAACATACAATCAGAATAAAGCCAGTGATGGCTAGGATATACATGATGATAAAAAAGATTTCTCCGGATCGCGCTATTACTTCGATACCTTTGCGAACTGTATAAATAATAACAAGAATCAATAAAGCATTCGCAATAAACAAAGGGGTATCGGGATACGCAAAGGTTAACAGCATTTCGCCGATATCGCGTAGAACCCTTGCTACATTATAGATAAAATAAAAGATATAAAGAAAGGCCAGTACGCTTCCTAGGGCTTTACCTAAGATTTTTTGCATGTACTCTGTAGGTAAAATATCTGGATAGTACGAGTAAAGTTTATTATAGACTAGAAACAGAACAAAACTGAATACGGTTCCAAGCAGAATCGCAAGCCAAGAGTCCTGTTTTGCGTCCATGGCAATAGGTAACAATAAAGTAGTACCCAGCTCAAACAAAACCATTAAGATAAAAAGCTGGCTAGCGCTAATCTTGGCTTTTTCCATTCACCTGACACCTCCTTTTCGCTATCATTTACATCGTTATTTTTCTTTCTTAAATTGTTTTTTTGCCTTTTTATCACTTGTAATCTTTTGTGAGTTATGTAGATATCACGGATTTTCTATAAGGCTAGTCCAAACCAGAAGTAGTGGTTTCAGAAGGAGAGGCCTCGCCGAAATTTTTAACAATAATGACAATGTCCTATATGAAAATTAAAGAGTCCAATATGCTACTCTCTCTGTTTCTTCCTGTTTTTTAAGAAAGCTATAACAAGAAGCAAAAGAGGCATAATCGTGAAGAGAGGCATTTGCAGAACTAATGGTACTATTTTCATTCCTTCATGGAGATGTTCTTGAAAATTGCTCGCAATCGTGATAGACATAAATAGAATGACTAGCCCCAAGGGATACGAAAGTCGTGAAGGTGATTTAATCTTAAATAAGTTAGCTGTTCCTATGACAGCTGCATAAAATAACACGCTAATTTTAAAGAAAATACCAATAACTAAAGCGAGCATAAAAAATACATCAAGACGTTCTAAGAAATTAGCGACTTGAATAGCTTGTACCGTACTAAGAAGAGGGAATTGTGAACGTGCTGTCAAGTCTACGCCTAGCACACTGACATTAATCATCATGGTAAGAGCCAAATTGATACCACTTAATCCGATTACAGACAGTATGGTTACCTTAGCTTTCTTGGGATTCTTTAAATAGGGAAAAATCATCGTAAACGCAATGGCTTCAGTAAAAGGGAAATACAAGGTTTGAGTCACTGCCACGTTTAGAACCGGTAACAAGCCTTCTTCAAGTACTGGCTTTAAGTGTGTAATATCGATTAAACCTGAAGAAACAATTAGAATAAATCCAATAATCGCCAGGGCATACATGAAAATAAACAGTAGCTCTCCTGATCGAGCAATAACCTCAATTCCTTGTCGAATGGTATAAATAATGACCAGCATCAATAAGGAATTCGCTATAAACAAAGGCGTATCGGCATAGGCAAAGGTTAACAACATCTCACCAAAATCACGTAGAACCCTTGAAGCATCATACATAAAGTAAAGAACATAGATAACGGCAAGTATCGTTCCAAGGACTTTTCCTAAGATCTTTTGCATGTACTCTGTAGGCAAGAAGTCGGGATAATATGTATACAGTTTATGATAGACTAAAAATAGAACCAGGCTACCTAGCATGCCAAGCAGAATCGCCAACCAGGCATCCTGTTTGGCATCTATGGCGAGAGGTACCAATAAAGCACTGCCTAATTCAAATAGTTCCATTAAAATAAATAATTGAACTGCACTAATTTTAGCTTTCTCCATTTAATTGGTACCTCCTTTCTTATCGTTATTGATTCTCTTTTACTCCTGAAAGAAACGACTTATTTCGTAAGCCAGCACGACGTACATAGGCTTCTACGGTGATGTCGACTTTTGATTTTGGGAAGTACACATCATTCCATTCGGATTTTATTTTTTTCCATTCTTTTGGTCTCGAACTGTGGAAGACTTCGCCAAATCCAAGGATATCTGTTTTATCTTTTTGCGCACGTTCAATAGCCATCTTCAACTCTTTTTTAATTTCTTTCCTCAGGGATTGCTCGATCTTTGTGATGACCTTTGGATTGGTTATATCAACAGGTACCTCCATTTCACCAATATCTCCTTCTACACGGGTATGAACTGAAATATAAGGTTGTCCATTCTTTATTTGAGCAGATACACTTGTTTTTTGACGGACAGTTTGATAGGCAACGGTTTCTTTTCTCCCTCCCCAATCAATATTAATATCGGTGCCTTGGATTTTATCTAGAATCCATACCGTTCCTCTTGCTGTTTTTCCATACAACCAATCCACTAACTTTCCTTGTTTTAAAACGGCAATTCCAGAAGCTCGAAGCGTTGCTGCAGGCGCACTTTCTTGAAGGTTCTCTAACATTCGCGCTTGCTTATGATCTCCAACCATACGAAATCCTCCTACAACGGATTTCCCTCCAGGAGACTCGAGTCCCATCATGACGTCTTGGAGTGATACTTTTACGTTCTCTCCCCATTTTCTTTCTGTGAATTCTAACGTTTTCAGCACTTTATTCGCTGGAATTTTATCAACGGGTGTTAATGTTTTGACGAGATCTGCTGCACTTGTGTGATTTGCAATCACCATAGTGGCAGTAGCTCGAAATTCCGGATCTCGATCAAAAGCATCTATTAAAACGTTTATTCCATCTTCTCTTGCTAGCTTTTCACCAATAACTACCAGGTTCGCATGGGCATAATACAAACGGCGAGAAATTCTACTGGAAGCCCGTCTACTTGCTTCGACTAGATTGTTTCCCGAAGCTGAATAGATCGTAATAGGTGGACTTTGAGAACCACCTCCCCCTACCAGTTCTCCAGCCACGTTTCCCGGATTAATAATTTGAAGCGTGACGGTATATCTTCCATCTTCTGTTTTGTCAACGCCTATGGCTGATACAATGGCAAGGTCGGTTAACTCTTTTTTACTCCAACAACTAGAAAGCAAGAGTGTCATTGTCATCATTAATAAAAGAAGAACTCCTTTACGCTTCATTGTTGTCACCTTCTTCAAGATCTCGGTTCACCATACCACGAGATGCAGGAGGCTGAGGACGCTGATTTGTCCCTTCTCGAATCGTATTTGCACTAATTAATCTCGGCCGTTGTCTTAATGTCCACCATGGCAGTCGTACCACTGTATCTCCATTATTGACGGGTATAAATGGTGCAAATGGAGCCATATAGGGCACACCGAACGATCGTAAGCTACATAGATGAACGACCATCATTAGAAGGCAGAGGATAATGCCATAAAAACCAAATGTTGCTGCACCTAACATAAATAAAAAGCGAATTAAACGAGCCGAAATAGCCATATCAAAGGAAGGTGTAGCAAAACTAGCAATTGCGGTGATAGAGACGATAATAACCATAGCTGGTGACACAATGCTCGCTTGAACGGCTGCTTGCCCAATTACAAGAGCTCCAACAATGGAAACGGCCGAACCAATGGCTTTTGGCAATCGAATCCCTGCTTCGCGTAAAATTTCAAAGGTAATTTCCATGAGGAGGGCTTCTACGAATGCTGGAAAGGGAACGGCTTCTCTCTGTGCAGCAATGGCTACAATAAGTGTTGTCGGCACCATCTCCTGATGGAAGGTCGTGACGGCGACATAGGTAGCAGGTGCAATAAGAGAAATCAGAAACATAACAATGCGTAACAAACGAATCGATGTAGCAATGTCAAAACGGGCATAATAATCTTCAGCCGACTGGAAAAATTGGATGAATAAAGCCGGAGCAACTAGTACAAAAGGAGTTCCATCAACGAAAATAGCAATGCGCCCCTCTAACAAATTTCCAGCCACTACATCAGGCCTTTCGGTATTATAAATAGTGGGAAAAGGAGTCGCTGTTTGATCTTCAATCAGTTGTTCAATATAACCTGATTCCAAAATACTATCAATATCAATCTTGTTTAATCGCTGACGGATTTCTTGAATGACTTTATCATTGGCAATCCCATGAATGTACATAAGCGTCACATCCGTATTGGTTGCACGACCTATCTTGAATGATTCTGTCCATAAATCAGGGGTCTTTATGATTCGGCGTACCATGGCTGTATTTGTCCCGATTGACTCTGTAAACGCTCCTTTTGGACCTCGTACCACCATTTGGGTATTCGATTCTGCAATCGAACGTGTTTCTCCACCTTTGGTACTGGCGCTCAGTGCCTGATTTACGCCGTCTACTAGAACAAGAGTATCACCTGCCATTAAGGTTGAAAATAAGTCATCCCAGTTATGGATGGGTGATACGTTACCAATGGTCATCATATCTTCAGAAATCAGGTCTAACGCATTGTGCACATTCAATGTTGATTTCTTATCATCTTTCATCATGGATTCCAATAAGAATTCTTGAATCGATTGATTGTCTACAATACCTTCTACATAGATGATCGCTGTTTCTATGTCCGAATTGCTTCCCATTTTTATCTGACGGATAACAACATCTGAACTCTTTCCCGTTTTTTGTTGAATCGTATCGAGATTGGATGATAAGGAATATTGTATATATTCTACCGAATTATCAATAGGGTTATTTTCACTCTGTTGCTGGCGAATCTTTTTTAGTTTTCCATTTTTAAACAATGAAGGCATAGATTTGAGTCCCCTTCTTTATTTTTGGTTATTTTAACCACATATAGTTGTTTTATGTAATATTCAACAAAAGTTTTTGTGTCATACTATATAAAAAAGAAGAAGCTACTAAATGGAGCGTGATAAGTATGAAAATCATTGGTATTGCCCTTTTAATGATGGGATGTTTAATGGCCTTTTCTTTAGGCATCAATATTTTTCAAGCATTATATAATGCGGTGAATCCTTTTCGGGTAATAGAAGTTACCGAATTATTCGTGCTCTTTTTTCTTCTGTTTCTTTTTTTTGCTGAATCTGTGTATCTTTTTATAAAGAAGAGAAATCAAAGCCAATAACTACATACTTATCAATCGCTATTTTTTAAAAGGGAATAGAAATAATAGGAATGTAGTTCAGACTATTCGTTCTATTCGTTTCAATCAATTCTTTCATTAATCAAGATCCACATAAAATAATTCATTATCGATATTCGTTAGTTGGTTTTTTATCCATACCTTCACATTGTTCATTCTGGAATCAAACGCCATTTGAAAGAGACCAGTTAACTGAAAATCGGTGAAATGAGTTCCTTTTAATTTGAGAAAAGCCTCGTAATAAGAAGAGAAATGAAGCTGTTTGAATAAAAAATCCTCCATTGCCTCTCGAATGTATTCTTCATTTTTCCAACAATTCATGGGAACATGAGCAAATTGCCAGGGTTTAAAGACCCCCGGATAAACAGCTTCTACCACTTGAAAAGGGGATTGGCCGAAAAGGGAAAAGACACCTCCTAGGCTATGTTGATTAAAAAAGTGAATGTTAACCCGAAGAGGAATCTCATTAAAAGGGATTTTTAGTTCTTCCTCAATTACATATTTTACTGCCTCAATAGCACGTTCTTTTCCCTCTTCTCCATCCCAATATTTATCAGGAACTTGTTGGAACTGCCATGGTTTAAATCTTCCTGGATAGGCATTATCAATGACTTCATAATAATTCCATCCATATAGCATAGCAGGTGGTCTGAGACGATGAGACCATAACATACCTGCTCCTACTTTAAGAGGGATTTCATGAATAGGGATTGATAACCGTTGCTCAAGTAGATAGCATGTCATATAGCTCATATATTGTTTTCCTTCCTTACCTACAAAGAAATAATTAGGAAATCGTTTTCTTTTCCCATCTAGAACTTGTTGATAAATTTCAATAACTTGTTCTCTATCCACTACTTCAACTTCCTTTTACAAAGTATTTTTAAAATATTATGTATAGTTATGAGATTTATATACAATGGAACGGTACTGTTAGCCTGATAAAAGGGGAGTTTAGTCTATAATAAATAATTTTACAGTTTTTAAATTTTAACTATTATGAGAGCATTTCATATCACTTCATATTTCCAATAAATGCATTTTTACTTTTGTGTAAATATAAATTATAGATCATCCCTAAGTTTGGAATACATCTGGATTCCGATTGAATGATTTTTATTCGTTTCTTATTTTCTTAATATTCCATATTAGCGAATCCACACCTACGGAGAAATGAGCGATCGGTTCTACTTCAGAAAGGTTAAAATGAAAAGGTATAAAAAGGTTATTCCTGAATATTTCTATCTCTGCTTTTTGTAACGGCCAAGGCTGGTGGTGTATTTCACCAGAGTAGATGTCGGCTCCGTTATTCGAACTATAGAGACAATATCGCTCAGTTAACCAATGATCAAGGGTTCCTTCTTTTGAAAAATAAATTTCAGATACGGGAGCATATTTACCCTTGAAGGATATAGGAGTATTCGTGTTTCCTTTACGAATACTCTGGCAATGAAAGATTTGACCTTCTTTTCGAAAAGAAATTTGCGCTGAATGATAGGGCAATCGATACCATTTCTTTGCAATGTTTAAGGAAGCCCAGTTCCCAACGTCAATAGACATAAAGTAAATACCGGGCTTACCATCACGTTTAACATATGTCCTTACATTGATTTCTGGAAATTTAGGGGTTAGGGAAATAGATGATATTCCACGGGGATAGATTCCCTCTAAAACGAATAAAATGACACCTATCCATGCAGATCCATTAAAGGTGTCAATTTGTAGAGAAGACGGAACATATGGCCGAAGTTTTTTTAGTGGAATAGGCCAATGTAAAAACAATAGATTTCTCCAAGTTTGTCGCATAATCCAATATTTTGAAGCTAATGGATAAGACCGATAAATAACATCCTTCATTATGTTCATGAAATCACCCCCTTATATATATCCATAGTTTGGTTGAAAGTAAAACTTTTATACAATTAGGAATGTAAAAAGCTCAAATATTTTCAAACCCTCTTCTTTATATAATTTCTCTTTTTTGGATAAAATATGAATTGTAAACTTAATTATTGAAAATATGCTAAATATGGAGTAATAAATATGTCGAACATTTTTTATTATTTGACCTTTGCGATGATGGCACTTATATTTGTCTTTTTTTTATTCGTTCTTTTTGGTTGGCGCTGGATAATAAAACGAACAGTGAAGCAAATGGGAAAGATCGTTTTAACCGATAGTTATCAAGAAAATATAATGGAATTGATGCCAGGACTTCGGCATATGGGTATTCAAAATATGCTAGAAAATAGTTTGCGTGCAGCGACGGGCGATGTCCTCCATCGTCCACTTGGATCTTCTAAAAAATGGCCACATTTGGATACACTTACCTTTATCCCTGCGCAAACGTCACCATTTCCAATTGATGGCGAGGAAGATGTAGACGTTGTGGTTACCATTGGTCCAAAAGCAAAAAAACCAATGAAAATAAAAATTCCACTTATGATCAGTGGAATGGCCTATGGCATTGCACTTAGTGAAGAAGTAAGGCTTTCTTTGGCTGAAGCAGCTAATAATGTCGGAACAGCGATTAACTCTGGGGAAGGGGGGGTCTTACCTGAAGAATTAAACCAAGCTGGAAAGTATATTTTACAGTTTTCAAAAACAGATTGGTCAAAAGAAGAAGAACTATTTAAACGGGCTGATATGATTGAAGTTAAATTTGGACAAGGTGCTTTAGCAGGAACAGGTGGGAAAATTTCACCTAAAAATTTAACAGGCCGTGCCCGTGAAGTGATGGGATTAAAGGAAAACGAAGATGCGGTGATTTATGATAATTTTTTTGAAGACCAAACTTTAGATGATTTGAAAGAACTTGTTGAAACACTTCGAGAGCTGTCTGGTGGTGTTCCAATTGGGGCCAAAATGGGTGCTGGAGGGAAAATTGAAGAGGATATCGATCATTTAATTGATATTGGTATTGATTATATTGCGGTAGATGGGGGACAAGCAGCTACATTAGGTGCCCCACCTATTTTAGCTGATGACTTTGGAATCCCAACCCTACATGCGATTGTCAGGGCTGCCAATCATTTAGAAAAGAGAAACATGAAAGGGAAAATTAGTTTAATTGCCTCTGGCGGCCTCCTAGTACCCGGGCATTTTTTAAAAGTAATCGCTCTAGGAGCTGATGCAGTATATGTAGGCTCTGCTATGTTATTTACCGTCTCTCATACTCAATCATTGAATCCCCTTCCATTTGAACCGCCTACACAAGTCGTTTGGAATCAAGGGAAATTCAAGGATCAATTTAAGATTGAAGAAGGAGTAAAAGCAGCAGAGAAGTTCTTAACAGCAAGTACAGAAGAAATGAAAATGGCATTAAGAGCAATGGGCAAACGCTCATTAAAAGAATTGTCAAAAAAGGATCTCGTGTCCTATGATGAATTAACTGCAAAAATGGTTGGAATTCCATTTTCCTTCGAACCATGGGAAGATAAAAGTCAATAAATCCCTTAAGGTTGCTTATTAGCATAATAGTTCATAATTAATTCCTAGAAGGAACGTTATGGTAAGTAGATTCGACGATATCTGTAAAAATAGAAAAGCACAAGTCCACTATATATGGTTTGTGCTTTTTTGGCTAAGGAATAGCAATAAAAGAAAGATTGTCTATTAATATAGATAATTTAACGCTTTAAGGTAAAAATCATTTTTGTTTCATGATAATCTAAATACGTTAAATAAATATTAGAACAAATATTTATTATGAAGTATTGGTTTTACTATTTATCGAAGATAATGACAAATGATATTTTAAACTTCTTGCAATATAACAATCTATCTTTTATTTCTCTTTTGAGAAATTGTTATATTCATGTTAGCTAAGTAGAAAATTTACAAGTATTTAATGTGAGGATATTTTTAATAAAATACGTTAACTATTACTCTTATTAATAACATTAAATTGTATTTATATAAAATCATATTGTAACTTCCGTTAGTTATTATGAATAAACTTCTAATCAGATATATCGAAAAAATTTATATTATTATTCTACCTTAGGCAAAGGCAAGAAAAGAGAAATAAAAAAGGATGCCCATAGGCATCCATATGACAAAAAATAAATATATCTAAAATATTATACTCAATCAACTTCACACTTAATGTTAAAATTCAATTTGTTTTAGTTTTTAACAGCTTTTTCCCAATCAGTTGCAAATTTCTCAATTCCTTGTTCAGTTAAAGGATGTTTTACTAATTGTTCGATAACGGCGTAAGGAATTGTTGCAATATGAGCACCTGCCATTGCTACACGAGTTACATGATCTGGATGTCTTACAGATGCAGCAATGATTTGAGAATCGATATTTTGAACACGGAATAGTTCTGCGATTCTGGATACTAAGTGTACTCCATCCTCAGAGATATCATCTAATCGTCCTAAAAAAGGAGAAACGTAGGTTGCACCAGCACGAGCAGCTAAGAGAGCTTGATTCACTGTGAAAATAAGAGTTACATTTGTTTTTACACCTTTTTTAGAAAGATAACGAGTAGCTTCTAATCCAGCTAACGTCATAGGAAGTTTAATCGTAATATTTTTATCGCCATCATTAATTTTAATTAATTCTTCAGCTTGAGCAATCATATCTTCAGCTGTAATTGCATCAGGTGTTACCTCAGCTGAAACAGATTCAACTTCTGGCACCATTTGAAGGATTTCTTCAATACGATCTTCAAATCTTACGCCTTCTTTTGCTACTAGGGATGGATTGGTTGTAACGCCAGATAAAACTCCCACTTTGTATGCTTTCTTAATGTCTTCAAGGTTTGCAGTATCAATAAAAAATTTCATGATTTCTTTCCTCCAATAGTTTGAAAATCAAAATGTATTTTTTCTTTACAATAGAGTTATATGTATGAAATCTATACTTTCCCAAGCTTCAAGATAGCTGACGAGCCTCTTTTATTCTATCTGATATTACCACGTTTATAAAGTAAAACGCTTTCTTTAAATGGATTATTTTTCTTAATTATAGATTTTTTTTATGAGATAGATTATAGAAATACTCTTCCTCATTCATTGGCAGCAGATTCTGAAGCAGGGATTAAACGTTTTATACCGAACTTTTATAGTTAGAAAAGGTATGATTTAATACAGCTATCTTAAGTAATAACAAAAATAGGGTAACTTTAGTTCGTACAAAAGACTAAAGATGAGAAAGGAATTAAGATCAAACAATGAAATGTATTTCAATTGATTTAGATGGTACGTTATTAAACTCTCAACATGAAATATCTGAAAAAAATGTGAAAACCTTAAAAGACTTGCACGAACAAGGACATAGCATTATTTTGAATACAGGCCGAGCCTATGCAGACGTAATTAAACTGAAGGCGGTACAAAATATGGAAGTTCCTATTTTTTGTATTAATGGTTCTGTTTTATATTCAAAAACAAGAG
>Ga0209795_10000888_pt1 | contig 20267 bp, 13 predicted proteins | sample AgamicOrMarz_FD_187166 | JGI IMG/M metagenome (GOLD analysis project Ga0209795, IMG submission 187166) | Agave microbial communities from Guanajuato, Mexico - Or.Ma.rz (SPAdes) (version 2) | ecosystem: Host-associated > Plants > Phyllosphere > Phylloplane/Leaf | place: Guanajuato, Mexico...
TACCATCTTCCTTACGATTAAATTGAATAAATACTAAATTCCAAATCTCAATATAATAATCTCCAATATCTTCTTTACTAACAGGATAACTACTATCATGATGTCCATAAAATATTTCTGAACATGGACCACAAGGACCTGTATCACCCATCTGCCAGAAATTATTACAAGTAATAATATGATTATGTTTTATACCTATTTCATTTAACCAAATATTATATGATTCTTCATCATTTGCATCTACTGTTATCCATAATTTATCTTTATTTAAATTAAACCATTGTGGACTAGTTAATAATTCCCAAGCAAATTGAATAGCTTTATATTTGAAATAGTCTCCAAAACTAAAATTTCCTAACATTTCAAAAAATGTATGATGACGTAACGTATAACCTACGTTTTCTAAATCATTATGCTTTCCACCAGCACGTACACAATATTGAGAGGTAGCTGCTCGTAGGTATGAACGTTTATCAATACCTAAGAAAACGTCCTTAAATTGATTCATACCTGCATTAGTAAATAATAATGTTGGGTCATTATTAGGTACAAGCGAACTACCTTTTATTATCTTATGGTCTTTTTTATAAAAAAAATCTAGAAATTCATTACGAATCTCTGTTGTACTCTTAATCATATTTTTTTATTTAAAAAATTAATAATTTTTACATAAATTATATTACATACAGAATTAATATTTATTTATATAATAAATAATATTTATATGCAAATTTATATATATTAAGTATTAAAAATATAAGTAATTAATTACTAATATTTATTTTATAAAACTATATAATTAATTATATAAAAATTACTTTATATAAAATTTTTTATTTTTTTAAACTAATACTACTTTTTTATTATTTCTATAAAAACTATTATTTAGTAGCATTTCACGTAGTTTATTATTTAATGTATCAGCTAATTCTTGATGAACTTTTAGAAAATTACAAGCATTAGACTTACCCTGACCTATCTTCTCACCATTATAGCTATACCAAGCTCCAGATTTCTCAATTAATTTATGTTTAACTCCTAGATCAACTAATTCACCATAAATATTAATTCCTTCACCATACATAATTTGAAAATCTGCTTGCTTAAATGGTGCAGCAACTTTATTCTTTACAACTTTTACACGAGTTTCATTACCAACTACTACATCACCTTCTTTTATTGATCCTATACGACGTATATCAAGACGTACTGAAGCATAGAATTTTAATGCATTACCACCAGTAGTTGTTTCTAAGTTACCAAATATAACACCAATTTTCATACGAATCTGGTTTATAAAAATAAGCAATGTATTAGCATTCTTAAGATTACAAGCTAATTTACGCATTGCTTGACTCATCATACGAGCTGCTAATCCTATATGAGAATCACCTATTTCACCTTCTATTTCTGCTTTTGGTGTAAGTGCAGCTACTGAATCTACTATAATTACATCAACTGCACCTGAACGAGTTAAAACATCGCATATTTCTAATGCTTGTTCACCTGTATCTGGCTGTGAGCAGAACAGGTTATCAATATCAACACCTAATTTTTTAGCATAAATAGGATCTAATGCATGTTCAGCGTCAATAAAAGCACATGTTTTAACTTCTTTCTGTGCTGCTGCTATAACTTGTAATGTTAAAGTTGTTTTACCTGAAGATTCAGGACCATAAATTTCTACTATACGTCCCATAGGTAATCCACCAGTACCTAATGCAATATCAAGGGATAAAGAACCAGTAGATATAGTTTCTATATCCATAGAACGATCTTCACCTAATCGCATAATAGAACCCTTGCCAAACTGTTTTTCAATATGATCTAGTGCAGCTGCTAACGCCTGTTTTTTATTTTCATCAATAACCATTTCTAGCTCCTAGAAAACAAAAATTCTATCTTACTATATAAAAAAATATTAAATATATTTTTAAAATTAATATCATAATAATTAAAATACATATTTATAATAATAAAAATTAAACTTATATTTTTTTTAAATATATAATATATATGATATTATTTTTTATTAATATATTTATTAAATTTAAAATAATAAATTTTTTAATAAATTAAATATATATTTTTTTATTATATTAAATTAACACTTTTATTAAGTAAAATTTAAATACTATTACTACTATAGAGTATAAATAATATGTTCATTGAACAAAAAAATAATATTATTAATCATACACCAATGATGCAACAATATCTTAAGATTAAAGCACAACATCCTGATATTCTACTTTTCTATAGAATGGGGGACTTCTATGAATTATTCTACGATGATGCAAAACGTGCATCAAAATTAATGGATATAACGCTAACTAAGCGCTGTACTTCATCAGGAGAAGCTATACCAATGGCTGGAGTTCCATACCATGCTGTAGAAAATTATCTATCAAAATTAGTATCCATGGGTGAATCAGTAGCTATTTGTGAACAAATAGGAGAAAAAAACAACAACAATAAAGGACCAATAGAACGTAAAGTAGTACGAATAATAACACCTGGAACATTAATTGAAGAAGCACTACTAAATGAAAGACAAGATAATTTATTAGCAGCAATTTATCAAGAAGGACAATGCTTTGGTTATGCTACACTAGATATGACTTCAGGTCGTTTTATTATCTCAGAACCAGATAATAAAGATACAATGGCAGCTGAACTACAACGTACTAATCCTGCTGAACTACTATATCCGGAAATATTACAAGATTTATATTTAATAAAACATATTCGTAGTTTACAACGTAGACCAATATGGGATTTTGAACTAGATACGGCACGTCAGCAACTTAATATGCAATTCGGAACTAATAATTTAGATGGATTCGGTATCGAACAAGCTAATCTTGCTCTACGCGCTGCTGGATGCTTATTACAATATGCAAAATATACTCAACGCACATCTTTACATCATATTAGATCAATTCATTTAGAAAGACATAAAGACAGTATTATTATGGATGCAGCAACAAGGCGCAACCTAGAATTAACACAAAATTTAAGGGGTAGAACAGATAATACTCTAGCTGAAATAATTGATAAAACCATGACACCTATGGGTAGTAGAATGCTTAAACGCTGGTTGCATATGCCAAAACGTAATATTTCAATTATTAATAAACGTCAAAAAATTATTAAAATACTTAATACAAAAATAAAAGAATTACAAAAAATTCTTAGTAAAATAGGTGATATAGAAAGGATATTTGCACGTTTAGCGTTACACTCTGCTAGACCAATAGATTTTGCACGCATGCGTAATGCTTTTAATCAATTACCAAAAATTCAAAAATTCTTTATATATCAAGAAGATGAATATCTTAAAAATATTATAAATAATATAGGAATTTTTAAAGAACAAAATGATTTACTAGTAAATGCAATTATACAAAATCCTCCAATGCTAATACGTGATGGAGGTGTTATCGCTACAGGATATAACACTGAACTAGATGAATTACGTGCATTAGCAGAAGGAAAAACAACAGATTACATAGAAAAATTAGAAAAAAGAGAAAAAGAAAATACTGGTTTAGATACTTTGAAGATAGGATTCAATACTATACAAGGATATTTTATACAAATTAGTAGTAACCAAAGTAATCTAGTACCTATGCATTATATACATCGACAAACACTTAAAAACTCTGAACGATATATAATTCCAGAGTTAAAAGAGTATGAAAACAAAGTACTAACTGCTAAAAGCCAAGCTTTAGCACTAGAAAAAAAATTATATAATAATATATTTGATTTACTATTACCTTACCTACCTAAAATGCAGAAAAGCGCAGAAGCAATTGCAGAACTAGATGTATTAATCAATCTAGCAGAACGAGCTGAAACACTTAATTATGTATGTCCAGTACTAAGCGAACAATCAGGAATACATATTACAGATGGTAGACATCCTGTTGTAGAACGTGTATTGAACAAACCATTTATTGCTAACTCACTATCATTATCTAATAATAGACGTATGTTAATTATTACTGGACCAAATATGGGAGGAAAAAGTACCTATATGCGCCAGACAGCTATTATTGTTCTACTTTCATATATTGGAAGTTTTGTTCCTGCAAATAAAGCAATAATTGGACCAATAGATCGTATATTTACTAGAATAGGAGCAGCAGATGATCTAGCTTCAGGACGATCCACTTTTATGGTAGAAATGACTGAAACTGCTAATATTCTGCATAATGCTACTTACAAAAGTCTAGTTTTAATGGACGAAATAGGCAGAGGAACTTCTACATATGATGGTTTATCTATAGCTTGGGCATGTGCTGTAAATCTTGTAGAAAAAATTAAAGCAATGACTTTATTCGCTACCCATTACTTTGAATTAACTTCTTTATCAGATAATATGGAAGGTGTAATAAATTTACATCTAGATGCTATAGAGCATGAAGGAAATATAACTTTTATGCATAGTGTACAAGAAGGTGCAGCAAGCAAAAGTTATGGACTTGCAGTAGCAGCAATAGCAGGAGTACCATTAGAAGTAATAAAAATTGCACGTAAAAAATTGAATGAATTAGAAATTCATTCTTCTTCTATTACTAAGAGCCATTGTAATAGTAGTGATTATAAAATAATAAAAAATACAAAAAAAAATAAAGTTATAGAAACTCTAATAAGTCTAGATGTAGATAGTTTAACTCCAAAAAAAGCACTAGATTTGCTATATTTACTAAAAAAAATGGCATAATAATAAAATTTTATGTGCATTTAAATTAAAATAATAAATTATTTAAAATTCATATATTTTAAATTTCATAACTACATTTTTAATTTAAAAAAACCAATTTATTTTATTATGAAGAGCTACTACCTCTCCTATTACAACTAAAGCAGGTGTTGGTGCATGTCTTGCTAACTCTTCTAATTTTAACAAAGTTCCTATTAATACTTTTTGATTACTACAAGTACCGCAACTAATAACTGCGACAGGAGTTTTTGGAGCACGACCATGTAATAATAAATTATTACCTATTTCCTCTGCTTTTATTATTCCCATATAAATAACTAAAGTTTGGCTACATCTAGCTAACGTTGGCCAATCAATTGTACTATTTTTATGACCAGTAATAAAAGTTACGCTATGAGCGTAATAGCGGTGAGTTAATGGAATACCTGCATAAGCAGCAGCACCTACAGCAGCTGTAATACCTTGAACTACTTGAAATGGAATATTTTCATCTACTAATTCTTCCAACTCTTCACCACCCCTTCCAAATATAAAAGGATCTCCTCCCTTCAATCTTACAACTCTTTTTCCATCCTTAGCTAATGTAACTAACAAACTATTTATTTTATCTTATGATATTAAATGTTTACCAACACGTTTACCTACACAAATGCTAATAGCATCACGACGTATTAGATCTAATATTTCTGTACTAACTAAAGAATCATATAATACTACATCAGCTTGCTGCATTAATTGTAACCCACGTAAAGTTAACAACCCACTATCACCTGGTCCAGCACCAACCAATGCAACTTCTCCATAATTTTTTTCTTTATTAATCTTATTTAGTACTTTATCTAAAAATTTTTCAGCTTTATAAATACATCCTTTTGCAAAAAAACTAGTAAATATATTATTAATAAAAATTTTTTCCCAAAAACGACGACGTACTAACATGCTATTAATATGCTGTTTAACTATATCACGCCAAGTACCTGCAATTATAGCCATTGTTCCTATAAAAATTGGAAATATTGATTCTAATTTTTCTCTTAAAATACGAACTAATACAGGAGCTGTACCTCCTGATGAAATAGCTAACATTATTGGTGATCTATCAACAATAGAAGGAAAAATAAAAGAACATTTATATTTATCATCAACTATATTAACAAATATATTTTTTTTATTAGCACTTCTATATACTTTATCATTTAATTCTGCATCATCAGTAACTGCAATTACTAGAAAAACTTCAGATAGCATCTCAGGTTTAAATATTTTATCTATCCAAATAATACCTTTAATACGTTCTATTTCTAGTAATTTAGGACATAATTCTTTTGCTACTAATCTAATTTCTGCACCATATCGTATTAACATATTAATTTTTCTAGCAGCTATCTCTCCTCCTCCAACTACTAAAATCGGACGTCGCATAATATCTAAAAAAATAGGAAAATATTTCACAATAATATTTTTTATTTATATATTATTACTATATTTACCAATTATATTATATTTTTTAAATATTATAATAATATATAAATAAAAGTATTTTTTTATAATTTAACCCTCATGCAGACCACATTCACGTTTTATACCAAAAAAACGTGTTTCATCTTCCTTCATACCATGCTAAAATTTTTTTGTAGTATGAACATCACCTACTGAAAAATAACCTCTATCCCATAGAGGATGATAACTTAGACCGTGTTTTTTTATATATTTATATATCTTTATATTATCCCAATCAACAATAGGAAGTATCTTAAATACTCTACGTTGAATATCCAATACTGGTAAATTTACACGACTATCTGATTGTTTACGTCGTAATCCAGCAAACCAAGTACCTACTCCTAAAATAGTTAATGCTCTCTACTTTATTAATATCATTATATAATTTTATACCCTCTAAACCTTTTTCCCATAATTTTCCATATCGTGCTTCTTGCCAAGCAGGTGATTCCTTAGCACTAAATATATTTAAATTTATATTTAATTTTTCTTTTAATTTATCAATAAAATTATATGTTTCTTTAAACATATAACCTGTATCTGTAAAAATTACAGGTATATCTGGCTTATGACAAGTTATCATATGTAAACTTACCGCTGCCTGAATACCAAAACTAGATGATAGAACTGCATTATGTAATAAATTATCTAATGACCAAACAATACGTTGTTCTGCAGACATACTTTCTAACTTTTTATTTACTCCTTTCAACGCATATTTTTGTTTTTCCTTATTTAGAACATTTAATTCATTCAAATTTAACTTAATCACTACTACCTCTCTACTAAAAAAATAATTAAGTATAAAAATCTTTTTTTGAGTCAATAACTGGCCTTATAATACCAACACGTATTACATAATCTCCATATGATTCATTTTTTTTACGTTCCTTTGACCAACGACCTGTTGTATCATCAATTATTTTTAGAATATTATCTTCATTAATATTCTCTCTATATATACGAGGAATACGAGTTCCAGCTCGATTTCCACCTAAATATAAATTATAATAACCTATTGCTTTACCTACTAAACCAATTTCTGCTAGCATAGCGCGACCACAACCATTCGGACAACCAGTTACTCGTAATATAATTTCATCATTTTCTAATCCATGTCTAGACATAATTTTTTCTACTTTTGTTATAAAAATAGGTAAAAATCTCTCTGCTTATGCCATAGATAACGGACATGTAGGAAAAGCAACACATGCCATAGATGCTTTACGCTGTAACGTAAAACTATCGTTAATTAGCCCATTATTACGAGCTAACGTTTCAATATTATGTTTATCTTTATTTTCAACACCAGCTATAATCAAATTCTGATTTGCAGTTAATCTAAAATCTCCTTTATGAATACGAGCTATATCAGCTAAACATTTTTTTAAATTTCCAATAATACGTCCATTTTCAATAAAAAGAGTTAAATGCCACTTATTATCTATTCCATTTTTCCAGCAGAAACGATCACCACGTTATGTAAAAAAATATTTTTTAATTGGTAAAAATATTACTCCAGAACGCCTCTCTACTTCTTTTTTAAATATATCAACACCAAAATGTTCTAATGTATATTTAGTTTTAGCATTTTTTCTATTAAATCTATTACCCCAATCACGCTGGGTAGTCACTACAGCTTCAGCAATCTTTATCGTATGCTCAATATCTATATAACCTAATTCGCTTGCTTTACTAGGATAAGTACTCTTATCTCCATAAGTCATAGCTAAAAAACCACCACCTACTAGTACATTAAAACCAACAAGTTTACTATTTTTACTAATAGCAATAAAATTCAAATCATTAGCATGTATATCTACATCATTTATTGGAGGTACAACTACTGTAGTCTTAAATTTTCTTGGAAGATAAGTTACACCTAGAATAGGTTCTTTATCAGTAGTTTCAGTTTTTTTTCCATCTAACCAAATTTCTGCATATGCACGAGTTTTTTGAAGAAAATAATCAGAAATTTTCTTTGCCCACTGCCATGCTTGTAGTTGTAAAACTGAATCTATAGGATTAGAAGTACATAGTACATTACGATTCACATCACCAGCTGTTGCTATAGAGTCCAATCCTAATCTATATAAAATTTTATGCAAAAATTTTAACTTTGGCTTAAGTACACCATGTAATTGAAAAGTTTGCCTAGTAGTTAATCGTATACTACTATATAAAGTATGTTTGCAAGAAAAATCGTCAATACCAAGCCATTGTTGTGGGGTAATTACTCCACCAGGTAGACGACAACGCAGCATCATATTTATAAGTGGTTCTAATTTCTGATTAGTACGCTCTGCACGTAAATCTCTATCATCTTGTTGATACATACCATGAAAACGAATAAGTTGTATATTATCTCCATTAAATCCACCGGTCAATCCATCATTTATATCTTTTTTAATAGTTCCACGTAGAAAATTACTTTCTGCTTTTAATCTCTCGTTGTCTGATAATTTATTATTTAATTGTTCTTTTTTATTCATTAATAGACATCCAGCTGATAACGACGTTCAATACGCATTTCACTTAAAAATTCATCTGCCTGTTCTTTACCCATATCTCCATATTCTGATACTATATTCAATAATGTTTTATCTATATCTCGTGCCATATTAATAGCGCCACAAACATAAATATATGCTCCTTGCTTAATCCAGTACCATAATTCTGAACTTTTATCTATAAGTATATCTTGTACATAAATTTTTTTATGCTGATCCCTAGACCAAGCAAGATCTATATTAGTTAGCAAACCTGATTTAAAATAATTTTTCCACTCTAACTGATATAGAAAATCGTCTATAAAGTGCTGATTACCAAAAAATATCCAATTTTTTCCTTTAGCACTATCTGCATCTCGCTGCTGCATAAAAGCTCTGAAAGGAGCAATACCAGTACCTGGTCCTATCATAATAATAGGTACGTTATTATCTTCTGGTAGACGGAAATTATCATTTTTTTCAATAAAAATATTAACATTATCACCATCTGCAACGCGATTTGCTAAATAACCGCTTGCACCACCAGTACGCGATCTACCTTCTATTTCATAACGAACTACACCAACAGTAATATGTACTTCTTCTCCCACTATTGCCTGTGACGATGCAATAGAATAAAGACGTGGAGTTATTGGACTTAATAAATTTAGTAAATCCTGTGCATTTATCATACTAGGAGCATAGTATACCATATCTACAATAGGTGTTAATTTTGCAAAATACTGTAGTTTATCTTTATTATTAACAAAAGAAAGTAATTTTTTATTCTTAGTAAGAATAGCATAATTCGAAACAATAGATGGAGTATTCTGTGTTAAATCAAATTTTTTTCTTAAAGCTTCGCTTAGTACCATACTTTTACCATCTACCTGTACCTTTTCTTTTTCTTTTAAGCCTATAAGCTCTATTAATTCCTTAATAAGCATTGAATCATTTTCATACCACACTCCTAAGGCATCTCCAGGTTTATATTTTAAACCAGAATTACTTATATCTAATTCTATATGTCTTATATCTTTCAAAGAACTACGACTTGTTATTTTTTGATTAATAATTATATTAGCAGAAAATGGTTTATCTTTTTTATATACTATTAAATTACTATTATTATTAATAATTTTATTATTTATTATTATATTTTCATTTTTTTTAAAATATGATTTTAAAATTTTTACAATCTCTATACGCCAACAATCTGCTTTATATTGATAATCTACATCAGCATCTACCCTATCATACAAACGATGTGCACCAAGTTCTGATAAACGTAGATCAAAATCTTTTCCAATTTTAGCAAATTGTTCATAAGAACTATCACCAAGACCAAATACAGCAAAATATGTATTTTGTAATAAAGGAGCTTTTGGGGATAATAAATACTTATAAAATGCTAAAGCTTCTTCTGGAGGCTCTCCATAGCCTTGGGTAGATGATATAATTATCAAAATTTTTTCTTTTTCTATATTTTTAAATTTATATTCTCCTGTATTAATTAATACTACAGGCAGATCTGATTTTATCAAATCATCCCTTAACTGCTCTGCTAACCTGCGAGCATTACCAGTCTGAGAAGCTGATAATAACGTAATATTTACTCTTTTATAACTTTTTTTAAATATTTTTTTATTATTAATTGCTGCATTACCCCAAAAATAACCAGAAATCCAGGCCATCTGCAGGGTAGATAAACTACTACTAGCTAATTTTTGTAATTTATAAAAATCTTTAGTATTTAATGGTATCAAAACTTCTGGTGGAAATTTTTTTTTCATATAAAAAGAATATTCCTTAAACTTACCAGTTTATTTTAACCGGATTATAAATAAATATTAACTATATCTTAATAACTATTAATAAAGTTATAAAATATTATATTTAAATAATAAATAACAAAATAATATAAAGCCTAAATAATAGAGTATTTCTTTTATAAATTAATATCAAAATACTGCATACTAATATAATAAACTACTAATGCAATATTATAATAAAATATATTCGTTAATAATATCTTTACTTTAAGCTAAATAATTTTTATAAAAATATTAAGTTAATATCATAGTTTTAAGCTTATAGTTAGCTATCATTTTTTATATTTACGATATCTATATAAATTATTTTTTAAGAACAATTGCTAATTTTAATATCATCTGTTATTAATTATAATTTATATTAATATATTTTTTATTAAAAATAATAATTGATATTTAATATATAATTAATTATATAGGAAAAAAAATGCAAAAAAATAAAAAACGAAAAACATCATCTCTAAGTATTCTTGTTATTGCTGGAGTCGAACCATATCAACCTATATATGGAGAAAAATATATGAATGATAGTCAAATTTTGCATTTCCAACGTATTCTTAAAGCATGGCGTAATCAGCTTAAATATGAAGTTGGTAGTACTATTTATATGCAGGATGAAGCATCAAACTTTCCAGATATGGTTGATCGTGCAACACAAGAAGAAGAATTTAGCATTGAGTTACGTAACAGAGACAGAGAGATAAAAATTATTAAAAAGATAGAAAATACTATGAAAAAATTAGAAGAAAAAAATTTTGGCTATTGTGAGTCTTGCGGTATTGAAATAGGTATCCGTCGCCTAGAAGCAAGACCTACAGCAGATTTATGTATTGACTGTAAAACACTAGCAGAACTACGAGAAAAGCAAATGGCTGGATGCTATAATAAACAAAAATAAAATATATTAATTTTATTTTTACTATACTGTAAAATTTACAGTACAACATTACTATATATATAATATAAAAATAAATTATCGCCTAGTATATTACATAAATTAACTACATAGTAATATTTAAAAAACGTAAATTTTATGCAATTATAGCTTATGATACTAATTTTGCACTTTAATAATATTAGTAGGTGATTCACTATGCAGGATATATACAATTAATGTAAAAATTTAATATCTTAATTATCTACGCTACATTATATAAATAAGATAAAAATTATAATTTTTATCTATATTTTGTAGCTAATAACTTTTCATAAATAAGTAAATAATTATTTAAAATTTATTAAAAAATTAATTATAAATTTATATAAAAATTTATTTTACCATTTAATTGCACTTTACTTAATATACTAATTACATCATATTTTAATGACTCTATCATTGCAGTAAACATATAGAAAGATTCAATTTTATATTCTTCTTTTGGATCTTTCTGAGCATAGCAACGTAAATTTATACCATGACGCAAATAGTCCATAGCTGCTATATGTTCTTTCCAAAGAGCATCAATAGTTTGTAACATAACACCCTTCTCTAAATTACGCATAATATTAGCACCTAAAAATTTTTCTTTATTATTATATTGTTCAAGCATACGATCTAGTATACGGTCAATAAGCAGCTTCTTATTATTATAAAAAATATCTTTTTCTTTATCTAACCACTGGACTATAGGTAGTTTTATATTGAAATTCTCTTTTAAATGCTGTTGAAGACCTATCACATCCCATACCTTATCTAAATAATTTGAAGGAATATAGGTATCTAGTAATGACTGCAATATATCTTTTCTTATATTTTTTATATTTACACTAATATCATCTACATCTAAAAGTTTATTTCGCTGACTATATATAGCACTACGCTGATCATTAGCAACATTATCATATTCCAGCAACTGTTTACGAATCTCAAAATTACGACTTTCTACTTTACGTTGAGCATTAGCTATAGCTTTAGTAACCCAATGATGCTCAATAGCATCTCCATATTTCATACCAAGCTTACGCATCATAACAGAAACACGATCAGAAGCAAAAATACGCATTAATGTATCTTCCATAGATATATAGAAACGAGATGAACCTATATCACCCTGACGACCTGAACGTCCACGTAACTGATTATCAATACGCCTTGATTCATGTCTTTCTGTACCAATTACATGCAGACCTCCTGCTGCTATTACTGCTTTATGTCTTTTTTTCCATAAAATTTTTATATTTTTAATTTTATTTTTATCATTTTTTTTAATTGCATTTATTTCATCCTGTAAACTACCTCCTAAAACAATATCACTACCACGTCCAGCCATATTAGTAGCTATAGTAACTGACCCTATTTTACCAGCATTAGCAATTATATCTGCCTCTATAGCATGAAACTTAGCATTTAGAACTTTATGCGCAATGCCTGCTCTTTTCAATTCATTAGAAATAATTTCTGATTTTTCAATAGAAACAGTACCTACTAACACAGGTTGTCCACGACTATTACAATATTTTATATCCTCTATTATCGCATTAATCTTTTCTTTTTCTGTAATATAGACCAAATCTGGCATATCATTACGGATCATAGGACGGTTTGTTGGTATTACAATAGTATCTAATTCATAAATAGAACGAAATTCAAAAGATTCAGTATCTGCTGTACCAGTCATTCCAGCTAGTTTTTCATACAAAAGAAAGTAGTTTTGAAAAGTAATAGATGCTATAGTTTGATTTTCAGATTGGATCTGCAGATTCTCCTTTGCTTCTATTGCTTGATGTATACCATCTGACCAACGACGACCAGGCATAATTCTTCCTGTATGCTCATCTACAATAACAACTTTACCATCTTTTATAATATAGTCTACATTACGTATAAATAATACATTAGCCATTAATGCAGCAGTAACATGGTGCATAAGCATAATATTTTCATTATAATAAAGAGATTCTCCCTCTTTAATCAGACCATAATTCATCATCAACTCTTCAATTAACACTAATCCGCGTTCAGTAAGGTTTATATTTCGTAATTTTTCATCAACTACGAAATGTCCTTTACCATTAAAATTTTCTGAATCATCTTTATCCTGACGTTTTAGAAATTTAATTAATTTATTAATCTTTATATATATTTCAGAATTCTCTTCTGCTGGACCTGAAATAATCAGTGGAGTACGAGCTTCATCTATCAGAATAGAATCTATTTCATCTACTATTGCATAATTTAATTTTCTCTGCACTCTATCTTTAGGACTAAAGACCATATTATCACGTAAATAATCAAAACCATATTCGTTATTAGTACCATAAGTAATATCAGCAGCATAGGCAACACGCTTATAATTATGTGATAATCCAGGTAGGTTTATACCTACCGTTAATCCTAAAAACTCGAATAAAGGACGATTATATTCTGCATCACGCTTTGCTAAATAATCGTTTACTGTTACAATATGTACACCTTTACCACTTAAAGCGTTTAAGTATGCTGGTAGAGTAGCTGTAAGAGTTTTACCTTCACCAGTACGCATTTCAGCAACACATCTATTATTAAGTACTATACCTCCTAGCAGCTGAACATCAAAATGACGCATACCCAACACACGTTTACTTGCTTCACGCACCACAGCAAATGATTCTGGTAAAATACTATCTATTGTATTACCTTGGATAAGTAAAGTACGTAAATAATCAGTTTTAGCTGATAACTTCTTATCACTAAGTTTTTTTATTTCTGGCTCCATCTTATTAATAGTTTCTACAATTTTTCTTATCCTAAGTAGGATACGATCATTTCTGCTTCCAATAATTTTTCTAAAAATTTTTGATAACATATATTATTTATATCTCTTTACCTTACTTTATACATATTTAATATATATGTAATATAAAATTATTATATTAGGCAATTAAATATATTTTTTATATTATTATCAAATAATTATTTACTAATTCAATAGTATTTATTTTTAATTATTATTTATAATTATCCATATCCTATATAAAAATTTTTATGCAATTTATTTTATATTTATAAAATTAAGCAACACGCTTTAAATATTATTAAAATAAAAAAATTTAAATAATTACTGAGCAATTACGACCATGATGCAGTGTAGCGTAATTTATTTATTAAACGCTAGTTTGATGATGCTGTTACGTTATTAAAAAAATATTATCTTATGGGCTAATATTTTACCATCATTACCTTCTATTTACATAATTATTAACAAAATACTTGCAATTATTAAATATATAATTTTTTTTAAGTAATAAAATATCTATACGATATGTAACTTTAATACTTACTAGCAGAACTATTATAAAAATTTATTAATACTAATTTTATTAATTTTACATACAATATGTAGTATTTATATAAATTTAAAAAATTGTATTCATTAATAAAATTACTTAAAATAAAAAATTAAATTTATTATTATATTCGTACCGCTGCTATAACTTCACGTGCTACTCTTTCAGTAGCATCAGTAATAGCTACTGATCTAGCACGTTGGGCCATAGCTAAAAGCTTCTTTCTATTTAATATAGATAATAATTTACTTATCCTATCTACTGTAAATTCATATTCTTCAATAATAATTGCTGCACCAACCTTTTCAAGATATCGTGCATTCCAATATTGTTGTTTATCTTTATGATAAATAAAAGGTACAAACAGTGCTGGAAGACCAGCAGATGCTATCTCACTTACAGTAATAGCACCAGATCTACAAATTACAACATCGGCCCAAGCATATGCAGATACAATATCATCAATAAACTCTACAACTATATTACTATTTTTACAATTAGTAGCAGCATATTTCTTCGTTACCTCTACTAACGCACCATTACCTACCTGATGCAATAATTTTAAATTACTACGAGCAGCTACTAATGGCATAATATTATTTAGTACTTTTGCCCCTTTACTACCACCCATTACCAGTACTCTTATTGGACCAATTCTATTATTTATACGCAATATTGGTTCTTGCAATGATAATAAATCTTTACGTATAGGATTACCAACTACAACATTTACTGCTTCTTGATATAAAGAACATGGAAAAGCCTGTAATACCTTACTAGCTAAAATAGTTAGCAAACGGTTAGTAAATCCTGCAACACAGTTTTGCTCATGCAAAATTAGCGGAATTCTACAAATCCAGGCTGCTAATCCACCAGGACCTGAAACATATCCTCCCATTCCAAGTACTACATCTGGTTTCCAATATTTAATAATACGTATTGCTTTTCGTATAGAGCTAAATATTTTTAATATAGATATAATTTTATTATTAATACCCTTATTTCTAATACCATTAATATTAATACAATCAATATCAATACCATTTTTAGGCACAATATCAACTTCTATATTGTTAAAAGTACCTAACCACCGTACCTTCCATCCATTTGATATCAAATAATGTGCTACAGCTATACCAGGAAATATATGTCCACCAGTACCTCCAGCCATAATAATTAACTTCATTTTTAAGCACTACCTCTACTTAGTGCATTCATTATTTATATAATTTTTTTAAAAATATATACAGTAGTATGTAGTAAATATATTTACTAAATATTAATTTAAATAATATAATTAATTATATAAAAAATTTAATACTATGTATTTTAAAAATTAAATTTTTAAAATTAATAATCCAATTATAACTAATATTATAGATATAATCCAAAAACGTACAATAATACGTGGTTCTGGATAACCTTTTAATTCATAATGATGATGTATAGGAGCCATACGTAAAATACGCTTTCCTCGTAATTTAAATGATAAAATCTGCATAATTACTGATAAAGTTTCTATAAAAAAAATACCACCAATAATAATTAGCATAAACTCCTGTCTCAACAGTACAGCTATAGTACCAAGCGCACCACCCAATCCTAAGGAACCAATATCGCCCATAAATACCTGTGCAGGATAAGTATTAAACCATAAAAATCCTAAACATGAACCAACAATAGCAGTACATACAACTACTAATTCACCTGATAAGTGTATATAAGGTATACCTAAATATTCTGATAAATGCATATTACCTGTTGCAAAAGCAATAAATGCAAAATATGCAGCAACACCAATTATTAGTATTATAGCTAATCCGTCTAGGCCATCTGTTATATTAATAGCATTACTAGTACTAACTATAGCTAAATATGATATTAAAAAATACAAAAAAATACATTTTATAAAATTATTAAAAAATGGTACAAAAATAATTGTTCCAGCAGTAGTATCTTTGCAGATATAAAAAATAATTAAAGAAACTAATAGTGCAATTATAGACTGGAATAAATATTTATTACTAACAGTTAAACCATTCGCATTATTATATACTATCTTAAGATTATCATCCATAAAACCTAATAAAGCATAACTAAAAAAAACAAATAATACGCACCATATATAATAATTATAAGTATATGACCACATTAATACTGAAATAGTACTTGATGTTATAATAATTATTCCTCCCATTGTTGGAGTTCCACTTTTTATAATATGTGATTTAGGACCATCATAACGTACTACTTGACCTATCTTTAATTTATAAAATAAAGATATAATCCATGGCCCAATCAATAATGATATAAAAAAAGAAGTTAATAAACTTACAATAGCTCGTAAAGTTAAATCATAAAAAATTATAAATAAAGAATAAAACAAAATACTTAATCCTGTAAATAATGAAGGCAATAATAAAAATATTATTTATAATTTATAAATATGATTACTGTGTAATAAAATAATATAATTTTAATTTTTTAAAATTAAATTTTATAAAAATATTTTTCTTATAACGCTTAATTATTAGTTATAATATAACTACAATTTCTCAGCAAATCGTAAAATTGAACTACGAGCACGTGAGTTAGTACTAATCTCATAATCAGATGGCCTAATTTTACCTATATATTTTAATTTACAATATTTTTTATATAGTGTAACTATCTCATATTCTGTAAGCGGAATACCTTCAGGTATTATAGGTCTATAGCTATATTTTTTAATAAATTTTTTTACTATTCTATCTTCTAGTGAATGGAAGCTTATAACTGATAAACGGCCACCAGGAGCTAGTACAGATAGCGCTCCATCAAGCACTCTTTTAAGTTCTTCTAATTCACTATTTATATAAATACGAATAGCTTGAAAACTACGTCTAGCTGGATTTTTTTTATTTTTCATAAAAGGAATTGTATTTTCTATTATTAATGCAAGTTCACGGGTACTAGTAATTGGATGCTTATTTATCTTATAATTAAAAATAGCTTTAGCTATATTTCTAGCAAATTTCTCTTCACCAAAATTCTTTAATACCCAATGAATACAATCTACTGAAGCTTGTTCTAACCAATCTGCTGCTGATTGTCCAGAACTAGTATCCATTCTCATATCTAATGGACCATCACGCATAAAAGAAAATCCACGTTCTTTATTTTCTAACTGTGGTCCAGATACGCCTAGATCTAATAAAATACCATCAACATTTCCTAATAGACCAAGTTCAGCAATATAATCTTCTAATATTGAAAACTTTCCTTTTATAAAAAGAAAACGTTTGTCATTTATAGTACTAGCTGCATCTCTTGCAGAGATATCACAATCTATAGCTATTAACCTACCTTTAGTTCCTAATTTAGATAAAATAATTTTTGAATGTCCGCCACGTCCAAATGTAGCATCTACATAAACTCCATTTGATCTAATATTTAGTACATTCACAGCTTCTTTTAGTAAAACTGTTGTATGTTTATAATTTTTTGACATATATAAATTTTAACATTAAATTGTATAATAAAATATTATGAATAAAAAAATTTTAATATTAATTACTAGTTTGATATGGTCATCTATTTATGATAGTAGCAAAAAAATATTTACAGATATTACTATAAGTGATCAATATAAACTTGGAATGCAAAGAATTAATAAAAAAAAATTACCTATATATATTCAGGATGATAAATATTTTAAAAATAAAGTATTTTACTCATGTAATGTTAATTTTGAACATTTTAATTCATATAAAATAACTAAAGTACTTAATACTTATAATGTAAAATATAAAATATTTATACCTAAAGGTATAGGTAAAGAAAAAATTATAAATAAAATAAAAAAAATTTATTTTACTATTCTAAGATCAGAATTTATTTTTTATTTAAAAAATAATATTAATACAATATTTAATGCACGTTTTAAAATACCTATTTTTTACAGTACTTATCTAAAAATTCCAATATTTAATAAAAAATCAGTATTTATTACTCCATATTTTAAAAAAAAAAGTAATGGATTTATTTTTTTTAGTATACCATACTACTTAAATATAACTAAAAATTACGATATTACTTTAAATACTAATTTTAGTAGTAAAATTTGCAATCAATTAAATCTTGAATTACGCTACTTTAATAATAAAAATAAAGGATTAATAGAATTTTATTTATTACATAATAATAAAAAATATCATAACGATGAACTAAAAGAAAAAAATATTAATAATTTTTTAATTTATTTTAAATATACAGGTATAAAAGAAAAAATATTAAGTTTTAATATTAATTATACAAAATTAAGTAATTTAAAATATTTAAATGATATTGAATCAAAATATTTCATTAACTCTAATGAAAAATACATTACTCAAAAATTATGTATAAACTATAATTACAAAAATTTTTATACATATTTATCATCAAAAAACATTAAATTATTTAAACATGGAATTACTAATATTTATAGTGTAACTCCGCAACTTGATATTATTTTTTATAAAAAAAATATATATCCTTTTAATTTAAAAATTATTAGTAAAATAGCTAAATTTAATAATATAAGCAGTAATTATCCAGAAACATTAAGATTACAAATAGAAAAAAAAATTAATTTAGAATTATTAAAAAGGTGTTTAATATTAAACACTGAAGCTAAGCTGATGATTACTAATTTTAAACAAAAAAATATAGAAAAATATAATATTAAAAATAATAAATACATTAATAATAATGTTAAATTTATCTTACCACATTTTAAAACAGAAATAAATATTTTTTTTTATAGATATAGAAATTATTCTTCATCTTACTCTATACAGACACTAGAACCAAGATTTCAATACTTATATATACCATATTATAATAAAAATAATATTTTTATTTACAAATCAAAATTTATTAATAAATACTACAAAAATATATTTTTTGATAAAAAATATAGTAATATAGATAATATTAAATCCTGTAATAAACTTACCAGCTGTTTTAAAACTATAATTTATGATTCATCACTTAATAAAAAATTTATTGCATCTGTAGGAAAGATATATTCTTTATCAAAAAAAATAAAAAATTATAATAAAAAAAAATTACTATTTTCTGGTGATATTAATTGGTACATTTGTAATATTTTTTTTATACAAAGCGGTATTCAATATGATAGTTATAATCATATACTAGCACTAGGTGATGCAACAATAAATATTAAAATTAATAAAAATAATATTTTTAAAATACATTATCGTTACTTAAATAAAAAAAATATAAAAAATAAAATAATAAATATTAAAAAAAAATATAAAAATAACATTGATCTAACTAATGTAGACATTACATATAACTGGAAACCAATAGAAAAATTTTCAATAAATGGATCATATTTTTATAATTTTAAATCAAATAATTACAATAAAAAAATATTTATTATAGAATATAAAAATTTAT
>Ga0209795_10000890_pt1 | contig 20252 bp, 14 predicted proteins | sample AgamicOrMarz_FD_187166 | JGI IMG/M metagenome (GOLD analysis project Ga0209795, IMG submission 187166) | Agave microbial communities from Guanajuato, Mexico - Or.Ma.rz (SPAdes) (version 2) | ecosystem: Host-associated > Plants > Phyllosphere > Phylloplane/Leaf | place: Guanajuato, Mexico...
TGGTAAGCTCTTCAACGACCTGGGCAAGCGTTACGCTACCCGTGAGGGTGGCTACCTGCGCATCCTCAAGTGCGGTTTCCGCGCTGGCGACAACGCGCCTATGGCGTACGTCGAGTTGGTTGATCGTTCTACCAGCGGTGAAGCTGTATCCGCTGAGTAAGTCGGCAACAAACAAAAAACCGGGCCCAGTGCCCGGTTTTTTGTGCTTGGTAGAAAAGCAAATCTGCCGTTTCGCCTGGCTTCGCTATTGGCAAGTCTTCTTTCTTAGATAATAGCTATCGATGTCCATGATTTAATGAATTTGGATACTGTCACTAACATGATCAATACTCCTTTCCAGCCGATTAGCCGGCAGTTCGAAGACCCGACCAGGAAGATTGAGCATGAGCCAGACCAAAACGCTTACGACCGCCAGCGGCGCTCCAGTCGCCGATAACCAGAACTCTCGCTCCGCCGGCCCACGCGGCCCATTGCTGCTCGACGATTTCCACCTGATCGAGAAGCTTGCTCACTTCAACCGCGAGAACATCCCCGAGCGTCGTGTGCACGCCAAAGGGTCGGGCGCCTACGGTACATTCACCGTGACCCGCGACATAACCCAATACACCAGCGCCAAGCTGTTCGAGTCGATTGGCAAGCAGACTCCGACCTTCCTGCGATTCTCCACGGTGGGCGGTGAGCGCGGCTCTGCCGACACCGAGCGCGATCCGCGCGGTTTCGCCCTGAAGTTCTACACCGAGGAAGGCAACTGGGACATCGTCGGCAACAACACGCCGGTGTTCTTCATTCGCGATCCGCTGAAATTCCCGGATTTCATCCACACTCAGAAGCGTCTGCCGCAAAGCAACCTGAAAAGCGCCCAGATGATGTGGGATTTCTGGTCGCACTCGCCTGAGGCGCTGCACCAGATCACCATCCTGTTCTCCGACCGTGGCATCCCTGACGGTTACCGTCATATGCACGGCTTCGGTAGCCACACCTACAGCCTGATCAACGCCCAAGGCGAGCGTCACTGGGTCAAGTGGCACTACAAGACCAAGCAAGGAATCAAGAACCTGGCACCGGCTGAAGCGGCACGCCTGGCGGGTACCGATCCGGATTACGCCCAGCGTGACCTGTTCAATGCCATCGAGCGTGGTGACTTCCCGAAATGGAGTGTCTGCATCCAGATCATGACCGAGGCCCAGGCTGCGGCTCACTACGAAAACCCGTTCGACGTGACCAAGACCTGGTCGCAGAAGGAGTTTCCGTTGATCGAAGTCGGTGAGTTGGAGCTGAACCGCAACCCGCTGAACTACTTTGCTGAAGTCGAGCAGGCTGCGTTTGGCCCTAGCAATATGGTGCCGGGCGTGGGTCTCTCGCCGGACCGCATGCTGCAGGGCCGGGTATTCGCCTACGCCGACGCGCATCGGTACCGTGTAGGCACCAATCACCAGCAACTGCCGGTCAATGCGCCGCGTAGCCCGGTGAATACCTACCAGCGTGACGGCGCCATGGCGTTTGGCAGTAATGGCGGCGCGGCACCGAACTACGAACCTAACAGCTACGTGGAAGCACCGAAGCAAGCCCCGCGTTATGCGGAGCCCGCCTTGGCGCTCAACGGGGCGGCGGATCGTTATGATCACCGCGAAGACACCGACTACTACAGCCACGCCGGTGCGCTGTTCCGCTTGATGAGCGATGAGCAGAAGGCCCTGCTGATCAGCAACATTGCCGGCGCAATGGGTGGTGTCTCGGCAGATGTCGTCGACCGTCAGCTGCAACACTTCTTCAAGGCGGATGCCGCTTATGGAGAAGGCATCGCCAAGGCGTTGGGCGTACAGCTTAACTAAGTCTAAACGAGAAGCAGAACCGCCCTCATTAGGGCGGTTTTTGCGTTATTTAGCCTGGTTTTCTCGGATTTTCTTCACTTTTATTGCGGCGAGGCAGTGACCTTGCGGTCAGCTTGGTTCAAACTAGAGCCTTTCAAAGCTTGTGGAGATGTGGGCGATGCAAGGTCACCCAGACGTAATCGATTACCTCAACACGTTGCTGACCGGCGAGCTGGCAGCCCGTGATCAATATTTCATCCATTCGCGGATGTACGAGGATTGGGGGTTTACCGAGCTTTACGAACGTATCAACCATGAGATGGAAGAAGAGGCACAGCACGCCGATGCGCTGATGCGCCGGATCCTTATGCTCGAAGGCACACCGCGCATGCGTCCGGATGATCTGGACATCGGTACCACGGTCCCCGACATGCTCGCCGCCGACCTGCGCCTGGAATACAAAGTCCGTGCTGCGCTGTGCAAAGGCATCGAGCTTTGCGAGCAGCACAACGATTACGTGACTCGCGAGATCCTGCGGGTCCAGCTCAACGATACCGAAGAAGACCATACTTACTGGCTTGAGAAGCAGTTGGGGCTGATCAAGTTGATCGGGTTGGAGAATTACCTGCAATCACAGTTCTGATCGCCCGTTCGTAGGAGCGAGCTTGCTCGCGATAGCGTTCCTACAGCCACAAAGATGCAAGCTGACGCACCGCTATCGCGAGCAGGCTCGCTCCCACAGAAAAATAGAAAGCCCCTGGCATCGAGAGATGGCAGGGGCTTTTTCGTGACCGGTATCGATCAGTCCCGATCACGCTCCAGCAGCGGCTTGAGGTAGTGGCCGGTGTGAGACTGCTTCATCTCGGCCACTTGCTCCGGCGTGCCTACCGCGATGATCTGGCCGCCCTTGGAGCCGCCTTCCGGCCCGAGGTCCACCAGCCAATCGGCGGTCTTGATCACGTCCAGGTTGTGTTCGATCACCACCACGGTGTTGCCATGGTCGCGAAGGCGATGCAGCACGTCGAGCAGTTGCTGGATGTCGGCGAAGTGCAGGCCGGTGGTCGGTTCGTCGAGGATGTACAGGGTTTTGCCAGTGTCGCGCTTGGACAGCTCCCGGGACAATTTGACCCGCTGGGCTTCACCACCGGACAAGGTCGTCGCCGACTGTCCGAGCTTGATGTACGACAGGCCCACATCCATCAGCGTCTGGAGCTTGCGCGCCAGGGCCGGCACCGCATCAAAGAACTCCCGTGCCTCTTCGATGGTCATCTCGAGGGTTTCGTGGATGTTCTTGCCCTTGTATTTGATCTCCAGGGTTTCGCGGTTGTAGCGCTTGCTCTTGCAGACGTCACACGGCACATAGATGTCGGGCAGGAAGTGCATTTCCACCTTGATCAGGCCGTCGCCCTGGCAGGCTTCGCAGCGCCCGCCCTTGACGTTGAAGGAGAAGCGGCCCGGGCCGTAGCCACGAGAGCGGGATTCCGGCACGCCGGCAAACAGTTCGCGGATCGGTGTGAACAGCCCGGTATAGGTCGCCGGATTGGAGCGCGGCGTGCGACCGATCGGACTCTGGTCGATGTCGACGACCTTGTCCAGGTGTTCCAGGCCCTTGATGCTGTCGTGGGCGGCGGCTTCCAGCGTCGTGGCACCGTTCAGTGCGGTGGCGCTTAAGGGGAACAAGGTGTTATTGATCAACGTCGACTTGCCCGAGCCGGACACGCCAGTGACGCAGGTGAGCAGGCCGATGGGAATTTCCAGGTCGACGTTACGCAAGTTGTTGCCACGGGCGCCCTTGAGGGTCAGCGACAGCTTTTTGTTGCGCGGCGTCCGCTTGGCCGGCACCTTGATCTTGACCCGGCCCGACAGGTACTTGCCGGTCAGGGAGTCCGGGTGCGCCATGACCTCGGCAGCGGTGCCCTGGGCGACAATGTGCCCGCCATGCACGCCTGCGCCGGGTCCGATGTCAACCACGTAGTCCGCCAAGCGGATGGCGTCCTCGTCGTGCTCGACCACGATGACCGTGTTACCGATGTCCCGCAGGTGCTTCAGGGTCCCGAGCAACCGGTCGTTGTCGCGCTGGTGCAGGCCGATGGACGGTTCGTCGAGGATGTACATGACCCCCACCAGGCCGGCGCCGATCTGGCTGGCCAGGCGGATACGCTGGGCTTCGCCGCCGGACAGGGTGTCCGCGCTGCGGTCAAGGGTCAGGTAATCCAGGCCTACGTTCACCAGGAATTGCAGGCGCTCGCAGATCTCCTTGAGGATTTTGTCGGCGATTTCACCCCGGCGACCGGTCAGTTTCAGGCCGTCGAAATAGTCGGTGGCGTCGCCGATCGGCAGGCTGGTCACTGCCGGCAGGGTCTTTTCACCGACCCATACGTGTCGCGCTTCGCGACGCAGACGGGTGCCGCGGCAATCCGGGCACGGCTGGGTGCTGAGGAACTTGGCCAGTTCCTCGCGAACGCTGGCCGATTCGGTCTCGCGGTAGCGGCGCTCCAGGTTCGGCACGATGCCTTCGAACGGGTGGGAGCGCTTGACGATATCGCCGCGGTCGTTGAGGTACTTGAAGTCGACACTCTGCGAGCCGCTGCCGTGCAGGATGTATTTCTGCTGGTCGGCGGGCAATTCGTTGAACGGCTTGTCCAGGCTGAACTTGTAGTGGGCCGCCAGCGACCCGAGCATCTGGAAGTAATAGACGTTGCGCCGGTCCCAGCCGCGGATCGCGCCTTCGGCCAGGGTCAGTTCGCCGTTGACCAGGCGTTTGGTGTCGAAGAACTGCTTCACTCCCAGGCCATCGCAGGTCGGGCAAGCGCCGGCCGGGTTGTTGAAGGAAAACAGCTTGGGTTCCAGTTCGCTGATGGCGTGGCCGCAGATCGGGCAGGCGAAGCGCGCCGAGAAGATGATCTCCTCGCCCGGTTCGTCGTCCATCGGCGCCACCAGGGCGATGCCATCGGCCAGCTTCAACGCGGTCTCGAAGGACTCGGCCAGCCGCTGTTGCAGGTCGGCGCGGACCTTGAAGCGGTCGACTACCACATCGATCGAATGCTTCTTCTGTTTATCCAGCTTCGGCAGTTCGTCCAGTTCGCACAGCTTGCCGTTGACCCGGGCCCGCACGAAGCCCTGGGCCCGTAGTTCTTCAAAGACCAACAGGTGCTCACCCTTGCGCTCGCGGACCACCGGCGCCAGCAGCATCAATTTGCTGCCTTCGGGCAAGGCCAGTACCAGGTCGACCATCTGGCTGACGGTCTGGGCTTCCAGGGGGATGTCGTGGTCGGGGCAGCGCGGGATACCGACCCGCGCGTACAGCAGGCGCAGGTAGTCGTAGATCTCGGTGATGGTGCCCACCGTCGACCGCGGGTTATGGGAGGTCGACTTCTGTTCGATGGAGATCGCCGGCGACAGGCCTTCGATGGTGTCGACGTCGGGTTTTTCCATCATCGACAGGAACTGCCGGGCGTAGGCCGACAGCGACTCGACATAGCGTCGCTGGCCTTCGGCATACAAGGTGTCGAAGGCCAGGGATGATTTACCGGATCCGGACAGGCCGGTGATGACGATCAGCTTGTCCCGTGGCAGGGTCAGGTCGATGTTCTTCAGGTTGTGGGTACGGGCCCCACGAATCAGGATCTTGTCCAAAGTGGCCTCGCTCGGCGGGCGTCGAAAACGTAGGAGTATACGGGTAAATACTGGATGGATACACACTATTGAAAGTGAGTTTTGCGCCATACATGAAGACTGCGCGGCAAACGGTCGCCATATACCCCCTCAATCGATGGGACTGGTAGAATCGCCGCCGGTTCACATGAGGTTTATCCATGCACGATCCCCACAGCGAACGCATGAGCAGCGGCGAGACCCGCGCGGCAAGCGGTCTGGCCCTGGTGTTCGCCTTCCGTATGCTGGGCATGTTCATGGTGTTGCCGGTACTGGCGACCTATGGCATGGACCTGGCGGGCGCAACACCGGCCCTCATTGGCCTGGCGATTGGCGCCTATGGCCTGACCCAAGCGATTTTCCAGATCCCGTTCGGGATCATTTCCGACCGCATCGGTCGCCGTCCGGTGATCTACCTGGGGCTGGTCGTCTTCGCCCTGGGCAGCGTGCTGGCTGCTAATGCTGACTCGATCTGGGGCGTGATCGCTGGACGCATCCTGCAAGGCGCCGGGGCTATTTCCGCAGCGGTGATGGCGCTCCTGTCAGACCTGACCCGTGAACAGCATCGGACCAAGGCCATGGCGATGATCGGCATGACAATCGGCCTGTCGTTCGCGGTCGCCATGGTCGTAGGACCGTTGCTGACCCGAGCCTTTGGTCTTTCGGGGCTGTTCCTGGCGACCGGTGCAATGGCATTGGTGGGGATCCTGATCGTCGCCTTCATGGTGCCGCGCTCCACCGGGCCGTTGCAGCACCGTGAGTCCGGCGTGGCTCGCCAGGCGCTGATCCCGACCCTCAAGCACCCGGACCTGCTGCGCCTGGACCTGGGGATTTTCGTGCTCCACGCCATGCTCATGTCCAGCTTCGTGGCCTTGCCGCTGGCATTGGTCGAGAAGGCTGGCCTGCCCAAGGAGCAGCACTGGTGGGTGTACCTGACGGCGCTGCTGATTTCGTTTTTCGCCATGATCCCGTTCATCATCTACGGCGAGAAACGACGCAAAATGAAACGAGTTTTACTCGGCGCCGTCGTGACGCTGATGCTCACTGAGCTATTCTTCTGGGAGTTCGGCGACAGCCTGCGGGCCCTGGTGATCGGCACGGTGGTGTTCTTCACCGCATTCAATCTGCTTGAGGCTTCGCTGCCCTCGCTGATCAGCAAGGTTTCACCGGCCGGCGGCAAAGGCACGGCGATGGGGGTGTACTCCACCAGCCAATTCCTGGGTTCGGCGCTGGGCGGGATCCTCGGCGGCTGGCTGTTCCAGCATGGCGGTTTGTCGGTTGTGTTCCTGGGATGCGCCGCGCTGGCTGCACTTTGGCTGCTCTTTGCTGTTACCATGCGCGAACCTCCGTATGTGACGAGCCTGCGCTTGCCGTTGTCGCCCGAAGCCATCCGCGAAGCAGGCCTGATCGAGCGCCTCAAGGCCGTCGTTGGAGTAACCGATGCAGTGGTGGTCGCCGACGAAGCGGCCGTTTATATCAAACTGGACACCGAATTATTGGATCGTGCGACGCTCGAGCGCCTGGTGAACAACCCGGCCCCGACCCCGTGCGATGCCTAGGAGAACGTTATGGCCCGTGGGGTTAACAAAGTCATATTGGTCGGTACTTGCGGCCAGGATCCCGAAGTTCGCTACCTGCCGAACGGCAACGCCGTGACCAACCTGAGTCTGGCGACCAGCGAACAGTGGACCGACAAGCAGACCGGCCAGAAGGTCGAGAAGACCGAATGGCACCGCGTGTCGATGTTCGGCAAAGTGGCGGAGATCGCCGGCGAATACCTGCGCAAGGGTTCGCAGGTGTACATCGAAGGCAAGCTGCAGACCCGCGAGTGGGAAAAAGACGGCATCAAGCGCTATACCACTGAAATCATCGTCGACATGCAAGGCACCATGCAATTGCTGGGCGGCCGTCCGCAGGGCGATCAGCAACAGGGTGGCAACAACTACCAGCAATCCGCTCCGCGCCAGCAGGCTCCGCGTCCGCAGTCGGCTCCACAGCCACAGCGCGAGCGCCCGGCCCCACAGCAGGCCGCGCCGCAACCGGCTCCGGATTTCGACAGCTTTGATGACGATATTCCGTTCTAAAAGCAGCTGAAAGCTTCACGCTCAAGAAAAAACCGCGCTTCGTTGCCGAGGCGCGGTTTTTTTTCGTGTGTTGATTATGCGTTGGCGCTGAGGAACTGCTCCGTACTAACAACGCTCGCATACGCAAACCCCAAGGCTGCCATGAACGCCGCATGCACTTGTGCCGCCGGAACGACAACACCATTGAATTCCAGGTCCCGGGTGGCGCAGGCATCATGGATCACGGTGACGCCATAGCCCAGGTCCGCGGCCGCACGGGTGACGCCATCGACGCACATGTGGCTCATGCTGCCGACGATGACCAGTTGCTCGATGCCGTGCTGGTCGAGGATGGCTTGCAACTCAGTATCGCGAAACGAATTGACAAAGTGCTTGAGTACCACCGGTTCATCGGCGCGGTTGAGCACCTTGGCGTGCAGCTTCGCGCCTTCGGAGCCGGGTGTGAAGAACGGGGCATCGGCGGAGGTGAATTCGTGGCGGATGTGCACGACCTGCTTGCCGGCCTGGCGAAAGGCTTCGATGACCTTCGCCGCATTGTCGGCGGCGGCTTCGGCGCCGACCAGTGGCCATTTACCTTGGGGGAAGTAGTCGTTCTGGATATCGACTACGATGAGCGCTTGCTTGGACATGGAGGCTTTCCTTGAGCGGATTGAATGTGCGACCAGTATTGGCGCTTGCCTTCGTTTCGAGGATTGGCCGCAACGACAATAAGCGAGGCAAAACTGACAATGACGCAGCAAAGGGCAGTCGCCGAGCTGGGGATACTGGTTTATCCCGGCGCGCAATTGGCGGCGGTGCACGGGCTCACCGACCTGTTTGCCGTGGCCCAGCGCATCGCCGGCGAGCAGGCCAGCACGCAGCTGCCGCGCTTGCGGGTCAGCCACTGGCGTGCGGGTCAGGGCGAGGCTCCGGTGCGCGAATTCGACAGCGAAACCGGGCCGGCGGGCAGGCTGGTCGCGTTGCTGATCCCGCCCTCCATCGCCGGTTTCGACGATGGCCTGGCGACTCCGGCGCTGATGGATTGGTTGCGGGCGCTGCATGCCGGCGGCACGGTGTTGGGTGGGGTTTGCGTCGGATCGATCCTGCTGGCTGAAAGTGGCTTGCTCGATGGACGCAGCGCCACCACCCATTGGACGTCGGCCAAGCGCTTCGCCGAGCGTTATCCAGCGATAAAACTCAACGCCGACAAGCCCATCGTCGACGACGGCGACCTGATCACCACCGCCGGGCTGATGGCCTGGTCGGAGCTGGGCCTGCGCCTGGTGGATCGCCTGCTCGGTCCGAGCATTGCCACGCGCACCGCGCAGTTCCTGGTGATCGAGCACAGCGACAGTGCGAGCCAGTGTGGTAGCAATTTTGCGCCGATCCTCGGCCATGGTGATGGGGCGATCCTGAAGGTCCAGCACTGGCTGCAAGGCATCGGCGCGGTGGATGTAACCCTGGGGGCGATGGCCGAGCGGGCCGGGCTGGAAGAGCGAACCTTCCTGCGCCGGTTTCGCGCCGCCACCGGGCTCAAGCCCACCGAGTACTGCCAGCATCTGCGCGTCGGCAAGGCCCGGGAGATGCTCGAATTCACCAATGGCACCATCGACCATATTGCCTGGACGGTCGGGTATCAGGATCCGAGCGCCTTTCGCGCGACTTTCAAGAAAATCACCGGGTTGGCGCCGAGTGATTATCGGGCACGGTTTGGGGTGAGTCCGCCGGGTGCTGCGAAGTTGTAGCAAATTCATTGTGGCGAGGGGATTTATCCCCGCTGGGCTGCGTAGCGGCCCCAAAAAGTTGGTCAGACTCGCCAGACATATCGCAATGTCAGATTTGGGGCTGCTTTGCAGCCCAGCGGGGATAAATCCCCTCGCCACAAGGGGCTGCGTCGACTCAAAGTGTCGTGCAATTTGCCGGATCGTGCGGGCCTGTCGTGCAGAATGAAACGGGCCAGGTGCCATCTGTTTCACCCAAGCTCTCCGCTCCGTTGGCCCTGCGTCCATGGTCAACCGTTGGCCTGATCTCTGCACCCCTTTACCCACAGCCATCGATCGCAGGTAAAAGGGCAACGCATGACGTCGATCAATCGCAAGAAAACGGTAATGGCCCATTCGGTCAATCCTCACGCACCGCTCCATGAAGTCGAGACCAATCGGGCGCTGGCCCGCTGGCTGGCGCAGATCCTGGGATGGGAATTCGGCGGCAGTCATGACGGGCAGCGAGCCTTGGGGCCAGACCTGTATTGGCTACCCACGCAAACCCTGATTGGCACCGAGACTGCGCAGCGCCTGGGCGTCCAGGGGCCGGAGGACCTGTGGGGCGGTTTCGTCGAGCATGATTTCATCTGCACCAAGGCGATCGCCCATGGTCTGTTGAATAAGCACGCGGTGGCGCCGATAGGCTGGTCGCCGTTGTTTTCCAAGCTGACCCGCAGCGCGGTATTGGATGGCGTGACGGTCTTTTCGCTCAAGGACGCGCGCCTGGCCGCCGAGCATCTGCTGTATAGCGGTGCGATCCGCTTCAAGCCGATCCACGCCTGTGCCGGGCGCGATCAGCGGGTCATCGCCAGCCTGGCGCAGTTCGACGAACTGGCCGCCGCGCCCGACGCCCAGGCGACGTTTCGCGACGGCGTGGTGCTGGAGCAGAACCTCAGCGAGGTCAAAACCCAGAGCGTCGGCCAGAGCTTCATCGACGGCCGGGTCCTGAGCTACTGCGGTGTGCAACACCTGACCCGCGACAGTGAAGGGCTGGAGGTGTACGGCGGATCGGACTTGCTGGTGGCCCAGGGCGGTTATATCGAACTGCTCAAGCTGGAACTGCCCGACGATGTGCGTGAGGCGGTGCGGCTGGCGCAAATGTTCGATGACGCCGCCAACCAGGCCTACCCGGGCTTTTTCGCGTCCCGGCGCAATTACGATATCGCCCAGGGCCTGGATGTCGGCGGTCAGCCCCGTGGCGGCGTGCTGGAGCAGTCCTGGCGCATGGGCGGGGCCAGCAGTGCCGAGCTGGCGGCGTTGCAGGTGTTCGTCGAGGATCCGCAAACCTGTGCGGTGCAAGTGTCCTCGGTGGAGACCTACGTCGACCAACCGTTGCCGCCCGGAGCCCGAGAGGTGTATCGCGGCCCCGCGCACAACGGCGACTTCCTTCTCAAATACGTAACGGTTCATTCCTATGACGGCTAGAAGCGAAACCATTCAGATCGAGATTGACGATGAGCGGATGAACGGGACTTTCCTGAGTCCCAAATCCAAGGTCCCAGGTGTTTTGTTCGTGCACGGTTGGGGGGGCAGCCAGGAGCGCGACCTGGAGCGGGCCAAGGGCATCGCCGGCCTGGGTTGTGTCTGCCTGACCTTTGACTTGCGCGGCCACACCGGTGGGGCGGGAATTCCCCTGTCGCGGGTCACCCGGGAAGATAATTTGCGCGATCTGCTGGCGGCCTATGATCGATTGCTGGCCCATCCTGCCCTCGACACCTCCGCGATTGCCGTGGTCGGCACCAGCTACGGCGGCTACCTGGCCTCGATCCTGACCGCGCTGCGACCGGTGCGCTGGCTGGCCCTGCGGGTGCCGGCGCTGTATCGCGATGAACAGTGGCACACGCCCAAGCGTGACCTGGACAAGACTGACCTGCTGGATTACCGCAGCACCCTGGTGCATGCCAACACCAACCGCGCCTTGCAGGCCTGTTCGCAATTCACCGGTGACGTGCTGTTGGTGGAATCCGAGACGGACGACCACGTACCCCACGCGACCATCATGAGCTACCGGGCGGCCTGTCAGCAGACCCATTCGCTGACCCACCGGATCATCGACGGCGCCGACCATGCCCTGAGCGATCCCGTGTCACAGCAGGCCTACACCTCGATCCTGGTGGGATGGATCACGGAAATGGTGGTGGGGGAACGGTTGAGCATTATTCAGGAGCGGTAACTTTTGTTGTCTGCTGGGGCCTCATCGCGAGCAGGCTCGCTCCCACATTAGATTTTCATGGGTCACAAGATCTTTTATTCACCACGAGCCCCTGTGGGAGCGAGCCTGCTCGCGATGAGGCCCGCCCTGGCACCCGATTATTTAACCCCAGGCTTGACCCGCAACGCCTTGGCCTTCGCCTCGATCACCAGGTACATCACCACCGTGATCAACAACGGCAGGATGAAGTAGATCGCCCGATACGCAATCAACCCCGCCAGCAGGCTGCCCCGCGACACTTCATGCTGCAGCAAGGCGATGAACACCGCCTCCAGCACCCCAAGCCCCGCCGGAATATGGGTGATGACCCCGGCGATGCTGCTGATCAGCAGCACGCCGAGCACCACCGGGTATTCCAGTTTGCTCGGCAGCAAAGTGAAGATCACCGCCGCCATCAACGACCAGTTCAGCGCTCCCAGTGCCAGTTGCAAGACCGCCATGCGCAGCGACGGCAGGTTGATCTCCATGCCGCGAATGGTCCAGGCCCGGCGTTTGGAGAAGCGGCAGGCCAGCAGATACCCGGCGCTCGCCAGCAACAACAGCGCGCCCACGCCCTGCAAAGCACCGCTGCTCAGTTTCCAGCTCGGCGGCATCGTCACCAGGCCGCTGCTGAATACCACCCCGGCCAGGGTCATGTAGCCGAACCAGTTCGTCGCCAGGCTCAGCCCGAGGATCTTGGCGATGTTGCCGGTACTGACTCCCAGGCGGGAATACAGCCGATAGCGCATGGCAATGCCGCCGACCCAGGCGCTGAGGTTGAGGTTGAAGGCGTAACTGATCACACCCACCGGCAGGATCTGCCGCCAGCCCAGTTTCTGGCGGATATAGGTGCGGCCGATCAAGTCGAAGCAGGCGTAGGTGATGAAACTGATGATGGTCAACCCGGCGGCGATGATCAGCGTGCGCACTTTGAAATCGGCCAGGGTATCGAACACTTCCGACCAGTCGATGCGTCGGGCCAGGGTTGTGAACAGCACGATCAGCAGCAGGAAGAAGGCCAGGGTCAGCGGTCTTTTCCAGCGGCTCCAGCGCGAGGTGGGCTTGGCCTGGTCCGGCGCTCGGGTGTCCCTTGGCGCGGTCTGCGCTTCAGAGTGGTTCATGGGGTTCGCTCCGGACCGCCGTCGGCGGCGAAAAAGGTTTCAGGCGGGGTTTATGGGCCGGCAGCCATCCGGCCCAGGCCGGGAAGTGGCGCAAGAAGTGAAACACCATGAACCCGATGGTCATGCGCCAGATCAGGCCGCGTGGGGCCTGGGCTTCGCGCATGACGGTGCAATGGTTGCGGCAGAGGTAGTCGAGACGCTCGTGCAACTGGCGGTTGAACGCGCGGTCGCGGATCAGCACGTTGGCCTCCAGATTCAAAGACAGGCTCAGAGGGTCGAGGTTGCTCGACCCCACGGTGCTCCAGTCCTCGTCCACCAGGGCGACTTTGCCGTGCAACGGCCGTTCGCAGTACTCGTAGATCACCACACCGGCCTTGAGCAGGTAGCTGTAGAGCATCCGCGCCGCGAGCTTGGCAATCATCATGTCCGGCTGGCCCTGCAGGATCAGGCTGACTTCCACGCCACGCCGCGCTGCATTGCGCATCTCCCGCAGCAGCCGGTAGCCGGGGAAGAAATAGGCATTGGCGATCATCACCCGGCGCTGGGCGCTGCGCAGCACTTGCAGGTAGACCTCTTCGATGTCGGTCTGGTGATCATGGTTGTCGCGATAGACCAGGCGCACCTGACCGTCATGATCGCTGAAGGCCAACTCGCTGCGCCGGCTGCGGCGGCGCTGCCACCAGTATTTGGCCCGCGACGGGCGACCGCTCTGCAACAGCGCGAAGTGATGGATGTCCACCACCGCCGGGCCTTTGATCTCCACCGAATAATCCTGCTTGGCCTCGGGGCCGAAATCGCCGAGATGGTCTGCGGAAAAGTTGATCCCGCCGATAAACGCAATCACCCCGTCCACCACCACGACCTTGCGGTGCAGGCGGCGGAACCAGTTGGTGCGGATCCCCAGGTGCCGGGGGGCCGGGTCGAACATCTGCAAGCGCACCCCGGCGTCGCTCAGCGACGTCAGGAAGCCGGTGCTCAGCTCGCCGCAGCCAAAGCCGTCGAGGCTGACGGTGATGCGCACGCCGCGCTGGGCGGCGTCTATCAGCAGGTCGCGTAACTCGTAGCCGACCTTGTCCTCGAACAGGATGAAGGTCTCCAGCAGGATCTCGGTCTCGGCGCGGCGGATGGCTTCGAAGACCCGGGGGAAATATTCCTCGCCATTCTCCAGCAGCGTGACGCGGTTATTGCCATGCCAGCCGTATTCGAGATCGACCAGCGCCGGGTCGCGCTCGGTAGGCGGTACCTCGACCTGTTCCACCGTCGCCTTGTCCATTGTCGCGCTCATAGTTCGATCTCCACCGACAGCGGTGCATGGTCGGAAAGGTGCGACCAGGGCCTTACGCTCAATACTTGGGGGTGTCGGGCCTTGAGGTTGCGCACGTAGATGCGGTCCAGGCGCAGGACCGGCAGGCGCGCCGGAAAACTGCGGGCCGGCTTGCCCCAGTGTTCGGCGAACACCTCCCGCAGGCCGCAGGGTTCGAGCAAGTCGCTGGCCTTGCCGCGCCAGTCGTTGAAGTCGCCGGCGACGATCACCGGAGCATCGGATGGTAGTTCGCTCAAGCGTTTGCAAAGCAACTTGAGTTGTTCGACCCGATGGCCTTCGCGCAGCCCCAAGTGCACGCAGATCGCATGGATCTGCTGGCCTTCGGCGCCCGGCAGGCGCAGCACGCTGTGGAGCATGCCGCGGCTTTCATGGCCGCTGATGGAGACGTCGAGGTTGTCGTGGCGAATGATCTGGAATTTCGACAGCAAGGCGTTGCCATGGTCGCCCTCCGGGTACACCGCGTTGCGTCCATAGGCGAATTGCGGCCAGAGGCTGTCGGCGAGGAATTCGTATTGCGGCATGCTCGGCCAGTTGCTGTAGCGCTGGGGATGGTGTTCGTGAGTCCCGTGGACTTCCTGCAAAAACACCACGTCGGCGGCCACGCTGCGCACCGCTTCGCGCAGCTCCGGCAGGATGAAGCGGCGGTTCAAGGCGGTGAAGCCTTTGTGGGTGTTAACCGTCAGCACAGTGAAGCGAGTGACCGGGGCAAGGCCCTGGCTCACGGGCTGGAGCGGGTCGCGGGTGGTCTCGGTGGTTTGCTGGATGCTCATGGCAATACCCCCTCGGCCGGGCGGACCCCGGGTGCGGTGGCGAGGTCTTTGTCCAGTTCGAAGCGGTGCAGCAAGTGACGCGCGTCATAGGGCGCGCGGACCTTGATGTCGTTGTCGAAATAGCAGAACACCTCGCGGCTCTTGCGCGCACGCGGTTTCTTTTTCGGGTCGATCAGTTGCGCGTCGTCCGGTTGCGTGCCGTGGCTCCAGGCCTCGATCCGGTCCCCCCAGCGTTTCAGCGCTTGGTCGGTGTAGCCGCTGGCGTACAGCTCTTCGGCACCGTGCAGGCGGATGTAGATGAAGTCACTGGTGACATCTTCGCGATAGGGCCATTTGCCGGCGGTGTCGGCGATCACCAGGGCCACGTCGTAGCGCCTGAGCAGGGTCACGAACAGCGGGTCGATGAAGCTCTGATGGCGGATCTCGACGGCATGGCGCAACGGGCGTTTTTTATCGGCGTGGGTGCTGGCGTGGCCGTCCAGGCGTGGTTCGTGCTCACGGGCCAGGGCCGCGGCGCCTTCGGTGTCGTGGGGCAACTGCTTGAGGAAGTCTTCGAACAGTTCGGGGTCGAATTTGAAGCTTGGCGGAAACTGCCAGAGGATCGGGCCGAGTTTTTCCTTGAGTTCAAGCACCCCCGAGGCGAAGAAATTCGCCAGCGGTTTGTGCACGTCACGCAGGCGCTTGATGTGGGTGATGAAGCGTGGCGCCTTGACGCTGAAGACGAAGCCGGACGGTGTCTCGGCGTACCACTGGGCATACCGTTCGGGGCGTTGCAGGGCGTAGAACGATCCATTGATTTCGATGCTGTTGACCGCGCGCGAGGCGAATTGCAGTTCCCGCTTCTGGGTCAGCCCCTTGGGGTAGAAATCCCCCCGCCAGGGCGTGTAGCGCCAACCGGAAATGCCAATGTGGATCGCCGTCATGTGTCCCTCCCGTGCCAATGACCTCGTACTGCCTGTGTCTTGTGATGACTGTCGGGCGGGGTGGAAAGTTTCGATGGAATTACGGACGGCGGCGGCGATAAAGGCCCCTGTGGCGAGGGGATTTATCCCCGTTGGGCTGCGAAACGGCCCCTCTGGCTGTTACCTGGCTGAGGCATGCTTGCCGCTTGTCCTTGTTGGGGCTGCTGCGCAGCCCAGCGGGGATAAATCCCCTCGCCACAGGGATGTGCATCGATCTTAAGAGCGAACTTGCCCGCCCGATAGGGATCAGTTCCTTACCGACCCCTACCTAGGAACCTCGCGTTTTGTCTCGATTGACTGCTGCATTGCTACTGGTCCTGCTGACTCTGACCGGCAACGTCGCCTTCGCAACGGCCGCCGTTCCCGGTACGCCCGCCCCCAGCGAAACCCCCGCCGAACCCGAGCCGCTGGTGCAGGGCGGGTTGCTCGGCGCCATCAGTTCGAGCATCGACGACGTCCAGGACAAGCTCGACCTGAACCAGAGCCTGGTGGATGCCTGGCGCCTGCGGGCGGACCGGGCGGCGGACGAGGTGGATCGGTTGGTTGACCAGACCTCCCGTTCCTCCTGGCGGGTGGTCGGAGATTTCCTGCTGCTGTCCGGCGTCTGGCTGGGGACGTTTGCGCTGATCTGGACCGGCGCCCGCCTGCTCCTGCGGCGTCTCGGCCCGAGGCGTTGGCTGCGCAGCCGCCAGCGCATCCGCGATCTGCTTGGCTACGTGCTGCCCTATACGGTCCCGGCGCTGATTTGCCTGCCGTTGACCCTGTACGTCAGCCACTTTTTGCAGGTTTCGGTCGGGCGCGCCCTGGCGCTGTGCTTCGCCTACGCCACCAGCAGCGGCATTTTCTCCACTTCGGTGCTGCTCTGCGTGATCGTCATGTTCAATGCCGGCCACAAGCGCCGGGCAGTGGCGATCATCCGCCGCTTCAGCCCACGACCGCTGTTTCTGATCGGCTTCCTCGCGGCCCTCAGCGATGCGCTGACCAGCCCTCAGATCGCCCGGCAACTGGGTGGCAATATCACCAGCAGCGTCGCAGTGTTCACCGGACTGTTCGCTTCGGTGATCTTTGGCTGGCTGGTGATTCGTATGCGCCGCCCGGTGGCGCACCTGATCCGCAACCGGCCACTGGCCCAACGCCTGAAACAACCGGCCTTGCAGGAGTCGCTGCGGATCTTCTCGGGGCTGTGGAACTGGCCGATCCTGTTGATGGTGCTGGTTTCGGCGGTGAGCCTGATCGGCGTCGGCGAGGATAACCAGAAGGCCCTGCGCTGCGCGTTGTTCACCACCATCCTGCTGATCGCCACGGTGTTTCTCAGCACGGTGTTCCAGCACGTGTTCAAGTCGCCCCGGTTCGAGGCGATCCAGCGCAACAGCGCCTACAAGAGCCGGTTGCTGAGCCTGGCGCATGCGTTGCTGCGGATCGTCATGGCGGTGGCGTTCATTGAAATCCTCGGGCGGATCTGGGGGATTTCGCTGTTCGAATTTGCCTCGCGCAATGCCGTGGGCCGGGCGATCAGTGATTCGTTGAGCCGCATCGGCCTGATCTTCCTGGTGACCTGGCTGACGTGGGTGGTGCTCGACACGGCGATCCAGGAAGCCTTGAAGCCGCCGGTGAACAAACGCGGGGCCCGGCAGCCGAGCACGCGGGTCAAGACCATCCTGCCGCTGCTGCGCAATGCCGCGAAAATCATCCTGGTGGTGATCTGCGCGATTACCACCATGGCCAACCTGGGCATCAACGTCGCGCCACTGCTGGCCGGCGCCGGGGTGGTGGGCCTGGCGATCGGTTTCGGTTCGCAGCAACTGGTGCAGGACGTGATCACCGGGCTGTTCATCATCATCGAAGACACGCTGTCCATCGGCGATTGGGTGGTGCTCAGTTCCGGCCATGCCGGCACCGTCGAAGGCCTGACCATCCGCACCCTGCGCCTGCGCGATGGCAAGGGTTTCGTGCATTCGGTGCCGTTCGGCCAGATCAAGGCGGTGACCAACCAATCCCGGCAATTCGCCTTCGCATTCTTCTCGGTGCAGTTCACCTACGACACCGATGTCGACCAGGCCATCGAGCTGATTCGCGAAGCCGGGCAGTCGATCTCGGAAGATCCATTCCTGAAGTTCAACCTGCAAGGGCCGCTGGATGTGTTCGGCGTCGACCGGATGGACCTCAACGGCGTGGTGCTGACGGCGCAGTTCCGTACGGTGTCCGGTGGGCAATATGCGGTGAGTCGGGCGTTCAACCAGCGGTTGAAGAAACTGGTGGATGACAACCCGGCGGTGCATTTTGCGCAGACTTATCCACAGCAGGTGGTAATGCCGCCGCGGTGGGTGGGGGAGTCGAAAGGCGGAGATGCAGCGCCTGATCCGTCTCAATAATTTGCTGAGTCATGTAGCGAGGCTGATGGCCTCATCACGAGCAGGCTCGCTCCCACAATTTGATTGCATTCCATCTGAATAAACGCGGACCACTGTGGGAGCGAGCCTGCTCGCGATGAGGCCGGACTTGCAAACCTCAATTCTTCTGAATCAGCCTGCTACGCACCTCAGCCATCCCCTGGGCATCCAATTCCATCCAGAAAACCGGCTTGCCAGCAATCAATGCCGCGGCCGGCAATCCATCGCGGTAAACCAACCTGTTACTCGCCAACGCCGGCACTTTCGCCCCCGGCAACAACGTCCCGGCCAGATTCAACGGGTCAACACCACACACCACGATCAGACTGCCGTCGGTGGGCCGCCGGCGCACTTCGCGCAATAGCGGAATCGCTTCTGGCAAGGCGAACTGCTCGCCCGCCAGCCCACTGACGAAACGCCCGCCGCGAATCTCCCCCCGAGCCTCCAGCCGATGGAACGTACGCAGCAACTCGCGCCAGCTCGGCAGCCAATCGGCTTCTCGTTCCAGCAAGCGCCAGAACACCACACCGTAACGGCGCAGCAAAGTCATGGCGATGTGTTCCAGGGTTTCCGGCGGCGTCGGTGCCGAGCGCTTGCCTTCAACAGGGGCGGGCGCACTGCGGCGAAGCAGGGCCCAGCGCCCGGCGTCATCCATGCCGCCGACAAACGCGCCACGTCCGCGCCGACTGCTGCGGGCCTGGCGTTTGCTGGCGGGGGTGATCAGCGCCCGCAGGCCGGCGAAGCTGTCGGCGTTCACCAGCCCGGCGCCTACCAGTTCCTGCAAGGCTATTTCCAGCTCGGCGCGCAGCAGGTGGGCTTCGTGCAGCAGTTCATCAAAAAACAGTGCGCCATGTTCGCTCAGGGCCTGATGGACTTTTTGCGTCTTGAGCGACAGTTCTTCCAAAGGCGTCTGTTCGGCCAAGTTGCTCCACAGCGCGACCTGGTTGCGCGGCAGCAGCACCACCGGTGTGCTGCGCAGGGCGCTGGCCGAGAGTTTTTGCCGGGCGCTCAGGCGCGTCCAGACCAGACGGCCGCTGCGGCACAACTCATCGAGCCAGATGGGCGAATAATCCTTGATCCGCGCCGGTAGCAAGTCGCTGTCCCAGGCCGAGGCGGCGGCCGGGTAACCTTCGAACTGGCTGACGATGGACGGCAGCACGGCGCTGCCCCGGCCTTGGGTCGAGGCCGAAAGGTGTTGCCAGTCGAACAGGAACCGCATGAAGTCCTGCAACATCACCGGCTCGATTTCCCGCCGCAGGCGCTTGACCGTGTAGCGGTGGATGCGCGCCAGCAGATGCCGCTCGCACCATTCCTCCTGGCCGGTGCCCGGCGTGAAGCGGCCCCGCAATACGTAGCCTTGCTGTTCCAGGTGGGCCAGGGCCTGGGTGACTTGTGGCGTCGACAAACCCAGCGGGTAGGCGATGGCCTTCAGCGGCAGCGGCCCGAAGGCACTGAGCCGGGCGCGGAGCACTTCCACCACGGCTTCCTCGCTGTCCCAGGCTTCATCGAAACCCGCCAGGGGCGTCAGCGGCGGTTGCCATTGGGCCTGTGGATAAATGGCTTGCAGGCAGGTCAGGCGTTCCAGCGCCACCCATAGGCCGCGCTCGGCGCTGATCTGCACATGGCTGGCGCGACCGCGCTCGGCCAGCGTGCGTAGCCAGTCCAGCCAGGACCCGTGGGCGCTGGCTTCGCTGTCGGCGATGCAGGCCAGGCTCATCAGCGCTTCGTGCATTTCATCGAGGTTGGTCGGCGTCGGCCAGGCTTCTTCGCGCACCGACTCGATGGCCTCGGCGTCCAGCGCGCCGAGGTCATCGGTGGACTGTGGATCGCTCCAGCGCCGGTTGATCACCGCCTGGGTGCGCCGTTCTTCCAGGGGCGCGTCGTCGAGAAAGGTGTAGGGCCGGGCGCTGAGAATTTCCGCCGCCAGGGGCGAGGGCGCCGGCAGGTCGCGGCTGATCAGGCGAATCTCGCCGGCTTCCATGCGCCGCAGCAGTGCCAGCCAGCCTTCGCTGTCCATGGCTTCGTGCAGGCAATCGTCGAGGGTCTGTTCCACCAGTGGATGGTCGGGAATTTCCCGTTCACCGGCGAGGTTTTCCAGGCAGGCGATCTGGTCCGGAAACACGCTGGCGATCAGGTCTTCGCTTTTCATCCGCTGGATCTGCGGCGCGACCTTGCGCCCGCCGGTATAACGCGGCAGCGCCAG
>Ga0209795_10000891_pt1 | contig 20248 bp, 18 predicted proteins | sample AgamicOrMarz_FD_187166 | JGI IMG/M metagenome (GOLD analysis project Ga0209795, IMG submission 187166) | Agave microbial communities from Guanajuato, Mexico - Or.Ma.rz (SPAdes) (version 2) | ecosystem: Host-associated > Plants > Phyllosphere > Phylloplane/Leaf | place: Guanajuato, Mexico...
AACAGGTAGGCCCACGCGAGCACCAGCGTGATGAGCTTGACGATGAGGTTGGAGAGAAAGCCCTTGAAGACTTCGAAGCTCAGCTCGGAAGTCAGGCTCTGGTCGAAGAGGTACAGCAGGAACGGCAACGCGACGAACAGCAGGCCGCCGCTCAGCCGATGCAGAATCGACACGCGCCCCGCAAGAGGCAGGCGATACGCCGTCAATATCTGCCCGATACCGATGTTCCGGAACTCCGGCCTCGGTTTTTTTAATGTGTCAGCCACAGTAGACCCCTTCGCTTCATTAGATAAACACAACGGCGCATACCGCCGCGCGCTCCCTGAAGAGCGGCTCGTCCTGCCTTCATCGTCGAAGATAAAAGCCCATGTATTGCGGGACAGACTTATAGGACGCGGACTGCGCGATGGCGATATTTTGTCGCACCGCTGATATACTGTCCAATATCTATCGCGTCTTACTGAAATAGCTTTTACAGATATCGCATGGAGCTGCGTCACATCCGCTACTTTCTCGCGGTCGCCGAGGAGCGCAACGTCACGCGCGCGGCCGAAAGACTGGGCATCGGCCAGCCGCCGCTCAGCCAGCAGATTCACGCGCTCGAAGACGAAATCGGCGTGCGGCTGTTTCGCCGCACCGGCCACGGCGTCGTGTTGACCGAGGCGGGCGAGGCCTTCGCCGCCGACGCGCAGCGCATCCTGCACGACACGCGTCTTGCGGTCGAAAAGGCGCAGAGCGCGGGGCGCGGAGAAATCGGGCAATTCAATATCGGCTTTACGGGCTCCGCCGCGTTCAACCCGGTCGTCTCGAAGCTGATTCGCGCTTATCGGCAGGATTATCCGAACGTCACGCTCACGCTTGCCGAGGGCAACACCGCGCAACTGCTTGCCTATCTCGGCGACGGCCGCGTGGATGTCGCCTTCGTGCGCCTTGGCAGCCAGTCGCCGGCGGGCGTGCAGTTCCATCACATCGCCATCGAGCCGATGAAGGTCGTCTTGCCGGCAACGCATCGTCTCGCGAAGAAACGCAGAATCCCGCTGTCCGCCCTGGCCGACGACCCGTTCGTGATGCTGCCGCGAGAGGCGAGTCCGACGCTGCACGACGTCATCGTCGGAGCGTGCCGGGAGGCGGGATTCGAGCCGATCGCCGGACAGCAGGCGCCGCAGCTTTCGTCGGTCGTGAATCTGGTGGCGGCGGAGTTCGGGGTGTCGCTGGTGCCGGCTTCCGTGTGTCAGATACGCGTGGAAGGCGTCGCTTATACCGACGTGCTCGGCAACGCCATTTCGATCCGGCTGTCGCTGGCCTCGCGGATGGAGGCCGCGCCGGCGAAGACGGCGAATTTTCTTCAGAAGGCGTTTGCGTTGGGGGCGTCGATTACGTGAGGGTTCGGCGCTTCGCTTGGGCTCTGGCTATTCGCTAATCGTGGCCGCAGACGTCGCGGCCCGCGGGCGCCGCGCTTCTATCGCCTCCGCTTTGTGCGCGAACGCCTCAACGATCGCGCCGGCCAGTTCGTCGGCGATCTTTGCCGAGGAATTCCCCGACGCGAACATCGTGAACTCGACGTCCGGCAGCGCGGGCAAGCCGGCATCCGGCGGCATCACGCGCAAGCCGTTCACCAGTTGCGTGTGAACTATCGGCGTCACCGCGAAGCCGGCCTGCGCCGCGGCACGCAGACCCGCGACGCTCGAGCCCACGAGCGCGATCCGATACTCGACGCCGCCGCGTGCAAGCGCAGCGAGCGCGGCCTCGCGATAAGGACATGGCTCGGGAAATAGCGCGAGCGGCACAGGCGCGCCGTGCGTCAGCGAAGACCATTCCGCTCCCGCCCACACGAGCGGCTCGCGCCACAGCACTTGCCCTGGGCGGCCGCCGTCGCAGCGTCCGCCGATTACGACGTCGAGTTCGCCGTGATCCATCGCGACCAGCAGATCGGCGGGAATGCCGACGCGCACACTGAACGCGATGCGCGGGTAGCGCACGGCGAACGCCTGCATGACATTCATCAGCCGCACGTTCGACAGGTCTTCCGACAGGCCGACGCGGACTTCGCCTTCGCTCGGCGCACGCGACAGTTGCGCCTGCGCGTCCTGATTGAGCGCGAGGATGGCGCGCGCGTAGCCGAGCAGCAATTCGCCATCGGCGGTGAGCGCGACGGAGCGTGTGGTGCGCGCGAGCAGTTCGCGGCCGATCTGATTCTCGAGACGCCGCACGTGCGCGCTCACCGCGGACTGCGTCAGATTCAGGCGGGCGGCGGCATGCGTGAAGCCGCCTTCCTTGACGACGGCCACGAATGAACGCAACAAAACGGTATCGAACACGGCGCGTACTCCTCGGTTCAGGATTCAGTGCGATTGCGACTGAATCGGCTCACTATACTTCGTTTAAATTTCGCGTCGAACTATGTTGAGATGGCTGCACCTTAACCCGTGTGGAGCAATCTCATGCCGACTCTGCTGCATGTCGAAGCGTCGCCGCGTAAAAAGCGATCCGCGTCGCTCGAAGTGGCGCGCGTTTATCTGGACACTTACTGGGAGGTTCATCGGGACGCGCGAATCGACGTGCTCGATTTGTGGTCGACCGAACTGCCGGAATTCGACGGCGATGCCCTCGACGCCAAATATGCCGATCTTAGCGGCACGCCGTTCACCGACGGCCAGCAGAAAGCGTGGTCGCAGATCCGCCAACTCGCGCAGCGGTTGCACGACGCGGACACGCTGCTGTTCTCGGTGCCGCTTTGGAATTTCTCGATTCCCTACAAGCTGAAGCACTTTATCGACGTCGTGTCGCAACGAAACGTGCTGTTTTCTTTCGACGAGCGAGGGCTCAGCGGACTGCTCAAAGACAAGAACGCGGTGGTGATTTACGCGCGCGGCCTCGACTATTCGATCGACTCGATCACGCCCGCGCATTCGTTCGATTATCAGCGGCCGTTCATGGAAGCCTGGTTGCGCTCGGTGGGCGTGACGGACGTCGAATCTATCGTCGTCGAGAAGACGCTGTGGGGGCCCGAGGTCGATCATGCGGCGCGGCAGGCTGCCTGCGAGCGGGCGGTTGCGTTGGCGAGGTCGCGGGCTGAGTGTGCTGTGAAGTGAGGTTTGCCGCGTTTTGATGAGGCGTCGCTGAGCGGTGCCGGCGACGCTCGTTCGGCGTGTGCGAGGCTTTCGTCACTTTACGCAATAGATGTTACGTTATATCATTCCGCCGACATTGGGCGCGGTCGGGCGATGGCCTGTCGGCATCGGCGATAGTTCGGGTCGCCCAGTGTGAGCCCGGCGGAAATGCGTCTTTCTAGTGCAACGTTATAACATTTCACGAAAACGCGCGGCCGACATAAAAAGACAATTCTCGAAAAGACCGTGAACAAAAAACCTCCACGCGCTTCCGTGCGCGCGCTTCGGCTGTCGCCGCTTTCCTTTGGGCTCCTCGCCGCGTTGGCTCATGCGCAGTCCGGCAACGTCAATCCCACGCAGAATTCGACGCAAGCGTCTGGCGGCTCGCTGGCGCCTGTCTTCGTCACCGCGAATCCGTTGGGCGAAACCGACCTGATCGCTCCCGCCACCGCGCTGTACGGCGACGCGCTGACGCGCCGCCAGACGAACTCGCTCGGCGAGACGCTCAACGGCTTGCCTGGCGTCTCGACCACGACATATGGACCGATGGTGGGGCGCCCCATCATCCGCGGCATGGATGGCGACCGCATCCGCATTCTGCAAAACGGCGTGGCCGCGTGGGATGCGTCGTCGCTGTCCTACGATCACGCGGTGCCGCAGGAGCCGTTGACGATCGAGCGCGTCGAGATCGTCCGCGGACCGGCAGCGCTGCTGTATGGCGGCAATGCGATCGGCGGCGTGGTGAACACGATCGACAACCGCATTCCGCGCGAGCCGATCAACGGACTGACGGGCGGCGTCGATGCCAGCTACGGGGGCGCAAACGATGCGCGCGCCGGCGCGGCTCAGGTCGAAGGCGGCAACGGACGCTTCGCGTTCCACGTCGACGCGTTCGATCGCGAGACCAGCAAGGAGCGCATTCCCGGCTTCGCGCACTCGGACCGCCAGCGCGCGCTCGACGGTCCCGATGCCAATGAGGCCTACGGCAGCCTGCCCAACAGCGACGGCCGCTGGCACGGCGGCGCGCTCGGCGGCGCCTATACGTGGGCCGACGGTTACGCGGGCCTGTCGTACAACGGCTTCGAGGCGAACTACGGCTCGGTCGCCGAAGACGACGTGCGTTTGCGCATGCACCAGGACCACGTCGCGTTTGCGTCGGAAGTGCGCAATCTGCGCGGGCCGTTCTCGCAGCTCAAGTTCGATTTCGGCTACACGGACTACGAGCACAAGGAGATCGACAACGGCGAGACCAGCACCACGTTCCGCAATCACGGCTACGAGGCGCGGATCGAGGCGCGTCATCGCAAGATCGGTCCGTTCGAAGGCGCGATCGGCGTTCAGCTCAGCCAGAACACGTTTTCCGCGTTAGGCGACGAGGCGCTCGTTCCGACGACGCAAACAACCAACGTCGCGCTCTTTGGCCTCGAAGAGTGGAACGTGACCGACGCGTTCAAGCTGAGCGCGGGCGCGCGTTACGAGCACGTCAAACAGCAGCCGACGGCAGCCGGCAACGACAAGTTCGCAAGCGCTCACGACCGGGATTTCAATGCGGTCAGTGCGTCGCTCGGCGCGCTCTACAAGCTGACGCCGGTCTGGTCCGTGGCGGGCAATGTCGCCTATACCGAGCGCGCGCCCGCGCTCTATGAGCTGTATGCAAACGGTCCGCACGACGCGACCGGTCAGTATCTGATCGGCAACCCGGATGCGCAGAAAGAAAAGGCCGTGTCGAGCGATCTGTCGCTGCGTTTTGCGAGCGGTCCGAACAAGGGCAGCGTCGGCGTGTTTTACAGCCGCTTCAAGAACTATCTGACCGAGTTCAACACAGGGCGCCTCGTGGACGACTCCGACCAGGTCGTCGCGCCCGGCACCGACGATGCGTTGAACGAAGCCGTCTATCGTGGCGTTCGCGCGGAGTTCTACGGCATCGAACTCGACGGCAAATGGCGCGTGTTTCAGAAGGGCGCGCATCAGGTGGACGTGGAACTCACCGGCGACTACACGCATGCGCGCAACATGGACAACGATCAGCCGCTGCCGCGCATTTCGCCGTTGCGTGCGACGCTCGCGGTCGACTACGGCTACGGACCGTTCGGCGCACGTGCCGAACTTGAACACGCATGGGGACAGCACCGCGTACCCGAGAACGATCTGCCGACAGCCAGCTATACGAAGCTCGGCTTGCTCGTCACCTACAAGTTCCGCGTCGGCGCGACGGACTGGCTCGCCTATCTTCGTGGCGATAACCTGACGAACCAGGACATTCGCTATGCAAGCTCGGTGGTCCGGGACATTGCGCCCGAGGGCGGCCGAAGCGTGATGGTCGGACTGCGCACGAGGTTCTGAGCCGCGCGTCGATTCGATCAAACGCGGCGCTTTTTCCACGCGTAGTCCGGTGGCGGATCGGCTACGCCCGGCCGCCCCACCGAATTCGGATTCTCCGAGCACAGCGTGACGAAAGACACGGACTCGCCGCGCGACTGACGGCGTCGCAACGTTTCGGTGAACGCCAACGCGTCCGCCATCGCGCCGGCGGCGAACGACGCGCAGCGCGGCACGATGCCGTCGTCTATGGTCTCCGACCAATAGACCATGTAGACCGGCCTCACGGAGCAGGCGACTGACTGCCGGGCGTACCCACGCCGGGTATATCGCGCACGGGCTGCTGGTCCGGCTCGAGATCCGTTTCCGGGAGCGACTCGGGCGTGCGGGCAGGCGGCGTACCGCGACTGACTTCGGACTGCTGGGGATCGGGTTTGTTGGGCGCGGGTGTTTCGCTCATCGGTGGCTCCTTGCAGTGCTGCGATTGAAGTGAGGCTGTCGTATGCGCAGCATCGGCTATGCCGACGCTCGGCCAACCGGCCCGCCGAGCGCGCGGACATCGTCCGCGAATCGCGCTTTCTCAGTTATTACAACGGCTTGTAAATTCCACGCCGGCAACGCAATGCGCGCGGCGCCTTTACAATTCAGCACTTCAATCCGACAGACGAACATGCGCGATGAGATACCACTTTGCATTGACCTTGGCATTCACCTTTGCGACGGCCGTCGCAGCGAGTGCGGCCGCTAACGCGCAAACGCCCGCGAGCGGCGAGACGGGCGCGCTGCAATGTGCGATCGGAAAAGTGACGGGCGTCGGCGGCTCGGAGCAGAGCGTGCGCGAATACCTTGCGACGCCCGGGCGCGATCAGTATCGCTACCTCGCCGATCATCCGATTCAATGCCGGATCTCCGACGAAGGCCGCGCGTCCGCGTGTACCGGCATTACGACGCTTCGCCGCGAACAGGTGAGCGTGTACGACCAGATCGACAACTCGTTGACCGCCGTGGTTGCGCGCGTCGACCTCGATCACGGCACGTATCCTATCCTGATCGTCGTGCCGAGCAAGGACGTGCAGTGCCAGGAGTGAGTGGCCAGAGTGCGCCGCCTTTGGTCGCCGGCAACATGCTGACGGGAGAGCTTACCTGAAGGTCGCGTTACTCGCTCAGCTCAGCGACGAGACGCGACAGACGATCGAGGCGCTTGTGATACATCGGCGCCTGCGGAGAACTCTTCAGATGTTCGATGCGGTCGCGCCAATAGGTCGGCGGAAAAGGCTTTTGCGATGCCCATGCGATCACGCGCTCCAGATGAAGGAGCTCGTTTTCCAGAATGTGGTGATGCATTGTCGAACCCCCGTGGGTGGCCAGCCTTGGTCTATTCGCGGCGTCGCTAACGGTCTGACGCGGCGTGGACTGCTCGTGCAGCTTGCTCTTTGCGACTACTGCAAAGGACGAGCCGCCGTTGCTGCTCCCGTAGGCGCAGACAACGGCGGCCAGACCAACCCCGCAGCGGATCGTCTGGTACATAGCCAAAAGATTTTCCGCCATTCAGTGCGTTGCGACTCGAGCTGCTTCTCTGTGGAAGCATGCCTTCGCGATGTTTCGACACTGTCACTGCTACAGCACAGCCCTCTCTCAATCTGGTGCCGACAACCTTTTGCTATCGGCGAAATTGGCGCATCGACACTCGTTCGTATAACTAATCGAATCATCGCGATCATGTGCGGCGATCGCTCGGTTAGCGGCGGCGCGACGCAATCTTGTCTGGTCTCTCAGGCGCCCTGCATTTCGGACGAATTCGTTTGCATTTCTTTGGGCTCAAGGCCACGAGCATTTGTATAAGCAATGACCGTGCCATTCGCCGATGCGGCTGTGCGTAGGGGATCGACGAAATTCGCTCGATGATTCTGGTCAAACCCGTCCAGGTACAGCCCTAAAAGTGGACGTTTTCGTCCAGGTGGCCATGCAAGGGGCGTGGAGCGGCGATTTCGTCCGTTAGGATCGAAAGGCGAGGGCGCGATGGAGGCAGAGCGAAGCCGAAAACGGCCACAGAAGCGGCCACGGCGGAGACGCCCGGCGAGGCGACGGAGCGCCGCGCCGGACCAACTGCAACGAACTGGAAAGAACTGGAATAAGCAGACGCGAGACCTACGACTGCAGGCTGACCTTGCTGTAAGTCAGCCGGCTCGGGCGCAACTGCATGCGCACCAGCGAGACGAGGAAGCTGAAGCCCGCCTGATTCGGATCGATGACCGGCACGAAGCCGCCCATTTCGTCGCTCAGCATTCGTGAGACGCGGCTCGCGACGTCCACGAAACCGGTGCAGCCCAGCAGAATGGATTGCGCGCCGTCCTCCTTGATCGCCTTCAGCGCGGCTTCGAAGGTGCGGATGATGACGACGTCGATATCCTCCAGTTGCGCGACCGGGCAATTGATCGCGCGAATCGACGCGAACGTATCCTCGATGCCATAGGTCTGCGGATGAGCGCGCTGCATCGCCAGCGTGCTTTGCAGGATCGTGACGATCGAGAAGCGCTGGCTGAGCGCGAGCGCCGTGAACGCCGAAGCCGGAAAGCCGCCGATGATCGGAATGTCGATCACCTCACGCGCGGCTTCCACGCCGCACATGTCGAAGTCGGTCAGCCAGATGCCGTCGAAGCCGTCGTTGGCGATGGCTTGCGCGAGCTCGACTACGGGCATGCCGTTTTGCAGCCAGTTAGTGCGGTTCTCGATGTCGGGATGTCCTTCGGCGATGTTGCGAATCTCGACATGCACGTCCGGCGGCACGACCGGCGCAATGGCCTTCATGATGCGGTCGTTGTATTGCGACGTGGCGACCGGCACGAGCACGCAGATGCGAATGGGCGAGTTCAAGATGCCTCCCCCTTGCGCGCGGATTGCAGCGACTGCAGTGCTTCAAGCGGCACATACGGGCCGAGGTAGTTGAGCGAGTTCAGCAACTGCATGAAGCTGTCGAGAATCAGCCCCGGCTTGCGCAGTTCGGCTTCGGCGCGCCAGGCGATCAACGTCACGGGACGCTTGCCGATCGCCGGATTCAGCGAGCCATCGGCGTTCACGAGATCGCCGTTGCTGAACACAGATTGACCTTCCCCGCCGACGTAATACGCGACGCTATCGGGCGCGAGCACAATCGGCTGCGGACGTTCGCTGTCCCATACGAGCAGCGACTCGTTCTGATACATCACCGTGTAGGTACGCTGCCCGGCCTGAATGCGGATCTTGCCGACGTCGAAGCCGCCGCTCGTGTCCACTTCCGCGGAAACCAGTTCGCCCGGCTCCGACACGGCACGCGCCGCAAGGCCGCAATATTCGACGAGATAGTCGGTCATTTGCCGCGCACTGCCGATTCCTCCCGCGTGCAACGCGCGCCCGAGTGTGAGCGCGCGTGTCAGCGTGCCGCGGATCGGCGTCGCGCGGCCGATGTCGGCCGGCTTCATGACCCACATTGCGAGTCCGCCGAACTGCCCGAATTCCGGATCGGCGACAACAGGGCGCATCATCTGCTCGACAATCGCCGACACGTCGCGCTGATGAGTCGGCGCACCCGCATTGCCGCTGCGCGGCGTCACGTCGAGTTCGACGCACAGGCCGCCTTGGCTCACGAGGAACGCCGGGCGCGGGTCGATCTCCGCGGCGGCGAAAGTGAGCATCGGCAAAGAAGGCACCGCGCGGCCGGCGCCGTCGGCGTCGATCACCGCGAGGCCCAGTTTTGCCGCCACCAGCGCGGCGACCGTGAAGCCGAGCGCGCCGCTTTCCGGCGGCATGACGTACGCGAGTTTCGTCGATTGCGACGCAAGCCGTGCTTGCACATTCTGCACGGCCGTCACCGGACCCAGCGGATAGGTCGCGGAATTGATCGCTTCGGGCGCGCCGAGATAGGCGACCATGACGGCCGCGCCCTCGGTGGCTTCTTCAACGGACACGACCTTCACTATGTCGCTCGGGTAGTAGTCGCCGGCGACGAAATGCGCGGCCAGATGCCGCGCGGATTCGATCGTGCCGCCCCCGCCACTCCCGAAAAAAGCCGCGCCCAATAGCAGCGGCTCCAGATCTTCCCGGCGTAGGTCAAATGCCATTGACGATTCCTTTAGTGTAGTTATCGAAAGAACTCTGTTGCTGAAGTTCGGCAAGCAGTTTGGCCGCGCCCGTGACGCGCGGCGTGGCGTCCGCAGGCAACGAACGCAAGCCGCGCTCAAGCGTCTCGATCGCTTCCGGCACGCGATCAGTCGAGCGCAGGAGATCCGCGAGGTAGTGCGCCGCGTCCACGCGCGCGGGCACCGAGCCGAACGCGAGCGCCGTCGACAGCGCGGTGCGCAGGCCCAGTTCCGCCGCGTTGACATCGCCGAGCGCCCATTGCGCGCGTGCGCGCGTGACCAGCAGCTTGCCGAGATAGACGCGCTCCTGACGGGCGAGCGTTTCATCGATCGCGGCTGCGAGCATTGCTTCGGATTCCTTTGCACGTCCAGCGCGCAGCAGCAATTCCCCGTGATGCCACGCCTTGAACGAATAGAACAGCGCGCCGCCATTGCAGACGACGTGATTATCGTAGCCGTCGAGCATAATCGTTTCCGCTTCGTCGGTTTGGCCGAGCGCGCTCAGATGACAGGCACGCAGCACCTGGCCGACGCCGCGATAGAACGCAAAGCCGTAGGCGATCGACACCGATTCCAGTTCGCTCGCAAGCCGGCCGAGCCGCTCGACGTCGTCGAACAGCGCGGCGAGCCACGCGGCGCCCTGCAGATTGACGACGTGAGCGAGCGCGTGCACGCCGGGCTCCGACGCGCGCAGAATCAGCATCTCCATCGCGCGGCGTGCCTGCGCGAAGGCGCCGATCTGATACGCGGCGAGTCCTTCGAAAGTCAGCGCGAGACTCGCGAGGTCGATGCCTTGCGAGCCGGTGCGCACGTCGTTGCGTCCCACGCCGAGTAGATTGCCGCGCGCGAGACAGGCAAGCGCTTCCTCGCTGTCGCCGAGCCAGAACAACGTGTTGGTCATCGCGACGTGGGCTTCGTCGAGCGAGACGCGGTCGCCGCCGTTTTGCGCGCGCTCCAGCATGTTCTGCGCGGTCGCGCGCGCCTGCTTCAGTTCGAGCGTGGTCAACTGCGTGGTCCAGATGCCGAACTGGATCGCGGCGATTTCCGCGGGCGTGCAAACGCCTTCGCCGATCGCGAGCGCCGCGGCGTAGCAGGCGGTGGCTTCCGCATACAGCCAGCCGTGCACGCTGCGCAAACTCATCCCAAGCAGGCGATATGCGTCGAACTGCAAGCGGCGCACGGCGCCCTGTTCGTTCGGTGTCTGCAGCACATCGAGGCAGCGGCGCAGCGGTGGAATCGCTTCGGCGAATTTCGATTCCTCGATCAGCGCTCTCGCATGTTCGAGGCATTTGCGCGCTTCGCGGTGATGTTCTTCGCGCGACTTCAGTCGCCGTTCAATGGTCTTGCGGCCCACGCCGAGCAACGTCGCCGCCGCGCTCTTGTTGCCGCTCGTGCGTTCGAGCGCGCGGTCGATCAGCAAATCTTCCGCGGCGCCGAGCTTGTCGCGGCCTTCGAGTTGCAACAGCATGTCCGCGAGACTCGCGCGCGACACCGGCCCGCTCGCCTCGTTGGCGAGAAACGGCTCGAGCGTATCTACGTCGATCTGCGTGGTTTCGGCAAGCACGCTCAACTGGCTGATGAGATTGCGCAATTGCCGGATATGACCCGGCCACGGATGTTGCGAAAGACGCCGCAGCGCGGTCGGAGAAAACTCGAGGCGGCGCGTGTGCTGTGAAGCGAAGTGGTTGACGAGCGCGGGAATGTCTTCGACGCGCTGTTCCAGTCCGGGCACTGCGAGCACGAACACCGCGAGCCGGTAGAAAAGATCCTCGCGAAAGAGTCCCTCGCGTGCGAGCTCGCGCAGGTCGCGATGCGTTGCGGCCACCACGCGTCCGCCGAAGTGAAGGTTGGTCGTCGATCCAAGCGGACGGAAAGTGCGCGTCTCCAGCACGCGCAGCAGTTTCGGTTGGAGCGCGAGCGGCAACTCGCCGATTTCATCGAGCAGCAGCGTGCCTTTGCCGACCTGCTGCAACAGCCCCTGGCGATTTTCGCCCGCGCCGGTGAACGCGCCTTTGACGTGCCCGAATAGTTCGGCTTCGACGAGATGCTCGGGAATCGCGCCGCAATTGACATCGACAAAGGGTTGATCCTGGCGCTGGCTGTGCGCGTGAACACGGCGTGCCACGAGTTCCTTGCCGGAACCGGTCGGGCCGAAAATCAGCAGCGGATGATCGGTGGGCGCGACGCGATCGATCATTCGGACCAGTTGGCGAAACGCCGGCGCGCCGCCCACGAAGGAGCCGGATGCGGCTTTGTCGTGAGCGAACGGAACGACAGGGCTATAACTCATTTAACAAGTACGCTCCACATGATCCGCGTGCGGCGCTACGCGGAGAGTGCCGTCAAGCGACGGCGGTCATGCATCGATCTGGTGTCTGGCGAAACTTCCGATTCCGCTGTCGGAATGTTCCGCCCCAAGGAGAGACAGAGTATGACGGCTTGCTGTCGATGTTGTCTTTCGAAATTAATCCTTGTGCCGGTGGACTTACGCGTGTCGTCACAACGTCTCGCGGCGCTGACGTAAAGCGCCGCGCGAAGACACTGCAGCGATGCCGCGCGTGTTCGATCGCGAGCTGAAACTATGCATATCGGACGAGTTACAGCGGCTCGCTGCAAGCGCGCCAACGTGGCTTGTATGCATGACGGATATAACGGCGGCGCGGCGACGATTCTTTAGGAGCTGGACGGAATTGCGCAAAGATAGCCGCTTGCGTGGCCGAGGTACGAGGCGAGAGCGTTTGAGCAGCCACTGCGACGCTTCGGTTTGCGTTAAACCGCGTCGGGCCTGCCGCCGAAATGTGACGAGCGGGCGATGTGTCATCGCCACGCTCAAGCGGATGTTGAACGGCCGCATGCAGCGGCCGCCGTGCGATGTTGCCGCTTACGGTCCGACTCGCAGAACCACGCCAGTGGACAACTGCACCATCAGATAGTCGCCGCCGATGCCGACCCACGAATAACCGCGCGGCGGCGGCGCGAGCCGATACCCGCGCCAGTCGTCGATAACATACTGACGGTCGCGGTATTCGGGAGGCAGCCGATCGCCCTTGCGCCAATGTCCGGGCGCGTTCGCCGAGTTGCCAGGACCGTCGGGGCGGTGTCCCGGCGGCATCGGCTTATGGCCGTGGCTGTCGTAGCTATCGTGACCCTTCGGTCCCTTGCCGTGCTTCGGTCCCTGCCCGTGATCTCCGCCGTGGCCGGGGTTGTCGTGCGGCGGCTGTGCAAGCGCGAGCGGCGATGCGAGCATACCCGCGGCCATCATCGACACGAGCAATAGACGGGATTTGTTCATTAGTTCGTTCCTGTGAAAACGTTTGCTAAGGGCTAACGACGGGTTAACGAAGCGCCGAAACCACCGCGTTGGCATCCGCGATACGGACAATGCCGCGCGCCCACAATTCCTTTGGAAAACTTGCGCGCTTTATTGTGGCGTATTGTGGATTATTAGCTCGTGCTGATTGCAACGCCGTGAGCGTGGCTATTCGAGCTTTGCGCTTCGAGTTCGTCCAGTTGGAGCAGAAGGACGTCGATAGAACGCAATTGCGCATTGGTCAGGTGCTGAGAATCGAGCAGTTGATGAAGCCGCTCGCGCCAGTAGGCGGCCGGCAGAATGGGCCCCGCGAGATCTCCGGCCATTGATGCACTCATGACTCGCGCAAGATGCGCGATCTCCAGGTCGATTAGCGTGTGCATGCCTCACCTCGCAACGTTCGTTCTTGTTGTGTAACCAAGAGCTACTAAACCTTAGTCCAAATGCGGCAAATAACCAATTCGATCGGCTATTAACCACGCCGCTAAAGCGCGGATGCTACGTTTTAGCTCACTCAGAAAGCATGATATGCGAGCCGCGAGTCCCAGTCTCGCCCGTTATGACAAAGAATGTCAAATCGACGGAAGTTACCACCCGTTTCAAATTGTACGATCTCTTTACAAGGAGTTTCCATATCCTTCAGGCCACAACAACGATGATGGAGGAACTCCCCATGAAAGCCCCGTTTAAAACACTCGCCTGCATGCTCGCATTTCCACTCGCCCTTGCGGCATGTGGAGGCGGCGGCGACGGCGGCGGCAGCACGCCGACCGGCACGCTTCGCGTGCAAATGACCGATGCTCCGGCGTGCGGGTTCGACCACGTTTATGTGACGGTGAACAAGGTGCGCGTGAATATGAACGCGCAGGCAGGGGACGGCGACGGCGGCTGGGCCGACGTGGCATTGGCGACGCCGCAACGAATCGATCTGCTGTCGCTGACCAACGGCGTGCTCGCCGATCTGGGGCAAACGGCTTTGCCCGCCGGTCAGTATCAGCAGGTTCGCCTTGTACTCGCGCAGAACCAGGGCAAGGCGCTCGCGAACTCTATCGTTCCGACAGGCGGCAGCGAGCAGGCACTCGACACGCCTAGCGCCGCGCAAAGCGGCTACAAGATCATCCGGCCGTTCACGGTGCAAGCCAATACGCTGGTCGACCTCGTGCTCGACTTCGACGCCTGCAAGTCGATCGTGCAAAAGGGCAACGGCTCGTACAGTCTGAAACCGGTCGTGACGGCGACGCCCACGGTCGTAAGCGGCACGATTTCGGGCTACGTTGCGGCGGCGGAAGCGGGGGCTGCCGTATATGCGGAGCAGAATGGCCGCGTCATCAAAGGCACCGTTGCCGACAGCAGCGGACATTTCGTGCTGACACCGCTCGAGCAAAGTTCGACGAGCGGCAACTACGACGTCGTCGTCGTGCAGAACAACGTTGCGACGGGTGTCGTGCGCTCGGTGCCGGTCGTTGTGAACGCATCGACTATCGTGTCGACCTCGGCTGCGCCGATTACGCTTCCGGCGTCCACCATGCACGTTGCGAGCGGCACGGTGCTGCCGGTGAGCGCGCAGGCCATCGTGCGGGCGCTGCAATCGGTGAGCGGCATCAATTATGAAATCACCAGCGCGAACGCCAACCTGGATACCGGCGCGTATGCGTTGACGCTGCCGGCCGCGGCACCGCTCGTGGGCACCTATTCGGGCACGTTGCCGGTTTCGCTGGTTCCCGTGGCGAGCGCGGCGGGACAATACACGGCGCAGGCGTCAAGCGTGAGCGGCGCGACGCAGCAGTCGGCAGTCAATGTATCGACAACCGATCAAGCCAACGTAAACTTCAGTTTCTAACCATCATCACACGATGACGGAAGGGCGCAAGCCCTTCGTCGGGGAACCTCATGAAAAAAATCCTTTGCCTGTTTGCTGCAAGCGCCGCGCTGTTGAGCGGCTGTGCGCTTTATGTGCCCGATTCGCCGGGTGTTGTCGTCGTGCCGCAAGGCCATCCTCAGGGCGGTCCAGGCAATGGTTTCTGTCCGCCGGGGCAGGCGAAGAAGGGGAACTGCTGATCGTGAGGGAGTCGGTCCGCGCGCACTAGCGGCTTTGCGCGTTGTACGCGGCGGTTTCCTCGAGCAACCATGTCCTGAACAGTTCCAGTGGTTTGCCGTGACTGAGCTCGGTTGGATAGACCAGGTAGTACGCGGATTCTTCGACCGCCGTAGCGGCGAACGGAATCACCAGACCCAACTGCGTCAGTTGTTCGTCGACGAAAAATTTGGGCACCAGCGCAATGCCGAGCCCTGCAGCGGCGGCGCTGATCAGCATCGAATGCAGTTCGTAGCGCACGCCCTGCATCGTCGCGTTGTCTTCGACGCCGAGATTCGCGAACCAGCGCGACCAGGCATCGGGGCGCGTGGTGGAATGCAGCAGCGGATAATTCAGCAGTTCCTGCGGTTTGCGGATGCGCTTTGCGAGCAGCGACGGCGCACATATCGGCACGACTTCCTCGCCGAACAGATAGTCCGACGACGTGCCTGGCCACGTCGGCTTGCCATAGTGAATGGCGGCTTCGAAATGCGACTCCTCGAAAGGGAACAGGTCCGTGCGAATGCCCATGTTGATTCGAACGTCCGGATTGCGGTCGTTGAAATCCTTCATTCGCGGAATCAGCCATTGCGACGCGAACGTGGGAAGCACCGCGAGTTCGAGGTAGCCGCCGCCGCTGCCGTGCGCAATGATGGACAGCGTGTCGCGATCCAGATTCTCCAGCGCGCGGCGCACCTGTGTGCCATATAGACGTCCGGCGCGAGTGAGCATCACGCGCTGCTTCGAGCGAACGAAAAGACGCACGCCGAGATTCGATTCGAGCGTCGCGATCTGCCGCGAGATCGCGCTCTCCGTGAGAAACAGTTCCTTTGCCGCATGAGTGAAGCTTTCGTGCCGCGCGGCAGCTTCGAAGGCGAGCAGCGCACTCATGTTGGGAATCTTGAACTTGCGCATGTTAGTTCCGAAAAGTCATCAAGTGACAATTTAATCTCGCTTTACGAGGTGCGCAACAGTTTGAATAATGCGGTTCACGTATGTCGGGCCAGCCCGTAGTGAGAGAAAAACCAATGCGCAATTCGAACGTTGAACGCCTGTTATTGAAGCTGCTGGGTCCGGAAAAAACGGAGTCGCTCTTTACGACGCTGACATTCCCAACCGCACTGAGCGACTGGGAAGACGGCACGGTCACCCGAGCCGAACTCGCCCAGGCCATGAACATGGCGCTGTTCGAAGATCTGCTCGAGCGTTCGCCGAATGGCCGCGCCTACACGAACGAGGCAATCGCGAACGGCGGTTCCGTCTACTTCGATCACGGCGCATTGCGCACGGTGCGTTGGGACAACAATGGCGCATTGCCTCCAGGCGAGGCGGCGTTTACCCGCATCCTCCAGCCGCTTGGCTTCAAGCTGAATGGCCGTTATCCGCTCGACAAACTGGGCATGACCGGCCGCGCGTACGCGCACGAAGATGCACCGGACGAAATCGCGCAGTTCTTCGTGAGCGAGTTGCATCCCGAGCGCTTCTCCGCGGAATTCCAGCAGGCGGTGACGAATGTGGTGAGTTCGTCGAAAGATCCGTTGACGCCGCTCGCCGTTTCGCAGCTTTGGGAGTTGGAGCGCGAAGGCTCGCTTCCTATGGACGCGGCTCACAAGCTGCTGCCGGTGATTGTCGGCGCGTTCGCGCGTCAGCACGGTGTGCCGAACGAGGCGGACTACGAAGTGCTGTTGCGCGAATCGGCGGAAATGGCGTGGATTTCAACCGAAGGCAATGCGTTCAATCACGCGACGGATCGCGTCGAAGACGTCTTCACGCTTTCGGACGAAGAGAAGAACAAGGGCCGGCCGATGAAGCCGGAGGTCGAGCGTTCGCGCTCCGGCCGCGTGTTTCAGACCGCCTATCGCGCCGATACGGTCGAGCGTCAGTTCAGGTCCGTCGGCGGCAAGCTCGTCACGCGCGATGTTCCGGGTTCGTTCTACGAGTTCATCACGCGTAAGCGCACGTTCGATCAGGCGTCGCGTAGCTGGGTGACCGATCTGCGTTTCGATGCCGGCAACGCACAAGGCATTTTCAAAATGACTGCGAACGCGGCGCAGTAGAGTGGATAATGCGCTGAACGAAACGGTCGAGGGAGCGATGAGCGACGCACCACGCTACGCACAAAAGCCGGCCGCACCGTTCGTCGCAAGCACGCGCCTGCTCGAACACGTCCAGGCCGATCTGCGCGCCGCGCTGCGAGGCGAAGTGCGCTTCGACGCGGGCTCGAAAGCGTTGTATGCATCGGATGCGTCGAACTATCGGCAGATTCCGTTGGGCGCCGTCGTGCCCGCGGACGTGGACGATCTCGTCGCAGCACTCGAAGTCTGCCGCCGCAACGACGTGCCGTTTCTGACGCGCGGCGGCGGCACATCGCAAAACGGGCAGTGCGTAAACGTCGCGGTCGTGGCCGACACGAGCAAGTATGTGAATCGCGTCGTCAGTGTCGATGCGCAAAACAGAACGGCGCTTGTCGAGCCCGGCGTGATTTGCGACACGCTGCGCGATGCGGCCGAGGAACACGGCCTCACGTTTGCGCCGGACCCTGCCACGCACAGCCGTTGCACGCTCGGCGGAATGATCGCGAACAACTCATGCGGCGCACACTCGGTAATGGGCGGCAAGACCGTCGAGAATATCGAGGCATTGGAGATCGCGACGTATGACGGCGCCCGCTTCTGGGTCGGCCCGACCAGCGACGCGGAACTGGACGACATCATCGCGACAGGCGGACGCCAAGGCGAAATCTACGCGAAGTTGCGCGACTTGCGCGACCGCTACGCCGAGCGCATCCGCGGCGAATTTCCGCAAATCAGACGCCGCGTGTCCGGCTTCAATCTCGATCAGTTGCTGCCGGAAAACGGCTTTAACGTCGCGCGTGCGCTCGTGGGCACCGAGGGCACCTGTGCGGTGACGTTGCAAGCGAAGGTGCGTCTCGTGCATAGCCCGGCGTGCCGTGTGCTGCTCGTGCTCGGTTTCAACGACATCTATACCGCCGCCGATGCCGTCCCGCACTTCAACCGTTTTTCGCCGATCGCGATTGAAGGACTCGACCGCGCGATCATTCGCGGCTTGCAGGCGCGCGGTTTAAAGAGCGACGAAATCGCGCTGCTGCCGGATGGCGACGCATGGGTCGTGCTCGAATTCGGTTCGGACACGGTTGCCGACGCGCTCACGCAAGCGAACGACGCGGCTGCGTACTTCAAGTCAGGCGCGGCGGGCGCGGATATCAGCGGGCTTGTCGTCGAAGACAAGCACAAGCAGCAGAAGATCTGGTCGATACGCGAGACGGGCGCGTCGGCGGTCGCTTTGTCGATCGATCCGTCGAAGCCCGACCCGATTGTCGGCTGGGAAGATGCGGCAGTCGATCCGCTGCGGCTCGGCGATTATCTGCGCAAGTTTCAGGCGCTCGTGGACCGCTTCGGTTACGAGACGTGCCTGTATGGTCACTTCGGCGACGGCTGCGTGCATGCGCGCATCACGTTCGATATTCGTACCGCCGAAGGCGTCGGCAAATGGCGAAGCTTTCTGCGCGAGGCGGCGCAACTGGTGGTCGATTTCGGCGGCTCGCTGTCGGGCGAACATGGCGACGGCCAGGCCAAGGCCGAGTTTCTGCCCATCATGTATGGACCCGAAATCTTGCAGGCGATGCAGGAATTCAAGGCGATCTGGGACCCGCTCAATCGCATGAATCCCGGCAAGGTGGTTCATGCGTATCGCACCGATGAAAACCTTCGCATGGGTCCCGCTTATAAGCCGGTCACGCTGACAACGAAGCTCACGTTCGCGAGTCGCGAGGGCGACGGCATGCAGCGCGCGGTGGAACGCTGCATCGGCATGGGCAAGTGCCGTTCGCTCGACGGCGGCACGATGTGCCCGAGTTTTCGCGCGACGCGCGAGGAGAAGTTCTCGACGCGTGGCCGCGCGCATCTGTTCTGGGAAATGCTTCAGGGCGAAGTAATCGAGGACGGCTGGAACAGCACCGAGGTAAAAGAGGCGCTCGACACCTGCCTCGCGTGTAAGGGCTGCAAATCCGATTGTCCGACGCATACCGACATGGCCTCGTACAAGGCCGAATTTCTGTCGCATTACTACGAGCGGCATCGTCGGCCGCGTCAGGCGATGTTCATGGGCCGCATCGGTCAGTGGGCGCCGCTTGCGAGCCGCTTTGCGCGCGTGACCAATTTGATGACGTCGGCGAAACCGCTGGCTCATATCGGCAAGTGGATCGCGGGCGTGGCTCGCGAGCGGCATCTGCCGGTCTTTGCACCGCGCACGTTCCGCGCTACCGAGGCGCGTCGCGTGAAGGTCGGCAGCGCCGCGGCAAATGAGCCTTCACGCAAGGTCATTTTGTGGGTCGACACGTTCAACGACCACTTCTCGCCCGAGATCGCGACGGCCGCAGTCGAGGTGTTGACGCGCATCGGCTATCACGTTGTATTGCCGCGCAAGCGCCTTTGCTGCGGCCGGCCGTTGTACGACTATGGGCTGCTGGACGAAGCGCGCACTCTGCTCCGCAGCGCCGTGAATGAACTTGCCGACGACATCAAAGCCGGTGTGCCGGTAGTCGGACTCGAACCCGGATGCCTGTCCATCTTCAAGGACGAACTACTCAAGCAGCTTCCCGACGACCCTGTTGCAAAGAGGCTGTCGGACCAGACGTTTCTGTTCGCCGACTTTGTCGCGCGTGCTGATTTCGAATGGCCGAAGCTCGACGCGGATGTCGTCGTGCATGGACATTGCCATCAGAAGTCGATCTTCGGCATGAAGGGCGACACGGAGTTGCTCGACAAACTGGGCGTGCGCTGGACGCTGCTCGACACGGGCTGTTGCGGCATGGCCGGCTCGTTCGGTTTCAGTGCCGACCACTACGAACTGTCGATGAAAATCGCCGAAGACAAGCTCTTGCCGCTCGTGCGCAACGCTCACGCTGAAGCGATTGTCGTGACGAACGGCTTTAGTTGTCGGGAGCAGATCGAGCAGGGAGCGGGCCGACAAACGCTGCATATCGCGCAGTTGGTCAGGAAGGCACTCGAACAGATGCCGCAGACGGCGCCATTTCCGATCAGAAATGACGGCTCGCAACCCGCGCACGCCGCGCAACCCACGCCGCACGCTTAGTGTTGCCGCCTAAAACCGGGGCGTGTATAGTTTCCGAACGTACCAAAATTTCGTATTGGAAATTCAAAGAGGTCTCAATCGTGAAAGCATCGACAATTCTCTCCGAACTCGGCATTTCCCACCTCGCGGAAGCGGGCGACATCGCCGTTCACTCGCCGATCAATGGCGAACTCATCGGCCGCGTCGCGAGCAACACGGTTGCCGA
>Ga0209795_10000894_pt1 | contig 20225 bp, 15 predicted proteins | sample AgamicOrMarz_FD_187166 | JGI IMG/M metagenome (GOLD analysis project Ga0209795, IMG submission 187166) | Agave microbial communities from Guanajuato, Mexico - Or.Ma.rz (SPAdes) (version 2) | ecosystem: Host-associated > Plants > Phyllosphere > Phylloplane/Leaf | place: Guanajuato, Mexico...
CCAATGCCACCAGCGCCTCACTGCAGTTAACGCAGACTCTGTTTGATATGTCCAAATGGCGTGCGTTGACCCTGCAGGAAAAGAGCGCGGGCATTCAGGATGTCACCTATCAGACCGATCAGCAAACGCTGATCCTGAACACCGCTACCGCGTACTTCAACGTACTGAGCGCGATTGACGCACTCTCCTACACCGAAGCGCAGAAACAAGCGATTTACCGTCAGCTGGATCAAACCACTCAGCGTTTCAACGTGGGCCTGGTCGCCATCACTGACGTACAGAACGCCCGCTCGCAATACGATACCGTACTGGCTAACGAAGTGACCGCGCGTAACAACCTTGATAACGCGCTGGAATCACTGCGTCAGGTCACCGGCAACTATTATCCTGAGCTGGCTTCCCTGAACGTGGACAACTTTAAAACGGATAAGCCACAGGCCGTTAACGCCCTGCTGAAAGAGGCGGAAAACCGCAACCTGTCGTTACTGCAGGCACGTCTGAGCCAGGATCTGGCCCGCGAGCAGATCCGTCAGGCACAGGACGGCCACCTGCCAACCCTGAGCCTGAGCGCGTCTACCGGCGTATCGGATACCACCTACAGCGGCTCTAAAACGAACTCAGCCCAGTATGACGACAGCAACCAGGGCCAGAACAAAGTGGGCCTGAGCTTCTCCCTGCCGCTGTATCAGGGCGGCATGGTGAACTCCCAGGTGAAACAGGCGCAATACAACTTTGTTGGCGCAAGCGAGCAGCTGGAAAGCGCGCACCGCAACGTGGTGCAGACCGTGCGTTCTTCCTTTAATAACGTGAACGCCTCTGTTAGCAGCATCAACGCCTATAAACAGGCCGTGGTTTCTGCACAGAGCTCACTGGATGCGATGGAAGCAGGTTACTCGGTGGGTACACGTACCATCGTTGACGTTCTGGATGCGACCACCACGCTGTATAACGCCAAGCAGCAGCTTTCCAGCGCGCGCTATCAGTACCTGATTAACCAGCTGAACATTAAGCAGGCTCTGGGTACGCTGAACGAGCAGGATCTGCAGTCGCTGAACAGCGCCCTGGGCAAACCGGTATCAACGTCACCTGAAAGCGTTGCGCCGGAGAACCCACAGCAGACCGCCGCCGTAGATAACTTTAACGGTGAAAACAGCGCGCCAGCAGCACAGCCTGCTACGGCACGTACAACCGCACCTGCCAGCAGCGGTAACAATCCGTTCCGTAACTAAGCATCACCTTCCCTCTCCTTCGGGAGAGGGAACCCCTATCACATCCAAACGTAAGCCAACGTAAAGATCCCCCTGAATCCCCCTCTTCGCTTCATTTTCAACCACTCATCCTCTATCCTGAGCGTTATAACCACTGGGTCCAGGAAGACAAAGATGAAACGGACAAAAACGATTAATCACGCCTCGTTCCGCAAAAGCTGGAACGCGCGTCACCTCACTCCTGTCGCCTTTGCGATCACGGCTGTTTTTATGCTGGCAGGCTGTGAGCAGAGCGACGAAACGGTCTCGATGTATCAAAACGCGGACGATTGCTCGGCTGCTACCGGTAAAGCCGCAGAATGTACGACTGCCTATAACAGCGCCCTGAAAGAAGCGGAGCGTACCGCACCGAAATACGCGTCACGTGAAGATTGCGTAGCGGAATTCGGCGAAGGCCAGTGCCAGCAGGCGCCTGCCCAGGCAGGTATGGCTCCGGAAAATCAGGCACAGACGCAATCCAGCGGCAGCTTCTGGATGCCGCTAATGGCGGGCTACATGATGGGCCGTATGATGAGCGGCGGCGCGGGCTACCAGCAGCAGCCGCTGTTTAGCTCCAAAAACCCAAACAGCCCGGCATACGGTAAATATACCGACGCCAGCGGTAAAAACTACGGCGCGGCAACGCCTGGCCGTACCACGACCGTACCTAAAACAGCGATGGCACCGAAGCCGGCGACCACCAGCACCGTCACCCGCGGCGGCTTTGGCGAATCTGTAGCGAAGCAATCCACCATGCAGCGTAGCGCGACCGGCTCCTCAACTCGCTCAATGGGCGGCTGATCATGGAACGAGTCAGTATTGTTGAGCGCCCGGACTGGCGCGAAAAAGCGACGGAATACGGTTTTAACTTCCACACCATGTACGGCGAACCGTACTGGTGTGAAGATGCCTATTACAGGCTCACCCTCGCCCAGGTTGAAAAGCTGGAAGATGTCACCGCCGAGCTGCATCAGATGTGCCTGAAGGTTGTTGAGAAGGTTATCGAGAGCGACGCGCTGATGACCAAATTCCGCATTCCTAAGCACACGTGGAATTTCGTGCGCCAGTCGTGGAAAACCAACCAGCCTTCACTCTACTCTCGTCTCGATCTGGCGTGGGATGGCGTGGGTGAACCTAAGCTTCTGGAAAACAACGCCGATACGCCCACCTCCCTGTACGAAGCCGCCTTCTTCCAGTGGATCTGGCTGGAAGACCAGGCCAGCGCAGGCAACCTGCCGGAAGGCAGCGACCAGTTCAACAGCCTGCAGGAAAAGCTGATTGAGCGTTTTGCCGAGCTGCGTGAACAGCACGGTTTCAGCCTGCTGCACCTTGCCTGCTGCCGCGACACGGAAGAAGACCGTGGCACGGTTCAGTATCTGCAGGATTGCGCGGCCGAAGCGGAAGTGGCGACAGAGTTCCTCTACATCGAGGACATCGGCCTGGGCGAGAAAGGTCAGTTTACCGACACCCAGGACCAGGTCATCAGCAACCTGTTCAAGCTTTACCCGTGGGAATACATGCTGCGTGAGATGTTCTCCACCAAGCTGGAAGATGCGGGCGTGCGCTGGCTGGAACCGGCCTGGAAGAGCATTATCTCCAACAAGGCCCTGCTGCCGATGCTGTGGGAGATGTTCCCGAACCACCCAAACCTGCTCGCGTCTTATTTTGCGGAAGATGATTACCCGCAAATGGACAAGTACGTCGTGAAGCCGATCTTCTCCCGCGAAGGGGCGAACGTCTCCATTATCGAAAACGGTAAAACGCTGGAAGCGGTTGAAGGGCCATACGGCGAAGAGGGGATGATCGTCCAGGAGTTCTATCAGCTGCCGAAATTTGGCGACAGCTATACGCTGATTGGCAGCTGGCTTATCAACGATCGGCCGGCCGGGATTGGCATTCGCGAAGATCGCGCGCTGATCACGCAGGATCTGTCACGGTTTTATCCGCATATTTTTGTGGAGTAAGACTGCGGCCTGATGCCCTTACCCCAGCCCTCTCCCACAGGGAGAGGGTGCAAACACTAAAAACGGCAATCTGAAGTTGCCGTTTTGCTTTTATTATCCCACCTGCACCGACAGCATACTCAGGCTGCCCATCTCAATCCCGTCGACCGGGATCGTGATATTCTCCTGACCATCCCACGCCCCCAGCACGTACAGTAGCGGCAGGAAATGCTCCGGCGTTGGGTTAGAGAGTGAACCGCCTTCATGATCCAGATAGTTCACCAGCGGATGCTGCTCCACCGGGCCTTGCCAGGTCAGGTTGTCTTTCACGTAGTCGTTAAACGACGTCGCCCAAGGATACGGCGTATTTTCACCGTGCCAGCGCGCCGTGCGCAGGTTATGCACCACGTTACCGCTGGCAATCAGCATGATGCCTTCATCGCGCAGCGTTGCCAGTTTACGCCCCATCTCCATGTGCCAGGCTGCCGGTTTTGTGCTGTCGATGCTCAACTGCACCATCGGGATATCGGCATCAGGGTACATCTTGATCAGCACGCCCCACGAGCCGTGGTCAAAGCCCCAGGCTTCTTTATCCAGCGCGACGGGAACGGGTGCCAGCAGATCCACCAGCTGTTGTGCCAGCTCGGGTGAACCAGGCGCCGGATAATGCGTATCATAAAGCGCCTGCGGGAAGCCGCCAAAATCATGAATGGTCTTTGGCGCTTCCATGGCCGTCACGCCGGTCCCACGAGTGAACCAGTGCGCAGACACCACCACGATGGCCTTCGGACGCGGCAACGTCTCGCCCAGATGACGCCATGCGCGGGTATAGACGTTATCTTCCAGAACGTTCATTGGGCTACCGTGGCCTAAAAACAGTGCTGGCATACGAGATGAAGACATGGTGATATCCTTACAGAAGGTGTCATTTTGATGGTTCTACATTACGCGTAATTCAGACAGGATGAACGCTGATAAGCGTGAAGATCATCATCAGGAAATTTGAATGTAAGGAATATGTAAAGCAGGATTTCTCCCCTCGCTTTGCGGTCAATGAATCATTAATATTAATGAGAATCATTATCATAAGGAGCAGTGCATGTCAGTCCCTTTGATCCTGACCATACTCGCAGGCGCCGCGACCTTTATCGGTGCGATCCTCGGCGTGATCGGCCAAAAGCCGTCTAACCGTGTATTGGCTTTTTCGCTGGGTTTTGCCGCCGGGATCATGCTGTTGATCTCGCTGATGGAGATGCTGCCTGCCGCGCTGGGTACTGAAGGCATGTCTCCGGTTCTCGGGTACGGCATGTTTATCTTTGGCCTGCTGGGCTACTTTGCGCTCGACCGCATCTTGCCCCACGCGCATCCGCAGGACTTAATGCAAAAAAGCGTTACGCCAGCACCGCGCAACATCAAGCGCACGGCCATTCTGCTGACGCTCGGCATCAGCCTGCACAACTTCCCGGAAGGCGTCGCAACCTACGTGACGGCCAGCAGCAATCTTGAAATGGGCCTGGGAATCGCCCTGGCGGTGGCGTTGCACAATATTCCTGAAGGACTGGCCGTTGCCGGGCCGGTTTACGCCGCCACAGGCTCAAAACGCACTGCCGTTTTCTGGGCGGGAATTTCGGGAATGGCAGAAATACTTGGCGGGGTACTGGCCTGGCTGATCCTCGGAAGCCTGGTGTCTCCGGTCGTGATGGCCGCCATTATGGCGGCGGTAGCCGGGATTATGGTCGCACTCTCCGTTGATGAGCTTATGCCGCTGGCGAAAGAGATCGACCCGAACAACAACCCCAGCTATGGCGTACTGTGCGGAATGTCGGTGATGGGGCTAAGCCTGGTTCTGCTGCAAACCGCGGGAATTGGTTAAGGGTTTTCGCCTCCGTCCTGTACGGAGGCATACTTCATTAAGGATTGCATTTATCCATAAAACGAATTTACCCTCGCGACCTGAGGTGTAACACGATCTTTTATCTTGTGATATAAAACAATACCCAATTCACATCTATATATATCCTAAATTAAATCACAAAAAGTTATATTTTAATATCATCTTAAATATGCTTTAAGTTCGATTAATAGTAGTTTCCCCGTATCACTCGTTATAATAATAACGAATTCTGAAATTAATATTCAGAATATGAATTCATTCGGAAAAGGATATTTTCATGAATATGGGTAAAAAATTGCTGTTAGCGACCGCCGTCGCTGCCATGTTTTCTGGCTCTGCTTTTGCTGATGAACAGGGCTCAGGCAAAATCACCTTCAAAGGTGTTGTCATTGATGCCCCTTGCAGCATCGCTCCCGACAGTGTTGATAAAGAAGTGGATCTTGGCCAGGTCACCACGGCTGTTATCAATGCAAACAAGAAATCTACACCCGTCGCGGTAGATATTAACCTGGAGAACTGCCAGCTTGACGATCCGGCTGACGAGACGGACACACCGATCACCAAAGTCGACGTCACCTTCACCAGCGCGGCGACAGACGCAACGGACACCAGCCTGATGACCAACACCTACGCCAGCGGTGCTCAAAACGTTGGCGTTCGTCTGCTGGATAACGCTGAATCCAACATCACGCTGGGTGCTGCTAATGAGGTTGCACTGCTGGCGGGTTCAACCACTCAAACTCTGCACTTTAAAGCCTTGATGGAAGTACCGACAGGTAAAACAGCCACTGCGGGTCAGGTTGAAGCAACGGCTAACTATGTTCTGATGTACAAATAAATTAACCACATCACGATATAAACCGGCTGACATTTTATGTCAGTCGGCACGTATATCTTTTTTGAGTAACAGGACGATGACATATAAATTACAATGGATAATCATCATTACGTCCCTGTTAATGGTAAAAATTGCCTTTGCCACCGAATTTAATATTAACGCTATCGATAAAGATCAGCGCGGTAGCGTTGATTTATCTCTGTTTAAAGATCGGATCGCCGTCACGCCCGGGAGTTATTTTGTCACCGTCTCACTGAATGACACGCCGTTAGCGAATGGCTGGCAGCTTCGCTGGCGAGAGATAAACCATCAGGTTCAGGTCTGTATTCCACCCGAGCTGGCCGATACCTTTGCATTGCAGGACGCTGTCCGCCGTACCCTGTCAGAAAAAGAGGGGTGCATTGATTTCTCTTCCCGACCGGATATTACATTCAACTTTGAGCAAGTCAGCCAAACCCTGAAGGTGACCATCCCCCAGGCATGGCTCCAGTACCGCGCCGCAGACTGGATGCCGCCCTCAACCTGGGATAACGGCGTTCCCGGCCTGCTGCTCGACTACAACCTCTTTGCCAGCCATTACCAGCCGAACAACGGCAGCAGCACGGAAAACGCCAACACCTACGGGACGGCCGGTGCAAATATGGGCGCGTGGCGGCTACGCAGCGATTATCAGTATACGCAAACCCATACTGATGAAGGTGCTGAGCATGATGGACGCTTTTCGCGCGTTTACATGTTCCGCCCTCTCCCTTCGCTCGGCGCCAAACTTACGCTGGGCGAAACAGATTTCCAGTCCGCTATTTTTGATGCCTTCACCTATACCGGCGCGTCCCTGATTAGCGATGAGCGCATGCTGCCCTGGTCGCTGCGTGGTTACGCCCCCCAGGTTACCGGTATCGCGCAAACCAATGCCACAGTAACGGTCAGCCTTGCCGACCGCGTCATTTACCAGAGTAAAGTGCCGCCCGGCCCCTTTGTCATTCGGGATCTTAACCAGTCGGTACAGGGCACGCTGGACGTTAAAATAACGGAAGAAGACGGGCGCGTAAGCACCTTCCAGGTGTCTGCTGAATCGGTACCTTTTCTAACGCGTCAAGGGCAGGTCCGCTACAAGCTGGCGACCGGGAAGGCGCGTAAGGATGCCTCCCATGACGTGCAGGACACGGCCTTCATGAGCGGTGAATTCTCCTGGGGAATGCTGTCGCAAACCTCCCTTTACGGTGGAACGCTCGCTGATGGCGATCGCTACCGGTCAATCGCCGCCGGGATTGGCCAAAATATGGCGTATCTGGGAGCGCTCTCTTTTGACGTCACTCAGGCTACCAGCCAGTTGCCCCATCAGAATAGCCAGACCGGGTACAGCTATCGCTTTAACTACAGTAAGCGTTTCGATACCACCGGCAGCCAGCTTACGCTCGCCAGCTACCGCTATTCTGACCCGCAATTCCTGAGCTACGCCCGTTTTCTGGATTACGACGATAACGATCGCCAGTCTGAGAAACAGACCTTGAGCGTCACGGCAAGCCAGTATCTTTCGGCGCTATCGCTTAACCTGTACGTGAACATGCTGCGCCAGACCTGGTGGAACGATTCCCCCTCCACCACGGGCAGCATAACTGCAGGCTATAACTTTGATATCGGCCGCTGGAAGAATCTGGGCCTGACCCTCTCCTGGAGCAAAACACATTATGAAGATGAAGATGACGATACGCAGTTCTACGTCTCATTAAGCGTTCCGCTCGCTCCCGATCACCGCCTCAGTTACGACCTGCACAACAGCGATACGGTAACTCAGAACGTGTCGTGGTATGACACGTCAGACCGCAACAATACGTGGGGCGTTTCTGCGGGCTCGGAAAGCGAGAAACCGGACGCCGGAGCGCAGGTTAGCGGCAATTACCAGCATTATTCAGCGTTTGGCGATCTCAATCTTTCAGGTAGCTATAAGGCTGATGAATATAACTCCCTCAGCGCCAGCTGGAACGGTTCGTTCACCTCCACGGCGAAAGGAGCCGCATTGCACCGCCGGAGCTACGGCAACGAACCGCGCGTGATGGTCAGTACCGATGGCGTCGGTAATATTCCGCTGAACATGTCCCAGGATGAAACCAACCGATTTGGCATCGGTGTTTTACCCTCGTTTTCCAGCTACTCGCCTGCCAGCGTGCAGGTCAATATGAATAACCTGCCCGATGGCGTAGACGTGGACAACCGCGTCGTCACGTCAACCTGGACGGAAGGCGCCATAGGATATCGTCAGATCGCCACGCGCGCGGGTCATGACATCGCCGGCGTTTTGCGCACCCCAACAGGCACACCGCCACTCGGTGCGGTGGTTCACCTGCTGGAAAGCGATCTACAGATTGGGATGGTCGCCGACGACGGACATGTCTGGCTGGGCGCCGTCGAGCCTGAACAACAGTTCCGCGTAACGTGGGGTGATAAGCAACAGTGTCGCTTTTCGTTACCTTCACACCTCGAAAACAGTATGCAGTTGATTCTGCCATGTCAGTAAGAAACCATGATGACACACACTTCACTTAAGTCTCTGTGCCTGATGCTAATCGGCACGGCATTCACCGCACACGCTGCGATTAACCTGGACCGCACGCGTATTGTCTTTCCAGAGAGCGACAAGGCCAGCAGCCTGAAGGTGGATAACCAGAGCAAGGTACAGCCCTACCTGGCGCTCTCCTGGATAGAAGATGAAAACGGGCGCAAAGAAGACGCGCATTTTATGGCGCTTCCGCCTATCCAGCGCATTGAAGCAGGCTCGGCGTCACAGGTCAGGATTGTGAAGCAGGCCGCCACCAGCCGGCTGCCGAAAGACAGGGAATCGCTGTTTTATTTCAACCTGCGTGAAGTGCCGCCCAAAAGCAGCCGTGCAAGCGATGAGCGCAGCGTCATGCAGGTGGCGATGCAGAGCAGAATCAAGCTCTTCTGGCGACCGAAAGCGATTACCAAAAAGCCAGGCGAGCAGGCCGAAATGCGTTTGGCAATTTCCGCCAGCGCGCAAGGTCTGACCGTGCACAACCCTACGCCGTATTACATCACCCTGGCGTGGCTCAGTAAGAATGCAAAAACCATGCTGCCGGGTTTTGACAGCCTGATGATCGCCCCCTTTGCCACGGCGACAACATCCACCGGTAACTACCACGGCAGCTATTACAGCATCGGTTATATCGACGATTACGGCGCGCTGAAAAAGGTCGACGCGCAGTGCGCAGGAACGGCTCAATGCACCCTCACCGAACGGAAGATCGATAAAGATGCGAAAGCTCGCTAACGTACTGTTTATATTGCTGCTGTCAGCATTACCGTTTAAATCGGCGCTGGCGCTCGACTGCTACCTTGGCGGCTCGGGTGGCCCCGTTGAGGTCACAAAGACAATCTCCCCCTTTGCTATACCCAGCAATGCTCAGGTTGGGCAAAAAATTTGGGAGTCCGATGACATTAAAATACCGGTGACCTGCGATCACAACGTCGTCAGTGGTTTTGAGCAAGAGGATGTGTACGCCTGGGTAAACCCTTATCCTTCAGCATCGGATCCTTACTACGAACTCGGGGTAACCTACGAAGGGATGGATTACGATGCAACCGGCCAGCCCAACGGGGTTGATACGCGACAGTGTCTGGATAATCAGAACATCACGATTTATACCCCTGCTCAAATCCGGCAGATGGGGTGGGAAAACCTCATCTGCTCCGGTAATCCGGATGATATCCATACCACGCGGATTTTTGTTGCCCGATTGCGTCTGTTTGTAAAAATTAAGGCAATTCCCCCCCATGGCTATGTCAGCTCACTCGGCGATTACGTCGTTGTGCAATTTGATGGCAAGGGCGGGGTTAACCAGATGGCCGATGCGAAGAACCTCAAGTACCACATTAACGGCCTGCAAAATATTACCGTGCTGGACTGTGGGGCAACGTTTAGTATTGTTCCGGAGAACCAGGAGATCGACTTTGGCACCTTTAGCGCACGCGATATTGTGAACCAGCAGACGCGTACCCGTTCCTTCTCGGTAAAAACAACGAAAGTGCAGGATGCCCAGTGCTCGGATGGGTTTAAAATGGATTCATCGTTCTACACTAACGAGTCACTTAACGCTGACGATACCGCACTGCTTATCGGTAATGGCTTACAGCTGCGCATACTTAACGGCAGCGAACCTTACACCTTCAACGAGTATAATGAGTACGCGGATTTTACCGGCAGTACATTGCAGTATGAGCAAAAGTACACCGCTGAGCTGTCGCCTGTGGAGGGAAAAGCGATCCGGTCCGGACCTTTCGAAACCGTGGTATTGTTTAAAATTAACTACCACTAGAGACAAAAAAGCCGGGTTTCCCCGGCTTTTTTACATCAGCTGTTTCAGCTGGCTTTGCGCTCGTGCGCCTGGCGATACTCAACCAGATCTTCAATCGTCACGACCGGCATATTGTGCAGACGCGCGAAGGTAACACACTCCGGCGCGCGCGCCATGGTGCCGTCATCATTGGTCAGCTCGCACAGTACGCCAGCAGGTTTGAAGCCAGCCAGCGTGACCAGATCGATCGTCGCTTCGGTGTGGCCGCCGCGGGTCAGCACGCCGCCCGCCTGCGCACGCAGTGGGAAAACGTGGCCTGGACGATGCAGATCGGAAGGTTTCGCACCATCGGCAATCGCGGCACGCACGGTGGTCAGACGGTCAGCCGCAGACACACCGGTGGTCACGCCGTGCGCCGCTTCAATGGTCACGGTGAAGCCGGTACCAAAGGCGCTGGTGTTGTTCTCAACCATCATCGGCAGGTCGAGCTGCTTGCGACGGTCTTCATTAATACACAGGCATACGATGCCGCTGCCGTGACGGATGGTCAGCGCCATCTGTTCAACGGTCATGTTTTCGGCGGCGAAAATCATGTCGCCTTCGTTTTCACGGTTTTCATCGTCTAGCACCATCACACCGCGGCCTTCGCGCAGTGCATCCAGTGCATGTTCAACACGTTGAGTTGAAGTGCCAAAAGTGGAAAGTAGCGTCTGATTCATGGTAAAAAAACCTCATTAACATTATGGTTACCAGAATCAGGGCAGTCTTAGGAGCGCCGTATAAGCGGCAAAAAGATAACGTGAGCGGGCCCAAGCCCGACTGGATCGTTACTCTCTCCCATCCGGACTCTAACCGTCGGCCCCGGAATTACACCGGATCTGCTGACCTTTGAGAATTCACCCAAAGCGCTCGCGGGCTTTCAGCGTTAAGCTGATTTACCGCCGGTGGGGAATTTCGCCCCGCCCTGAGAATAAGCGAGATAACTATAACGCTATTGATTACCCTGGGCAATGCATAAGCTTCAAACAATTTTGTTTAACCCGCGACATGACGCGCTACAATAGGCACTAACACCTTTTCATCAAGGGAAACGACAATGATTGACCCAAAGAAAATTGAGCAGATCGCGCGTCAGGTTCATGAGTCCATGCCGAAAGGCATTCGTGAATTTGGTGATGACGTTGAGAAGAAAATCCGCCAGACGCTGCAGGCGCAGTTGGTTCGCCTTGATTTAGTCAGCCGCGAAGAGTTTGATGTACAGACGCAGGTACTGCTGCGCACCCGCGAAAAGCTGGCGCTGCTGGAACAGCGTTTGACCGAGCTGGAAAACCGTAATGCGCCGGAAGAAGTGAAGCCGGCACCGGCTATTCCACCGGTGGACGACCAGGAGTAAGAGCGGCCTGATGCCCTCACCCCAACCCTCTCCCACAGGGAGAGGGTGAAAAAAAACGGGCCAATCGGCCCGATTTTTACTGACTGTCTTTCTGGATTTTCTTGATGATGTTGGTGGTCGAACACCCGTCCTCAAAATTGAGCACCATCACTTCGCCGCCGTTGGCCCAGACCTCCTCGCTACCCGCGATTTGCTCCGGTTTGTAATCCCCGCCTTTTACCAGCAGGTCCGGCAGAATACCGGCAATCAGGCGCTGCGGCGTGTCTTCTTCAAACGACACTACCCAGTCAACCGCCTCCAGCGCGCCGAGCACAATCATACGCTGCTCGAGCGGGTTCACAGGACGCGTTTCACCCTTCAGGCGCTTCGTTGACGCATCGCTATTTACTGCCACAATCAGGCGATCGCCCAGCTTGCGCGCGTTCGCCAGATATGAGACGTGGCCCGCGTGCAGGATATCGAACACGCCGTTGGTCATCACCACTTTTTCACCACGCTTGCGGGCGGCGGCAACGGCCACCTTCAGCTCGTCTTCGGTCATGACGCCAAAACCGGTATCCGCACGACCGCGCACCGCGTTTTCCAGCTCGATTGGCGACACGGTGGACGTACCGAGTTTACCGACAACAACGCCCGCTGCGGCGTTGGCGAAGTAGCACGCCTCTTCCAGCGAATTTCCCGCGGCCAGCGTTGCCGCCAGCACGCCGATCACCGTGTCGCCGGCGCCGGTCACGTCGTATACTTCCTGCGCCTGAGTTGGCATATGCAGCGGTGCTTTGCCCGGCTGCAGCAGCGTCATCCCCTGCTCGGAGCGGGTCACCAGCAGCGCGGACAGTTCGAAATCAGCGATGATCTTCATGCCGCGCTCAACCAGCTCTTCCTCGGTTTTGCACTTGCCCGCCACCGCTTCAAACTCAGAGAGGTTTGGCGTCAGCAGCGTTGCGCCGCGATAGCGCTCAAACTCGGTGCCTTTCGGGTCGATAAGCACCGGCACATTGGCGCTACGCGCCAGCTGAATCATCGTCTGCACGCTGGCCAGCGCGCCTTTGGCGTAGTCGGACAGCACCAGCGCGCCGATATTGCCCAGCGCCTGGTTGATGCGCTCGTGCAGCGGCTCAGGGTCAACGCCTTCGAAACCTTCTTCAAAGTCGAGTCGGATCAGCTGCTGGTTGCGCGACAGTACGCGCAGCTTGGTAATGGTTGGGTGTGTCGGAACAGAAACGAAGTCACACTTCACGTTCACGTCCGACAGCGACTTGCTCAGCGCTCGCGCCGCATCGTCGATACCGGTCAAGCCCACCAGACGCGAATGCGCGCCAAGAGAAGCAATGTTCATCGCCACGTTTGCCGCGCCGCCAGGACGCTCTTCAATGGTGTCGACCTTAACCACCGGCACCGGTGCTTCCGGGGAAATACGGCTGGTCGGCCCATACCAGTAGCGATCCAGCATCACATCACCGACAACCATAACCCCAGCACGTTCAAACTCTGGCAGTGTTACTTTCATTCCTGACTCCAGAAAGATTCACAATTTGCGCGCGATAATATCACACTTGTTTTGTTACGCACGGCTCCACCAGCCATTTCTGCCAGCTTGCCGTCACCTGCGCACGTTCATCCGCGAAACAGTCCGGCGACACGTGGCCCGGCTGTTCCTGTAAGGCCAGATGATGAAGCTCATCGCGAAGCGTGGTGTAGGCGCGCGTCAGGGCTTGCGCTTCCTGCTCGTCCATAATGTCGTTTTGCGCCAGCAGTTCCAGAATGCGCACGTTATCGGACCAGCGGGTCAGCTTCGGCTTGTCGTGCGCATGCAGCAGCACCAGATACTGGGTAATAAACTCAATATCGGTTATTCCCCCCTCATCGGCTTTAATATCAAAGCGATCGCGATGCTTATTGCCTAAATGCGCGCGCATTTTCTCGCGCATTTCCCGCACTTCCGTTTGCAATGTGGCCGTCTCTCGCGCCGTTGTCATAACGTTCTTGCGGATGACGTCAAACTGCGTTTTGAGCTGCGGATCGCCATACACCACGCGGGCACGCACCAGCGCCTGATGTTCCCACGTCCAGGCCTCGCTCTTCTGATACTCCTCAAAGGATTCCGTTGAGGTCACCAGCATGCCCGCCGCACCGGACGGACGCAGACGCGCGTCCACTTCGTACAAGATGCCCGACGAGGTGCGGGTGCTGAACAGGTGCATAATGCGCTGCGCCAGACGCAGGTAGAACTGACGTCCGTCAATCTCACGCTCGCCGTCGGTCATCACGTCAACCGGGCAATCGTGCAGGAAGATTAAATCCAGATCCGAGCTGTACCCCAGCTCCCAGCCGCCGAGCTTGCCATAGCCAACTACCGCAAAGCCGCGGCCTTCACGCTCGGCCAGGTGCGTCGGCTGGCCGTAACGCGCCACCATTTGCACCCACGCCTGATGTACGACGGCGTCAATGATCGCCTCCGCCAGCCAGGTTAAGTGATCGCTCACTTTCATCACCGGCAGCGTTCCGGCGATATCCGCCGCCGCCACGCGCAGCATCTGGGCCTGCTTAAACTGGCGCAGCGCCTCCAGCTGCTGCTCTTCGTCCTCTTCCGGCACGCGCAGCAGATACTGACGCAGCTCATCGCGATAGGCATCGGTCGCCGTCGGCTGATACAGCGTATTCGGATCGAGCAGTTCGTCCAGCAGCAGCGGGTAACGCGCCAGCTTGTTGGCCACCATCGGCGACGCGGCGCAGAGGGAAATCAGGTGCTTGAGCGCCCCCGGAAATTCGCTCAGGAGCTCCAGATAGGTGGTACGCGTGATAATCCCGCTCAGCAGCGGCATCATGCGCGACAGCGGCACCGGGGCGTCTGCGCGCGAACAGACCTCGCTCAGCAGATGCGGCATCAGGTGATCCAGCACCTGGCGGCCGCGCGGGCCGATGGCGCGCTTGTTCAGCTCAAGACGGAAATCCGCGATCAGCGCCACCACCCGATGACGCGCGTCGTCGCTCAGGTGCGTCAGCACCGGCGTCGTGTCATCTTCCTGCAGCGCGTCCTGCCACAGCTCGCGCCAGTGCTCGGAGAGCGCATCGTCCTGCGATTCGCCCTCATCGTCGCCGATCAGGTCATTAAAGATGCGGCGCACGCCCGCCATGTGGGCATCCAGTTTTTCGGTCAGCGCTGCCCAGTCGTTCACGTGCATGCCCCACGCCAGACGCGCCCGGTTCAGCTCATCGGCTGGCAGGGTCTGCGTTTGCTCGTCATTGATGCTTTGCAGCAGGTTTTCCAGACGGCGCAGGAACAGATAGGCCTCGCGCAGCGTTTTCGCATCGCCTTCCGGTAACAGATGAAGCTGCTCGATGGCGCTCAGCGTCGGCAGCAGCGAGCGGGACTGCAGGGAAGGCTCGCGTCCGCCGCGAATAAGCTGGAAGACCTGGACGATAAATTCGATCTCGCGAATGCCGCCCGCGCCGAGCTTGATGTTGTCTTTTAGCCCACGGCGACGCACTTCGCGGGCAATCATCCCTTTCATGTTTCGCAGGGACTGGATCACGCTGAAGTCGATATAGCGACGGAAGACGAACGGGCGCAGCATCGCGCGCAGCTCGTTGGCGTAAGCGTCATCGCTGTCGCCCATGATCCGCGCCTTAACCATCGCATAGCGTTCCCAGTCGCGCCCCTGCTCCTGGTAATAATCTTCCAGCGCCGCAAAGCTCAGCACCAGCGGGCCGCTGTCGCCGAATGGACGCAGACGCATGTCCACACGATAGACAAAGCCGTCCTGCGTTGGCTGGTCCAGCGCTTTAATCAGACGCTGACCGAGGCGGGTAAAGAACTGGGCGTTATCCAGCTCGCGACGACCGCCGCGCGTGGAGCCGTTCTCCGGCCAGGCAAAAATCAGGTCGATATCGGAGGAAAAATTCAGCTCGCAGCCGCCGAGCTTACCCATACCCAGGATCAACAGCGGCTGAGGAACCCCTTCCTCGCTGCACGGCGTGCCCCACTCTTTACAGCAGGCGGCGTAGAGCCAGTCGCGCGCGGCGACAATCAGCGTCTGCGCCAGCTCGCTCAGCTGCAGCAACGTGCTCTCTTCGCTCACCAACTCCAGAGACTGGGCCCAGGCGATACGGACCATTACCCGACGTCGGAACTGGCGCAGCACGCGCATCAGCGTCGCCTCATCCGCTACGCCGTCAAGATCGGCCTGCAGCCAGCCCGCATAATGCCGCCACTCCTCGGCCTGCGGGGGCGAACTCTCAAGCTCCGCCAGCCAGTCAGGGTTGGCCGTAATACTTTCCTGCACAAAATCACTGAAGATGAGCACGCTTCTGGCCTGCTCGCTTAACGATGATGCCGGTAATGACTCAGGCAGACGTTCGCAAACGGTCTGCCAGTGCTGCTCTAACTGCGAAGAAAGCGGCATTATAGGGTTCCTTGCCAGAGTTAACGTTTTCCGCTGTGCAGCCAGAACGGCTCCTGCGAAATGGCCTCGTTACGGAAATGCTCAATCTCAATATGCTGACGGGTTTCGATGGCATGCTTCAGCCCCTGCCAGTCCTCCAGCCAGACCTGCGCTTTGCCCTCATAGGCGCCAGACAGCAGCAACATGCTGTCGATATTGCGTGAAAGACGGGGAAGCTGATCGCCATACTGGTCGCCCAGCGGGTAGGCAAAGGTGGTTTTTAGCTCGGCGGCATGACGGGAAAGGTGGGTATCCGCAAACCGCTTAAAGTTATCCGCGATTTTGGCTTCAGCCTTCGCATCGAGGAACGTGCGCCAGCCGCGCGTTACCAGAAACTCGGTCAGCGCCAGTTTCGCCGTGGCCGCTTGCGGGCTGTAGATCGCCGTTTGCGCCGAGACGTCGGAGAGCATCAGCGCTTCGGTTTGCGTCAGCAGATCACGTAAGTGAGCGCTCGCTTTACGAGGAACAATGCCGCCAAACAGCGCCAGGGTATGACGCACCAGGCCCATCGCCGCCAGCACGTGCGTTTTTGCGTTTTTCACATTCCGCGCCCACAGCTCTTCGTGGTACAGCCACTGGGAAAGCGCCAGCTCAAGCGCCGCTTCCAGACCTTGTTCAACGCTGGCTTTCGGAGCAACACGCAGGACGGTCGTCTCTTTCAGCACGCGCGGCGCATTTCCGGCGGCTAAGTGATAACCGCGAGCCGCTTTGCTCAGGCTGCCCTGACGTAAACCGGACTGATTAACCAGTTTTCGCGCCAGCTTCAGCACGTCGTTTGCGTCCCCTTCGAGAAGTTCAAGTTCCAGTTCGCAGATGGGTTCCTGGAGTTCGCCGGCTTTCACTTCACCCAGATCCAGAGCGATTTCGATGCGGCTCTTCCCTTCCGTTACCAGCCATTTCTCACGCCAGAAGTCGGTGCTGAACAGCGGCTGTGCCTCTGCGGATAACGTGTCCGGTAGCGTCCCCTCGGGCCACACTTCCGCCGGGAAACGTTCCAGCTCAAGTTCTGGCTTGCTGATGTCGATATTATATTCCGGGCGCTGATGTAAACCGCCGACCACGCGGCCTGCAATTTTCATCGTCATCTCGTAGCGCCCGTTCGCGCCGCGAATGCGCAAGCCCATATCGTGACTGCGCAGCCAGCGGTCCGGCGTTTCGTAATAAATGTTGAGCAGCTGTACCGGTTCATGGTGTTCGCCAGAAAGCGTGTTCAGATGCTGACGAAGCGCGTCAACGCTGTCTTTTTCGACGATAAACTTTAATTCGATTTCTTGTGCCATAGCCTTGTACTTTTGCGTGCGTCACAGACGCGTCGATGAAGGCGAACTTCCTCGCCATTTATGTGTCAGTACATAGTATTTTGCGCCAAATTGCCACGCAATGAGCAATTTGACGGGCGTAAAAGTTTGAAGGTGTGGATATCACGACACAGATGATTCCGATTGATGATGAATCCTTTGCGTAGCGACACTGATACCACTACTATCGTTCCACTATTTATGAAAATAACGACTGATATGCTTAAATTACGCCTGATTGGACTTACTTTACTCGCTTTTAGCGCCGCGACCGCGGTCCACGCTGAAGAGAAGCGTTACGTTTCTGATGAACTTAACACCTGGGTACGCAGCGGCCCCGGGGACAATTATCGCCTCGTGGGCACGGTAAATGCCGGCGAGGAAGTGGTTCTGTTACAAACCAATGCGGACACTAACTATGGTCAGGTCCGCGACAGTACCGGCCGTACCTCGTGGATCCCGCTGAAAGAGCTGAGCAACGTGCCTAGCCTGCGCACCCGCGTGCCGGATCTGGAGAATCAGGTGAAAACCCTGACCGACAAGCTGACCAACATCGACAACACCTGGAACCAGCGCACGGCAGAGATGCAGCAGAAAGTGGCGCAGAGCGACGGCGTGATCAACGGTCTGAAAGAAGAGAACCAGAAGCTGAAAAACGAGCTGATTGTCGCGCAGAAGAAAGTGAGCGCCGCCAATCTTCAACTCGATGACAAACAGCGCACCATCATTATGCAGTGGTTTATGTACGGCGGCGGCGTGCTGGGCGTAGGTCTGGTGCTGGGTCTGGTGCTTCCACACCTCATCCCAAGCCGTAAACGTAAAGACCGCTGGATGAACTAACTCGTCTTCTCTGCCACACTTACGTATTATCTTTTGAAAAGAGAAGACGGGAGCGTTAGGCGTGAAGAGTTATCTGGTCGGTGGTGCGGTACGTGATGCGTTGTTAGGTCTGCCGGTCAAAGATAAGGACTGGGTTGTGGTCGGTGCCACACCCGAAGAGATGCTTGACGCGGGCTACCAGCAGGTAGGCCGCGATTTTCCTGTTTTTCTCCATCCTGAAAGCCGTGAAGAGTACGCCCTGGCACGGACAGAGCGAAAATCCGGTTCCGGTTATACCGGTTTTACCTGCTATTCCGCGCCGGACGTAACGCTTGAGCAAGATCTCCTGCGCCGCGATCTCACCGTTAACGCCCTGGCCCAGGATGAACACGGCCACATTATCGACGCCTACGGCGGCCAGGACGACCTGCGCAACCGTATTTTGCGTCACGTCTCTCCTGCCTTTTCTGAAGATCCGCTTCGCGTGCTGCGCGTGGCGCGTTTTGCCGCCCGTTACGCCCATCTGAGCTTCCGCATCGCCGACGAGACGATGGCGCTGATGACCGCGATGACCGAGGCGGGCGAGCTGGAACACCTGACGCCGGAACGCGTCTGGAAAGAGACGGAAAACGCCCTCACCACCCGTAACCCGCAGGTCTTTTTCCAGGTGCTGCGCGACTGCGGCGCCCTGAAAGTGCTGTTCCCGGAGGTGGATAACCTCTTTGGCGTACCGGCCCCGGCGAAATGGCATCCGGAAATTGATACCGGCGTGCACACCCTGATGACGCTAAGCATGGCCGCCATGCTCAGCCCGGAGGTGGACGTGCGCTTTTCCACCCTCTGCCACGATCTCGGCAAAGGCTTAACGCCAAAAGCACTCTGGCCCCGCCACCACGGACACGGCCCGGCGGGCGTGAAGCTGGTAGAAGGAATTTGCCAGCGTCTGCGCGTTCCTAATGACATCCGCGACCTGGCAAAACTGGTGGCGGAATTCCATGACCTGATCCATACCTTCCCAATCCTGAAACCGGCAACCATCGTTAAGCTGTTTGACAACATCGACGCCTGGCGCAAGCCGCAGCGCGTGGAGCAAATCGCGCTCACCAGCGAAGCCGACGTTCGCGGGCGTACCGGGTTTGAAGCCTGCGATTATCCGCAGGGGCGTTTGCTGCGTGAAGCCTGGGAAGTGGCGAAAGCGGTGCCGACGAAAGACGTCGTTGAAGCAGGATTTAAAGGCCCGGAGATTCGGGAAGAGATGACCAAACGACGGATTGAGGCGGTCGCGGCCTGGAAGGAACAGCGTTGCCCTCAGCCGAAAGACTGAGGGCAGTCGGTCATCAGAAGAAGACCACGTAGACCGCAGCCGCGACGATAAAGCGGTAGATCGCGAACGGAATGAACGAAATACGCTTGATCAGCTGCAGGAAGGTTTTGATGGCGACCAGCGCCACGATAAAGGCGGTGACAAAGCCCACGGCGAACATCGGAATATCGCCAGCCGTCAGGAAGTGGTAGCTCTTATAAACGTCGAGTACGGTAGCGCCCATCATCATCGGCACCGCCAGCAGGAAGGAAAACTCAGACGCCGCATAGCGGCTCACGCCCATCAGCATCCCGCCAGAAATCGTTGCCCCTGAGCGCGAGAAGCCCGGCCACAGCGCCAGACACTGGAAGCAGCCGATGATAAACGCCTGGCGGTAGGTCATATCGTCCAGGCCTTCCGCACGCGGCACTTTTGGCTTCAGCACTTCGGCTGCGATCAGCAGGAAGCCGCCGACCACCAGCGCGTACATGACGTTAATCGGGTTGAAAAGCGACTTGATGGTATCGTGGAAGACCAGGCCCAGCACCACCGCCGGAACCATGCCGAGAAGGATATGAATAAGCGTCAGGCGGCCAGTGCCTTCACCTTCGCGCTGCGGTAAACGACCAAAGTGGATGCCGATCAGACCAAACAGACGACGCCAGAACATCACCACAACCGCCAGAATAGAACCGAGCTGAATAACCACTTCAAACGTCTTTGCGGTATCTCCCTCAA
>Ga0209795_10000895_pt1 | contig 20223 bp, 19 predicted proteins | sample AgamicOrMarz_FD_187166 | JGI IMG/M metagenome (GOLD analysis project Ga0209795, IMG submission 187166) | Agave microbial communities from Guanajuato, Mexico - Or.Ma.rz (SPAdes) (version 2) | ecosystem: Host-associated > Plants > Phyllosphere > Phylloplane/Leaf | place: Guanajuato, Mexico...
ATGGACTAATAGAGCTTTACGAAAAATACGGCTATTACAAAGAGTCTCTCACGTCTTTCACTTTAAAAGGAAAAGACGGAGCTGAACAAATCAGCCATATTGTGAACAAGTTCCGCGAGCACCCTCCGACAGAAATAGTGGGTGTGGCAGTTGAAAAAATAGCGGACTATCAAAGCGGAAAACGAACTAACTTGCTCACGGCTCAGCAAGAAAGGATGGACTTGCCTTCGTCCAACGTACTCAAATTCTGGCTGCAAGACGGCTCTTGGTTTGCGATCCGTCCGTCTGGCACAGAGCCGAAAGTAAAGTTTTATTTTGGAGTAAGGCAAGGAACTGAAAATGAAAGTAAAGAGCGTTTGAAGGAAGTAAAAGCAAGTGCTATAAATCTAGTGAAAAAGATATAGTTCAATACCAAAAAAGGCACTGATACATATTAGTGCCTTTTTTATTGAGTTCTGTCAAAGAAAAATTTTAATTAAACTTAGCTAAAAAGGTTGGAAATTGTCGAAAGTCTGCCGATATAACGAAGGAAAACAAGAAATCAGACAAGGAGACAAGTAGACAGAATGAAAAAGATTTTACCTGTTTTATTCATGCTAAGTTTACTGATTACGTTTAGCTATAGTGCTTCAATTAAATCTGTACAGGCAGCCCAAACAGAGCCGACGGTATCAGTAAAATTAAAAAATTATTTAGGCAATCAATCCAGTATTAAAATTAAGCCATCGCAGTCCTATACGATTGCAGACAGCAAAGTAACGCTTCAAGCTAATACAGAGTACGAAGTAAAAGTATGGGGAAGTAAAATAAACCTACTCCATAACCAAGAAGTGCTTGGTGAATTCGATAGTTTCACTGCTAAACCTTCTACATATGAAGCCTTCCTTTCTATTAATAACCGAAACTACTTGGGGAACGTACAGTTTACCAACGAAAGCAGTAAATACGTCAGACCCATCAATACAGTTCCGATGGAAGATTATTTAAAAGGCGTTATTCCAAAAGAAGTGTATACGTCTTGGCATGCTGATGCATTGAAATCTCAGGCTGTTGCTGCGAGAACATATGCATTAAGCTATGCCAGTAGCACAATTGATGATACGACAAGGTATCAAGTATACGGAGGATATGAATGGTATAACAGCACCAACAGCGCAGTTGATGAAACGTTCGGAAAAGTATTAAAGTACAACGGTGCGTTAATTAACGCTGTGTTTTCTTCAAGCAACGGCGGAATCATTGAATCTGATTATAATGCATGGGGAAAGGCTTCTCATCCTTACTTTCAAGTGAAAACTGATCCGTATGATCCTCAAACAAAATGGTCATTAACAGTTCAAAAACAGCAAATTGACCTATCTACAAAAGATTTGAAAAACCCAGACGCGTGGTGGAGTCAAACAAAAGAAGCGGATGAAAAAATCGCAGGCAAAATTAAAGCGCAAATGCAAACAGCGACTCAATTTAAAGGAAAAGACATTAAAATTGTAGGCATTTCTAAAATTAGCCTTTATCAGCCAACGTCAGGTCAGCGTATGAGCAAAGGAGATATCAGCGTAACCTACGTGATGAAAGGCGAAGTAGATCAAGACAATAAGCTTGCAGTTAAAACATGGAGTCGAACTGGAGATAAAGCAGATAACATTCGATTTATGCTGGACGGAACGCGGTTTAAAAGCCTGATGATTACTAAACAAGATCTTTTGGGGGACACAATTACTATTGAAGGAAAAGGAAACGGGCATGGAGTCGGTTTAAGTCAATTCGGAGCAAATGCCATGGCCGCTCAAGGAAAATCATATACCGACATTCTAGACTTTTACTATCCAGATGTAAGCCTAGTCTCTCATTACGCGGACAAATACCCTAGAGTTACTATTCCAGATCCAGCTCAAGTAGATCCAATCAAGGCTGGCGATAGCAAACTATCAGGAACAGCTGAACCTAATTCAACCATCTCCGTAAAAGTGTGGCCGGATACGGTTGCGACAGGAAAAACAGACGCTGCAGGAAATTTTTCGTTTGACGTGCCAAAACAACAAGCAGGAACGATGCTTCACGTACTAGTGAAAGGTCAAGGCGGCTACAGTACGTACACAAAAATTTATGTACAGTCTGATACAGCTCCTGAAGCAGCAAAAGTAAATGAGTTAAATGAAGGCGATACAAAACTAACGGGAACAGCAGAGCCGAACTCGACGATCTATGTAAAAGTATGGCCGGATATTATTGCGACAGGAAAAGCGGATAACGCGGGAAACTTTTCGATTACGATTCCAAAGCAGCCTGCGGGCAAGCAGCTTCACGTACTAGTGAAAGGTCAGGGTGGCTACAGCAAATATACAAAACTATTTGTGAAAACGGATCAAGCTCCGGAGGCACCAAAAGTTAACGCTATTTCAAGTCAAGATACCAACCTTACAGGAAGTGCCGAGCCAAACTCGACGATTTATGTAAAAGTATGGCCAGATATCATTGCGACAGGAAAAACAGATAATGCAGGAAACTTTTCTATAACCTTGGCAAAGCAAAGATCTGGGACGTTACTGCACGTGTTAGTGAAAGGTCAAAGCGGCTATAGTAAATATACAAAATTGACTGTGAAATAAAAGAATACGAGAGTTTTAGAATAAAAAAAGCATGCCGTTGGCATGCTTTTTCTTACTTTGGTACTCTTACATTCGTTCTTCTCGCCCGATATAACAGATATAAAGCTATGGCTGCACCTAGTGAATCAACAGCTACATCTATAATTCGTCCATCTCGGCCGATAATAAACGCCTGATGCACTTCATCTATAAATGCAAACGCAGCTACACACAGCCATGCTTTTATGTAACGATAGCTCTGCTTTTTTAAATTCCAGTAAAAAAGTAAGCCTAGCATGCCGAAAAAAGAAAGGTGGGCAATTTTTCGCACAATGAACTCAACGTTAAAACCGTAGCTGTAGGCTGTGAAAAATTCACTGCCAGGGTGCAGTACAGACCAAAGCGTAGCGTTGTGATCCCAAGCGGACGGATTTGTCCAGCTGGAAGGATCCGTTACTTCTAAATGGGGAGTGTGGGAGAACTTTGAAATAGATAATAGCAAAAGAACTAATAACACCCGTTTTAAAATCATAAAAAAACTCTTTTCTCTACAAAATTTTCACTTAATGATAAAAAAAGATGGTGAAAAATGCAAGGAATTAGTTAGAGTATATGACTTTATTAGGTCTTATTAACCATATACTAATTAGGTTAAACTGATCATTTTTCGAGTTTATTTTCAATAAAAAAGCAATAACGAAAGGAATGGTTGCGTTTTCAATATAACAAACAAAAATTCTTATTTTTATCAGAAATTTAAAAATAAATAATTCTCTAGGCTCAATAAATGTAAGGGTTTCACTGATAAAATAGGTTTTGTGGAGTTAATTGGAATAAAATTCTTTTAAATGAAAATAGATCTAATTATTATAAAAAATTAGTATACAGTTATAACGTTTATCATGATAAGAAAAGACTATTTCAGATATAAAAAACGTCATAATAAGAATAAATTGAGCCATTTGATAATTTTCGACAAAATAAGACGTTGAAGGGTTAATATGCCTATGGTAGTATTTCATAAGTATAAACTAGTTCATATAGCTTATTTGGAGGAGAAGGAGGGTATAAAAAATGATTGATCTTCACTGTCATATTTTGCACGGTATTGACGACGGTGCTAAAACCATAGAAGACAGCTTACAAATGGCAAAGCAAGCAGTAAGTGAAGGGATCCATACAATTGTTGCAACTCCTCACCACCACAATGGCCAATACATAAATGAAAAAAATGAAATTATACAGCGAGTGGAACGATTAAATACTCATCTGCATCAAGAAAATATCCCTCTTACGATATTACCAGGTCAAGAGTCTCGTATATATGGAGAAATTATTGAAGACTATCAAGAAGGTAAAATACTCACTTTAAATCAAACAGATAAATACCTGTTTTTAGAACTGCCGTCCAGCCAAGTGCCGAAATTCACAGAAAAATTAGTCTACGACATCCAGTCGGAAGGGCTAACACCTATTATTGTTCATCCTGAGCGAAACAGCAGGCTTATAGAAGATCCAGATATTTTATACAAGCTGGTGAACAAAGGAGTTCTCACTCAAGTTACAGCATCCAGCTTAACAGGAAGATTCGGTAAAAAAATCAAGAAATTTTCTATGGATTTAATCCAAGCAAACTTAACTCATATGATTGCTTCTGATGCACACAATCTATCAGGAAGAAACTTCTACATGCAAGAAGCAAGCGAGTTGATTTCATCTGAATATGGAATTGACACGTTATACATGTTTCATGAAAATGCAGAAGCTGTTATAAAAGGCTACGTTTGTTTTCAAGATACGCCCCAGCAAGTGAAGAAGAAAAAGTTTTTAGGGATCTTTTAAAAGACAGAATTCCTGACAGCTTTCTTCTTTTTTTAGTGAGGGTGGATTAATATTCGATAAAAGTTACAAATATTAAAAAATGGTGATATCTCCTAACCACTATCAAAGGAGATACTCGGCTGTACTGTGGGTGCTCAAACACCTTAGACACGATTGTTGTCAAGAGTATGGTGTGAGGACGGGTTAGATGCCCAAAATTTAATTGTGTAAATACTTATGAAAGAGCTGTATATGTACAGCTCTTTCATAAGTATTTACATCTCGTACATACCTAAATCAGTAAATAAAAAGAGAGAATGAGGGATGATGAATTGATGAAAAAAGTAAGAAAAGCAATTATTCCAGCTGCAGGGCTAGGAACACGCTTCCTGCCAGCAACAAAAGCAATGCCAAAAGAAATGCTTCCGATTGTTGATAAGCCGACGATTCAATATATTGTTGAAGAAGCCATCGAATCAGGAATTGAAGATATTATTATCGTAACGGGAAAAGGAAAGCGAGCAATTGAAGATCACTTTGACTTTGCACCTGAATTAGAAAATAACTTAGTTTCAAAAGAAAAGTTCGATATTTTGGAAAAAGTACAACAATCATCGAACGTGGATATTCATTACATTCGTCAAAAAGAACCAAAAGGGTTAGGTCATGCGGTATGGTGTGCACGTAAGTTTATTGGAGACGAGCCTTTCGCTGTTTTACTTGGTGATGACATCGTTCAAGCCGAAACACCTTGTCTTCGTCAGCTGATGAACGAATATGAACAAACATTATCTTCAGTTATTGGTGTACAAACTGTTCCTGATAATCAAACGCACCGATATGGAATTGTTGATCCAATTTCAAACGACGGCCGCCGTCATCAAGTGAATACATTTGTGGAGAAGCCAGCAGCAGGTACGGCACCTTCCAATTTAGCTATTATGGGGCGCTATGTATTTACACCTGAAATCTTTAAGTTTTTAGAGCAACAAGAAGTAGGTGCTGGTGGTGAAATTCAGCTGACGGATGCAATTCAAAAGTTAAATGAGATTCAACGTGTATTTGCTTATGATTTTGAAGGTCGCCGTTATGATGTAGGAGAAAAATTAGGATTTATTGAAACGACAATTGAAATTGCTTTGCAACACTCCGATTTAAGAGAAAATTTATTAGAGGTTATGGGTCATTTAGTAAAGAAAACAAACAAAGTATGTGTTAAGTAATGAAGAAGGGGTGAGTTAAATTGCCAGTAATTGCTGAATCAAAGAAGGAAGCTGCTATCCCAGCACCCCCAGTAGAACTAGAAATTAATCCAGATAGCAAAAGGGGTTATCTTTTTACGAAAAGATGTATTGACTTAATTGGAGCTACAGTGGGCCTGAGTATTTTATTAGTTGTTTTTATTATTGTTGGTTTTCTAATAAAGCTTGAAGACCCAAAAGGTGCAATTTTCTTTTCTCAAAAACGAGTTGGTAAGAATGGTAAAGAATTTAATATGTACAAATTTCGCTCTATGGTTTCGAATGCTGAGGAAAAGCTTGCAGAACTGTTAAAGCATAATGAAACTACGGGTGCGATGTTTAAAATGAAAAACGACCCGCGTGTAACAAAAATAGGGCGTTTTATACGAAAAACAAGCATTGATGAACTTCCACAGTTAATTAACGTTTTAAAAGGAGATATGAGTTTAGTTGGACCGAGACCTCCTCTTAAGCGAGAAGTAGAACAATATTCAGAATACCATTTGCAACGTTTACTTGTGACACCAGGATGTACTGGAATTTGGCAAGTAAGTGGTAGAAGCAATATTGGTTTTGAAGAAATGGTGGAATTAGATCTTTACTATATTAAAACACGTAATTGTAAATTAGATATTAAAATAATATTAAAAACTGTAAAAATCGTTGTTATACCAGATAAAAGTGCATTTTGAATGGGGAGAATTTTATGAAAGAAAAAAAAATAGTAATAACATATGGTACGTTCGATGTATTGCATTATGGACATATCAACCTGTTGAAAAGAGCAAAGGATTTAGGAGACTATTTAATAGTAGGTTTGTCTACAGATGAATTTAATGAACAAAAGGGTAAGAAATCTTTCTATAATTTTAATCAGAGAAAGAGTATTTTAGAATCTATAAAATATGTGGACAAAATTATTCCGGAAGATTGCTGGGAGCAAAAAACTAACGACTTAAGACAGTATAGCGTAAATATCTTTGTTATGGGAAATGATTGGGAAGGGAAATTTGATTTCTTGTCTCAATATTGTGACGTAACTTATCTTAAGCGAACAGATGGAATTTCTTCCACACTGATACGAGACTCTTTGTTAACTTAAGTCTAGAATTCTTTGTTAGAAAGTAAGGTAATATATGAAAAAAGTTAAAGAGGAACTTATCTATAAAAAAACACTCATCCATTATATACCAGCTGTATTGATACCAGCAATCACCAATATATTTTTAACGCTAGGTTTAGCAAGGATACTAAGTATTGAATTGTACGGTGAGTATACTTATTACACTAGTTTAGGAGTATTAATTACATCCATTTTATCTCAATGGTTAGTACAATCGATTCAAAAATTTAACTATAGTGATAAAGACAAGAAAGAATATGTATTCATGATTATTTTTGTGAAAAAGATATATATATATTCTTTTTGCCTCTCTATGATGGGATGGATTTGTTTAGTATTTTTTATTGGTAGAACTGACAATATTGCAAGTATTATATGTAGTGTAGTAATGTTGTTTACTTCTCAAAGTTTATTAGCTGTGCAAGTAGCTCAATATGCAGCAGAGTATTACGTTAAAAATATAAAAGCAATTAATATGCAACAATCGTTTTACAAACTTATATCAATAAGTTTGTATTTAATTCTAATTGATGATTATCAATTGAATGAAATAATAACAGTTATAAGTGTATCCAATTTTCTGAATTTAATGTTATTCATTCAGTATAAAGAAGGAATTAAAACTCTTTTTACAAATAAAAATAAAAATAAAAAGATGAAAAATTTTAGTGAACAATTAAGTATGCAATTTAAAAAGTTTATTTTGTATGGTTTACCAATGACAGGATGGTTTATAGGGTCTAATCTATTGGGAGTAGGGGATAGAATAATTTTAAAAATATTTACTGATTCAAGTAAAGTAGGAATTTATTCAGCAAATTATACCTTAGTTTCTATGGGGATCGGTTTGTTAGTTTCTCCCCTTCTTCAAGCCGCTCATCCTGTAATTATGAATTTTGGACAAGAAAATAAGGGTTCCGACAAGAAGATATCTAATTTTATTGAACAATTATCTAGAAAATATTTGGCGATAGGTTTATTTATAGTCGTTTTTTTAAGCATCTATTATAAAAAAATAAGTTTGCTACTGTTTGGGCCAGAATATCAAGAAGGAGCATTAATTATACCTTTAACTATTGTAGGTATTTTTCTATGGAACTATAGTATGTACGGTCACAAGGGTATTGAACTTATAGGGAAACCTTTAAAGATGATGAAATATGTTATATACTCTGCTGTAATAAATTTGGGACTGAATTTTATATTAGTTCCTTATCTCGGAATAAATGGCTCAGGTATAGCTACATTAATTGCTTATAGTTCTTATGCCATACTGATAAAATTAGATTCTAAAAAAAATATTAAATGGATTATAAACTATAAATTAATCCTGTCTTTATTGATAATATATTCACTTACGTTGTGGGCAATTAGCCCCTTAGTTAATAGAATTTTAAATCTTGCGATTTCATTAACGAAAACTTAAAGTTTAATTGTAGAAAGTTTCAAAGAATATATAGAGTTAAGAAAAAGGGTGAATGTTGTTGGATGTTGTAATTTTAAATTATAATTCTTCAAAAGATACTATTAAGTTAACAAAAAGCCTGATGACTATGGATAAACTAGTTAATAACATTGTGATTGTGGATAATAATTCCAGTGAAAATGACAAGCAAAGCTTACTTAATGGTATAGAAGAGCTTAATTGCAAGGGAAATGTACATATGATTTACAGTGAAATCAATGCAGGTTATGCTGCTGGAAATAATGTTGGTTTGAGGTATGTGGATAACATGAAAAGCACAACTGAGCTAGTAGCTATTATGAATCCTGATATAAGTATCGAAGAAAAACAGTTGAGAGGTCTTCTAAAAAGCTATGAACTCACCAAAAGAAAGTATGGAAAGGAATCAATAGGGGTTTTTAGCCCTTGGATGATTAATAATGAACATTCTCCAGGAATAGTGGGGTGGAAAATGCCTTATTTCTTATCCGATATAATTTCTGCTTCTGTAGTACTAAAAAAACTAACAGGTGATGTTCTGACATACAAAAATCTTTCAAGAGACAGTGGAATTTTAGAAGTTGATGTATTACCAGGATCATTCTTACTAATGAATAAGATGGCTTTGAAAAATATAGGTTATTTAGATGAGTCTACTTTTTTATATTGTGAAGAAAGAATTTTGGCATCTAGAATGAAAAAAAATGGTTATCGTAGTTTTCTTGATACGGGTCATTATTATTATCATGAGCATTCAAAAACGATCAATAAATTTCTGAGTGATTTAAAGAAAATAGATTATTTATATAATAGTAAAAAGGTATATTATATTAAAGAAAAACAATCAAAATTACAAAGCGGAATAATCAGTAACTTAAGGTTTTTTTCAAAGATGGAATACTTCATTATTTATAACATGAAAAATCTTTTAAAACGTTATAGGAATAAGAGGAAAGAGGCATGATTAAGAAGCTTTTATTGTTCTCATTGTTTGTTTTACCTTTTTTTCTTAAAGATAATATCTCTATTATAGGATGCTATTCTTTGATAGGAATAGTTTTTTTTGTTTTAAACTCCTTTGTTTATAAAAAAAACAAACAAGAGTACAAAACAACAAAAGAATTTATTTTCTTTCTTTTGTTTGTTGTCGTGAGTATTTGCTCAGGAATGTTAGGGATTCTACTATCTAAAGATGTTTTTACATCTAAGGATATTATAAGAGATATACTATATATATCTAGTGGAGTTATTATATGCTTTTCAGCAATTAACGTGTTTAAGTTTTATGAGATTAATATTAAATTTTCAGAAGTTGTAACTATTCTTTATGCGTCTGTATTTTTTGTAACTACTATATACTTAATACAAATTTTTATGGGTTTAAACTATAATGTAAACTCTTTTTTAGATTTGAATGCAGTTTTTTGGGCAAAAAGAGAGGCAGGAGAAATTCCAAACCTCACAAGTATAGGGTTGGGAGCATTACTAATATTGCCACATAAAAAGAGGTGGATACACAAATTAATTATTCTCTATGGGATTATTGGGTCGATAATATTTATATCTCGCACATCAATTTTAATAATTTTAATCGCTTGGTTAATCACTTTATTTGCTAAAAATAAAATTACACTTAGTTTATTACTTAAAACTGTAGTCCTTATGTGTTTACTAATTCCTCTAGTGATGTTTTTCTTGGGTCACTCTTTTAACTATGACAGCGCCAGTATATTTACTGACAAAATTAAAAATTCAATTTCTGAAATACAGTTTTGGAAAAAAGAAACTTTTTTATCTACTGAAGAAATTCAAAACAACTGGAGGGCTTTTGAGAGTCAAAAGGCAATAGAAAACATGGATACTTTTTCAGAATTTCTTGTTGGAAAAGGTCTAGGTAGTTATGTTCCGTTAGATTTATATATGAACTTGAGTGGAGAAGACTTTTCGAGAGTTCCCATTATTCACAATGGTCTAATATATATGATTTACAAATGTGGCATTTTGGGAATAACAGCATATCTAATTGGCTTTGTGAAATTATTTAAATTATCCAAAGTCAATACTTATCAGAAACAAATGTTATTGTTTGTTTTTTTATTATTTATTATTAATCTAGTCACAACTACAAGTCTATACAATGTTAATTTTAGCTATTCTCTGTGGATTATTTTAATCTTAACAAAATATAATTTTTTTTCGAAAGAAAAATTTTTAAGAAACACAATAACAACCTAATATATTACTCATACGTAGCCGTCTAGTTTAGTACTAATATATAAATCCATTTGCAGAAACATCCCAATACTATTCGTTATAATGGAGAGAATGCTTATGAAATCAATTGTTTTGGTCCATTCAATGAATATTGATAATATGGAGCCTTTCGTATCCTACTATAAAAATCAGGGATTAGATAAAACTTTAAAATTAGTTATTATTGATTCTAGTGAGAAAACATTAAAGATAAAGTTCAAAAAAATATACTATACTTATTTTAAAAAATATCATGTGATAATCTCTGATTATCCTACGACTTTATTAGGTAGAGAAAATGTTGTAAGCATAGCAATGGGTCATGGTACAGCTATAAAAAAGTTTCCTTCCGATGAAGAAGTAAAGAACGAATATGCGTTGAAATTATTCCAAGCAGTGAAGTCAGCAGATTATTTTTTAACTACGAGTGAAAGACAAAATGAATTAGAGTTTAGAAATCCTGTATTAGATAAAGACTCTAAAAACCAGTATTTGCCGTTGGGGTTACCTAAAAATGACTATTATTTTGATGCAACTAAAGTAGAGCAAACGTATAAGCTCCAACGTAAACAGCATAAATTCTCTCAAAAAGATTTTGTTATATTGTATGCTCCAACTTTTAGGGATTATGAAACGTCTGAATCTGTATTTAATGAGAATGATCTACAGCGTATTAATAATTTATTGAAAGAGCAAAATGCCTTTATGATATATCGGCCTCATCCTTTGGGGGGGACTATTGATGAAGAATTGTTAGTAAAACTTGATTTAGAAAGGATTATCCCTTCCAGGAATTTAGCTTTGGATGCATATCAATCACTCTGTGTATCAGATGCGTTAATTTCAGATTACAGTTCTATCTGTATCGAATATTTACCTTTAAACAAGCCCATTATTTCATTTATTTTTGACGAGAAAGAATATTGTCAAAAGAGAGGGTTAGAATTTGACTTTGAGGATGAGAATATTGGTCCTGGAATAGTGGTGAAGGAAAAAGATAGCTTTGCTTCTGTATTAACTAGTCTATTAAGAGGGGATTTCGATAATAGCTATTGGACTGAGAGAAGAAAACGTTGTTTGGAAACTCATTATACTTATCCAGACGGTAATTCTTCGGAAAGAATTTGGAAACTTATATTGAAGTCACTTGAAGAATAATATCTACGCAGAGCTTATTTTTTAATAACTCTACAGTATGCGTATAAATGAAATACACTGGAGGTGTATTTATGCAAAGACTTATAAATAAATTAATTCGAAAGATAAAGAAAGAAGATTTTGAGTTAGATAAACAAATTCAGCCTGGTGATATTATAAGTATTATATTTCGGAGAGCTGTTATGGTTTTTAGAGGTAAGCTAAAAGCTATAGGAGTAGGTAAGAAAGACGGCATTGTATTCTTAGGGAAAGATGTAAAGCTGTTTCACAAAAAATTTCTTAAACTAGGTAGTTCTATTACCATCGAAGAAGGGGTTGAAATAGATGCCCTTTCTAAAAATGGAGTGATTTTAGGAGATAATGTTCGTATTGGAGCTTATTCTAAAATTAAATGTACAGGGACTATAAAAAATTTAGGAAAAGGGGTAACCATAGGCAAGAATAGTGGAGTTGGAGAATACTCTTATTTTGGCGCAGCAGGCGGTATTACAATTGGACAAGATGTAATTATGGGCCAAAATATTAGATTTCATTCAGAAAACCATGTATTTGATCGTCTAGATTTACCTATTCGTTTACAAGGAGTTACCAACCAAGGTATTAGTATAGGGAATGATTGTTGGATCGGAGCTGGCGTCGTATTCTTAGACGGGGTAACCGTTGGAGACGGATGTGTAATAGGCGCTAATACACTAGTGAATAAGGATATCCCACCTTATAGTGTTGCTGTAGGTAATCCAGTCAAAATTGTCAAAAATCGAAGAGGATTAGAAGAAGTAAAATGAAAATACTACATTACAGTTTAGGACTGCCACCGTATCGAAGTGGGGGATTAACTAAATATTCTATAGATCTAATGCTTGAACAACTTCAACAAGGTCATCAAGTATATCTCTTGTATCCAGGTCAAATTAACCCACTCCAAAAGCAAAAAATTAAAAAGAATCAGGCTTATAAAAATATTCAAGTATACGAATTAATAAATCCTTTGCCCGTAGCATTATTAGGCGGAGTGTTTCGACCCGCTAACTTTATGGAAGAACCAAAAGTTAGTTCCTTATACTCTAATTTTTTCATGAGTTTAAAACCTGACGTTATCCATATCCATACATTGATGGGCATACACAGTGAATTTATAGAGCATGCGAGAAAGATTGGAATTAAATTAATTTTTAGTACGCATGACTACTATGGGATATGTCCAAAAGTAAACTTATTAGACGTCAAAGACGAAATTTGTGAAGACTTTGAAAGTGGACAAAAATGTGTTTCATGTAATGGCAATAGTTACAGCAAGTCATTAATTACCGTTATGCAATCACATCTTTATAAAAATTTTAAAAATAGTTCATCTATTAAGAAATTAAGAGCTTTGAAAAAAAGTAATATCAAAGGCGTTGAAGAGCAACAGTCTATTAATGATGAGCAGCATATTGAAGTAAAAAAAGACTTGGCGCTTGCAGAAGAATTTCAACAGCTTAGAAACTATTATATGAACATGTTAAGTATGATGGATATGGTTCATTTTAATAGTGAAGTAACAAAAATCGAGTATGAAAAATATGTAAATGTTGAAAATGAAATTATTTCAGTTACTCATAAAGATATTAAAGACCAAAGAAAAATTAAAAAATATAACAGCGATCAGCCATTACAAATTGGTTTTCTAGGACCTATAGAGAAATATAAAGGTTTTCCTTTATTAAGAAAGACTTTAAAAAACCTTTTGAAAGAACAAGAAATGGACTGGCATTTGCATGTATATGGTAACGATAGAGTTGTACAACTAGATGAAGATCGAGATTACGTCTCTTTTCATGGACGTTATGAACATGAAGAACTTCCAAATATCTTTGAGAAAATAGATATTTTAATTTTACCAAGCCTATGGAAAGAAACATTTGGTTTCATTGGTTTGGAAGCTTTATCTAATGGTGTTCCTACAATTGTGACAACATATGTAGGTTTTAAAGATCTTGTGGACAATTATAATACTGGATTAGTAGTGGAGCCAAACGAAGAAGAAATTGGTAAAGGAATTAAATATGCTATCCATAACCGAGATGAATTGGCCGTTTGGAACAAAAATATTTGCACAGGAACATTTAATTCTATTATGAAAGACCACAGTCGATCATTAGAAGTACTATATGAAAAAATTGTAGGAGAAAAATAAGATGAAAAATGTATTTATTATTGGTTCTAAAGGGATTCCAGCTAAATATGGAGGATTTGAAACATTTGTTGAATACTTAACAAAAATGAAAGTCAGTGAAGACATAGCTTATCATGTTTCTTGCATGGCTGAGGATAACAAAGAATTCTATCATAACAATGTTCGCTGCTTCAATGTGAAATCTCCTAATATTGGAAGTGCCAAAGCCGTTTTGTATGATATTTTGAGCTTGAAAGAATGTTTGAATTATATAAAAGAAAACAAACTTACTAATTCAATAGTATATGTACTAGCTTGCCGAATCGGTCCGTTCTTCGCTCAATACAAAAGAGCTCTTGAAAAAATGGGTGTCCAAGTATTTGTGAATCCTGATGGACATGAGTGGAAGCGAAGTAAATGGAATTATTATATTAGACAGTACTGGAAACTTTCTGAACGCCTCATGGTTAAACATGCAGATTTACTAGTGTGCGATTCTAGAGGAATAGAAGATTACATACAAAAAGACTATCAACGTTATTCTCCAAAGACCACTTTTATTGCGTATGGTGCGACAGTGGAAGAGGGAGCATTAAGCAGTACTTCTAGCAAATTAACTGAATGGTATCAAAAACACGGTGTTGAAGCATTTGAATACTATTTAATTGTTGGTCGGTTCGTACCTGAAAATAATTACGAGTTAATGATTAGAGAGTTTATGGCATCTAACTCGAAAAAAGACTTGGTTATTATTTCGAATGTAGAACAGAATAGTTTTTATGAAGAACTTTTAAAACGTACAAACTTTAACCAAGATTCACGTATTAAGTTTGTTGGAACAGTATACGATCAAGAATTGCTTCAAAAAATTCGTGAACAAGCATATGGTTATTTTCACGGTCATGAAGTAGGAGGAACTAACCCTTCTCTACTTGAAGCACTTGCCTCTACAAGACTTAATTTATTACTAGACGTTGTTTTTAACAGAGAAGTAGGAGCTGAAGGGGCGGTCTATTTTAACAAAGATAAAGGTAATTTAGCAAAGTTAGTGGATTCGGCAGATTTATATAACAACGATACAATTAATTTAATGTCAAAAAAAGCTAAAAAACGTATCGTTGAGGAATATTCATGGGAAAAAATTGTTCATGAATACGAGACGTTATTCTTAAAGAATTAATAAAGGAGCTGGAAATATGAAAGGCATAATATTAGCAGGTGGCAGTGGTACTAGATTATATCCAATTACCAGATCAATTTCTAAACAACTAATTCCGATTTACGATAAACCAATGATTTATTACCCATTGTCCGTATTGATGTTAGCAGGTATAAAAGATATCTTAATTATTTCTACTCCTACGGACACTCCACGTTTTGAACAGCTGCTTGGAGATGGAAAAGATTTAGGTATTAATTTAAGCTACGAAGTACAAGAATCACCTGACGGCTTAGCGCAAGCATTTATTATTGGTGAAGAATTTATTGGAAATGATTCAGTGGCTTTGATTTTAGGAGATAACATTTTCTATGGCCACGGATTTACCAAAACATTAGAACGTGCAGCAAACCGCTCTGAAGGCGCTACAGTATTTGGATATAATGTTAAAGACCCTGAACGTTTTGGTGTAGTAGAATTTGATGAAAATGGTAAAGCTATTTCTATTGAAGAAAAGCCTGTTCAGCCCAAGTCGACATACGCAGTAACAGGTCTGTATTTCTATGACAATGATGTAGTAGAAATTGCAAAATCTATTAAACCATCAGAGCGTGGGGAATTGGAGATTACTTCAGTTAATGAAGAATATTTACGTCGTGGTAAGCTTCAAGTAGAGCTGCTAGGACGTGGTTTTGCATGGCTTGATACAGGTACTCATGAATCGTTATTAGAAGCGTCTACGTTTATTGAAACTGTAGAGAAACGCCAAAGTCTAAAAGTAGCATGCTTAGAAGAAATAGCATTTAGAAAAGGATATATTACAAAAGAGCAACTGGTTCAACTGGCTGAGCCATTAAAGAAAAATGAATATGGCCAATACATGCTACGTTTAGCGAACCAAAGTGCATTAGAAAAAATATTAGTAGGTGGAAAAGCATGAATATTATAAAAACAAAATTTGAAGACGCAGTCTTGATTGAACCAAAGGTTTTTGGTGATCATAGAGGTTTCTTTACAGAGAGCTATAATAAAGAATTGTTTCAACAAAATGGAATTGATATGGATTTTATTCAAGACAACCATTCATTATCTCAGCAACCAGGCACTTTGCGAGGCATGCATTATCAGCTAAATGACAAAGCACAAACTAAACTTGTGCGTGTAACAAGAGGTGCGATTTATGATGTTATTGTGGATATTCGAAAGGGTTCGCCTACATACGGAGAATGGCAAGGATTTATTTTATCAGCAGATAACAAACGTCAGCTTTTAGTACCAAAAGGTTTTGCACACGGTTTTTGTACTATTGTAGAAAATACTGAGGTGCAATATAAAGTAGACGAGCTGTATTCTCCAGAGCATGATAGAGGTATTGCTTGGAACGATCCCGCTTTAAATATAGATTGGCCGTTTAATAATCCAGTTCTCTCTGACAAAGATACAAAACATCCAACTTTAGCAGAAGCAGATAATAATTTTACTTGGGAGTGATTTAATAATGAATATTTTAGTAACGGGTGGAGCAGGTTTTATTGGAAGTAATTTTGTACGCCATATGGTAGAAACATATCCTAGTTATGGTATTGTAAACTATGATTTACTTACATATGCAGGAAATCTTGAAAACTTAAAAGATATTGAAAGTCATGAAAACTATACGTTTGTAAAAGGTGATATTAACAATAAAGAACTTGTAGATCATTTAGTTAAATATCATAACATTGATGTAATTGTGAACTTTGCAGCAGAATCACATGTTGATCGTAGTATTACAGAGCCAGATATTTTCATCAAGAGTAATGTACTAGGCACACAAGCACTTTTAGATGTAGCAAAAGCTAATAGCCTGAAGAAATATGTACAAGTATCAACGGATGAAGTGTATGGTTCACTAGGCGAAACAGGCTATTTTACAGAAGACACGCCTCTTGATCCAAACAGTCCTTACTCTGCAAGTAAAGCAGGAGCTGATATGCTTGTTAGTGCGTATCATGAAACATTCGGTATGAATGTTAATATCACAAGATGTTCAAATAACTATGGTCCTTACCATTTTCCAGAAAAATTAATTCCATTAATGGTGACGAATGCTCTAGAAGGAAAAGAACTTCCTATCTATGGAGATGGTAAAAACGTTCGTGATTGGTTACATGTAAAAGATCATTGCGCTGCTATCGATTTGGTTATTCATAAAGGAGAGCCAGGAGAAATTTATAATGTAGGTGGCCACAATGAACGTACAAATAATGAAATTGTACATTTAATCGTAGAAAAACTTAATGCTCCAAAAGAATTAATTAAATTTGTAGAAGACCGTCTTGGACACGATCGTCGTTATGCAATCGATCCTACTAAATTAACAACAGAGCTTGGTTGGAAGCCAAAATATACGTTTGATACAGGGATTGTTGAGACAATTCAATGGTATTTGGATAATCAAGACTGGTGGAAAAACATTAAATCAGGTGACTATGTAAACTACTACAACAAACAATATGGTGATAAATAATGAGTCAAAAAGTCTTAATCACAGGAGCGAATGGACAGCTTGGTAAGGAGTTAGTCGAGCTCTTTACTGAAAAAGGTTTTGAAGTTTATGGATTTGGCAGAGATAAGATGGATATTACAAACCAAGCACAGGTTCAAGAAGTGATTGGTACCTTGAAACCAAATATCGTACTTCATTCAGCTGCTCATACACAAGTAGATTTAGCAGAGTCAGAGCCTGAACAAGCATTCTCTATTAATGCATACGGTACACGCAATGTTGCTGTAGCTGCAGAAGCAGTTGGGGCAAAGCTTGTGTATGTAAGCACAGATTATGTATTTGATGGCACAACTGATGAACCTTATAACGAATTTTCTCCGACTTCTCCTTTAGGCGTATATGGAAAATCTAAGTTAGCCGGTGAACAATTTGTACGTGATTTACATTCTAAATTCTTTATTGTGCGAACTTCTTGGGTATACGGCAAGCATGGGGCTAACTTTGTTAAAACTATGCTGAAATTAGGAGAAGAACGAGAAAAACTTTCCGTAGTTGCCGATCAAAGAGGTTGTCCAACTTACACGCTAGATTTAGCTAATGCTATTCTAGAGCTAGTAGATACTCAAAAATATGGAGTGTACCACGTTTCTAATAGTGGCAGCTGTTCATGGTATGAATTCGCAAAAGAAATTTTCGAAATATCAGAGATGAAGGTACAAGTAAATCCGTGCACTACGGCGGATTTTCCTCGTCCAGCGGCCAGACCAGCTAATTCTGTTTTTGAGCACATGTCTATAAAATTAAATAACTTTAGTTCAATTAGACCTTGGAAGGAAGCGTTAAGCAGCTTTTTGAGAAACAATTAATTTTTTTATTAAAATTAGCGCATTAAGTCCGATATAAGACTAGTAAATGTAAAGCTTTCATTTAATTGACAAAAGAATATAGTAAATCAAGCTTTTGTCAATTATAATGAAGGAGATTGAATTTTTTAGAAGTTACTAAGTTCGGAGGTCAACTATGGAAGAGACTATTAGTTTGCGAGAGTTGTTTGCAGTGCTTCGTAAGCGTCTTTGGCTTATTGTACTGATTACGATTATCGCAGCAACTGTAAGTGCCGTAATTAGCTTTTTTGTTCTAACACCTGTGTATGAATCAAAAACACAGATTTTAGTCAATCAAGCGAAAAATGATCAACAATTATACAATACGCAAACCGTTCAAACGAACGTGCAGCTTATTAACACGTACAATGATATCATTACAAGTCCGGCCATTTTGGACAAAGTGATTAAAGAATTGAAGCTTGATGAATCTGTTGAAGATTTAAGCAGTAAAATTCAAGTAACAAATGCCAAGGACTCTCAAGTAGCGCAGATTGTCGTACAAGATACAAGCGCGAAGCGTGCGGCTGATATTGCAAATACAACGGCTTCTGTTTTTCAAAAACAAGTGCCTAAGCTTATGAACGTGGACAATGTAAAAGTACTGTCAAAAGCAGCGCTTGGTGAAAACCCAAGCCCTGTGAAACCTCAGCCTCTATTAAACGTAGCAATTGCTATTGTTGTTGGTTTGATGGTAGGTGTGGGTCTATCGTTCTTACTAGAATATTTAGATAATACGTTAAAAACAGAGCAGGATATCGAAAATATTTTAGAACTGCCGGTTATGGGAGTTATTACAACGATTAAAGATGTACCAAAAGCAACCAACGTACAGCGTCCGGATTTAACTGCTCGCGTACCGCAAAGAGGTGAGACGTTTGGCTCGTAAAAAGAAAGAGCAAAAAAATGATAAAATGCTGACGTTAAAAAGACGTCTGCTCGCTCATAACAGCCCGAAAGATCCGGTGGCTGAGCAGTACCGTACGATTCGTACGAACATTCAGTTTTCAGGAACGGACGAAGAGATTAAATCTCTTTTACTGACTTCGAGCGGACCTTCTGAAGGAAAGTCCACAACATCTGCTAACTTAGCTGCTGTTTATGCACAGCAGGGCTTGAACGTGCTGCTTATTGACGGAGATTTACGAAAGCCGACGGCACACTATACGTTCCGTCTTGAAAATCATACGGGTCTTACCAATGTATTAACGAAACAATCACAGCTTGGACAAGCGGTTCAAAGTACGGAAGTGCCGAATCTTTACGTCTTAACGAGCGGTCCAATCCCTCCAAATCCTTCTGAACTTCTTGCTTCTAAGCAAATGGGAGAGGTGCTTGCTGAGATGAAAGAGCGGTTTGACATGGTTATTTTTGATACACCGCCGATTTTAGCCGTAGCGGATGCTCAAATTTTAGCCAATCAAGTAGATGCTTCTCTTCTAATTGTAAGCAGTTCAAAAACGGAAAAAGATGCAGCGTTAAAAGCAAAAGAATTGCTAACGCAGGCAAAGTCAAAATTGCTTGGCGCAGTTCTTAATAATCGTAAAATGGAAGAAGGAAATTATTACTACTATTATGGAAGTAATTAACCTATTTTCTTAAATAACAGGCAAGCTTTTTGATAAGGCGTCGAAACCAAAGCGGTTTCGGCGCCTTATTTTTGTTTGTTGTTTTTCAGGCTTCTTTTAGGTTCTGAAAGGCTTCTTTTGTGGCTTGGGAGGTGTTCTGTTCCTGATTTTCCCTTAGCAATTTATATAAGGAAAGAGAGTGTTACATTTACTTAGGTAGAAATTTCGACAAAAAAAGACATAGAAATACTTACTGTAATGTGCTAATATGAATATTGCTTTTGTTAGGTCTTAAGGCATACGAAAGAAAGATGAAAATTTCATTGCTATTTTAATTTGAC
>Ga0209795_10000896_pt1 | contig 20200 bp, 17 predicted proteins | sample AgamicOrMarz_FD_187166 | JGI IMG/M metagenome (GOLD analysis project Ga0209795, IMG submission 187166) | Agave microbial communities from Guanajuato, Mexico - Or.Ma.rz (SPAdes) (version 2) | ecosystem: Host-associated > Plants > Phyllosphere > Phylloplane/Leaf | place: Guanajuato, Mexico...
AAGCTGCCATATAAATCAGGTGCACCTAAAGCGATTCGAATACCTCTCCATAACAATAGAGCAAATAACAGTAAAATAAAAGAACCGCCAATGAACCCTAGTTCTTCAGATAGAATCGCAAAGATAAAGTCCGTCTGTGGTTCCGGCAGGTAAAAGAACTTCTGACGGCTCTCGCCAAGTCCCAGTCCAAACAATCCACCAGGACCAATCGCAAAAAGCGATTGAATCATTTGAAAACCACTTCCCTGCGGGTCGGACCATGGATCCAAAAAGGAAGTTATTCTTTTCATTCGATATGGCGCGGAAGCAATTAAGCCGACAAAACCCGCTATACCCAATAGTCCAAGTAAAGAAAAATGGCTAATCCGTGCACCAGCAATAAATATCATAACAACACAGGTGCCCATCATGACAGTTCCTGTACCTAAATCAGGTTGAAGCATAATCATCGCAAAGGCAAGAAAGGCAAGCCCTAAGGAAGGAATAAGACCTTTCTTAAAAGAAGTAATTAACTTTTGACGTTCCGAAAGATACTTTGCCAAAAAAGCAATCATTGCCAGTTTCATAAATTCGGAAGGTTGTATTGAAAAGGCTCCTACACCAATCCAACTTCGAGAACCATTTCTTTCATTACCAATCCCAGGAATTAAAACAAGTATAAGTAACACAAAACAAACAATTAGAAAGGTTTTGGACCACGTCCGCCACGTCCAATAATTGATGTTCATGATGAAAAACATGGCAGCAACTCCAACCCCGGCAAAAAGGGTTTGTCTTTTTGCAAAGAAAAAGGAATCATTAAATTTATATTCAGCCCAAATAGCACTTGCGCTGTAAACCATGATAAGCCCTATTGCCAGAAGCGTGAATGTTACAATCATTAAAATAAAATCAGGAGTTGTTTTCTTTGTCGGCACCACAATACACCTCAACTGCTAGTTTTAGGGCTTAGCAGAACCTTAATTACTGTCTAGCTTCAGCTCCTAGCGACAAATAGTGTACCTCGCTGACAGAGCGCTTGCGCTTTTTCGGCTAAGACAAGCCCTTACTTAAGCTTATGCACCGCTTCGATAAAAATGTCTCCCCTGACCTCAAAAGTTTTATATTGATCCCAGCTCGCACAGGCTGGAGATAGTAATATAACGTCACCTGATTCAGAATATCGATAAGCTTCAGGCACTGCCTTGTCAACATTATCGACACGCTTGATAAGTTTTATTCCCGCTTCTTTTCCAATGCGTTCCATCTTCGGAGCGGTTTGCCCAAAGGTTATCATCGCTTTTACATTTTTTAAATAAGGCAGAAGTTCATCAAACTCATTACCTCGATCTAGTCCGCCTGCAAGTAGAATAACCGGGGTTTCAAATGCAGCTAAGGCATTAATGGTCGCCAGTATATTCGTTGCTTTTGAATCATTATAAAATTTTCTACCGTCCACTTCTGTTACGTATTGCAGGCGGTGCCTGACACCAGTGAAAGTTCTAAGGACCCGCTGAATCGCACTATTATCTACTCCAGATAGCTTTGCTGACGCCATAGCAGATAAAATATTTTCAAGATTGTGGTTACCCGGTAAAGCTATTTTCTTAATTTCCATCACTTTTTCGTGATTAAACATAATCCAGCCGTCAGAAAGAAAAGCACCTTCTGTCAGTTCCTTCTTAGTAGAAAAAGGGATAATGCTGGCTTTAGAGTGACGAGCGACTTCTAACGTCTCTGCTTGATCGGCATTGACGATCAGATAGTCTAGCTCGGTTTGATTTTTTGTGATGTTTGCCTTTGCTGCAATATACTCCTCTTTTGTCCCATGATAATCTAAATGAGCATCATAAAGGTTCGTAAGAATGGCAATTTTGGGTTTAAAAGTGTCAATCCCCATTAATTGAAAAGAGGATAATTCAATAACAATCGTATTCTCCGCTGTTGCTTCCTCGGCTACCCCGGAAGCCACCGTGCCAATGTTGCCTGCGATTAACGGATGCTTATGATCCTCATTTAACATTTCATAAACTAATGTTGTTGTTGTTGTTTTCCCATTTGTCCCTGTGATTCCAATAAATGGAGCCTCAGAAATTTCATACGCAAGTTCCACTTCAGTGATAACAGGAATCCCTTTTTCAATAGCGCCTGCAATCATTGGGTTGTTATATGGAATCCCTGGGTTTTTGACAATCAACTCGAATCCTTCATCAAGAAGCTCAATAGGGTGATCACCACAAATTACTTTAATCCCTTGTTCTAATAAACCTTGAGCCTCTGGATTTTCCGAAAATGGTTTTTTATCATTAACAGTTACAAATGCACCAAGCTTATGTAATAATGCGGCTGCTGTTACCCCGCTTTTCGCCAAACCAAGGACAAGAATCTTTTTATGACTGAAAGATTTAATCTGTTTCAATTTATAACCACACCTCAATATAGATTCCTAGTACCGCAAATATTAATCCTACACTCCAAAAAGTAACAACTACACGCCATTCCGACCAGCCGACTAATTCATAATGATGATGTAGTGGGCTCATACGGAAAATCCGCTTACCCGTTGTTTTAAAGGAAATAACCTGTAAAATAACCGATAACGTTTCAATAACAAATACTCCGCCAATGATGATCAGCAAAATTTCAAGCTTCGTAAGAATAGCAATCGTTGCAATAGCCCCGCCGAGAGCAAGCGAACCTGTATCTCCCATAAAAACCTTTGCCGGATGGGCATTAAACACCAAGAATCCTAACACCGCGCCCACAACCGCTACAGAAAATATCGCAATTTCAATCTGATTTTGATTCCAAGCAAGAACAGCTAATGCACCAAACGCAATTGCTGCGGTGCCTGACACCAATCCATCGAGTCCATCTGTTAAATTAACTGCATTTGAAAATCCAACCAGCCAGAATATGATAAAGAAAATAAAAAACCAGCCTAAATCAAATGTCGTATCCGAAAATGGAATGCTTATTTCGGTAGAAAAACCTTGTTGTTTATAAATAAGATAAAAGATAACTGAAATAATAATTTGACCTGCCAGCTTTTGTCTAGATGTTAACCCTAAATTCCGTTTTAGAACAACTTTGATAAAATCGTCTAAAAACCCAAGCAATCCAAAGCCAAGCGTAACAAGAAGCAGTAAGTATGTTTTAACAGTTGGTTCAGAAAATTTCCCTGTCATTACAAGTGTCGTAATAACAATCGAAAACATAATCATCACTCCGCCCATGGTGGGAGTGCCTGATTTCTTTTGATGGGATTTTGGCCCCTCTTCACGAATGCTTTGTCCAAATTTCAATCTTCTTAAGAAGGGAATAAAAACAGGAGAAAGCAATACCGAGATAAGAAATCCCATAATTATTGTGAAGAAAATAACTTGCTCGAGCATTTTATTCCCTCCTTTCTGCTGTGTTTTTTCTAGTAACCTTTTGTAACATCACAGCTATATCATATGATTCTTTATTTTTATTAAGAAGTTCTTTATTTGAAAATTTAAAGTTAGTTATATCCATAATTTCATCTGTTTCTCCATTTAATTTTTCAATATAACGATTTAATATGGTTCCAATCGCCTCAATAGGGTTTGGTACAAAGAATACTGGAAAGTGGTTCGGAGTATAGCTTGGAACCTCGTGCCCTTGCTCCCAAATAGCGGCAATTGCTCCATTTGCAATCGCTTCTGAAAGTTCCCCAGACTTTCCACTTAATGATACAAATAATCCTTTTGGCTGTGCTATATGAGCTTGGTCGCAAACTGTAACAAATAATAGGTTATCTTGGATCCCGCGACTATTTTCAAATAAACTTGCCAAGTCTTTTAAAGCTAAATACATAGCTATCTCCCCTCAATCGCTTCCCGAGCCACAAGTCGGTCATCAAAGTCGTGAACTACATTGCCAATTATTTGATAGGTTTCATGTCCTTTACCAGCAATTAAGATCACATCACCCTCCGATGCCTCCCCAATAGCAGTTTGGATCGCTTCTTTACGGTCAGGGATTATTCGGTATGTTGCACCTTGCAATCCTGCTTCCATTTCCTTCAATATCGCTAATGGGTCTTCACTTCTTGGATTATCAGAAGTGAAAATGGGATCTGTAGCCCATTGGCAGGCTATTCGAGCCATTAATGGCCGCTTCGTGCGGTCGCGGTCTCCACCACAGCCAACAATAACGAAAACCTTTTTCTTAGCAAAATTCCGAATCGTTTTTAAAACATTTTCAAGACTGTCTGGTGTATGGGCGTAATCAACAATTACCGTGAAATCCTGTCCTGAATTTACAAGTTCAAATCTCCCCGATACACCCGTCACGCCTTCGATGGACTTGATCACATCCTTAATAGCGATTCCGGACACTACGGATGCCGCAATACTTGCTAAAACATTATAAACACTGAATTTACCAATTAATTGCATTTCGATCGGATACTTTTCTGTTTGGACAATAAGATCAAACCTTGTACCCGAAGAAGTCATTTGAATGTTCTTCGCTTGAATATCAGCCTTATTGTCGATTCCATATGTAATGACGTGTGCAGCAGTCGACCGACTATACATATCTGATGCAGGATCATCTGCATTTAAAACTGCAAATTTTGGTTTTTGATGATTAAACGTATTGCCAAGCTGGGCAAATAATAAACTCTTGGCGCGCTTATATTCATCCATAGTTTTATGATAGTCCAGATGGTCTTGCGATAGATTTGTAAACACAGCTACATCATAATCGCAGCCATGAACCCTTCCAAGGTCTAACGCATGTGAAGAAACCTCCATTACTGCTATATCGACACCTGCTTCAACCATTTGTTTAAAGGTTTTTTGAAGTGTTAAGCTTTCAGGGGTTGTATTCTTTGTTTCAATCGTCTTGTCAGCGATTTTAGTGTACATAGTCCCAATAAGACCTGTTTTTTGACCAGCATCTGCAAATATTTTTTCAAGTAAATGACTGGTGGTTGTTTTCCCGTTTGTTCCTGTGATTCCAATTAAGTGCAGGTCTTTAGTTGGCTGCTCATAAAAGGCATCAGAAATCACAGCCATTGCTCTCGCGGTATCTTTAACAAGAATAACAGGTACATCGAGTGATAACGGACGCTCAGCTAGTACAGCTGCTGCCCCGCTATTTACAGCGGATTCCGCAAAATCATGCCCATCTACTGTGTATCCTTTAATACAAATAAATAAGCTCCCCTTTTGCACCTTACGATTATCGTTTTCGATTGAAGTAATTTCTGTGTCCTCACCTTGATAAGGAACTAGAAGATGCAAATCCTTAAGCAGCTTTTGTAGCTTCATTTCTCTCAAATCCTCTCATAACCGTACATACATATGACTAATATTTCACTTGAATATTCCTCGTAAGAAAGTTCCATCTTATTTTACATTAAAATATTTTATTTTGCTATTTAGTAATGGCTATTTTCGCATAGATTGTTGTTTTTCGTATAAGTTCATCACCCCGTATAACTTTATACTTCGTGGCATCTTTTCGTAAGAACATTTGCGAAAATTGCCTAGAAACTTAGTAAATGACACTAATTAAGCTCCAAAAGCAACAATAGTTTACGAAAAGAGCCTTAGTAATTAAAGCTTAATGAAAAAATTAGGCGGCGGAAATTATTCCGACCGCCCTTCCATAAATGATTGATTATTCTCTTATTCTTCTTTTCCAAAATAAAGTCTAATTTTTGAACCTTCTTTAACTTTGGTACCCGCTTCAGGAGATTGCCTAACAACCACATCTCCTTCGCCGCTTGCATCAATTTTTAAGTTTATAAATTGGTCCATTAATTCCATTTTAGATAATCCGGTGAAATCCGGTAATTTTATCAACGGTGAATCTGGCCATTTCAGTTTTTTTTCCATTTGATTTTTCCGAGGTTTTATCCCCATCTGGCTTAAACTATCCTTCATAATATTGCCAACAATCGGTGCACTTACTGTACTACCAAAGGCTGTAATCCCTTTGGGGTTATCAACGGCCACATAGACAACAATTTGCGGATCATCTGCTGGGGCAAATCCAATAAACGATACGATAAAGTTATTTTCTAAATATCTACCGTTTTTTGCTTTCTGGGCCGTACCTGTTTTGCCTCCAACGCGGTAACCATCAACAAATGCCTTTCCACCAGAACCCTTAGCAACTACGCTCTCAAGGGCATGGCGAATTTCTTTTGATGTTTCCTCGGTAATAACTCTCCTTTTTTCAACTGGAGAATTTCTCATCACCACTTCTTTTGTAACTGGATCGATTAGCTCTTTAGCGATATAAGGCTTATATAATATCCCGCCATTAATGGCCGCAGATACAGCAGTAACTTGTTGGATTGGTGTCACTGATACCCCTTGTCCAAAAGCTGTCGTTGCTTGCTCAACAGGACCAACGCGGTCTAAATTGAACAAAATACCTGTTCCTTCCCCTTGTAAGTCGATACCAGTCTTTTGACCAAACCCAAAATCCTTCACATATTTAAACAGCTTATCTTTCCCAAGCCTCTGCCCTAATTCCACAAACCCTGGGTTACAGGAATTTTGCACAACTTCTAAAAAGGACTGATCGCCATGGCCCCCTCTTTTCCAACACTTTAACCTTGCACCTGCTACTTGAACGGAACCAGAATCATGAAAATGTTCCTTTTCCAAATTCACTTTTCCTTCATTCAACGCTGCGGCTAAGGTAATTATTTTAAAAGTTGACCCTGGTTCGTACGTTGACCAAACTGGGAGATTGCGGTTATATACCTCTTGAGGGACATTTTGAAACTTCGCTGGATCAAAAGTTGGTCTGCTCGACATGGCTAATATCTCACCATTATTGGGGTTCATCGCAATGGCAACAATTCCATCTGGATTGTATTTTGCGTCAGCGATATCCAACTCTCTTTCAACAATTGTTTGTATTTTTGAATCGATTGTCAGCATCAAATCAAGACCGTTCGTCGGTTTCTCGTAATCATCTGCCATATCGTTCATTCTTTCCCCTTTAGCATTCGCATAGAATTTAACGGAGCCCCGTTCACCACTTAATTCTTTATCATAGTATTGTTCTAGGCCCATCAATCCCTGGTTGTCCACTCCTGCAAACCCTAGAACATGTGATAGATAGCTCCCCATTGGATAGTGCCGCTTAGAATCTTCACCGATATAGACACCTTCTAGTCCTAAAGATCTTATTTCCTTGGCCTTTTCATGTGAAATTTTTCTACCTTCCTTAATTCGAACAATCCTCTCTTTTAAGGTGATATCACGATAGGCCTTTTCTTTTGACATTTTTAAAACGGAAGCAAGCTTTACCGCGGTCGTGGCTGGGTCTTTAATTTGTCTTGGAACGACCCAGACGGTCGGAGTACTAATATTGGTTGCTAACGCGACCCCATTCCGGTCCACAATTTCACCCCGTTCAGGTTCAAATGGGATATTTCGGCTCCATGAGTCTCTAGCACCTGCAGTCAACCAATCACCCAAAACAAATTGTACATATCCAAGCCGGACATCAATAATCAAGAAGGTTAGAATACCAATGAATAGTGCAATCATTAATCGTTTACGGACAGTAACATTTGAAACACGCATAGATTGAACGACCCTCCTTTTTCTATCGTTCATTTATATGCTTGTACTTTTTTTCTTAGAACGTTAGTTAAGGCTATTAAATAAGAGAAAATCCCGCCTAAGGAGCGGGATTTTCTTTTAATCTTGAACTATATCTTCTTTGTTTTCTTCGGTTTGTTCTTCGGCATCATTTTTTTCCGCGTTCCACTGTTCTTCAGGGGTTTTAAAGTCTACGATTAAAAAATCTCCTTTTTGAACATGAGTTTTCGGTTTAATATTTTGATGAGTTACATACCCTTTGCCTTTTGAATTTAGTTTTAATCCAGTGATATTTGCTACTTTCATTACATCTCGTAGTGACCAACCCGTCATATCCGGGACAAGCATTTCACCGTTAGTTTGAATGATAACCTTCTCCCCCTGCAAAACAGTGGTCCCAGGCTCTGGCAACTGTCTGACAACTTCTGTTCCTTTGCCAATAACGACGGTTTCAACACCTTTGCCTTTCAAGGAAGCTACAGTTTCATCAATTGACTTTCCCTTAAAATCATCTAGTTTATTTAATTGTGCTTTTTCAAGCTTAGAAGGTTTAATATTTAAGTAATGAAGGCTGTTTTTCATGACAGGGTTAAAAATAGCCGATACTGGTATCGCACCTTGACCAGCTTCAATCCCCTCTAATTCAGGCTGCTGAACAGCAACATAGACAATTAATTCAGGATCATCTTTTGGAGCCATTCCTAAAAATGAGAACATATAGTTATTAGCCCCTTGTAAATACCTTCCATTCGGTCCAGGGATATTAGCCGTTCCTGTCTTACCGGCGACGCTGTACCCATCAATTTTATAGCGGCCACCGGTACCTTTTGGCGAGGTAACAACCGTTTCAAGAATATCGCGAACCTCTTTGGCCGTTTCTTTTGTGATGGGTGTAGAAACTACTTCAGTTGTAGATGATTTAATCGTCTCTCGTGTATCATGATCAACAATCTTTTTAACAACATGTGGTTTTACCATTTTGCCATCATTAGCAATGGCTGTTGCTGCTTGAATTTGTTGAATTGGTGTTATTGCTGTTCCCTGCCCATAAGCCGTGGTAATTTTTTCAATCGGATAGGTAAATTGGATTTTCCCTGATGTTTCGTTTGGAAGGTCAATACCTGTAGGCTTATCGAAGCCAAACCTTGTTAAATATTCTCGAAACCTTTCAAAACCAAGTTTCTCTTTTGCAATTTTTGCAAAGGCAACGTTAGATGAACGCTGTACCCCTTCAAGATAGGTGATAGGACCCCATCCTGAGTAATTATGGTCATGAATCGCTTTATCCTTTTTAGTTACTTGATAGGAACCAGATTGATAAATTTCATTTGGATTAAAAACCTTTTCCTGAACTGCTGCCGCAAGCGTAAAAATTTTCATTGTTGAACCAGGTTCGAATGAGGTTTCAACCGCCTCATTATGCCAACCATTTTCAATACCCTCTTTTGTCTTTGGATCAAAAGAAGGTCGTTGTCCCATCGCTAAAATTTCCCCAGTTTTCGGATCAGCAACAACCGCAATAATTTTTTCCGGTTTATATTCCTTTGCTACTTTATTCATTGCGTCTTCTAAAAAGGTTTGAATTTTTTGGTCAATAGTTAAATAAACATCATGTCCATTTTGAGCAGGAGTAATTTTTTCCTTTCCGTCAGGAAGGATATAGCCCCACAAATCACTTTCAAAATTAATCTTTCCATTTTTTCCAGTTAATTCATTATTTAACATTTCTTCAATGCCCATTTTCCCAACCGAGGTAAAGGTTTTATCCTTTTGTTCAACCTGATCCGCATACCCTATTAAATGAGAAGCAAATACTCCATTTGGGTAAAAACGCTTAGAATCACGGATAAATGTTAATCCGGGCAACTTTAAATCTTCAATCTTTTTCTTTGTCTGATGAGTTATATCTTTGCCCGCCTTGCCAAACTCAACCTGAAATTTTTTATTTTTTATCCCTTTGGTTAAAATACTATAAATCTCTGATTCATCCATATCTAAGTACTTAGCTAGTTCTTTGGCTGTTTTGTCTGGGTCTTTTACGTGTTGCGGTTTTTTTGGATTCGTAGTCATCTTCTTATCTAAAATAGCGATTAATTTATAAGCATTGGTATCTTCAGCAATTTCCTCACCATTCCGGTCTAAGATATCGCCCCTTATGGCTGCCAAATTTCCTTCCCTGCTATATTTTTCTTGTGCCTTCGCAGCGAGCGGCTGTCCATCAACTTCTCCAGAAATTTGTATAGAAAAATACCTGAAGAGTAATACAAAAAAGAGCAAACCAAAAATTGCAAATAAAATGGTTGCTCCTGAATTCATATATGGCTGTTTTTTGTTCATTTTTAATGCACTACCTTGACATTATTTTCGTCTTTGATAAGGCCCATATCCTTAGCCTTTTTATAAATCCGATCGTACGCACTCAATTCGCTTACCTGCACTTGCAAATCGCTATTTACTTTCTGTTGTTCAGATATCTTAGATTCCATGACTTGTATATCTTTATTGACATCGTAAATTTTTGCTTGATTTGAAATAATATGAACGGAACCAAAACATACAAATCCGGCAAAGGCTAATCCCATAATTTTTTCCCCTGGAGTCAGCCAGGATTTTTTTAACTTTACTTGACTCTTTACTTGGACTTTCTGCTCTGTTTGTTGCTGCTCTAATTGCTTCCTGGCAAGATTACTCAAACTTCTTCCCCTCCAGATTATAATCTTTTTCTACATCCAGTTTTAAAGATCTGGATTTCTTCTCATAGCTTTTCTGCAATTCTTAGCTTTGCAGATCTAGCGCGATTGTTTTGCTCTAATTCTTCTTCTGATGGAAGGATCGGCTTCCGTGCGATTAACTTTAATATTGGTTTATACTCATCTGGAATGATTGGTAAACCTGGAGGTAAATTAGGGGTTTCACTTGCCTTCTTAAAGGCTGCTTTGCAAATCCTGTCCTCAAGAGAGTGGAAGGTTATAACACTTATTCTTCCCTCCTGGTTTAACAAGTCAATCGCTTGATTTAATGACTTTTCGAATACAGCTAATTCATCATTAACAGCAATTCTTACTGCTTGAAAAACTCGCTTAGCTGGATGTCCACCTTTTCTTCTTGCAGGGGCAGGAATAGCATCCTTAATCAGTTCAACTAATTCCGCCGTTGTTTCAATGGGTTTTACCATCCTTGCTGCTTCTATTTTACGAGCTATTTGTTTAGAGAATTTCTCCTCACCATAGCGAAAAAAGATACGCACCAAGTCTTCATAGGCCCAATGGTTAATTACATCATAGGCAGAAATATCGGCTTCATTATCCATTCTCATATCGAGCGGTGCATCATGATGATAGCTAAAACCTCTTTCTGGAGTATCCAATTGCGGAGAGGAAACTCCTAGATCGTATAGAACTCCATCAACTTTAGAAATTCCCCGATTTTCAAGCTCTTCTTTTAAATATAAGAAATTGCTTTTAATAATTTCTAAACGATCTCCATATTCAGCTAACTTCTCTTTTGCGTGTGCAATCGCTGTTTCATCTTGGTCAAATGCAAATAGTTTACCACGGGCTCCGAGTTTTGAAAGGATAAGTGAACTATGCCCCGCTCCACCCAAAGTACAATCAACATAAATTCCATCTGACTTAATATTTAACCCATCAACAGCTTCCTTTAATAACACAGTTGTGTGTTCAAACATGTTGTAACCACCTTTTCCAATCGAACAATATATAACAGAAAATATATTAACATAATTTATCCATTATATATCAAAGCCAATCATATTTTCTGCAATTTCTGCAAAAGATTCTTCTGATTCAGTAAAATAGTCTTCCCAAATCTGTTTGCTCCAAATTTCAATTCGATTGGAAACTCCTAAAATTACACATTCTTTTTCCAACTTTGCATATTGCAAAAGCGGTGCAGGGATATTAATTCTTCCTTGTTTATCAAGTTCACTCTCTGTTGCTCCTGAAAAGAAGAATCTAGTAAAAGCCCGGGCATCTTTTTTTGTCAGAGGTAAGCCTTTTAATTTCTCTTCAATCAGCCCCCACTCTGATAACGGGTAACCAAACAAACATTGATCCAAACCACGTGTAATGATAAACATGTCACCAAGTTCATCACGGAATTTGGAGGGCACAATCAGTCGGCCTTTATTATCAATGCTGTGATGGTATTCACCCATGAACATACCCACGACCCCCACTTTCTATTAAAAATGTACCACATTCCCCCACTTTCCACCACCCATTTTTAAACTATTCTTCTTAAAACCCTGAAATCCTTTTTTATCCAGAAATTTCTCAAAAAAAAAAAAACTTCACGGCTGTGAAGTTTTCTACATTTTCATTACCTTATGCCGGCCATCAAATTCAAATGTACCTGACATTAGATCATGAATAAAATTCAACCCATATTGATTTAGATAATAAAATATATTCCAAACCCTTTCTTGGGGGAAGCCATCCGGCCTTAACGACAGTTCTACACGGTCATATTTTTTAAGGATATTATCATGTTTCAACTTTCCGGCATCATATAATTTGGTTTCCATAAACCCGATTTCTTTAAGTAAGTAACCTTCATTTTTCTTTAATAAAGGTAATAAGCCGCGGTCCAGCTCAGCTGTCTTATCTTCTATTAATCGGTACTGGTTTACTAATTGTTCTTTCGCGAGCGAAAATAGCGAAACCACTTCTTTATCTTTTATTTTTTCTAGAAATTGATTTCTCTCTTTTTCCATTCCATTGCTTAAGATATCAGTTAAGTTTAAATGTAAATCAAAAACATCCGTTTCAACAGAACGATCAAGGATCGTAATATTCAAACGAGGAACAATGGGAGGCATCTTAATTTGAAAATGCTCAAAGACTAGTTTTAGTTCTGCCCAATAAGAAATTTCTCCCGGTCCTGCAATGAAAGCAATCGATGGGAAGAGCCATTCCTGCATTAATGGCCGAGTCACCACATTATTGCTTAAAGAACCTGGATTCTCCTCAGCATACTCCACTAGTTGTTCTCTTGAAAATGTTAAAGCCCCATTTTTCCCCACAAAACAACCATTATCGCGATCATATTCAAGTAAAATCCGGTCATGCATTTTCTGGTCATAATAGAAAAGGTTCGCATTCTTTTCACTTGCATCAATTGTTATCGGAAAACCTTTTTCGCCAATTCGCGTTTGTTGTTCCAATAATTTGTTTGTAATCGCTTCATGGTGTAGGATTTGCTTTTTAAAAAATTCTTTCTGCAGCATTCGAAACTCTTTGTTACCAGAATCAACAATTAATAACCCGTAATCCTTAAACAATTCCATTATAATGTTGGCAAAGAAATCGACGAAGGTGGTCGATACCGATATTTGTTCTTCAGCGAATTTTAATAATGTATTCGTATGTTCTGTCTCACCGAAGTTTTCAATTAAATTGTGAACCCATGTAAGGCAGTTTTCTTTGTTTATCTGAATATCAGAGACCATCTTCTTTTGAAGCATTCTTGCAGGGTATGTCCATTTATCAACCTTTTGGTTCGCTGGTACAAACACATGATTAACTTCTTGAAAATCATGGTCTTCTCCAGCAATCCAAAATACAGGAATCACCGGCACGCCTAGCTGTGCCTCTTTTTGCTCCGCCAATTTAATAATAGAAATTACCTTATGTATTGAATATAACGGGCCAGTTAAAATACCCGCCTGCTGTCCCCCAATAACGACGAGGCTATTATTTGATTTAAGTTTATCGATTGACTTTATAACAGCTTCAGACGATGGAAAGCGCTTCATAAAGCTCTCAATGTGTTCAGCAACCTCTAAGCGAGGAAATGATCGGTTACTAAGTTCAGCAACTCGTTCGGCATCATCGGTTCCATTATTAAACCGGTAATGAAAAAAAGGCTGGATTTTTGGAGATTGTTCCAAATAATTCGAAGCAAACCGATTGGTTGCTGGTAAAGAGAGATTTAAAATCTCCATTCATGTACTTCCTTTCTGATCACCCAAATTCATTCTGTTAAGAGTATACCACTACCAACCAAATTTGAAAAAAACTTTGGCTTATATTTCAGTTGGTAAAAGTGAAAATCAATGCTCGATGAATTAATCCATAAAATGTTAAGGTGAGGTAAGCAAGAAGAAAAAGGAGAAAATTAAAACGCCAAAAACCCTTTATCACTTTTTTTAAGATTATTTCTTCTTTTACTTTCCAATGAACTAACACAAAAATCATCGCAATTAAAATCATTATTAATATTATTAACCAAAAATATGATTTTTCCCATATAGTAACAATTAAAAAATGAACGGATATTATAAATAAAAATGTTGTAGAATCTAGTGACGTATGAACTGCCTTTCGTGTGTTTTTTGTCACAAGTTTCATTACCATAAAAACAAATAGAAATCCTAAAAATGGTATAGCAAAGAAAACAGAGATGAAATAGGATAGAAAAGTAATCAAACGTATTCCTCCTTTATCATTTCTTTCCCTTTAATTAAATAATATAGGTTCGCCACTTGTGGAGCTTTCAAACCTTTATGTTCAGCCTCTTCTAAAATATATCCCAATATTGCATCCACTTCTGTCATTCTGTGTGCTTCTATATCTTTAAGCATGGAGGAACGGTTAGCAGAAGTATTTTTACAAATAGTAATAATTTGCTGCAATTGTTCTTCTTTATTTTCTAGATTTAAAATCGAAGATACCTCCGAAAATAAATTTTTTAGGACCTTAAAATAGTATTCATTTTTTATTAATTTGCCATTTTCAACTTCGAGGATGGCAGTTAATGGATTAATAACGGCATTGACAACTAGTTTACTCAGCAGCATTGTAAAATAATCCTCCTTAAAAACTAGTGGAAATTCCAATGGTGCAAAAGAGATACATTTAAACAAAAGTGCTGGGTCCCCTTTAAATACGGCAACTTTTGTCACCGCTTCACCATTATGGGAAACGGTATATGAATTTTCTTTCAACGCACCGTGCTCAACTGAACCAACAAAAATATTAGTGAACGGGATGGTTTCAAGCTGTTTTAAATGGCCCATACCATTCTGTAAAAATAAGAGATTGTTCGGAAGAATGGGCAACTGATTAAGTTTTTCAATAATTGGCTGAAGTTGATATTGCTTAACGGAAATGATCGTAAGATCCTCATTTCCCTTCCATTCATTTATTGGCAAAGCCTTTATTTTGGATATCGTTTGTTCATCTTTTTTCTTCAGCACAATTCCATATTTAGTTATCTCACTTGCTTGTTCTGGTGTTCTCGTGTATAACGTAACATCTAATATTCTACTAAAATATGCTGCGAATAACAGGCCAATTGAACCAGCACCAATAATTCCAACCCTCATGATAACCCCTCTTTTTAGTTGTCTTTACCCATATTTTATCAGAAGCTGCCGATAGTTTGTTACTAAGATTTTGAAAAAAATTAAACCCTATTCGACAAAGACCGAATAGGGCCAAAAAAGTTAGACAGGGTATACCGGATGTTTACGCACGCTAAAATTTAATTCCTTGGTTTCATAATAGGCAAAGCGTTGAATCAGAACATTTCGTAATTCTGAAGGTGCGACAATTTCATCTACAATTAATTCAGATGCCAACTTATAAATATCGATATGTTCTTTGTATTCCTTATGCTTTTCTTGGACAAAAGCTATTTTTTCTTTCGGATCTTCGATTTGATTAATCTTATTGGAATAAACCGCATTTACTGCTGCTTCTGGTCCCATAACGGCAATTTGCGCGGTCGGTAAAGCGATGCAGCAATCCGGCTCAAAAGCTGGGCCAGCCATAGCATATAGACCAGCACCATACGCTTTTCTAACAATGACAGAAATTTTCGGGACCGTGGCTGAACTCATCGCTGCAATTAACTTTGCCCCATGACGAATAATGCCCGCACGCTCCACCTTTGTTCCAATCATGAAACCAGGTACATCTGCCAAAAATAAAAGAGGAATATGAAAGGCATCACAGAGTTGAATGAATTTTGCTGCTTTATCTGCAGAATCTACAAATAATACACCGCCTTTCACTTTCGGTTGATTAGCGATAATTCCAATCGGTCTTCCATCGATTCTTGCTAACCCCGTTATCAATTCAGGGGCAAATAATTTTTTAATTTCATAAAAACTTGCATTGTCCACAAGCCTATCAATACATTCATACATATCAAACGGTGCATTTTGGTTTTCAGGTATAATTGCTTCTAGTTCACGACCCTGTTTTACTTCTACACTAGAAGCCATCTTTGGTTTTACTTTAAAACTAGCAGGAAAGTAGCTGATATATTTTTTGGCTGATTCAATCGCTTCCTCTTCACTATAGGCAAGAACATCCCCGCAGCCGCTAACTGAACAATGCATTCTTGCACCGCCCATTTCCTCAAGTGTTACTTTTTCGCCGATTACCTTTTCAGCCATCCTTGGTGACCCCAAATACATAGAAGAATTTTGGTCGACCATTATGACGATATCACAAAAGGCAGGAATGTATGCTCCACCAGCCGCTGAAGGGCCAAACAAAATACATACCTGCGGAATCATCCCGGAAAGTTTCACTTGGTTGTAGAAGATTCTTCCTGCTCCCCGACGATTTGGAAACATTTCTAATTGATCAGTTATTCTTGCCCCTGCGGAATCGACCAGATAAAATAACGGGACCTTTAATTTTTCTGCAACTTCTTGAATGCGAATTATCTTTTCAACTGTTCTTGCTCCCCATGAACCAGCTTTGATTGTTGAATCATTCGCCATAACACAAACGGTTTGGCCATTAATTTTCCCAATCGCTGTGACAACACCATCTGCAGGAAGATCACCAGCTTTAAAATTGGCAAATTTACCATCTTCCTCGTATTTTCCCTCATCAAACAATAAGGAAAGTCGCTCACGTACAAATAACTTTTTTTGCTCTTTAGCTTTCTGATGATATTTTGGTTGTCCACCAGCTTCAATCAGTTTACGGTTCTCATTTAATTGCTCATTCAATGTATTGGTTACAGTCATGATTTTCACCCCTCAATACTTTTATTCTAAGACGATCAGTACGTCGCCTTCATTAACGAAATCACCAATGTTTACTTTTACATCTAATACCAAACCTTCTGCATTGCTTTCAATCGGAATTTCCATTTTCATAGATTCAAGCATCACGACTTCCTGACCAAGTTGAACTTGATTCCCTTTTGCTGCAAATATATTTAAAACTGTACCTGCCATGCTTGCTGTTATTTCTTTCATTTTCATTCTCCCCTTAGTTCACTAAATTTTTTGTTAAAAAGCTTGTAGTGTACTTCCCCTTTTGAAAGTCATTATCTGTTAATACATTAAGGAAAAGTGGTGCATTTGTTTTAATTCCTTCGATTTTTAGATCTTTAAAGAAGCGAACCCCTTCTTCTAATGCTTTTTCCCGTGTATCATTGTGAATAATAATTTTCGCAATCATTGGATCATAGAACGGTGTAACCGTTCCGCCTTCATCATAACCTGTATCAATTCTCACTCCCGCAGAATGACTCCAATCAAGCGTCCTGATTTTACCTGGCGACGGTAAAAAGCGAACAGGGTCTTCAGCATAAAGCCTAAATTCAATGGCATGACCTGACAAAGTGATTTCATCCTGGAGCAACGGTAACCGTTCACCTCGAGAGATGAGGATTTGCCATTTCACTAAATCGAGACCAGTTATCATTTCAGTCACCGGATGTTCAACCTGAAGGCGGGTGTTCATTTCTAGAAAATAAAAATTTTCGTTCTCATCAACAATAAATTCAATTGTTCCTGCATTTGTATAATTGACAGCACTCGCCGCTTTTAAGGCTGTTTCAAACATCCTGTTTCGAGAATAGTCAGATAAACTAGGTGACGGAGATTCCTCGATTACTTTTTGATGTCTTCTTTGAATCGAACAATTTCTTTCAAACAAGTGGACGATATTTCCATGGGAGTCTCCAAACACCTGGACTTCAACGTGTCTTGCATCTTTGATATATTTCTCGATAAAGACTTCATCCGAGCCGAAATAGGCCATTGCTCTGGCTTTAGTCTGGGCAAAAGACTTATTGAGCGCTTGCTCATCTTCACAAAATACCATTCCAATCCCGCCGCCGCCGCTGCTTGCTTTCAGCATCACAGGGTAGCCGATTGTATCTGCAAGAGCACTTGCTTCCTCACTGGTTTTTAAACCGTAGCCACTGCCGGGAACGACCGGGACCCCCGCCTTTTCCATTGTTCGACGCGAGATAATTTTATCACCCATTAATTCAATAGTTGCCGGGTTCGGGCCGATAAAAATAATACCTTCCTCCATTACTCGTTTAGCAAATGCAGTATTTTCAGATAAAAAGCCGTAACCAGGGTGAATTCCATCTACTTTCTCCCGTTTTGCTATTTCTAAGATTTTATCAACTTGTAAATAGGACTTGTTTACAGGAGGTTCTCCCACACAGAAAGCCATCGTTGCTTCTTTTACAAAGGGCATATCCTTATCAGCTTCGGAATAAATAGCAATTGTTTCAATCCCCATCTCCTGACAGGTTCGAATAATCCGAAGGGCAATTTCGCCTCGATTAGCAATTAAAATTTTTTGCACACTATTTCCCCTTTCGTACCCCTTTTATTCCACCATTTATATGTTTCTACATGATTCTCTGAATTTCCTGCAAATTTTTGAAAACGCTTTCTGAACTTATATGAAGAATTTTTTGAGTTTTTGTTATATAATGAAAGGGATTCATTTGAAAAATGCCAAAATTAGTTCATTTCATGTTATTCAAGAGCAAAAGAATATATACAAGATTATGAGTAATCATATTTAGGAGGTTGACTATGGCAGTAAAAGTGGAAAGACTCAAGGTAAATTTTAAAACACTAGAAGAATTTAAAAAATTTAAAGAATATGGGATTCAAGAATTATCAATGCTTGAAGATCTTGAAGCAAATATGGTTGATAATAATAGTGACTCACCTTTTTATGGAATTTATTTTGGAGACAAATTAGTAGCTCGAATGAGTTTATACCAAATTGATGCAAAGTTTGACCGCTATTTTTATCCACCGCAAAATTACTTAGAGTTATGGAAACTTGAGGTATTACCTGATTATCAAGGTAAGGGTTACGGCAAAGTCCTTGTCGAATTTGCTAAAAACTTTGGTCTCCCAATTAAGACAAATCCAAGAGTACAGTCAAGCGGTTTTTGGGAAAAGATGGGCTTTGCGAATGTAGATTACGATACGGAGCGTGACCGTGGCGAAAATCCATTGGTTTGGTACCCTTCAGGCGTAGAGGCACAACATCATAATTAATAAAAAATAAAAAAGCGGACATTGGGTCCGCTTTTTCTACTTTTCTACTCTTTCAAGATTACCATTTTTGTCCATTTGGAATTTTACTTTTTGTTGTCGGTCCTCATCTTGAAGAACTACCATTTTCCGAGCTCTTTCCATAATTTCAATTAATGATCGATAGTCCTCTTCGATTGCTTTTAAATTTTTAGATAATCTTTCGTTTTCTGCGGCCAAATAGTATGCCTTTTTTTCCAACTCTTTGATTTTTTCATTTGATTTCTTCCGTTCCGCTTCATTGTTGGATGAGGCTTGTGCTTTTTGTTGAAGCCCCTCTAAATAATGGATCACCGCCGTAAATGTAATCGTGCTTCCCTGTTCATTTCCTGTTGGTGAAGGAACAACTTCTATTTTAACTGGTTCTTCATAGGTCTCTATTTCATTCGGCACTGGCTGTTTTTTCAACTCTTTACGCTGCTTTTTAGCCAGCTCAATGCCTGATTTATACTGTTTTCTAACAAACGAATTCCAACGAAAGCCACAGGCTGCTGAGGTACGCGTGAGCTGCTTCCCTACTTCTTCGAATGCTTGCAGTTGCGTCCCTCCTTCTCGGATGTGTCGTAACACAACCTCAGCAAGCAACAAGTCTTCATCTTGGGACCATGCATCTTGTCGAGTCGGTGACATTAAATCATCCCTCCTAGTGTTTTTATAATACATATGCATCTACTAGAAAAGATAGACTTAATCAAGCCCTGTGTTTTTCATCTTTATTCATTGTTTTTTCGTATAAACGCATTTACATATTCATGATGGATATCGCTTTCCCACAGGATAGCACAATTTCTAACCTCTTCCTCTATTCTTTCGCGCAGTTTTGTTTCTTCCCACTTTCTAATCCAAATCCTTTTATAGGATTTTAGTACATTTACATCCTTAGATATCATTTGTCCAAGGTATGTTTCACAAGCCTGAAGAGATTGATCAGTATATAGAGAGTTAATAAACCCAATTTCCTTTAAATATGAGGCTGTTTGAAGTTCTGCTTCCATTAAGAGCTTCATTGCACTGGCAACAGGCAACTTCTCTGCTAAAATTGAACCTCCGCCCCATCCCGTTGTTATTGCTTGCTTCCCTTGGACAAACCCTGCCAATATACCTTCTCGCGCTAAGCGATAATCGCAGGCAGCTGCAAGTTCACAACCGCCGCCAACGGCTGTTCCATTAATGAGAGCAACCGTCGGAATAGGCAATGTAAGCAGCGAATAAAGGATATTTGCCATTTTTGAGAGCATCCCATAAGCTTCTTCCTTTGTGCGAAGGGAGTGAAAAA
>Ga0209795_10000898_pt1 | contig 20179 bp, 24 predicted proteins | sample AgamicOrMarz_FD_187166 | JGI IMG/M metagenome (GOLD analysis project Ga0209795, IMG submission 187166) | Agave microbial communities from Guanajuato, Mexico - Or.Ma.rz (SPAdes) (version 2) | ecosystem: Host-associated > Plants > Phyllosphere > Phylloplane/Leaf | place: Guanajuato, Mexico...
CCATCTCGAATACGTGAACGCCATATCCATTGTAATAGCTCAGACACTGCGAATTGATCTTCATTAACTGTTACATTCTTTTCATAAAAGAAACCTTGTATAATTGGATTTAAGAAACGATTAACCGTATAAGCTAAATAGATTCTATCTTTATATTCGTTTGTTGCTCTAGCTGTTAATGATACATGACTTTTTGAATAGCCTTGACCTTTTATTTTTGATTCAAATTCTTTAAATGTAGTCCACATTACTTCACTTGATTTAGCTTTCATTTTATGCTTGAAGAAATTACCTACATTATTCTTTAATTTTGTTAATGAATCTTTACTCTTCTTTTCAAACCAGCTTTTAGATAAAGAATATTTAACGTCTCCTATTGCATTTAGTTTGCCTTCATAAATATGTATCTTGCTTTTTAATTCATCTTTGATATGTTTATCCGAATAAGTATTGTCTACTTCTTTTAATTTGTATTCATTGTTTTCTTTTATTGCTATGTATTTACTATATTCTAATCCATGCATATCGTAATAGTATTTCTGTATCTGTGCATCGAATAGATAAGTAAGTATGTAGACTTCATTAAATGCTTTGAATACATCAACAGGAAACGTCCACATTAAAACTGTTTTCCTAAAGTAGATCAATGTATTGTTCATTGCCATATCTTTAATATCGTTATAACGTGTATCATAACCTGCTTTATCATGATTCCAATGAATTATATTGTCCTCATCTATGTATACACAGTTAGTGTCTAACAACAATTGAAAATCATCTTTCTTTATGTTTAGTTCCTCTACTACATTCATTACCTCATCTAATATAAGTGTATAGTTTCCTGCATGTATTAACTCTTTAGTCTCATCATTAGCACGTTTAAATAGTGCATGTGTTGAAGCTATATTCTTTTCATTGGCTAATAGTTCATGTAATGAATCAAACTTAGTATGTAAAGCTCCATCTTTAGAATATATCTTAGGCTCATAAAACTTTCTATTGCTGCATGATTTCTTTATGCGTTCTACTTCATTTAAGTATGGTGTAATGAATATGTAATTATTATCATCTCCTCTGTTCATTAAGTTAATAGCACTCTGAGTCTTACCACTTCCCATAATTGAATCAACTACTTTAATCTTTGTAATGTTATTCACTCTCCTTTTATAATTGTTTAATGTTGTAATCGTATTGAGACGTACTTAAATAAACGTGTCCCTTGACTACTCTTTAATAATACCATGAATAAGCTACGATGTATATAGTTATTTATAATTCGTTTATTTTATATTGTTATGAATACTATTCTAAATCTGCATAAAAGTATTATTTTAGAGTAAAAGAAAAACAACCTATATAATTATAGATTGCTTGATATGTATTGCTATTCAGATTCTAATTTGCTTAACGTTTCTTTATTATGACTTAGAATAAATTCTTTAACATACTTTGGCAATGGAATTTCATCACCTTCATATCTTTTATTAAATCCGTCTGTCATGGAATCTTTGAACACTCCCCAAACAATTAACCAACCATTGTTATTTATATTGAATTCAAAGTATCTTTGTTTGCCTTCTATTTCTCCATGAATGATATAATCTTTTCGAATTAATGAATCAGTATTAATTGTCACAATCCAATTTTTAGATTCAAAGAAATAAGATTCTGCATTAGCATATGAGTATGAAATTCCTGTATATTCGAATGAGCGTTTATTGCTCATACATTCACTTCTTTAAGTTTAATCGTAGCTGTCCCATAATACATAGAACCTTCAATATCGTAATCATATGTTTTAATCCAATAGTCAACTTGCCAGCCGTTTGTATCAGCATATGACCAATCAAAACCGTCTATCAATTCTTCTAGCACACTAGGATATATGCCTTCTAGTTTTACTTCTTCAGCTCCATTGGATAATTTAGCTAATTCTGTTTTAACATATTCTTTAATTTTTTCTTTCATCGTGTTAATTCTCCTTAGCTTCATTTACATTGATTACAAAATCATTTGCTTCAATAAGGTCTGGATAATATTCATTACATTTTGTTAAAGCTCCATTTGTTGCGGTGACTTTACAATTAGATTCATAAGTTGTTTTATAGATTTCATTCTTTTTAATTGAAATTATAATTTCGAATTTTCTCATTTGGCATTCTCCTTTTCTTCTTTGCACTCTTCACATACCCATTTACCTTTTATCTTTAACCAATTTTTTCCTTTCGCTTCTTCAATGCAAAGTTTCATGTTATGAGATAGTAATTCTTCTGTCTTTAAACATTCATCCCAAGATCTTTTATAATCATTCAGTACGCTCCTTCCTAGTTGTCCTCTAGGCTTTTAATTGCAATTTCTAAGCCTCTTATTTGACCTCTAATGTAAATTCTAAGTTCTTTCTCTTTTTCTTCGAGAACTTCTTCTTTAAGTAAATTAACTTGGTTTCTTAGATCAGCTATTACGTATTGAATAACTATCTCACCTCTTTTTTATTTAAACATATCTATCCAATTAGGATAGCGTTTCAATCTTTCTTCTAATATGTCAAATTCTAGTTCGTTGTCACATTCTTCACAATCAGAACATTGCACCATACCAGAAAAATCACCATCATAAACTTGCATTATATCTTTGCCGCAATAAGGACAAAACTTAAATTTGTGAATAGATTTAGAACTGAATACATAGTGCATGTAACTACTCCTTTTTATATAAACTTAACACATCATTATTGATTAATTTGTTTTCATGTAAGAAGCTGATAATTTGAGGTTTAAATTCGTTCATTCCTTCACCTTTCATACTTGTCAGATTCCCTTTCTTAGTTGTAACCACTCTTACATTTACCCATTTATTATTCATCTGACCTTCTACATAAAAGGTATATGTTCCAACTTGATTAAGTTCTAACATTTTATTTATCCCCTTTCTATAAAGAGAAGCCACTTTCACAGTGACTTCAATTAGTACAACTCTAGAATTACCTGTCTAACATATTCGTGTACAATGTCAGTGTCGAACGTTTGGCAACTATCTTTCATTTTCATAATTTCTTCATTTGTTAAGATTGCAATTGTTCTTAGACCATTTCCTTTTAGATCATCTTTAAAAGCTTTCTTAGTTTTGTATTCTGAAACCATGTGCTTAACCGTTCCATTTCTTTCCGTTCTGTAGATAGCTGTTAATGTTTTCATCTTAGTTCCTCCTAAGTGAATATGTATTTGTTTGCCTAATTCAATTATATGCTATCTAAGAAGAAAATACAACAATTATTTATAATTTGTTAATTAATATTTTCGGAAAAGAAAGCACCTTTTGATTAAGATGCTTTCATTAATTTGGGTGTTACCATTTGGATGTTATCTGCATTGAATACAATGTATACCGTGTGCGCTTCTTCATTTGGTGCTAAGTCAATACTTGAATCTTTGAAGATAATTCCATCATATCCTTTATTAATTAATTTACTTTTAAGTGCGTTGATATAATCAGTATCAAGTAACAGCTTATTGATTTGTGCAAATGGTAAGTTAGTTAATGTGTTATCGTAGAACACTTTGTCAAATGATTCTAAATCGTTAACGTTGTTTACTACTAATGGGTTGTTAAGTGTAATGTTAGCTTCGATTACGTTTTTACCATATAAGCTTCTAGCGTATTCTTTGTTAGATGTGAAGTAAGTTCCAATTGAATCATAGTTCTTAACTGGACGGTTAACGAATGTTGTTAATTCTTGGTGCGTTCCGTGGTAAACAGTGATTGTATTTTCATTTGTAACAGCCACTTCTTCAGCTACTTCTGTTACCTCAGGTGTAACTTCAACTTCTGTATTGATTAATGTAGCAGCTAACTCTTTATCGATAGCGTTCATGATCTTGATTGCTCTTTCTACTTCTTCTTTACCATGAACAGATACTCCTTCTACGAATACTGTGAATGCATTTTCCCAAGCTTGAGCAGTATATTCATTTACCTTCATTACGTGAGTTTCTCTGTTCATTTTAAATTCCTCCATTTATAATTAGTTTGTTTTGTTCTTCTTAACTCTATTATATGCTATTCTTGGTGAAATTACAACCTTTTTTATAATTTATTTACTTTTATTTTTAGGTTGTTCGTTTTCGTAAATGCTTATTTATTAACTACCTTTAGTATACTATATGTATTAACGCAAGTATTCATTCTTAATTTGTTAACTTTATTTTAAATATTTAAATCGCTTATCGTAACAATAAACTGTAGATACTTTGCTTATTCTTTCCTTAGTATGTAGATCAATGAAGTGTCCTGTTGTGTATGGATTAATGTAACCTTCATTAGCTGTATTATGTAAGTATGTATTATCATCTAAGCTAACTAGATAGCCTCTGATAGTTGCGTATACTTGCTTTACTCTATTGTTAAGTACATGAGTAAGTACAGTGTTAGAGACGTGGAATGAAGCAGTATGAATGGTAATATGTGATGAGTAAGCAACTACTCTACCCTTATGAGGATTAGTCTTATCTAATGCTTTGATACTGAATCCTCCTTTATGTAAGTTGTAATGTACTTGGATACGTTCACCTATTGATAGTGTCATGCCTTCTCTTATTGTGTATGTCATGTGTTCACCTCCTTAGTGTTGAGTATGTGAATAGTATAATAGATAGTGATGAGTATTACAATATGTTATTAATTTGTTTATTATGAATAGATACAATGTGAATGATATGAGTAGATCAATAGATAGTAATGAGTAAGCATGATGTATAGATAGTCGTGTGCTATGTCTGGTCTATTGTGTATGCTGCATGATCTATTGTATTAGATGATTAGTGATAAGCAATGAGATAAGTAATAGATAGTTAATGATAAGAGTTAACATGTGATGAGTATGTCTAGTGTCCTTGCCTCATGTGCTTATAGTATATGTGCTATGCTTAGTCCTCTATGTCATGTGCCTATAGTGTTAGGCATTAATGATACATAGTAAGCATGTGATGATACATAGACGATATGAAGTGTTCAATGATGTAATGATTAGTATTGTTATGTGATGAGACAATGAGAAGGATAAGCAAGAGGTATCATGTGTATAGTGATGTGATTATATTTTTTATTTTAAAATTTAAGGGAAAAATTGAGCAGAAAATTGGGTAAAAAATCGGTGAAAAATTGAGATAAAATTTAGTGAGAAAATGATAAATAAATTTAGGTGATGTGAGTATAAGATGAGTATAGGTGATTGGTGTAAATATACACTGTATAATAGAGAGAATAATTGTGAGGAAAAATTATAGAAAAGTGTGACATGTGGAATTAGTGTGATGAGAATAGGATGAAACAATATAATAGTAGATAATGTGAGTTGTACAATTTATGTATAATGTGGATAAGTATAGAATAGTGAGTAATGATAAGGAATATAAGTGTGGATAACATGTTAATAAGTATGTGGATATGATGTGAGTAGAATAACAGGTGATGAGTGTATAGGTTATGTACAATGAATGTATAAGAATAATACATCGTCAGCCGTTTACATGTTACCTAACGACAGGTAGGCAAAGTATGAAACAATCGTCAAAATTTTGATTTCAATTTTATTTTTTAAAAATTCGTTTTCTGAAAATGGAAAGTGTGAATTCTCATATTAGATTGTTAGCTGCTATCAACGTATATAGGTATCGAATGGAACATTGGAATATGGAATCCCTATTCCATTTGGTTTGTGAGGCTTTTTTAAGCATAAAAGGGGGGCTATTTTACATCTAAAAACTGCTTGTATTTGGTATAATTTGCCCTAGCACATCAATCTACACGGCATAGTTAATTTTCCCACGATAGTATTTAAGTTTACTATTATTTACCAAATATACTCTAAAACTATAAAATTGTTATCGTTTCGCTATCGTTTAGCCCTATGGTTATCGCATTCTTAACACTCGATTTTCATCAGTCATCACCAAAAACACCCTTCAGCCCAGTATTCATAAGGGTTAAACGAGTGTTTGACGTTATTTTTACATATAAACCCCTCTCCAACCCCTACTATTAAAGGATTCTTATTTAAAATCTATCCAATTTACGATAACCAATTTTTACACTCACCGATAATCAATAAATCACCCTAAATTTACTCACAAATCCCATAAATACACACTTTATCTATCGCAACCGATAACAATTTATAAATTTAGCACCTATGAATCATATTAATTTCACCTTATAATCCCCTAAAAATAAGCAAAATAAAAAAGTAGACTGTATTAGCCTACTTCTGATCATCAATATTTAATTAGACGGGGGATAAATTTACAACGAAAATTACCCTAAAATCCTCTAGTTCCGCATTTTTGAATTTACTGTCCTTATTTTTTAACATAGCGTCCCGATTTTGTAACCTACTGTTCCTTTTTATCTTACATAAAGCTGAACGTAATAATAGTATTATTATAGACAGTAGATTATATAGATAATATAGAACCAGTATTTAAAAAACGCCAAACCAAAAATCGGATTGACGTTTTATTCTTGAACATTAAATTTTTCTATTTTATCTAATAGAGGTACATAGTGATTATTATACCTACTTTTTATTTCTTGATCGAATTCATCATACTCATATGTATTTTCTAATCCATGACATTCTATTTTAAGTATCTTGCTTTTCTTTAAATTCCTATTCACATCATTTATTTTATTCTTATTTACCTTAGTCTCTGCTGATATTCTTCTTACACCTGTAAAACAGAATTGATGACTATCTTTATTCCTGTTTATTCTAGATTCGTAATAATACATTAACCTTATTCCATCGCATCCAATCTTATTCACCATATAATATAAGTTAATGTGCATTAATGTAAATGGTTTTTTCATTATGTATTTATCGTTAAGCTCAATTATTAAATTGTCATGTCGGTTTAGCTGTGTTATTTCTGTATTTATTAATGAATTATCATATAAACTCTTTAACATACTCTTCAATGTAGTATTAGACTTGATTCCAAACTTAAACATGAATTTGTTATGATTAAACTCTACCTTTCTCTTCTTCTGTTTATCGTATAGTATCTTTAAGTAATAATATAAACAGAATGCTTTCGGATTAATCTTGATGCCCTCCTCGTTTCTTACTATACAATCTGGAATTAATACTCTATACTTTGACAAACAATTCCCTCCTCCGATTTATAAACATCTCATCATCCCTTCTTAGTGTAATATCTTAATAAATAGATTAGAAAAGATTAACTCCCCTCTATACATAGTATAAAACCATTCAGATGTTTATTCAATAATTATTTATAATTTATTTACTATTAAAATAAGCCACTTTAATTAAAAAGTGACTCATCAACCTTCTTTCCATTTAGCTATTTCCTCTTCAGACGCTGTAATCTCTCTTCCTTTGGCTCCTTTCGTTAAAAATCCTTCGGCTTCAAGCTCATTTAACAACTCTGTGACATTCTTATCCCTCGTTTTCATCTCTTTTGCCAACTCTTTGACTTTCGTACTATTTAAATTTACAATTAATCGCTTCAACTTATCAATTTCTGGCTCTTCCTCAACCATAATCGGATAGTTTAGCTTAGGAAATGCTTTGTAATACTCTCTTAAGCGGTCAAACACAGCCATTTCATCCTCATCAGTCTCTAAAGCAATAGTGGGGGATTGAAAACGAATGAATTCTTTGGTCTGCCCATCATATCTAATAACCCCATCACCTTTACCAATAAGTCTATAAGGGATATTTTTACCGAATACAGTCCCATAGTCAGTACTGCTTTGTAAACTAAATGAAATTCTTGAAGGGATATTAGCTTTTATTAGTCCAGTGATAACATCCACCGATGGTCTTTGAGTAGCAATGACTAAATGAATGCCCCCACCCCTCGCTTTTTGTCCTAATCGTTGAATATGTTTATCTACATCAGGAAATTGAATCATTAAATCAGCCATTTCATCGATTACAAGAACGATATAAGGCATTTTGTTAGCGGATTTAGTGTTGTAACTGCTAATATTCCTACATCCCACTTTAGCAAACTCATCGTATCTTCTATCCATTTCAATTGTAAGTGAGTAAAGTAATCTGTCTGCATCCTTCATGTCCGTAATTATCTCTTGCACATGAGGAATTCCTTGAAACATATTTAATTCAACCTTCTTAGGATCAACAAGATATAGTAAAAGCTCATCTGGATCGTTAAAGAGTATCAAAGTAATCAATAACGCTGTAAGGGCAACGCTTTTTCCAGAACCCGTTTGACCAGTAATCATTAAATGTGGGGCTTTTGTGAGGCATTTCATAATAGGTTCGTTGTTCATGTCTATTCCAGCTATAAAAGGCAGTGTATTTTCTTTCGCAAACTCGATGAACTCTTCATTCTCAAGTAAGTTTCGTAGATAAATAACATCTCGCTCCTCACAAGGAATTAGAAATGCTACAGTACCCGATTCTTCCCCTTGTTCTATGGTTAATCCCTCTACTCCTAATGCAGCTTTGATATTTTTGTAGTTGTTTTCTATTTGTGTATACTTAACACCTTTAGGAATAGGTAGCAACACTTTCTGTACAGTTGCTCCACGTTCTTCTTTTTTAACACTAACCTTCTGATCAGTAATTATCCCTACTTTCTTTAGTGAGCTAATAATTTCTTTACCATATTGATGCTCAATCTCATGTTTTATTATGTTCCCTTTGAATAACAAGTCAAGTGGAGCTGTGTAGTTAAGATTTTCAGTTAATTTAGGCGGAGTATAATTGATAATTTCTTTGACTTCTTCTTTTCGCTCCTGTAATCCAGTAATTTGATTAAAGATACAAAGTAATTCTTGTTGGGAGAGTAATTGGTCTTGACTAACAGGTGATAGTTTTCTTTCTAATAAATTATTAACGAAATTCACCTTAGAATTGACCTCAATCATTTCGAAGTGATTAAAGTATGTTGCTTCATTTAAAATTTCTTTTAATTCGTTAATTACATTCTGATCTTCTCTGCCTGAATAATTAAGTAACATCACTCTAAACTCGAATCTGAACCCTTGATCTAATATCTTATCTTCTACTTCTGGAATATGGTCACGTCTCTTTCTACTCCCATCTAATTTAGTTAATACATTCAGCGTTTTATTTTGCACTCTGCGAATAAGCTTACTGTCAGAAGGATAGTCATTCCCTTCTAGATAAGAATCATATTGACTAATTGCAGTGTCTCTCCATTCATCTAAACGCTTAGTAAATAACAACTGAGTAAAGATGTGGGTGTCGTTTGTAGCTATAAGATTAATATCCTCTATAAGACTCAAAGCTTCTTTTGTGTAAAGTGGTAGAAAAGAAGGCATAGCTAGGGGGATATGATAACATGTTAAATTAGCTTTATCCTCCCTATCCCAAGACCACTGTTTAGCGGATTCTCTCCCAAGATTCATTCTTTCAAGGGAGGGGGTTATAATAAACCTCTGTTGCTCGTTGGCTGTAGATAGTTGCTCTATTCCATAGATACCTTCTCCAAGATAAGGAGATGAAAAGATTTTAGTAAGATTGAAATTATCAACTTCCTGCACAATACTCATACTGTTTTCAATGGGTGTTCGGTTGATTTTACTTTTGATCACGTTTAGTAACAATTCTTCTCAGCTCCTTTGTCATAATAATTGAACTTGCTATGAGAACTGTCAGGTTACTTATTACAACAGCAAAGTTTAAAATTAAAACTGTCTCAACACCTGTCATTTTAATCACTCCTATTTCTTATTTTTTAAATCTCCAAGATATCTTCTTCCGTGCTTCTGTCTTAAATCTGCAATAGTTTCTCTATTCTCTTCTTGCTTATTTCTAAATTTATTCACTTGATCAATCGCTACCTTAGCTACTGGAAACTTTGCAACTAATAAACTATTCCCGACTGTTTTTAACATCGTGTTAATTCCTACACCACTTTCCATTCTTGAAGCAAAGATTCTAGGTGGATGCTTTAAGCGGTATAAGCCTCCAATGATAATTAAGAATTTGGCTAAGAATGCAGTTGGCATTGCTACTAAGGAGTACATCGGAGTTCCGAACATTATCATTCCAATAATGAAAAGGAATATAGCGTAATACAAGTGAACAAAAGATAAGTCTTTAACATTTGAAAGCCAAGTGTCAAAATAATGTCTATAGTCTTTGAAGACCCATGCACTAAGAGCCACGGGACATAAGCATCCCAAACAGATAATATCGAACCACCTACGTCCGTTCTGCATGAATACACCAAACATCATGAACAGTAACACAATGTCAAATCCTAAAAGAGCTAACGTATTTAATCCATCCCACATGATTAGAGGATTCTCTTGTATATGTGTCATTTGCTTGTGGCTCATGTTTATGAATATAGAAGATATATAGTTGAGGAATTGGAAAGTCTTTTTGAATAACCAAGGGGCAGCTCCAGCCATTATTGTAGCTACAGGTACTCTTGCTGATATTTCTTTGATTCCTGTGCTGTCTTTCTTACACATTCTTTTGATACCTTCAAAGATTGATAAGATAACAACTAAGCCTGCTGATATAATCATGAAGATACCTGTCGTGTCTTTGAAATAGTCATTGTTGAATAACATTAGTGGAGTGTAGAGGATAACACTTGAAATTGTTTTATAAATCCAAGCTAGAAACTCAATTGAGGCATTTGGTAAAGTGCTCGGTGCATTCTTGATTGTGTCTCCACCTGAGATTAGAAAGTTAGCCACTTGCTCAAGCTTAGAGAATAAGGATTTAAAATCGTCTAGTCTTCCGCCTCTTTCTTCTATTGCTTTACCTGAGAAATATCCTTTCGTAACATCACCATCATCTGTAAAACTTGCTGCGTCAGCCATGTTAGCAAACAAGAAAGTGCTTGTTACTGTTGCAAATGGTATTATCACCTTTTTTGCGTTTAGAATGGCATGAAGAACCACTCTGCATTTTTGAATAATTTGATTGCAGTGTACAATAAAAGACTTATCAGAGGAACTGCTACTAGGCACTGGACGTAACCCTTGATGATGTCTGTAGTCCACGCTGTAGCCTCTTTTTGTTTCCTTAACATTCGATAAGCCCCTGCTGCCATCATGAGCAACATTGCTAGTGCTGACGATACTACGATTGAACAAATCACTACGAACTTCATTACATCTAGGAATTCTTTCATTACGGAAGGATCGAGAGTTGTGGTTGTTGCTGCTAGTGTGGGATTGGCGATACTTAGAGTTATCATCCCTGCGATGTAGGTTGCTTTGAGGATTTTGATTGCGACTTTTCTGTTCTTTTTGTTTACGGCTGTCACCTCCTTCTGGATATCTTGGATAAAAGTTTCGGCAAGCTTCATTTCTTTTGATTCGTTAATTTGATAAGTTTTATTAGCATTGTGATAATTAACGGATGGATTTAGCTTTTTCGCTGAGAGATTTAATTTCATCATGCTCACCTACTTCCTTTTTAGTGTTAGATTTCTTCTTGTAAGTGTTAAACCATTCCATTACCGTACTTGAAGCTAACCCTGAGCCTAACAGAGCAGCTATTTTTAATGCAGCCAATATTTCTAATCCCATGACGTTCATCTCCTTATGATGAGTTATTATTTGTATATGTGTAGCCCAAATTGTCTTATGCCATATTTTATGTTTTTTCTCAACTTTGGCTACACATAATTTAAATTTATTTTTCTCTATATAAGACGGAAAACATATCATGCTTCTGCAATGCTACGCAAATCCTTACAAAGTAATCCAGTGAAGGTTGTGACTTATTATTGAGCACCCTACTGAGATTCTTTGCTGGAATACCTGTTAGTGCTTCCAAGTCCTTCGGCTTTAATCCTTCTTCATCCATAATCTGCTTAAACTTGTTCTTTAGTTGGTATGGTGATCCTAAGTCATTTGTATTCTTGACTTGATTAAAATTGTAAACCTTCTTTAAATAATCATATATAGCAGCCTTCACAATGTCCTCTTCACTGATTACCTCATCAATGCCCCTCAACTTACGTTGCAACGTCTCATACTGAGCAACTTCACTCAATTGTTTAACACTATCTTCCTTTAGATTAATTTCGATTTTCATGAATAATGCAACTACCTTTCGTTGATAATAAGGTTAATTAATTACACAGGAGTTGTCATAATGTTTAAAGATGCTCTAGATGAATTCTTAGATGAAACAATTGATGGTGGACGTAAATTATAAATAGGAGTGGTCGAAATGATTAGACAACTATTTAATGCGATGTGTGACTTTGAAGAAAACTTACCTAGATATAACAAGCCTCATTGGGAAACGGCTTTAGAATATGCAAGCAATGATGTCATAAAGAAAACTGGCATGGATAAAAAGGAATTGAAAGCTCTGTTGAATTATCTGTACGAGAAAAGAATAATCAATTAACTGAATTGTATTAAATAGTTCTCCTACTTGTTCAAAAATGCTTGAAGAATCGTGTAAAATATCTATTTTATCGGGAATTTCAGGAGTTTTCTCGGCTACATGCTGTACGAAATTTGGATTATTCATATTTTGAATATCGTTGATGTATGAGGACGGATCAGAAAATTGACCGTCTTCTTTTAGTCCTAAATGTAAGTGTGCTCCGTTTCCACCTGATGAACTTACCACATGCCCACTATGTCCACTATATCCAATTAAATCTCCTTTGTGAACGATGTCTCCAGTATGAACAGTCGTATCTGATAAATGCCCATATATGAGTTCGCTATCTCCTCCATTAAATTTTATCTTAATTGTTAAACCTGCATTCGTATCGCCAAAATTCTGAACTAAAATTTCACCATCCTCTACCGCCTTTAGTGGAGTAAAGTCTTTTGTAGCGAAGTCAATTCCCGAATGACCGTGAGTTCTAAATCCCTCTTGCTGTTTGAACATTGATGTGATTTTGTAAGCCAATTTCTACACTTCTTTTCGTTTAAATTTTTGATTAAAAATCGAGTTGAAATTTCTCAATTTTTTGCTCCAAATTTCCGTGGAGTTTTGTTTTGATTTTAAGACTCCAAATTTCACTCATGTGTAAGAGGAAGTTTTTTAGAGAAAATAAAATCTATAGCTTTGTCGCCACGTTTTCCGCATCCCCCATTTTACATCTCCCATGATTTGGGCGACAAAATATCGTCTCCGAGGCAGGGCGACAATGGTGGGCGAAGGTTTCGGGCGAACGTGGGAGAGCATTTCAATTACTCTGGCGAAGATCAAAGTAGCTAAATTTGGTATATTAAAATATGAGATTATCGTTTACGGTATTTGTTTATTACGTCTGCCATCGATCTTTTAGATTGTTCTTTTGCTTGAGTTTGATTAGGTAATGATAAGTTGGTAAATTTGGATTTGAACGAGTTGTTTTGATGGAGATTATTCTGTATTTCTTGCTGACGTTTTTCAAGAATTGTATCTATCTGACCAAGCCGTGTCTTACATAGCGAAAGACCAGTATATACGACCATGACAAACTTTGATTGTTCGTCATTATAGATTCCTTCAAAAACATCAATCGGTTGATTTGCGAAGTCATTGAATATCTCATTGTTTATATTATCAGCTATCTCATCATTCTGAGTGTCGATGATTATTGCAGCCTTCCCTATGGAGTCATATTCAATTGGAGCATATATAGATTGATTTAAAACAGCATTTATGAGAACTCTCATCCCATTAGGCGTAAAGCTAACCTTTTCTTTATTAACCCAATATTCTACATCAATTAATTCAGCAATTGAGCAGAATCCACGCTGTTTAAACAGGTTAATAAAATCACGTTTATCGAAGCTCCCTGATTTAGATGATTTCTCTGTGTAGCTGTAGAGTGAATAGAAGCTGTTTGCTACTGCTTCGTTAGTTAATCTATAAATCTTCCCTTTTCCCACGTTTCCAAAGTGATTGCGTATCGCTTGGTTGTTTATTGGCATTATGCAGATATCTAGTTGTGACAGCTCCTCGAATACTTCTTGATTGTTAGATAGTGCCGTACTTGATTCATCATCATGTGGAATGATTGGCATAGCGATGATTGCTTTGTTTGGATACATATCTCTAGTCATTTCTATAAGAAGAGAACTGATACCACTTCCACTCCCTCCGCCACAACCAAAAGCGAATATAATGACTTCAGATGAGTTAAAGTGTGTTTCAATGAAGCTAAGAGGTATTTGATAGTGTGTAGAGATTAAATTGACAGCTTCGTGCCTATTGTGTCCCAAGCCCTCGCTACCTAGTAACTTTAGTTTCTCATGTACATATTCGAGTGAGTTAAGATCAGAAGCAGAGAAGTTGATTGCTCCTGCGTAAAATCCTCTTTTAGCAAACTCATCTGCAATGTTTCCTCCTGCGCCACCCAAACCAATAATACCAATCTCAGTTGTCTTCATAACTTCATCGCTCCATTCGTTCTAATTTCCAAACCAGCACATCCGTAAGGTGTAATATAAATCGAAAAGTTTCTACTGTTATTGACACTTTTTACTAATGAGGTTAAGATTAATCTGCTTATCGTTTGGTTGAAACTGCTCTTGGCTAGATTCAACTGTTCTCGAATGTTCGCTGTTTTAATTGGAGTTAAAGCATCAACAGCATCATTATTATATAGAAAGCTTAATATTCTAACCTCCGTGGCACTTAATTGTGATATTACTTCCATAAAGTACTCTTCGTTTTCGCTCATTCTCGACCACTCTCTCCTCTCCGAGACTAGATTCAACTGCTTTCAACCATTCTCGCTTGGTTTCGGCTAGTCGTTTTCTTTTGATAGTAAAGTATATTGCGTAATAACTTGTCATGTTCCAAAAAGATGAAAATAAAATTAAAGTAAAAAAATTATAAAAAACTGTAGACAAAAGAAGAGATTCGTTATATTATAGTTACAAGGGATAGGAAAACAATCCCAAAACCGAAATACATAACAAATAAATTATAAAGGAAGTGGATGAATGAGTGGATTTTCATTAGAAGAACAAGAAACGATATTGCGATTTGACCCAAAGGAAAAGGTGTGGACAGTTTATTCAGCACTACCAAGACACATGAACAGACTAAATAACGTAGGTGACATGGAACCTGCCCATAAAGATGGTGATCGCATTATTGCGGTGAAAGGATTTTTAGATGAGAAGCAAGTATCTTTTAGAAAACTTAGAGAAGAAATGACTGAAGAACAAAAGCAAGCGGCAGTTGAACGAATGCGTAAAGCACGAGAAAGCAAATAATACATATTAGGTAGAAAAGTAATTACGTATTTAGATAGTTGAGTAGTTTTAATGTAAATACATATGAAGAAGATGTTAGATTGAGAAACGTAATAAATAAACTAGAAATTTAAGCTTAGAATCGATGCTAAGAGTAATACATAGAAGAGAATTAAAAAACAAATAAATTATAAAAGGATAAGGTGAAGAAATGACAAATGAACAATCGAAGAAGGGTTTTAACCGCATTACCGTATTAGATTTTAAGGAGTTTTTATTAACAAGATTTAATGAGGATAATGAAGGATATCAAAATTACTACGAGTTTTACCTTGATATTAAACAATTTGGGTTGAAGACAGCTAAGTTACTTAATACGGATACATACCGACAAGCAAGAGCAGACATGATGGAATACTACGAAACAGGAATGTAATACATAACTAATAACTTAATAAGGAGATGTTGCGATTGGCGAATAGTCTTGAAAAACAAGTTTTTATCTACAGCGTAGACACTAGTTTCTTCTATAATGAGAAAGAACTTAAAATACAACAGAAATTGAACAGATGCTATAGATTTAGAACGCACTTACATACTATTAAGACCAAAGAAGAAAAGAAAAAGAATGTAAATGAGGATTACATTAAGAAAATCAATAAGCATCTTACATATGCAGGTAAACGGTTGAAGTTACTTAAGGAAAGATTGCACAACGAATTTCCCAAGAATGATTCAATTCGCGAATTTAATGAGAATCTTCTTTCCAATAAGAACATTATCTCTGTTTTTGACTCAGTATTGATTAGGACATTAGGGGTTAACGAAAATGAGTTGAGTAAAGATGTCTTAGTAGTGCAGACATACTTTTTCAATATACTTGAAGATATTATTAAAGACGGTTTTATATGGGATGACGAGAAATATGTGTGCTTCACTGCGAGCGCAGGTCAGATAAGAACGAAAAAAAATATTTTCCTCAAAGAGAGTGCACTAATAAAGCATCAGAAGTCTCTGATGTGCGGTCTAACAGTAGAAAGCATTAATGAGCAAGGTGGAATGAATATCAATAAATACCTCGCCTACTTAGCCCTATGTAATACGGCAAGTAGTAAATGGGACATTGACATTGATAAAGCAATCGTAGTTGATGATATGGAGACAAACGTTAGAAGCTTAGTTGATTATATCGATGATGAGACTTATGTGATTGAAAGAAAGGAAATGGACATTGAGATTAATCATACAGATGGTTGTGGGATGATACTACCAAAACTCTCTAAGAAAAGCTTCATGTGTCGCTTACCTTTCGTAAAAGGATTGCTCGTACCCTTCCCCTTCGATAAGTATATACGTGAACAAAACAGAAAGAATCCACACGATAAAGTTGGAATTGTAAAAGATATCTATGGAAAAGAGTATGACTTACTCAAGGATGAAATATCAGTTATCTTTACAAAATCACAGTTTAAAATGTGGAAATACTATAAATCATGGGATGAGTACAAAGAAAACTTCATTAAATACAACTGCGAAGCAGGACTTACGAACGAAGAGGAAGACAGTTTCAATAATGCAAAACTCAATTATCAGATGTTGCAGACACTTTCAGACATGACTGATAAAGAACTTAAGAAAATCAGTGCAGAAACTAAAGAACGCATTAAAAATATTGGCAGTGATAGAAATACAATGCTCAAGGTAATGGGCGTCATTGATTCGAATAAAGATAAGAACTACGTGCAACAAGCTTTAGAGCTTTACCCCGAACTATTAAATGATACGTACTGTAAAGAAATATTAAAGCAGGTCAAGAAAAGCATTGTCAAAGACGGAAGAGCTGGAAAGGTTGATATTGATGGTAAGTATACCTTCATTTGCCCTGACCTATATGCATTCTGCGAGTACCTAATCTCAGGTATAGAAAATCCAAAAGGATTGTTAGCAGATGGAGAAGTTTATTGTAATTTGTATAAGGAAGAAAATAAACTAGATTTGTTGCGCTCCCCTCACCTTTTCCTAGAACATGCAGTGAGAAGCAATGTGATTGATAAGGAAAAGAAACGTTGGTTTGTAACCAATGGAGTTTATACAAGTACTCACGATGTAATTAGTAAGATTCTAATGTTTGATGTAGACGGTGATAAAAGTCTAGTTTGCGCAGACAAAACTCTCATAGAAGTTGCTGAGAGAAATATAAAGAAAAGAGACGTAGTGCCCCTCTTCTATAATATGAGGAAAGCGGAAGCACAACAAATCAACAACGAAAGCATCTACACAGGGTTAGTGACAGCATACACTGGCGGAAATATCGGAATGATTTCAAATGACATTACAAAAATTTGGAATAGCGGTGACATAAATATCGATGTGATCAAGTGGCTTTGTATGGAAAATAACTTCGTAATTGATTTCGCCAAGACGCTTTACAAGCCTACTAGACCACAAGAGATGAATAAATTAATCAAGAGCTACACTAAAGCTAAAACACCTCACTTCTTTATTTACGCTAAGGATAAAGAGGCAGAAAGAGTTGAAGAACTGAACGAAAGTGTTGTAAATAGACTTGAAAAGATTATACCAAATCCAATAATCAACTTTAGACGAGCAAAATTAGGAAATTTCGATTTTAGAATGCTGATGGATAATCCTGATGCAGAAATCAATGAAAGCATAGTAAAGAAGTATACAGAGTTAGACCTTAAGAAAAGATTTATTGATGTTTCTTCTATTGTAAATGATAGCTCAAGTCAAAACATTCATTTGTACAAAGAGATTAGAGATCAAATCTTAAGTGTTTGCGATGACGTTGGTTATGTAACTGACGTATTAGTCAAATATTTATATGTACATAAGAACAGCAGTTATAAAACTACATTATGGTGTTGCTTCGGGGATGTGATTTTAGAAAATCTAAAAAGAAACGTTGATACTAAGCTCAAAAACACTACAACTTGTGATTCTTGTGGTGAAAGAATTAAATTAAGTGCAAACAATAAAAGATACTGTGCTCCTTGTGCAAAAGAAATTGACAGAGAAAAAGCTAAAAATAGAATGAAAGCCAAAAGAATGTTCGAAGCTTCGAAAATCCTGTAGCCTTAGAGCCACAAGGGTTATGGAGGTTGTAAAAATATTACATAACGCTATAAACGTTGATAAATCAACATTCTTCTGAAAAATTGGAGAGTATTTAAGGGAGACAGCAAGCTTATCTACAAATTCAAGAGTTGTTGGACTCTTCTCCCCTCTTTACTATTGTAAAGCGAAGATAAAACCAACTACATAAAATTTTTCATTAAAAGTAAATAAATTATAAAAATATAAAAAATATTGAGGAAAACTAGGAGGAAATTAAATTATGAACAAAACACAATTAGTAAAAGCGGTAGCAGAGAAAGCAGAATTAACTAAAAAAGATGCAGGTAAAGCGGTTGAAGCAGTATTAGAAGCAATCACAGAAACTTTAGTTGCAGGTGAAAAAGTGCAGGTAATCGGCTTTGGAACTTTCGAAACTCGTGAACGTGCAGCTCGCACAGGTCGTAACCCACAAACAGGCGAAGAATTACAAATTGAAGCTAAACGAGTAGCAGCATTCAAAGCAGGTAAAGACCTTAAAGAAGCTGTAAAGTAAGTAAAAGTCTGGTTTTATCTAGAATATACATAACAAATTATAAATTTCAATACATAAAAACACTAAAATGAGAATAAAAATATTAGGAGGTTACGATATGCCACTACCTAAAGATAATCTGTTATTTGGATTTGCTTCAAAGTTAACAGATGAACAGAAAGAATATGTAGATTCGATTTTTGACAACCAATTAACAATTGTAAACGCAAAGGCTGGAACTGGAAAGACCACTCTAGCCGTAGCTTGCGCCAAAGTATTAGAACGAGATTTAATTTACATCTTCTCCCCTGTTGAGGAAAAATCTTTAGGTTATACTCCAGGAACTGTTGAAGAAAAAGAAATGAAGTATATCGTACCACTCAAGGATGCTTTATTAGAAATTAATGAAAATCCTGACAGAGTTATTCAAGCTGAAGGTAATGAAGAAAATATGAAGAATGGTAATGCATGGGTGAAAACAATGTCACACGTTTTCGCTCGTGGCACTAATATCAAAGGTAACAAATTAGTTATTATTGATGAAGTACAAAACTTCACTCGTGGAGAGCTTAAGAAAGTACTAACCCGTATTCACGATGATGTAATTGTAGTTATGATTGGTCATGATGGTCAATGCGATCTAAAAGACCCTAAGAAAAGTGGATTTGTTCCATATTTAGAGCACTTTGAAACTCAAGATTACGCTAAAATTTGCAAGTTGACTGTTAACTTCCGTGGTAAATTAGCTCAACATGCTGATCTATTAAATTGGTAAAATTCGCGTTGCTTCGAATTAAACTAGTATTATAATTATTATGGGTGACGAATTGTGGGGCATGCTCCCACTACCCTTACATTTTTATTAAGTAAGGAGCCTATAAGATGAGTAACACATGGTCTGAAGAAGAAATACATTTACTTAGAAAAAATTATTTTAACATGAGTGCGAAAGACTTAGCTTTATTACTTAATAAATCTAAACAATCTATCTATAATAAGGCTAACAAACTAGGGTTATCTGGAAAAACGAGAAAGAATATTGACATGGAAAAGGTTTATGATCTTTATGTAGTACAAAAGAAGACACTGAAGCAACTTGCAGAAGTGTTTGATACTAGTGAAAAGTATATGTCAAAGATAATACCTAGCGAATACCGAAAAAGTAACAGAATCAAAAATAAAATCACCCCTGATAAATTGAAAAAGCTTTACTGTTTAGAGAAAAAATCTCTAAAAGAGATAGGAATAATCTTTAATGAAGATGCTACCACTGTTCACAGATTGATGAAAAAATATGGTATCGAGACAAGGAATTCATATGAGACAAACATAGTCAACTTGAATGAAACTGAGATTATCAACTTATACAAT
>Ga0209795_10000900_pt1 | contig 20113 bp, 14 predicted proteins | sample AgamicOrMarz_FD_187166 | JGI IMG/M metagenome (GOLD analysis project Ga0209795, IMG submission 187166) | Agave microbial communities from Guanajuato, Mexico - Or.Ma.rz (SPAdes) (version 2) | ecosystem: Host-associated > Plants > Phyllosphere > Phylloplane/Leaf | place: Guanajuato, Mexico...
AACCGTCGTCGTCCTGCTGGTCCTGCTGTCGGCGCTGCTCCACGCGACGTGGAATGCGTTCCTGCATCTGTCGGAAGACCGCATCTGGCTGCTCGGCATGATGGCGATTCCCTACCTCGCCGTGAGCGCGGTCGGCGTGATCGTCCTGCCGATGCCCGCGCCTGCCGCGTGGCCGTATATCTTCGCGTCGGTCGTGCTCGAGTTCGGCTATCTGCTCGCGTTGATCCGCGCTTATCGAAGCGGCGACTTCGGCCAGATCTATCCGATTGCGCGCGGCCTGTCGCCGATGCTGGTGTTCGTCGGCGCGCTCGTGTTCGCTCATGAATCGCTGAAACCGCTCGCGGCGATCGGCGTCGCGCTGGTGTCGTGCGGCATCGTTTCGCTCGCGTTTCGGCGCGGCATGCGCTTCTCCGGCGAGAGCGTGCCGTTCGCGCTGCTGACGGGCTTTTTCATCTCCACGTATTCGGTTGTCGACGGAATCGGCGCGCGCGTCGCGGGCAATGGCCTCAGTTACATCATGTGGGTCTACCTGATCTGGAACGTGCCGCAGTTTCTGCTCGCGTGGCATTGGCGCGGCGGGGCGAAGGGGCTGTTCATCGGCCGCGCGGTGGTGTTCAAGGGCATCGCGTCGGGCGCGCTCGCGTTGTTCGCGTATTGCCTGATCATCGAGGCTTACCGCTATCTGCCGATCGCGATGGTCTCCGCGCTGCGCGAATTGAGCTCGATCTTCGCGGTGCTGATCGGCTGGCTGTTCATGCGCGAGAAGCTGACCACGCGGCGCATCGTGGCGTGCGCGCTTGTTACGCTCGGGGCGGTGCTGATTCGCATCTGACGCAAATCCGCCGCGCCCGGTGAATCCGCTCGCCGGCCAAATTGGCTCCTACATTTTTATAGAAATGGCTCTGAAGCTCAGAGCCAAATCTCACTATAGTCGCTGCATGTGCCGCGCCTTGCCGCGCGGCGTCCGCCGACAGCGAGGAGCCACGTGATGAACCTGAAGAACGCAGAACTGAAGAGCCGCAAGGACGCAGCCACGCCGCGCGGCGTCGGCGTAATGTGCGATTTTTACGCGGCGCGGGCCGAAAACGCGGAGCTTTGGGACGTGGAAGGCCGCCGCTTCATCGACTTCGCCGCGGGGATCGCCGTGTGCAATACGGGCCACCGTCATCCGAAAATCGTGGCCGCGATTCGCGACCAGCTCGATCATTTCACGCACACCGCGTATCAGATCGTGCCCTACGCGTCGTATGTCGAGCTCGCTGAAAAGCTCAACGAGCGTGCGCCCGGCGATCATCCGAAGAAAACCGCTTTCTTCACGACCGGCGCCGAAGCCGTCGAAAACGCGATCAAGATCGCGCGCGCCGCGACCGGGCGTCCGGGCGTGATCGCCTTCACCGGCGGCTTTCACGGCCGCACGCTGATGGGCATGGCGCTGACCGGCAAGGTCGCGCCGTACAAGCTCGGCTTCGGGCCGTTCCCGTCGGACGTGTTCCATGCGCCGTTTCCGAATCCGCTGCATGGCGTGACCACCGCCGATTCGCTGAAGGCCATCGACTTTTTGTTCAAGGCCGACATCGATCCCAAGCGCGTGGCCGCGATCATCTTCGAACCGGTCCAGGGCGAAGGCGGCTTCTATCCCGCGCCGGCCGAGTTCGTGCGCGCGCTGCGCAAGCTGTGCAACGAGCACGGCATTCTGCTGATCGCCGATGAAGTGCAAACCGGCTTCGCACGCACCGGCAAGCTGTTCGCGATGCATCACTACGACGTCGTGCCTGACCTGATGACGGTCGCGAAGAGCCTCGCGGGCGGCATGCCGCTGTCGGGCGTCATCGGCCGCGCCGACGTGATGGACGCCGCGGCGCCCGGCGGACTCGGCGGCACGTACGCGGGCAATCCGCTCGCGCTGGCGGCGGCGCATGCGGTGCTCGACATCATCGACGAAGAGAAGCTGTGCGAGCGCGCTGTCGTTCTCGGCGATCGCGTCAAGGCCAAGCTGATCGAACTGCAAAAAGATGCGCCGCAAATCGCCGATGTGCGTGGCCCTGGCGGCATGGTGGCCGTTGAGTTCTGCAAGCCGGGCAGCGTGGAGCCGGACGCGGACTTCACGAAGCGCGTGCAGGCGCGCGCGCTCGAACGCGGCCTGCTGCTGCTCGTGTGCGGCGTGTATTCAAACGTGGTGCGCTTCCTGTTTCCGTTGACGATTCAGGACGCCGTCTTCGACGAGGCGCTCGCCATTCTCGAGGACGTCATCAAGGACAGCGTTGCTGTCGCAGTCTGAGGAAAACGACCGATGACCACGCTGACTCTGAAAGACCCGTCCCTGCTGAAGACCGCCGCCTACATTGCGGGCGAATGGCAAGGCGCCGACGACGGCGCGGCCTTCGACGTCGTGAATCCCGCGACCGGCGAGGTAATCGCGACGGTGCCGCGCATGGGTGCGGCGGAAACACGCCGCGCCATCGACTCGGCGAACGCCGCGTGGCCCGCATGGCGGGCAAGCACCGCGAAGCAACGCGCGGTGGTCCTGCGCAAATGGCACGACCTGATGCTGGAGAACGCCGACGACCTCGCGCTGATTCTCACCACCGAGCAAGGCAAGCCGCTTGCCGAGGCCAAGGGCGAGATCCAGTACGCCGCGTCGTTCCTCGAATGGTTCGCGGAAGAAGGCAAGCGCGTGAATGGCGACACGATTCCGACGCCCGCGAGCGACAAGCGCATTGTCGTGACGAAGGAACCGGTCGGCGTGTGCGCCGCCATCACGCCGTGGAATTTCCCGGCCGCGATGATTACGCGCAAGGTCGGCCCGGCGCTCGCGGCGGGCTGTCCGATCATCGTCAAACCGGCTGAAGCCACGCCGCTCTCGGCGCTCGCGCTCGCCGTGCTCGCGGAACGCGCGGGCGTGCCGCGCGGTGTGTTCAATGTGGTGACGGGCGAGCCGAAAGCGATCGGCGCGGAAATGACCGGCAATCCGGTCGTGCGCAAGCTGTCGTTCACGGGCTCGACGCCGGTCGGGCGTCTCTTGATGGCGCAGTGCGCGCCGACGGTGAAGAAGGTATCGCTGGAACTGGGCGGCAACGCGCCGTTCATCGTTTTCGACGACGCCGATCTCGACGCCGCCGTGGCCGGCGCGATTGCGTCGAAGTATCGCAACAGCGGCCAGACCTGCGTGTGCACGAACCGCTTCTACGTGCACGACAAGGTCTACGATGCCTTTGCCGACAAATTGCGCGCCGCCGTCGAACAACTGCAGGTGGGCCGCGGCACCGAGGCGGGCGTCACGCAAGGTCCGCTGATCAACGAAGCGGCTGTGCTCAAGGTCGAGTCGCATATCGAGGACGCGCTCGCCAAAGGCGCGCGCGTGCTCACGGGCGGCAAGCGTCATGCGCTCGGTCACGGCTTCTTCGAGCCGACGGTGCTCGCGGATGTCACGCCCGACATGAAAGTAGCGCGCGACGAAACCTTCGGGCCGCTCGCGCCGCTGTTCCGTTTTTCATCGGACGACGAAGTAATCCGGCTCGCGAACGATACCGAGTTCGGTCTTGCGTCGTACTTTTATAGCCGCGACATCGGGCGCGTATGGCGCGTCGCGGAAGCGCTCGAGTACGGCATGGTAGGGATCAACACCGGACTGATTTCGAACGAAGTGGCGCCGTTTGGCGGCGTCAAGCAGTCGGGTCTGGGGCGCGAAGGCTCGCACTATGGCATCGACGATTATGTGGTCGTGAAGTATATGTGTGTGGGTGGGGTTTGAAGGGGGGACGGCAGGCGCGGCCGCGTGCATTTCGACGACACCCCCGTTCATTTCGCTGCCCTTCATGCCGCGTCCCGCGCTCCGTTCCAGCGGCCAAGCTGCACGCGCGTGACGCGCGTCGATGCGTCGGGCGCAGACTGGGGCGATGCTTCCAGTTGTGCCGTAAAACCCAGGTTCGCCTGACGTGGCTCGAGCGTGGGCCTGGGCATCAGGTCCGCGCGTACATGCATTTCGAGATCCGCTTCGCTCTCGTAGCCCAGGTAGAACCGCAGCAGCGTCATGATCTCGCGATGGGTGGACTGCCCCGGCACGAGCGATAACACCGTCTCACGCGAAGCCGGCGTGATCACGACCCGCACGACGTTCGCACGGTCGTAAAAGCCGCGGCCGAGCAGGCACTGTTCACCGAGCGCCGCGGGCTCAAAGTCAGTGACTTGCCGCCAGACCGGATGGAATTCCCCAACCGTGATCGCGGCGTCCGGCACCGCATGCCGCAGCACGCCGGCCAGTCCTTCCGCGGTACGCGTTTTCTGCATGGCGAGGCCGAGCATCGAGAGGAGCCGACGCTTGTCGGCCACCTCTGCGAGCCTCTGACGTGCGCCGTTGGATTTCTGCACTTCGTTGCCCACCGCCGCCGACTGGCCGGGAATCGAACTAGCTGCGCGCGTCGGTGCACTAAACCCGAAACCGGCGAAGCTGAGCAGATAGCGCGACACCGGGTCTGTGCCGTCCCGCCTGAAGCCGATCGGATATCGGTATTTGCGCGCGACACGATACAACTGCGTAATGATGCGATGGTGGAAGATGTCGAGAAACGCCGACAGAGGCTCCGCGCCGTCGCGGTGCTGCGCCACTTCGTCGACAAAGTACGCGGGCATGCGCGCATCGACGCCATAGAACCCAAGGAATGTCGTCACCACCGACGGCGGAGCTGCAGGATCGTCGATGTCATATCTGACCGCGTCGATCTCGCGGCCCGGGAAACCCAGTTGTGCACGCGAGCGGAACCGGATGGGGTCCGTAGCGGGCGAATCCGTCGTTCCCAGGGCCGGCATATCCGGTGCGGCCAGTTCGAGCAGTTCGCAGAAGCGGATGAAGTTCATCCGCTTCGCCTGGTCGAGTAGCGCGGGCAGAAGCGGCGCAGTGTTCGCTGGTGCGGTCGGAGGCATCGGGCGTGCGTTCAAAACGGTGCCCCCTCGCCCTTCGTTTCGGGCCATTCAATACGGCGTCCCGTCGGCTGCGCCACGATCACCAATCTCGTGTAGAGGTTCAGCGTCGCATAAAGTCCGATGAAGCGGTTGAGCATGCTGCCGAAAAGTTCGAGGTCTCCGTCGCCGGCGAAGCGCCCTGCATCGAGAGTGACGGTGATTTCCACGCCGCGCATCAGTCCGCCCTTCACAAGTTTGCTGAGCGGCCGGTGCCGGACGTCGGTGATGGCGTTAATGCGCCGGCTGTTGAGTTCGCCGTCCGTCCAGTCGTAGAGCGCAAGCGAGCCGCGAAGAATCTCTGCGTCGAGCAGCGACAGATAGTTCGGCGCAAGATGCGAGAGCACGCGCCAGTGGTATCGGTCGCCCGTAGGCGGATAGACCGGCAGCGTCGGCGCCGTGAGGTTGCGGACCGCGCCAATGTTGGTGAACCCGCCGCGCATGCGCGTAATGCCCGCTTCACGCAAGGCCTTGCGCGGCAGCATGCCGTTCGTACCCGTCACCGACAGCGTCAGCGTTTCGGTGGGCAGCGTATTCGCCTGGTCCCAGGCATGGCCGCCGAGCACGATCCAGGTATCGAACCGCCCGGACGGACCGCGCCGCGTTCGGGTGTGGTAGTAACGCTCGGGCATGTCGTGACGCAGCATGCCGCCACGGTGTTTGAACGCGGCGAAAGGCACGTATTGGAAGCGCCGGCCGCGCTCGAAATACTCCACGCCGTCGACCGAATAGACGTCGATGAGCGAACCGTGCTCCGCTCGCGCGCGCACGCGGTATTCGGTCTCGTGCTGCGTGACCGTCACGGGTTCCGCGCCTACCGTGAAGAGGTTGATCACCGGCGTGCAATAGAGACGGATATTGTCCGCACTTAAACGCATGTCGTCCGGATACGGTCGCTCGAGCACGACTTCCACATCGACCGATGTAGCCGACGCGGGGATCGCCTGAAGATCGAGTCCGAACAGATCGACGAACATGAACTTTTCGGGGAAGGTGAAATACTCGAGCAGCAGCTGATAGCCGCCGAACGCGTTATCGGCTTTGGGCCACAGGCGTTCTTCGGCCACAAAACCGGCGGGCGCGAGGCGCAGGCCCGGCATTGGGACCGGCGCACCTGGCCTGTCTTCGGGCCAGCCCGGTATACGCACATGCATGGCCACCGGCTTTGCCGTGAGAGCAGCATAAAGCGCGAGCGCGACGGGCCGGTCAGCATTGAGATACAGGCGCAGACGTGGCACCTGAAGCCGTGTGCGTTCCGTCTGCGTCTGAATGTCCAGACGCAGACGGATGACGGAGCGCCCATCCTCGCGCGCGTAGACCCCGGCTTCGCTCAGCGCGAGCGGATACATGTCGACCGCTTGGGTCGTGCGGTACACGCACTCGGTCGCGACGTTGCCCTCCCCCACCGGGTCGGACGTGGCCTCCAGACCTGCCTCGAGCGTCTCGTGCTTCTGCAGCGCACCCTTTTCGGGGATGAGCTCGAGGATGGCGAGCGAGGGAATCATGCGCAAGTAGTGCGGCCACAGCATGCTGACGAGCCCTTCGGTCAGTTCAGGCAGTTCGTCATCCAGCTTGTGGCGCAGGCGTCCCATCAGGAAGGCAAAGCCCTCGAAGAGCCGCTCGATATGCGGGTCACGCTCGCCTACGCGGTCGAGGTCCAGTTCGCGCGCGCGATCGGGAAACGCCCGCGCGAACTCCTTGCCGGCTTCGCGCAGGTAGCGCATTTCTGCCTCGTAATAGCGCAGGATCTCGTTGTCTCGGGTGGGGTCTGTCATGGTCGGGGTAAGCAGTCGGGAACCGCATTCAGGCGTGCGTGGATTTTCACTCCGGTACGCTCCCCTGCGGGATCGGCACGGCAGCGTGCTTCGCGGCCGCCAGCGCGGCCTTTGGCAGCGGCGGCGGACCGGAGCTCACGGGCTGCTTCGCTGCAGGCGCCGAGCGATCAATGAAAATACGCGAGGGCAACGTGAAGCCCCTGAGTGCGAGCAGTTCAAGCGGACCCTTGCCGACATCCGTGCGAATCAGATAACTCAACGGATGCGTCATGATCAGCGGCGCTCCTTCGAGCGGCTCCTGTGTCGTGAGCGCCGCGGAGTCGGCGGTTGCGTCGACCTTTGTCATGCCCGGCTTCGGATCGACGCCTTCGGGTTTCGCCTGCCAGGTCAACTGGTAGGTCGCGCTGTCCACCGGTTCGACTTTTGCCCGCTCGAGCATGCGTACGAGCGCCCAGCGACCGGTGAACTCGAGGCTCTTGTTCGTCCCTGCCATATCGGTCTGCCATTCGATCCGGGTGCCGGCGCTCTGCGGATTGTTCGACGGCCACGTCATCGTGTGCCAGTTCTGCACCTGGTTGTAGTAGTGGAGCGTCTGGGCGTCGAGCGTGAGCAACGTATCCGTCACGCCGGGCGTGGGCATGGGCTGCAGCGCGAATGTGTACTGCGGTTCACCCTGTGCGAGCAGGTGGCCGGCAATCTGCTGCAGTGTGTTGACGGCTTTGAGGAAGCCGGGATCGAATGAGCGCGCCGTGCTGCCTGCGCCTGTTCCGCCCGATGCCGCCACCCACTGGTCACCCTGTAACTGCAGGGCACCGGCGAGCTGGGTGGAGAGGAACGTGTTGATGAGACCACCCTGCGGGCGCACGAAGCGGGCAAGCTCGGGCAGCGAGGCATCGTTGGCCGTGCTGGCAAACGGATAGCGCCCCGCAAATGACCGGTTCCAGGCAGCGACGATCGTCTGGCGCCATGCGTCGTTCAGGCTCGCTTCAGCAGGTCTGAGCACGGTCTGCGTGGCCTGTTCGATAGGCTGTATGAAGAGCGCTCCGCCCATGCCCGCCCACTGCTCACCGAGACTGGCGGCGACGAGCTGTGCGTAGGAAAGCGTATCGGAGAGTTCCGAACCCTTGCCCTGGAAAAGCGACTGGGCGACCTGGCGCGCCTGGTCATCGGGGTCCGCACCGTCACTGATCTGCTGCAGCTTCAGGCGCAGTGTGGTCACTCGTTCGGTGAAGCGCTCCATGCTCAGGTCGCTGCCGGCCGCGGGCGCCGCGTTGCCGTTAACCATCTGGCCAACCAGCTTGAGTACGGGGCCGAAGGAAGCGTCAAGCGGACCGGCCGGATTCACCCGCGCGCTTTGTGAAACGTCGTCCTTTTTGCCGAACAGGTTTTGCGCCTTGGTGACGAGCGCATCGGAAAGCGACGCCTGCTGCACGCCTGCCGCACCCTGCCATGCCAGCGACTTCATCAGCGCAATGAGCGGCGACTGTCGAGCATCGGCGATGAGCTTAAGTTGACCAACGGCGGCAGGCAGCGTGGGTGCCGCGGCGCACCGGATGCTGTTCATGAAATCCTGCCAGTGCTCGACGTAGTCGGAGAAGTAATGGGCGCGCAGGGCCGTGCGCAACGCCTCCGGAGTTTGTCCATCCGACGCTGAGCCGGACTGTGCGCCACCGGTATTGGCGAGCACCCAGTCAGCCGTGACGCCGTTATGCTTCGCCGCTTCGTCGATCGCGGCCTCGATGGACCCTTCCCATGCCTGGCGCGTGAAGACGCCGGCTACCGTCGCGGACGTCGAGAAGAGACCGCGCGTATCCGTGCCAGCGGTCAGGGACGCGAGAGTCTGATCGGGATACTTGTGGCCCACCGAGTCGAGCACGCTCTGGTAGATCGTGTCCTCGGAGTTCTTTACGCCGATGATCGCGAGCAGCGTCTGGCGCGCGTTACCCACCAGATCCTCGCGCGGCTGGATGCGCCAGTCAGGATGAGCGGCAAAGTGCTGCGCCCAGAAGCCCATCAGCCGCTCGGACAGGTCGAGTTTTTCGCCGGATTGCAGGCCGGTGTCGACGTTCCAGTAATGCTGAAGTTGCGGCGTCATGAAGGCAGCTTGTGCGCGTTGCGGCTCGGCCATCATGAGATAAGTTTTGAGTGCCTGCTGACCATCCTGCGCCATCTGGCTGCTCCGGTTGTCGAGCTGGGCCGTTGACATCTGTCCGAGGTCGATGAGCTGGCCTTCGATGTCCTGTTGGACGGGCGCGACGAGGAGCGGCTTTGCGGCGCGCGCATAAGGCGCCCACAATGCGTTGAGTACGGCTCTGTCGTGGTTGAGACCGAAGCGGGTGAGCAGTGGGGTGTGTTCCTGCACACGTGCCTCATGCAGGCCGATGCGCTGCTGCAGTCCAAGCAGTGCGCGCAGGCGTGCCGGGGTGTCGCTCGCACGGTTGAGCGTCTGCAGCGACTCTTTCGTGAGCATGACCTCGTGGGCGTTGTTCATGCCGGAGATGAGCATGCCGATGCTACAGAGGCCGATGGTGGCAAGCGCAATTGTGGAGACGATCGTCACCGGATTGAATAGAGTACGGCGGCCCGGCGTATTGCTCGCGGTGACAGCGAAATGGCGCCACAGCGGCAGATTTGCGCTGTCGGGAAGTCCAGAGGTCGTTGCACCAGCGATGGCCAGCGGGGCGAAGAAGACACCCGCGAGGGGTAACGCCCGCCGCTGCCGGTCGGAGAGCCGCGTGATCCAGCTCGCCAGCGGTGTCGCGCGCGTATCGAGCCGACGGGAGAGTTCCGATGCGTAGTCGTCGTTGCCGTTGGCGGCAAGCTGATGCACGCTGCGGTCAGCCATCCGGTCACGCAGATCTAGCAGTGACTTTTCTACGGCGGATACGCTGAGCGGACGGGTGAATTCGCAGCCGGTCACGGGCGTGTCGGTCCCACGCACGGAATCGATGCCGACGACGTCAACGACATAGACCGGAGCGGACCAGCGCAGAACCTCCGTGATGCGAGCAAGCTGAAGACCCCAGGCGGTCTTCCCTTGCGGACGGTCAGGCAAAGCACTCGCACCATCGAGCACGAGTGCGATCGCATCGAGCGGACGGCCGGGCCGCAGCCGCCGAATCTGGCGCAGCCACAGTTCATCCGGACGACCGTCGGCTCCGAGGCCGCCCCAGAGCAGCACAGCGTCGTCTGTCACCAGCGAGCCTTGGGTTGCGAGTTCCGGCATCCATGCGGTCACGGTCGAGGCGTCGCCCGCGACCAGCACCCACGGCTGCACGTAGGCGCAGCGAAACCACCGCTTCTGCTCCAGGTTCCGCTTCAGGTCTTTGGCCCAGGCTACGACCTGCTCGGCCCGATTCTTTGCGGCGTTAGCGGCGGGATCGGTCTTTTGCGGCGGTTCGGCACCCTGCTCTTTCGATGCCTGCTGGATCGTGTCCCGCTTCTGCTTGCGTCGCAGAAGAAGAAAGCCGACTCCGATGGCCGCGGCCAGCGCAGCAGGGACAAGAATGGTCCGATACCGGGTCGACCAGGCGATCAGATCGTTTATGTCGACCGTGAGGAAAACCACCCACGCCACGATTGCGATGACCGCGGCACCAACTAGAAGCCGTCCCACGATATGTTTCTTTTCGCTCTTCAAACCGTTGTTTCCTTTTGAGGCAGGGGCGAGACCGTGCACAGATGAAGGCCTTCAGACTCGGGTTCGCGCCAGGCAACCAGCTGAGGCCCAGCACCGCGCATTGCTTCCATCGCAATCGCGAGTGCTATCCAGCCACTGGCCGGCCCCGGCGATCCCAGGAATTTGTCGAGCAGACGTTCGACTGCGGAATCTTTCGGGTCCTGTGTCAGCGCCGAGCGGATCGCAGTCGACTCTTCCTCTTCGCAGCGGGTGAACCACGCAAGTGCCAGACGTTCAGGGGGTATCTGGTAGTCCTTGATCTGTGCGAGGCCTGTTTCCAGCGTGTCGCGTGTCGTTGTCATGGGACGGAATATCGAACCCACGTGCGAGACACCTGGTTCAATAAGAAAGGCCGCCACGCCTTCACTGAACTCGTGCTCTTCGTCATCATCTGTCCAGAGTTGTGCGGCAATCACAAGCCGCGTGGCCGTATCGACTAGGTCAACCTGGCGGGTGATCCACTGAACACCATCCTTTGCCGATTGCACTTCAACGTGAAATCTCGTTTGCGGGGCCAAAAACGCGAAAACGCGCGTGACCCGCTGGCTCCATGCTTCAGCATGTGCCGGTGACGTGTCAGCCAGCATCAGCGTGACGATGACCTCTTTTCGGATCTGAAGTACGTTGGCAAAACGCACGGCGATGAGATGCAACAGTCGCGTGCGTCGGAACGCTATGGCGCGCCCCTTCGCCCAGTCGAATGTAACGCTTCGACCGCTGTTGGTCGGGACGTCGGCCTTAGCATTGACGAATTTGTCAACTTCATTCGTGCTTGCCGGAAATACGGCTACGTCCACGATAGACAAATGGCGGCGGGTCCATTCACGCCACATCCCTCGAAGACGTTGTTGCTCCTGTTCTAATTCCTCCGCGTCGGTCTGTTCGTCTTCCCAATGGTCGAGCTTAAAACCGAACGTCAAAGCACAGGCGACCAGTGGCGCTCCAACGAGTGTGGCCCAGAACACGAGCGTATTTGTTGGCTTGCCGTGCGGCCACAGCATCAGTACGGCGCCTGCCGCGCTCGCCCCAATGATGGCTAACGTCGGCAACCATATGCGCAGGGAGATCGGTTTGGGATAGTCGATCTTTGTAAAAACGGGGATGGGCCAGGACATTAGAAGAATAAGGACATGAGGCGTGCTTACATCTGAAGCTGATTGATTTGTTTGCCGGCTATTTCAAGCAGAAGATCATCCGGAGATTTCCGTGGCGATGTCGCGTCGGAGCTGAATAGGCAATCATTGCTTGACGTCGCGCACTACAAAATACATTTGTTTTGTTTTTGTATTAAGCAAATATCCCCCGTGAATATTTTGAAAACTCCCGCTTCGCCCTAATCCATCAAAATTGAAGCTGACGCAAAAGAATTCCTGCTTGCCCTCCTTTGCGACGCTCCATTGCGCCAACGTCGGATCGAACGCGCTGCGTTTGATTCCACGATTGTCGCCTAAAGGTATTGCCCCGGATACCTTGTGAAGCCTATTCAAAAAAATCAAGGCCTGATCGGTATTGCTTTCTGCGTACCCGACGTTGGCGCCACGATACCTGAACATATATGTCGCATTAAAGCCTGCAGCATATTCATCTTCCTGAGTTACTTCATGCGGATTCAGGCTTCTAATCGCAACAGCGGGCGCAAATGCTTGCGCCAAAAGGCAACTCTTTACCAGATTTTCGTCCGGAGGTGCGCCGTACCCCAAGCTCCACATGGCCGCTAAGAAGGCGGCAGCAACGAATTTTTTCATTTATATTCCTTCGCGTGGGTGACGTCCAGATAGTCCTGACTGAATTTCCAGAAGATCGTACCGCCATAGGCTGATGTTGAGTCGTAGATGTGATCGTAGCGTCCAACTTCTTCTTTTTTGACTGTCACCTGGTGTGTTTTCTTATTTTTTATTTTCGTAGTCTTGTAAAGAATGACAAGATGGGTCGAATCCTGGATGTTATAGATGTTGTGGCTGGGGTCGGTGATCTTGATACCCTGCTTTACTTTGAAATGGTGAGCATAGTTCGTTTTAATGTCTGCTCCATCCCAAAAATAGGCGCCATTCGATTTGTCCGGACCACCCGCAAGCGCGTTGCGGGCAGCGCTGATAGCTGCCTGCATGCCCGGTGTTTTGGCAATTTTGTCATCCTTGGCTTTCATTAGCGCGCTATAGCGAGCATTACCATCACTTACTACAAATGAGAATGTACTGTCGTTTCGCGTGAACGTCGCCATGTCGGAATAGCCGCGCGCATCGCGTTGCCGCACAAGTACGCTGGCAATCGCCATCATTTCATCAGGGTTGTCTTGTAACGACGATTCACCGTAAGCCATTGCTGCAAGCAGCCTTGTTTGGGCATCGAGTGGCTGTGCCGCAGCAATGCCGCTTGCGGCTTGATCTGTGTTAGAGGGACTTAAATCGCTCATGCGTCCTTCCGTGCCGAGTCTTGGGCCATCCATGTAACAAGCTTCAGAGGAGATTGCCCCGATATTGTCGTCGTATCGCCACCAGAATATTCACCTCTTTGCGTATGCAGACCATCGTCACGGTAGAGATCGTAGTGGTATCCATCTACCGGCGTTGTTCCGTCCTTTAGCAGGCTGAAGCTTTGCCGGATGACTTCTTCGTCTGGCTCGAGAGAAAGAGGGAAAGCTGGTATCGGAATAGACATCGACGCTTTGCCTGCCTTCTGGATCGTGATTGTTTTGATGAAGAGATCAAGCGGGCCACCAAGTGTAATGCTGCCGTTCTTGAGCTGAATGAAAGCTTCACCGCTTTCAAGCGTCAGCTCTTTTTGGGCGCGGATGTAGACTGCGCCATTAACGCTCGACACCGACACATCCTTATTGGCGACGAGCGACATTGCATCGCTCTGGGCCTGAATCTCGATCGGGCCCTTCCCTGCAAAGATCTTGATGCCGAACTTCTGGGCGAACAGGGAGATCTTGTCGCCCGCCGCGACCGTGAATTGCTTGAGCACACTCCAGTCAGCGTTCTTTCCGGCAACGGCGGAAATATTGTCCGTTGCTGCGAGTTGCAGACCCTGGCCCGTGACGAGCGCCGCGGAGGCCGGTGTGCTAATCAGGATGCCCGCCTCCTTCAGACCGTCGAGATCGTCCTTGACCTGCTGCTGCGCATCCGTATCGGCGGGCTCGGCCTTCGCGCTACTCGCAGACGCTGCAAGCGCCTTCGCCGTGGCCAGCGCGCTCTCGAGCTGCGCGATGGTCTCCTGCATGTCCAGCTGCTTGCCGCTCGCAGCCGGACGATCGTATGCCGTCAGGTACAGACCCTTACCCGCGCGGATAGCCCCATACCCCGATGTCCTCAGCTCATATCCCTCCCCTCGGTACTCAAGCTTCTGGTTCACCAGATAGCCGAGATTCAGCTGCGACTTGCCCGAATGCTCCGTACTCAGCTTGATGCCTTCCTGGCCCGCCCAGTCCTCCATACGCAGCTTGTTGTTCTTCTGCGTGCGGATCACGTTGCGGGAGAGCCAGCGACGATCGTTCGTGACGAGGTCTCGCGCCTGGCTGTGATGGTGAAAAGCTGTGATTTCTGGCTTGTCCGGGTCCCCATCGCGGAAGGAGATCACTGCCTCGTCATTATCCAGCGCGACGAAATGCATGCCGGTCTGCAGCTTCCCCGCGAACGGCTTTGCCAGACGTAGCGGCACACTTTCACCGCCCTTCGGCCAGTCAGCAAAATCCACATCAAAGCGAACGACGTAATAGCCGACCGAATTCAGATAGCCATAGGTGTATTTATCCGGGCTGCAAATTCGCGCGCTGAGTGTGCCCGCGATCCTGGGCCACGTCTCCGGCTTGATTTCCAGACGGAAGCGCCGGTCCGCAGGGATGGCCTTGTAACTGTTGGTGTACGCCTTGTCGCGTGCGCCGCTGTGCGTGACCTCGATGATCACCTGCCCCTTTGGGGCGTCAGGCAGCACGACGTCGGTTTCGAGCACGCGTGCGCATTGAAGCTGGAGCACAGTGCTCTCGCCCTCGTATACGACCTGCCGGGCGATCGCCGCTTCATGCCGCAGTTGCGCTTCCCATTTTGCGCCCTGCTGATCCAGATGGTTCGTACCGTAGATGTACGGTTGGCCATACGTGGTCGGGTCTTGCGGGGCGACGTTCGCCTCGTCTCTGAATCGCTCCCATGCGGACTCGGGATTGTAGTCGGCGACCAGGAATGACTGGGGTACGGTGACCGTGTGTGTCTTGAGCGACGTGATCGCCTCGACTCCACCTGCTTCCAGCCCGGCAGCTTCACGGTACGGCACAATCAGTTGTGGATCGTACAGGTAGTGGTCAATGTCGTCGCCAAAGACCACCTGATCACCGTGCTCAGTCTCGACGATATAGCAGTAGATGCCCGACTTCTGCATGAGCATCTGGACATAGGCCAGATCGTCGACCTTGTACTGAAAGTGGAACAGATGCTTCAGGTACTGCTTCCTGAGACGAAACGACATCTGATAATCCCGGATGCCGTGGCGACGCATCACCGCCGCGATGATCTCGGGTGTCGACTGGTGCTGGTAGATCTGCGTATTGGTGACAGCGCCGAGACGTCCGAGATGGGACTTGACGATAATCTCTATTTTCGTGAAGTCCTTTGTCGTCTGAATCGTCGAGAAGCGTTCGATGTATCCCGAAAACTTTCTCGCGACGCCATCGTCCGGCACGATACTGAAAACCGCGTCACGGTTCAGATAATCGGCGCGTGGAAGCTGCTGCGGATGCGTCGCAATAATGCGCACTTCGCCGGGCGCCCCCATCTTCTCAGTCGCGGTGAAATTCACGACCGAGAGCTGTGCCGCGCTGTCGGTTCCCGGCACATCCACAAAATAGGCTTGCCGTCCGGCTATCGCCGTCAGGCTGGATGCGGACTTTCTCGCTTCGTCAAACAGGCTTGCCATCTTTTATCGCCCCCGCCGGTACAAAAACAAACAACAACAGCCAACACGGCTTCGCGCCGCGCCACCTGATCAGCACTGCTACGCGAGAAAATGACTGCGTAACCAATGGGTATTTGGGGTGAGTAAGATACGCGGCTTCTATCTGCCAGTGAAGCCTTGATCGCGTCCGCAGACAACATTTGTTGCTTTTGACCAGACTGTGACAATTGCCGCGTGTAAAGCTGTTTTTGAGACGTACGGCATGCTAAACATCACGGGTTAAGCGAAGGCGGAAAGGTCAGTCACCGAACGATGAGCGCAAGCTTCCAGAACAACATCCAGCAACACGTGAAGACCACGGCACACGATACGTTCGAGCAGAAGCAGGCGAACGACGAACGCGCGCGCGTGAACGCATTGCGTATCGACCATCATCTCGCCGCCATCGACCTGTTACTCGGCAGGCAGATCGACGCCATCCTCCACCATCCGGTTTTCCAGATGCTCGAGTCTGCATGGCGCGGCCTGCAATTCCTCGTCGACCGGACGGATTTCCGTCGCAACGTGCATATCGAGGTGCTCGACGTCTCGAAAGGGACATTGCGTCAGGACTTCGAGGATGCACCCGAGCTGGTCCAGAGCGGCCTGTTCCTGCAAACGTACACCCAGGAATACGACACGCCTGGTGCTTACCCCTTCGCCGCAATCATCGCCAACTACGAATTCGACGCGAGCGCGCCCGACATTGCGTTGCTGCGCAATCTGTCGAAGGTAGCGGCTGCGGCGCACATGCCATTCATTGGCGCGGTTTCGCCCGACTTCTTCGGCAGGACGTCGATGGAGGAAGTCGCGGGCATACGCGATCTGTCCGGACACTTCGAGCGCGCGGTCTATCTCAAGTGGAAGGCGTTTCGTGAAACGGAGGATGCGCGCTATGTCGGGCTCACGCTGCCTCGTTTTCTCGCGCGCTTGCCGTACGGATTCGACCGCAATACCGTGCGCGCTTTCAACTACACCGAAGACGTCCGCGGCGGCGGGAGCAGCGCCTTCCTATGGGCGAACGCGGCGTTCGTTTTTGCAGTGAATCTGGTGAGAAGTTTCGTGCGCAACGGCTGGTGCCTCCAGATACGCGGTCCTCAGGCCGGTGGCCTGATACCTGATCTGCCGGTCCATCTTTACGATCTCGATACGGGCCATCTGGGCAAGATCGCCTCTGACGCGCTGATTCCCGAAACCCGCGAATTCGAGTTCGCCGACCAGGGTCTCATAGCGCTTTCGTACACCAGCAATCACGACTACGCGTGCTTCTATTCCGCGCATTCGACGCAGAAGCCTGCTGTCTTCGACACGCGCGACGCTGCGGCCAACAGCCGTATCAATGCGCGCCTGCCGTACGTCTTCCTGCTCTCGCGTATTGCGCACCATCTGAAGTTGATCCAGCGCGAGAATATCGGCACCACGAAGGACCGCCGTCTGCTGGAACTTGAACTGAACACCTGGATCCGCTCGCTCGTCACGGTCATGACAACACCGGGGGACGACCTGCAAAGCTCGCATCCGCTGCGTGAAGCCCGCGTCGTGGTCGAGGACATTGAAGACAATCCAGGTTTTTTTCGCGTTGCACTCTTCATTGTTCCGCACTTCCAGATCGAGGGCATGGACGTGAGTCTGTCGCTCACGTCGCAAATGCCGAAGGCAAAGCGCTGAACCACTCATGAAATTCGCCAGAGCACAACCGACCCATGATCTGCTGCCTGTCGCCCTGCGCGACGCGGCACGCACTGTCGTTGCACTTCGCAGCGCAAATCCACCCTCGCAGGAAGTCCTGCGCGAAGATTCCGACGCCCAGGTTGCCAGCCTGCGTGAGGAACTGCAGAGGCGTGGCCATCCGCACGATGTGATCGATGACGCGCTCTATGCGCATTGCGCGCTGATCGACGAAGCGGCCTTGAACGGGCTCCACGGAACCGCGCGCGATGCATGGGAGCGCGAACCACTGCAGTTGCGGGCGTTCGGCCGCAATGATGCCGGCGAAGAACTACTCCGGCGGATGGGTCAGCGCCTGCGTGAGGCGAAGCCCGTGCTGCCTCTTCTGGCGATCTTCGCCGTCGTGCTCGGACTCGGGTTCAAGGGTCGTTATGCGCTGAACGAGGCCGAGGCGCGCATGAAGCTCATCGGTTCAATCGACGAACGTCTTGCGCGCGCCACGAGCGGCGGCGCAGACAGAAATGCGCCCGATCGGTCAGGCCCGCTGCTGGTGAACCCCTCGCGCTCCCGCCGACGCCCGCTGTCACCGCTCGCGTGGGTTTTCGTCGCCTGTATCGCTGCGGGACTTGTCTGGCTTGCCATCGACCGGTGGCTGCTGTCGTCGATCGCCGACATGGCGAATTGAGGCGCGCATGCGTACAGGACCAGGACTTTTCGAGCGGATCACGGGGCATTTTGCCGACGGTTCGACGGTGACCGATTTCTCACCGGAGGAACAGACGTTCTTTTCGGTGCGGGACAACATCGAACGCATCCTTAACAGCCGGCGTCGGTCGCTCGCGCACCTGCCGGACTTCGGGCTCGATGACCTGTCGGAAATTTACCGGCATCTGCCCTCGTCGACACACAGGCTCCGCAATGCCATCGAGTCGACGTTGCTCAAGTACGAGCCACGCCTGAAGGCAGTCGAGATCGAAGTGCACGCTTCCGAACCAGGCGTAATGGTCAGCTTCACGATGGCTTGTCGCCTGCATCAGGAAGGGCTCGTACGGTTCGACACGGTATTCACGCCTGACGGAAAGACCCGTCTGAAGATGTTGCAGGCAGCGCGCGAGCGGTACTGATCCGGTAGACCGACTTCAACTTTAGACGGAGATTGGCATGGCAACGATGCTGGCAGTTAAGGGCAACAAGACAACGACCGGCGGCGTGGTGCTCGAAGGTGACGAGAACTTCTCCGACGAAAATGGCGCGCTCGCGAAAGACGGGGGACTTGCCTCGTGCGCACGCTGCGGACACAACGGTCCCATGCTCGGCACAGCGACAGGCTGGGGGTTGACGGGTGCAACTGCCGCGGTGAAAGACAACGATATCGTCGCATGCCAGTGCCCACGCGGGACAAACCGCGTGATCGCCCGGTCCGAGTACTACGACGAATAGACCACTCGTAGCGACGTCATTTGGGCAAAACCGCCTCACCACGGATTTGTTGGACGATCTGGTAAACGACAAAGCCTGGCACATGGCCAGGCTTTGAAGTGGCTTGTCAGCAGTCGAAAACGGCACGCCGAGGCGTGCCGTTTTTTTTACCTATCGCGCGACGAACCTCGCCGCGCCGCCGTCAATCAGTGGCCGACATAAACCGGCGCCGAATACGAGCTCGAAGTGACCTCAGCACGGCTACCGGCTTGCGACGATCCGTTGGTCGCCGGGCCATAGCCGCTCGTGTGAGCGGTGCCGTTCTGCGCGGCGACGCGCGCTTCGGCGGCCTGGATGTTCGCCGGGTAATCGTAGTCGTTCGACGTTGCCGGGTTGTAGCCGGCCTTCTCCAGTTGAACCAGTTCGGCGCGAACCTGAGCGCGCGTGACCGGCTGGTTCGACTGGGCAAAAGCAGCAAGCGGTGCGGAAATAAGAGCGGCGATAACAGCAGCTTCGATCAGCGATTTCATGATGACCTACCTCCAGAGATTGTTTTGTCAGGCGCTGAAGGCGTTGTGTCTTCAGCCGATGAACACAGTCTAGGAGGCCGGCGACCTAGGGTAAACCCCGAATCGCAGAATTCACTGTTGCTGCGCTTGTGATAATCCTTCAACACGCGCATTAATTAGCGCTTTGGGCGGCACCAAACCGCCGCTCGCCTGCCGGTCGCTCCTCGGGCTTGCACCGAATCGCGCACGATAAGTCCGCGAGAAGTGCGACGGCGACTCGAATCCGCAGGCGACGCAAATCGACGTGATCGACATGTCGGTCTGTTGCAAAAGCTCGCGCGCGCGGCCGAGCCGCAGTTGCAGATAGAAGTGCGTCGGCGTGTCCTTCAGCGACGCGCAAAAGAGCCGCTCCAGTTGCCGGCGCGTCACGCCGATTTCCTGCGCGAGCCGGTCGGGCGTCAACGGCTCTTCCATGTGCTGCTCCATCACGCCGATCACCTGGATCAGCTTGCGGTTGTGCACGCCGTAGCGCGCGGCAATCTCCATGCGCTGATGGTCGGAGCGCTGACGGATGCGGCTCACCACGAACTGCTCCGACACCGCCGACGCGAGCGCCGCGCCGTGCTTGCGTCCGATCAGGTCGAGCATCATGTCGATCGATGCAGTGCCGCCCGCGCACGTAATGCGCCGCGCGCCGATCTCGAACAGTTCCTGACTGGCATCCAGCGACGGGTAGCGCTCGCGAAATGCCGACAGCGCCTCCCAATGCACTGTCACGTTGTCCGCGCCGCCCAGCAGCCCGGCTTCGGCGAGCACGAAGCTGCCCGTGTCGATGCCGCCGAGCGTCGCGCCCGCGCGCTCGAGCCGCTTCAACCATTCGGCGAGTTCGCGCGTGTAGCAGGCGAGCGGCTCGAAGCCCGCCACGACAAAGAGCGTCGCCGTGCTGTCCGTGCGATCCGCGCCACGCAGGTCGCCGATTGCCGCCTCGCCGATTGCCGCGTCCGCGTTGATCGAAATGCCGTTGCTCGCTGCAACCGGCGCGCCGTCCAGACTAAGAATGCGCCATCGGTACAACTCGCCGCGAAAGCGGTTCGCCACGCGCAAGGGCTCGACGGCGGACATGAAGCCGATCGCCGAATAGCCCGGCAGCAGCAAAAACGATATTTCTTCAGGCATGTCGC
>Ga0209795_10000902_pt1 | contig 20062 bp, 19 predicted proteins | sample AgamicOrMarz_FD_187166 | JGI IMG/M metagenome (GOLD analysis project Ga0209795, IMG submission 187166) | Agave microbial communities from Guanajuato, Mexico - Or.Ma.rz (SPAdes) (version 2) | ecosystem: Host-associated > Plants > Phyllosphere > Phylloplane/Leaf | place: Guanajuato, Mexico...
ATAAACCTGTCATTTCAGTAACGATTTTTATAGTCATAACTTTCTCATCTAAATATGGATGATTTTTAGTCAAGATTATCCTCTCCTATTTCCATTCTTTATCAGTATATATGTTATTAACTTTTGGATTGTATATAGAAATGAAGTTCATTAAATATAGCACGTTATAAATACTTCTTGATGAAGAGCTTTTTAAAATCAATAATAAGAAGATAAAAACTTCTAAATTGCTGAAATTTGCGGCGAACTATTTATATTATGTAAAACCAAAGTTAACTCCCTCAGAGAGCGTTTTTCTGTATATTTGAAACCTATTTTAGTGTAATTACTAATGAAATATATTGATACGGTGTAACCTATATCATTTTAGACATTTTCATTCCGATAAATAAAAAGACTTGCTTTAGATCGAAAGCAAGTTGAAAGAAGGATAATCACTTTGGTGATTCCATTATAATTCAATGGCTGTAGTGAATCATTAAAATATGGTTAAAAATAAATTAAAAGTAAATTAATTCATAAATAGTATTAATTAACCTTTTTTGATTTCGTTAAATTAACTTTATTAATTCAAATAAAATTCTTAACTTTAATCCTATTCTGTTTTAAAACAGAATAGGATTAGATGTCCGTAAACGTATACTTTATTGCACGCTCTTCATTTATAGAATTAAGGAGAAAACAAGAATTCATCTGAATCCGAATCTTATAAGGGTTCTTTTTTGTTCTTGGTACCTAGAGCAGACATTATGTTAATTAAAAATATATGGATTATACATATAGTTATCTTTATTTTGAAGCAAAATTATTATAAGTATTTTCAATTTAATTTAGCTATTTTTTCAAGGTATTCTCTGTCTTTAATGATGTAGCCTCGCGACTGCCTTTCAATAATATTTGATTTACATAGTTGGGCTAGTACATGGAGCAGATGGCGATATGATACACCTAAGTATTCACATACTTCAGTATGTTTTTCTTTATAAAAGTTATCATCAGCCGATAACATTATAAAAGCAGCAAGGCGATTCTCAAGTGGATAGGCCTGATTTTGTGTATACTTTGCTGAAATTCTAGTTGCTTTCTCGCTTAAAAAACTGCATAAATGCCGGAGAAATGTAACATCTGTTAAGAGCTTATTTTTACAGGTATTGATAGGAATAGCCAAACAAATGGTTTTTGTGACGGTTTGTATAGCTTTAGAATATCGTTGTGAATTTAAGAGCTCTACTTCTCCCATAAATGTTGGAGCTTGTAAAAAATTGATTAAAGATACTTTTCCATTTTCGTGTGTAACATAGAGTTTTGCCTTGCCTTCAACAAGATAATAAAGATATTGAGGGTAGGAATCTTCCTTGTAAATAAACTCACCACGTTCAAATTGGCAGACCTGGATAAATGGAGTTATTGGAAAGGAAAAAAGTGATTGAATGGAGTACTTTTCAATATAGTAACTTTGCATAGTCTCGTTTAAAAATTTCATTTTTTCTCCTATTGTCATAAAAATATGAGATATCTCACATTATTTTATGTTTTTACATGCTATGATGCAATAAAAGTTGATAGATCAATAGGGAGTTGTTTCATAAAGATGATCAAACAAGATGAATATTGGAATGAAGTAGCTAATAAAAAAGAATTTACTACGCCTTTTCAACCTGAATTATTCCTAACACATGTTAATCACAATGCTGCCATATTGGATTATGGTTGTGGTTATGAACGGACTTTATTGGATTAAAGATTGCTTTTAGTCAGAAGTAGAAAATATATTGGTGGGTTAAAGTGAAAAATTTTAAGGAACTTGTAATTAATCACGGAAAGATGGTACTTACGGTATAGCTTAAGTTTCATGTTTGATAGAAATGCTGGAGAAATGTTGATTATATCTTGATAATAAAATATAAACCGCCATGTATGTTAGTCTATAAAGATGGTCACATTAATAACGTATTCTCCCTATTCCAATAAATTTGAAAATCCTTTGCCTACATGTGCAAAGGATTCTTTCTGTATATGTAAATATTTCTTAAGGAGCAAAGTCTTGAAAACTAACAATAAGATATATACTAAATGAAATAGCACATAAAGAAATAAAATGTAATATTAAAAAAGGAATTTTCTTTTTGTCCTTGATAAAGAAAGAATAAATAAACCCTAGGATTGTAACTAAAATTAAAAACCCCTATTAACCATAAGCTAAAGGGGTTCTTACTTATTGTTTAAACTCCAAGTATGAAGTTCTTATAGAAGAATACAATAAATATGAATATATTTCAAGTCAACTCAAGTACTTATCTACTTGTTGCTACTATTAATAGGTTGATCTATAGATTGTTGAGTCTCAAATAGAGAGGTTTTAATACCGATTAAAGACGCCACAATCGTAAGGATACCTGCTGAAATAAAAATTAAAGAGACGCTAATATATTCAGCTGCTACACCTGCTAGCATTCCACTAATCGGTAAAGCTAAAAAAGCTAACATACGAGTTGAGCTAATTACTCTTCCCAATAAGGCTGATGGCACAATCTCTTGCCTAAGGGTAAACCAATTAATTGCTAATAATGTTACAGAACCGACAATTACAATTCTACAGACTATTAACAAAATAACTGCAGTGTTTGAAAAAGTAAGGATAGTTTGCCCTAAACCTATTATCACACCACAATAGATAATTATATTTCCTCGTGGTAATTTATTTAGTTTATTTGCAGCATAGATTGCTACAAATGAACCTAAGGTTTGTAGGGAAAATATTAAACCAATATACTGTGCCGATAAATGTAAATTATCCTTTAGATGAAACATAAATAAAGCTTCCATAGCACCATAACCCACATTAATTAAGAATATGAGAATAGTCCCTATCAAAATCTTTTTAGTATTTATAACGTATTTAACTCCTTCAGCTATTGAATTCATTATAGAACTATTAACTGGATTTTGGCTTTTATATTTCTTAGTTATTAAGCTAATGAATATTCCAGAAAGAAAATACGTGAAAAAATTAAAATATAATAAGTTATGAGTTCCAACCAAAGCAATTAAAATGCCTGCTATTGAAGGGCCTGCAAAGGTTGTAATTGTCTCTGATAACTTGAATAAAGAATTACCCTGTATTAAATTTTCACCTTCTAAAATTTCTGGTATGACTGATTCAAAACTTGGATGATAAAATGCACTGACAGCTGATATTAAAAAAGCTACCACATATACAATCCATATATCTAAAACGTTTACTGAAGCTGCAAGAGGTATGATAATAATTAAAATGGCTGATAAAATATCACCTAGTAATAAAATGTATTTCTTACTTATGCGATCAGCTAAGGCTCCGCCTAACAAACTAAATAATACTTGAGGTGTAATTTCTAAAACAAATGTTAATGCCATTAAACTTGGTGATTTAGTCAAATCATATACTAATAAAGGCAATGCGATTTGAAAAAAAGACGTGCCCAACTTACTTGTTGTGGCACTCAAAAATAAGCATAAAAAATCTCTATTCTTTAATACTTCATAAGATTTCAATATTTATCCCCCCATAATTATTATTTACCTACTGTTACAGGGGCGGAATGGCAAACTGGACAATCCTCTTTCTTATTCCACTCTGAAATAGGGTAAGTTTGATATGTAAGGAAATTTAATTCCATCATTTTTCCTAATGATATTGGAGTCTGAATGCCTGTTACTAACCCTAAAAATTCATTTACAATAGCACCAGCCAACATAGCTACATTGGGACTAATCGCAGCATTATTTCTTTGAAAATTCACCTGATGCATACTGTCAAGTTGCTTATTAACTATAACATCACTTTCTATTATGGTTCGTTTATGACACTCTACACACCCAGTTTTTCCAGGTAACATAGAATAAAATCTGCCCCTTGTATTTAGGACTCCACCAGAAACCAATGGCTTTCCTAACTTCACTACAGCTTCATTTACCCAATCCTGTATATGAAGGGTTGGTTTATCGGCCACACAAATTACATAATCACTACCTTCAATATGTTTCATTACATCTTCAGCACATTCTATACGTTTGTTAGTAACATTTAAATTAACATTGGGATTAAAGCTCGATATTCTTTCCTCTGCTAATTCCGTTTTTAACTTATTAATATCTTTTTCAGAATATAACAACTGTCTATTAAAATTACTTAATTCCAAAGTATCAAAATCTAGTGCATTAATGTTATGAAAACCTAATGCAGATAGATGATATAGTATTTGACTACCTAAACCTCCGATTCCGAGCAAAGCAACCTTAGTGTTTATAATAGTTTCTTGCACATTGTACTTGTTGTCCTCTAAAGACGTAAAAAGCGAAAAGTAATTAAGGTTTGCTTTATATCTTTCGAGTTCGTAATCTCCTATAGATTGAGGATTTAAAGAATTATCTTCTAAATATTTCTCTGTATCTAATGCCTTTATCCCATCTAAAACCTCATTTTCTTTTATGTTTGGATACTTTTGTTGAACTAAATGTACTATTTCTTCTATAGAATTTTTTCCGTTGATAAGAGAAATTAAATACTTAATACTTCCATTGGGATCTTCAATAACTCCTGCTACTCCATCTTCTTCACCAATATGGATTTCATCATTTATAAAAAATACAGGAATTGTCTCTTTGAACTTAGGTTTCATTTTCTCCATTTCACTCCATTTCTCTTAATTATTGAAATAGGGAACTATCATATGATAGTTCCCTATATTTACAGACTTGAAGTTTAAACAATAAGTAAGTAGTTCACATAATGATAACGTTTTAGCCTGGAATACCGTTTAATACCGCAGCTTTATTAGTTGTTTTTTTAACTTTTACTTTCATAACTAGCACCTCCATTTCTTAAAAGATATATTTATAATATTGCATTAAAAAAGCATTTTCAATAATTAAATCCAATTTTTATAATATTCAAACAAAAACAGGTAAATTATCCTTTTTTTCGTTTATTTTAAACCTACAAATATTCCATTTATAATATTTTTTCTTGCATGTAAAACCAGCATAGATGAGTAATCAAGGTTTCCGCAGTTTTCCATTGAGTAGACATTTCTCTAACTTGTGATTCTGTTAATAATTCATTATACTCATACATTTCTCCTACTACTTTACGTATAATTAAATCTCCTGCGGGTAGAATGTCTTGACGCCCTATACCTCTCATTAGTATTGACTCTGCCGTCCATTTTCCTATACCTCTATGTTTCATTAAATAGCTACAACCCTCTTCACGGTTCAATAAATATAAGTTACTTAAATCTAACTCTCCATTTATAATGGCTTTAGTCATCTCATGAATATATTCAGCTTTTCTTTGACTTAGCTTCAGGTCACGAAGTTGTTTTATACTTAACTCCAACACCTTATGTGGGCACAAATCTGTATAATATTCACAATTATTAATTGTTATTTTAGCACCTGTTTTTTCTAATAAACTTTTTTTAATCCCATGAGCAACTTTTGCACTAATTTGTTGGCCGATGATTGCCCATATAGTGGATTCGTAGACACTTCCTAATAAAACAGGTCTAAACCCTTCGTACATTTTTATTAATTTTCCTATTTTAGATTCATTAGCTATAAAATTTTGAGATTTGTCTATATCTTGTTTCAAACAAAACATTGTGATAATTTTCTCCTTTACTAGTTGAACATGATTATTTTTAACTTCTTCACCAATAACTTTAACTTCCAAGTACTTACTATCGATTCCTTCGTCCCTAACTAATACTAGGTACATTCTTACCCCTATCACAAAAGCTCTACAATATGTGTTTTCAATAATCTTCTCGATTACAAAGGAGGGCGAGTTTTTTATGTACCTTAAAATTAAATCAAAATTATATATGCTTGGTTTATTAATTCTAATTATTTCTTGTCTCATAAGTTCCTCCTAATTTTTAATAAATCTATATTAACAGGCTTTCTTAAAAGATTAATGATTAATCTAAATAAACAGATAATATTTACAAAACCATCTATATTTTTTATTGTAATACTTTGGATATGTTATATTTATAGTAAAATTAAAGGAGTGAGCAAAAATGGATGCGATGAGTTTTATTTTACTAAACTTTGAAGAAGTAAGACGTCGAAGTATAAAAGTATGGATGTCAATACCTCAAGATAGGTTAGACTGGCGCCCTGATCCAGAAGCAATGTCATGTAGGGAGATGATACATCATGTTCTTGAAGGAGAATACCTCTATCATCAAATGTTAGAAAAGCCCCTTAACCTTTCTCTAACAGAAGAGCATAATCCTTATAAGCTAAAAACATTTAGTTCTGTTGAAGAAGCATTAAAGTTTGCTCAACCATATAGGGAAAAATTTATAGAGTTTTTAGGACTCCTTAATGAAAAGCAGCTAACAGAGATAAAAATAGACCGTTCGGAGATGGGATATATTCGAGAGTTAGGGGACATGTTGTTAAGGGTTGCTTATCATGAATCAGTACATACAGGACAACTTTTGGATTATTTAAGAACTGCTAAAGTCCCATGCCCTTTAATATGGGATTAATTTTCTGCAACTTTATTCTTCTTTGCTTTGGAGAAAGCCCATCAAAGTCAATAAGTTGTTTATTGAAAGAGGGAGAGAGAAATGTTGAATCATGAAAATCAGTTACTTAAATTTCAAAATTTTCAGCAACTACATAAAAAATCCTATGCTTTTGTTCTACCTAATGCTTGGGATGTTATCAGTGCTAAAATTTTTGAGAAAAATGGGTTTCCAGCTATTGCAACGACCAGTGCCGGTATAGCAATGTCTTTAGGATATACTGACGGTGAAAAAATTCCTTTTGAACAAATGTTAGGAGTTGTTAAAAGAATTATTAATTCAGTCAATATTCCTGTCAGTGTAGACCTAGAGTCCGGCTATGGAAGGTCTACTAATGAAGTAATAGACAATGCAAGACAAATTATTTTAGCAGGAGGAATTGGTATAAACCTAGAAGATGGGACAGGAGATTTAGATAGTCCTATTTTAGATGCTTCGTTGCAAGTAGAAAAAATATCCGAACTTAGATTACTATCCAAATCGCTAAAAGTCCCATTATTTATTAATGCGCGCACTGATTTGTATTGGTTAAATATAGGAGACCCGGATCTAAGACTTCAAGAAGCCATTAATAGGGGAAAAGCATATCAAAAGGCTGGAGCAGATTGTATTTTTATTCCTGGACTATATGACATGGAATCCATTAAAAAAGTTCGACAAGAACTATCTTGTCCCATTAATCTTTTGTCTGGGCCAAATTTGCCTTCTATTAATACATTATCACAAGTTGGTATTGAGAGAATAAGTACTGGATCCGCCCCTTTTAGAGCAACTGCTACATTATTACAAAGAATTACTGAAGATATCCTTTATGATAATAATTTTCAACGATTAATGAATGATAATATGAGTTATAATGCGATAACAGAACTAATTGGGACTCCTAAATAGAATTTATCAAATTATATTTAGCTTGCCTTTATAGAACTGATAGGACTACTGAAATATACAGTAGTTCTTTTGCTGTTTAAACTATATTTAAACAGTTACCGTGAAACGCGTTATGAATAGTCAAGATATCTAAAACCTTTGTCCTTTGTTCTTAAAAAGAATATATGTATATGGCAATTATAACTTCTAGCGAGAAACTAAAAATATGACATCTTTGTTAACAACAAGGTCTTTCTCTTCTTTATCTCGAAATAACCTACTTGTGAAAAAATGGTAAAGGAGACAAAGTCTTATGCAAAAAGTAAAATCCTCTCTTACAGGTCGCCTACGTGGTTATACAAAGGAAATGATGAAAGGTTTAAATATGCCAGGTGCAGCAGTGGCAATTATAAAAGATGGAGAAATTATTCTTTCTGAAGGATTTGGGTATCGCGACATTGAAAATAAAAAACCTGTTACACCAAATACACTGTTTGCAATTGGTTCATCTACGAAAGCTTTTGGTACACTTTCTCTGAGTTTACTTGCCCAGCAACAAAAGTTTAGTTGGGATAAATCTGTTCAAACTTATATTCCTACTTTTTCACTCCATGATCCTCTCGTAAGCTCACAAACTACAGCTCGTGATTTGGCCTCTCATCGTTCTGGTGTTAGCCGTCATGAAATGCTATGGTACAGCTCTTCATTAACGCGCAAAGATATTGTGGGGAAAATCCAGCATTTGGAGCTAGATGCACCATTTCGTACAGCCTTTTTATATAATAATTTAATGTATGCAACCCTTAGCTATATGGTAGAAGAAATTACAAATCAGACATGGGAACAGTATGTAGCCGAACATATTCTGCAACCACTTCATATGGAAGATACAAATTTCTCAGTTACTACTTCACAAGAAAACGATGATCATGCACTTCCATACATTGAAAAAAACGAAGATATAGTCGAAGTCCCATTCCGTAACATCGATACAGTTGGCGCTGCGGGATGTATAAACTCAAATATAGAAGATATGGCTAAATGGGTGCTATTCCACTTAAAACAAGGAAAAGTGGGCGAACATAAGCTTATTACACTGGATACGTTACAGCAGATGTATCAACCGCATATTCCAATTCCCGATGAACCACTGCTATCTACATCAGGAACAACACTAAATTGTTATGGACTTGGCTGGTTTATTAGTGTATATCGCGGTTATAAAGTAATCCATCATGGAGGGAATATTGATGGATTTTCAGCGCTCGTATCTTTTATACCTGAAGAAAATACCGGACTTGTTATATTAACAAACACTGGAACAACGTTATTACCATCTTACCTTGCGAATCAAATTTATGATGAACTTCTGGGTCTAGATGCAATTGACTGGCATAAAAGATCTATAGAAGATACAGCTAAATTTAAAGAAATGATGAAAGAATTAGATAAGCCTCTTCCACAAGTAAAAGAGACACCCCCTACACATGCATTAGAAGAGTATACAGGGATATTTGAGCATCCTGCATATGGAAAAATTGAAGTGTATAAACAAAATGATATGTTATATTTAAAGTGGGAATCAGTTGATGTAGAGATGAAACATCATCATTACAACATGTACACAACGAAGTGGAATCTTTCTCATACAGAAATGAATGTATTAATTGCATATGAGATGGACGTAGAAGGAAAACTATCGCATTTTAAATTAAATTTACCACCCCTGTTGAGTACAAAACCGATTGTATTTAGTAAATTCACAAATAGAAATTCATAAAATTAAATATAAAACTTACCATATATCAGTTTTAATAATTTTAATAAAAAGAAAGTATTAATCTGGGTACAACTTCTCGCTTAATACTTTCTTTATTCCTTTTATATGGATATAGAACTAAATTATAGGATTCAACATAATTTTTCAGTAATTTTTTCTTTAGGATATCGATAACATATTTATATCCAGTGAACATAAAACGAATTCTAGGAAGGCTTGATTCTGGAGAATATGGTACTTAGTATGTTTTATATCTGTTTATTTTCTTAAGACATCCCTAACGCCCATTCTACTGCTGTTTGTGCATGTATTTCTGTTGTATCAAATATAGGTATCGAGATATCATTCTGATTAATTAGTAAAGAAATTTCAGTACAACCTAATATAGTTCCTTCTATTCCATCACTGATTAAACTATTTATAATTTTTTGATATGCATTTTTGGAATCTGCCTCGATCTTCCCTAAGCATAATTCTTTGTAAATAATATCATGTACAATTTGACGCTCTTTTTCACCGGGGATATTAACATTAAGATTATGATTAGCTATAAGTCGACCTTTATAAAAATCCTCTTCCATCGTGAACTGTGTTCCAAGCAATCCGACTCTACTAATCCCTTGATCTTTTATTCTCTTAGCTGTAGCATCTGCAATATGTAGGATGGGAATACTAATAGCTTTCTGGATTTCACTTGCCATTTTATGCATAGTATTTGTACAAATAACTAAAAAGTCGGCTCCACCTTTTTCGATATATTGAGCTCCTTTAATCATTAATTCTGTTGCTTCATCCCATCTATCATCATGTTGTAATTTTTTTATTTCTTCAAAGTCTACAGAATACATTACACTTTTAGCAGAGTGATGTCCTCCTAATTTTCTATTTACTGTTCGATTAATAATTCTGTAGTACTCACTTGATGATTCCCAACTCATTCCACCTAATAAGCCTATTGTTTTCAATTTCCCTAACCTCCTTTATAGAAAATATTACCACAAATTAAGTTTTTTCAGTGTAAACAGTATAAAAGAGCCAGTCCCCTTATGAGGTCTTGGCTCTTTTAGTTTAATTATATTTAATTCATGACTTAATGATGAAATACGCGTATACCTGAATGCGCCATGATCATTCCATATTCATTTGCTGCCTGTGTAACTTGTTCATCTCGTAAAGAATTTCCTGTTTGAACCACATATTTAACACCACTCTGGGCCCCACGATCTATATTATCACGGAACGGTAAAAGAGCATCGGATGCATAAGAAACGTCTTTTAATCTTTTTAGCCATTCTTGTTTTTCACTCATACTTAGCCTAGCAGGGACCTCTTCAAAACATCTTTTCCATTGTTCATTTTCCACCTCAGTAATATCATCATTCAACCATTCATCAATTGCATTATTCACTTCTACACGAGAAATGCCTTCTCTGAATTTCATGTTAAGGGCTCTTGGATGTTGTCTTAACCACCATTTATCAGCTTTTTCAGCTGCCAACCTTGTACAATGAATACGGGACTGCTGTCCAGCACCAATTCCAATTGTTTGGCCATCTAAGGCAAAGCAAATAGAGTTTGATTGTGTATATTTCAATGTAATAAGAGCAACAAGAAGGTCCCTCTTTGCATTATCAGGCATAACAGATTGAGTCGTAACAATATGATTAAAAATTTCTTTCCCAATCTGTACCTCATTTCTTTCTTGTTCTAACGTAATGCCAAACACCGTTCTTTTTTCAATTGGATTAGGTACATAGTTTGGATCAATCTCTAAGATTAAATATTTTCCTTTCTTTTTCTGCTTTAGAATCTCTAGTGCTTCTTGAGTGTAGCCTGGTGCAACAACCATATCAGAAACCTCTGTTTTAAGGAGATTAGCTGCAGTTATATCCACTTCATCACTAAAAGCAGCACAATCTCCAAATGAAGACATCCTATCTGTTCCCCGCGCTCTTGTATAAGCAATAGCTAAAGGAGAGAGATCTACGCCTTCAACAAAATAGGATTCAGCAAGTGCTTCATTTAGTGGAGAATATACAGCTGCACCTGCTGGACTTACATGTTTAAAAGACGTTGCTGCAGGTTGACCAGTGGCCTGTCGAAGCTCTCGAACCAATTGAAAAGCATTTAATGCATCTAGAAAGTTAATATAACTCGCTTCTCCATTTAAGATTTTAATAGGTGTGTTTTCTGCATTGTAAACTTTAGCTTTACTTTGATTTGGATTCATTCCGTAGCGTAAACCAATCTCTTTCACTTAAAAAATCCCCTTTCTAAATAAAAAAAGTATTTGAACTTATGTTCAAATACTTTGCCCAGGCGTACGGCCGTTATCTATGTGCTTCCTCATGGTCCTCCATGTTTACGCCAGTAACACATAGTCTGTTTTATAAGAAAATTTTACATAATAATATTAATTTTAACAATACTTTGAGCTAAATTCTTCTTTTTTTATTTGTATACCATACACTCTTAGTTACCACAATGTAAATTATAGGTAAAAAAAGTACTTGAATTAATTTAAGTACTTTACAAATAGAACCTTATCATGATTGACTTTATTCCCCTATTCAATTTCAAAACCCATTTTAGTATGATAATCAATTGAAGCTTTATTCACAGGAGAAGTCACACAGCGAACAATATTGCGGCCATTTTGTTTAATTACATCGAAAAATTGATTATATAATTGTCTCCCAATACCTTTTCCCCTATGCTTGGGATGGATTCCAACAAAGTGAATATATGCTTCATTCGAATAAGATTGAGATAAGAATCCAATTAAAAAGCCTATGATTTCACCTTCTTCTTCAACAATAAAGCTAGTATTTTTAAAATGATCAAAAAAAAGCTTTGGCAACAAGTCAGACATTTGTCTTCCATTCCACCAGTCATTAATTAACGGAGATATTATATAATAATCTGATCCTTTCACTAAACGAACTGTCATTATGATCTCTCCTTAATTTATTTATGAATTTACTTAAATTGATGCTATCACAGGAAGAAAATGTTATGTTGTTCTTTCTTTTTTTTACTAATGAATGCTAATATGAAAAGTGAATAGAATATACAAAATCAGTTTACATAATCACCATTTCCGGAAAACATGCAAAAAGAGAACCCTCACGGGAGTAAGGGTTCTAACGGAGTCACTTTTATAGAATATGTAGATTTATATATATCCTTGATATGACAGCTTTTCTTAGCATGATGAATGACCTGAAGATGAATAAAAAGTGCACCTTTTATTCATATGCTTCAACCTCTAAATAATTGATTTTTTAGTTAAATATGTTATAGTGACAGTCCGGCTGATTTCCCAAGTTGGATTTCATTTAACCCTATAATTGTAAATGTAACTAAAAGGCCACCTCTCTTACCACACACTCAAGAGGTGGCTTTTTAGTTTGTTAACGATAATAATTACTTTAACAGCTTGTAGTAGATTTAAATATCTTGTCCATAGGAATTATAAACAACAGAAGAAACAGAGCATAAATTTAATAGAAATCAACGGGTTGTAATTTTTGAGTACCTCTAATATTTGTTATGGTAAATAACCTTCCAATAGTGGTTTGGGGTAAAGGAAATTAAATGGTTCATAGGAAAAAGTCCTGAAATAAAGTTTCAGGACTTTCGAATAACGAACATTACCAATATATAATAACACTTTTTTCGAAATTATCCATTAATTCAATATATTTTTGTGTAATTTAACGAAAGTTCTTTAAAGGGAAATTTTCATTTAAAAATACTCAATGCAAGGTCATGAAAAAAGTATTTATATATTAGGGAAATAAATAATATTGATAAGGAAGTAACAAGAGTCTTTTTAATAAAAGTATCTCCTTGTTTAATAGCCATGTTACTCCCTATATAATTTCCTAATATATTTCCTAAAATCATAGGAATACCTTTTAATAGCAGTACATGTCCTCCTATTATAAAGGCAATTAAAGCACCAATATTAGAAGCAAAATTAAAAATTTTAGATGTAGCTGAGGCTTCCAATAAGGTAAATTTCACTACGTAGTGAAATAGAATAATCATTAAGCTGCCCGTTCCAGGTCCAAAGAATCCATCGTAAAATCCTGCTGTGAAACAAACAAATAAAACAATAAATAAAGCTAACTTTCCACTAGGCATTGAAGCCCCAGAAGTATGCTGTTTTTTAGGTAAAATTGTTAGAATAAGACCAATTGGAAATAAGAATACAATAATTTTTCCTACAAGTTCCTCATCGAAAAAAAGGATAAGTTTAGCGCCAACATAAGCGCCTATTATTGCTGTTATAATACCGTAACTTGCAATTTTCCAAACAATTTTTTTGTTTTTCATATAGTTTCTTATAGCTACCATGGTTCCAATTGTTCCTACTAGTTTCTCCTGTGCAAGGGCAGTTTGGGCAGGAAACCCTGCTAAGATGAAGGAAGGGACCATAATTAGTCCTCCTCCACCAGCTACACTGTCAATAAATCCTGCTAGGAAGCAACAAAAAAATAACACTAAAGTTATGGTTATACCACCATCAAATATCTCTGCCATCGCAATCACCATCTTATAATTTATATTTTAAATTAAGCCTTTAATACATAAGGTTTTTCATTCTGAGCAGGAATCCCCCTATTTAAATCTTTAATTCCAAATAGTCGAATCATCCATCTATCTATACCATTAAAATTAGGGGTAAAACCTTCACGAGAGTGAAGTGTCTTTTGGTTTCGGAATATAACATAATCCCCTGGTTGAAGAACAAATTTATTGATTTTATCACTGCTATCTATAATTGATTGAAACTCTTTTAAGGCAGCTTGAGCTAGCTCCGTATGGCCCTCAACATTTTGTTTGTCATACCTCGAAATAAACCCTAGTTCTTGACTATAACAAAGGATAGGCAATAAATCCGTTTTCACATCCATCCCAACGAATGAATCTGGACGTTTTATAATGAATTGAGCTTTTTGCAATTCTTCTAAAGAGCTTTTTGATAGATATTTAATCACATCGTCTAGAAGCATAACCTTTGTAGGAACAGATACATTTGATCTTAAACTGTGTAAAGAAAGATACTCTGGGCATCCAGATAAGTCATTTACAGGTTCGGTTATTAACGGAAGGTCTGGATTATCGACGTGCATACCAAATTCTATTTTAGATCCATGAGAACTGATATCCGAAATAGCTGCTATTGAAGGTGAAACATGTCTCACAATGTAACCATCGTTTTCTCCCTTGTAAGTAACAGGGTTAACGTCTAAAACCCCCATCATTGCAAAGGATAAAGCTGTCGAAAGGGGTAAATCATCTAGTCTGCAATAGCCAGTATAAGGAGTAGGGGGTAAGTTTTTCTCAATAGGAAAATTCCGAACAACTAAAATATGATTTTCTCCATTTTTAAACTCTTCGACTTTTTGCTTGTGAGTAGAGTCTGCAAACATTATTTGTTCTAACACAAAACCTAATAAGTTTTTTACTTTTAAAAAATAGCTCTCGTCATTTGTAGTGTGGAATGGTAACAAAGTTTGAAGCTTCTCTTTCTGTTCTTCACTCAAATAGATCTCGTTTACACCAAGGGTATTACCTAGCTTGTTTGTCTTTGTCATTGTTACATTCAATTTTTTCATCTCCTTTGTGATTTTAAGTTCAAAAATTTTACATTTAAATCCAAACAATTACATATTCTATAAGTAATATTTTTAGAAATCAACATTTATTTGAAATTTTTAGATTATTTTGTAAAAACATTGACTTAATTTGTATATAATTGTATTATTTTAAAATTGATAGAACATTTAGACAAAGGATGGTGCTATAACATTATGAGTAACAATCATAAGACTATAGGATTTATTGGAACAGGTGTAATGGGAAAAAGCATGGCTGGTCATATTATAAATAAGGGTCACAAAGTATTGGTTTATAACCGTACTCAATCACGTGCTAAAGAATTAGTGGATAAAGGAGCAGTATGGATAGAGACAGTAGGTGAATTAGCTGAACAATCTGATATTATCATCACTATGGTCGGATACCCTCAAGATGTAAAAGAAGTTTATTTAGGGGAAGAAGGAATTTTAAATAAAGCTAAAAAAGGCACATATGCGATAGATATGACAACTTCTAGTCCTATACTTGCACGTGATATTCACTCAAAAGCGATAGAGAGAGGAATACATACGCTAGATGCTCCTGTTTCTGGGGGAGACGTAGGAGCACAACAAGCAAAGTTAGCTATTATGGTAGGCGGACTAAAAGAAGACTTCGACTATGTTAAACCTATTCTTGAATTAATGGGTACTAATATTGTGTTACAAGGTGAACCTGGATCAGGTCAACATACTAAGATGTGTAACCAGATTGCCATTGCTTCTAATATGATAGGTGTATGCGAAGCTATTTTATATGCTGAAAAGGCTGGTTTAGATCCAAATGTAGTGTTACAAAGTATTGAAACAGGTGCGGCAGGCAGTTGGTCTTTAAGTAATTTAGCTCCAAGAATGATTAAAGGAGACTTTGAACCAGGTTTTTATATTAAACATTTTATTAAAGATATGAAGATTGCTATAGAAAGTGCTGAAGAAATGAAATTATATACGCCAGGGCTAAAATTAGCTAAATCTTTATATGAAAAGCTTCAAGAAGATAAACAAGAAAATAAAGGAACTCAAGCTTTATACTTATTATTAGCCAATCAAGTAGCTACTGTATAACAACACTTAATTATACGAAGCAAATACAAAGTGAGGATATTTTCTATATAGGTTCACGTTTGTATATCGAAAGGGAAGAAGTATATTGATTACGAAAATGGAACATACAGCTATTATAGTTGCTAGTATGGAGGATTCTATTAGATACTATTCAGAGATGTTTGGATTTAAAGTTCGTCTTCAAGGGGCTTCTGAAACAAAAGAGATGGCTTTTTTATATTTGAAAGAGCAGCCCAACATGGAGATTGAGTTGATCCGAGATATAAATCCTATTGGTGAGTATAGTAAAAGTGGAATTGTAAATCACCTTGCATTTACAGTAGAGAATATTAACGAAGCAATTAATCATTACAAGGAAAAAGGGATTGAATTTTTATCCTCTGAACCCCAACCAACACTTGAAGGTGGACGTATGATTTTATTTTACGGGCCTAACAATGAATTATTGCAATTCACAGAACGAGTAAAAAACTAGAATTATTCAAATAATGGAATTGTCTTACAAAACACTATAAATTTATATTTTTATCAAATTAATCAGGACGTTGTGCGGCATCAGTCCTTAAATAAGTTGCGTGTAACGGAAGAAACTACTTATTTAGCATTGGTAGTTTCTTCTGTTTTTATCCTATATAGAATTCATTAATCAATATAGTTATTGCCTATATAAGGGATTATGTAAAAGTGGACAGGGGACGGAATAGTCGAAATCTAAAACAATCCTTTAAAAGTCAATTAGTTTAGACTCCTCTTGAAATGCACCCATTTTTTAAAATTCCACTTCATATATATGTATCTATTATTACAAATTTGAAATTTTTTCGTATGAAATCATGACACTATTTATTAAAAATTATTTAAGGTGAGGAAACTTGAAAGAGAAAAAAATATATTTACAGGAGAGATTGATGGAGATAAATAAATCAATGATGGATTTACATATAGAAAGGAGGAAACTACGTAAAGAGTTGAAAAAATTACAAGACTTAGATCAGATGGTAATTAGAAGAGAAAATAAGAGGCAACAGGCGATTGCTGAATCAATTTACCTATTGAAAAGTCATCCTAACAAGAGGATGAAATCTAAAGACATTTTACAACATTTAAAAGATACCATAAACTATAATACAGATAGTTTTGCATCCATTTTTCGAACTATTCAACAAGTTGAACCTAATATTAACCAGGTAAAACGTGGATATTATATCTATAAAATCTGATTAATTATTAGAATTCTTCAATATCTAAGGTACTAATAGTAAAAATACTAGCTAGAAGATAAATTATTCTTTCCATCCTAATTATCGGCTTGTTAGAAAATCTAAGTGTATATAGTCTAAAGCGATTTACTAGTAATCTGCCTATTCTTATTGAAAAGCATCTAATGCTCTTATTAAAAGAGATATAGAGGAATAAATAGAAGTATTAGTAAAAGCCACTGTCTTTTATTTAGCTATGGAGACTTTAGTTTAAAATGTAACGTTTTTAAAGCGTTGAAATTTGCATTAAGTAATTAGTTATTAATAAAACAAAAGTTAATTTCCTCAGAGATCGTTTCTCTACATATTAGGTACGTATATGTTGTGGTTTTCTCCCCTAAAAATACTTTATGATTTGCTTAACATAAAGTGTATTGTCGAAGTTAATCCACTAAGAAAACTTTTCAAGGTATATATGTATATCAATCTATAAAACTGTGCAGACCATTAACGTATTCCCCCTATTCCAATAAATTTGAAAATCCTTTGCCTAAATGAGCAAAGGATTCTTTTTGTCTTCTATATCTTAAAAATAGACACTTCCTCAATGTTTAAAGTTGACAACATTCGTGATTCGTTTTTAAGATGTATATAATATATATCTTAAAAACGGAAATTATTAACTTAAAGGAGATAGAACATGAATACTAGTAAAACTAAATGGATTCCTGTTCCTTATTTTCAAATCAATCAAGAAGGTACAATTTTAAATTCTTCAAATATAACCCATACCTATTTTCCTCCTACGTCTAATATATGGAATATTATTCATAAAGAAGATCGAGGTAAAGCCATACCAATGCTTTCGCAGGGTGCTAATTCTGATCCTGTAACACAACATTTGACTTTACAAACAAGTAACAAGTTATTCGGAAATTTTAAATGTATGATCCAATGGAAAGATGGTATAGGTCACCTGGTATGTACAGAAACCAAGAGTATTGAAGTTCTAGCTGTTACACCTTCATCTGTTCAAAAATCTTTAGTAAAAACCCAAAAACGGTTGCAGGAATCAGAAAAACATTTAGATCATGCTGCTAAAATGTTAAGTATAAGAAAACACTAATTCTTTGCATTTCATTACATGAATTTATTCTATGCTGAGCAAACTATCCAAGACACCGTGAGGTATCATATAAGTAACTCTCCTATACTCCGTTTACAAAACCAGAAAAACCAACCTTTAGAGCTCACAGGTTGGTTTTTCTGGTTCATATCCTATACATTTGTAGTTACCATAAAACACGTTATAGGTATTCCTTAGGATTCAAAAACTTAGTTGTATAAAGATATTTAAGATCTTTTTTATTAATAAACAAAAATTATTTTTCTACAGCTACCATTGTTTTTTCTTTACTTGTCGTTTTGAGTATAGAAAGTGACATGATTATGAATGAAGCCACACCTATCATTCCTAGAACAAGTAAACAGCTTTCGATATCATGCCCTCCAAAGTAGAAGATGTTACGTAGACCTTCTACACTATATTTAAAAGGAACCCACGAATAAAACCAATCTTGAGTTACTGTAGGTAGAAACTCCGGAGGTAAATTTAATACCGGAATTGAGAAGAGAAAAAGTAAGATAAATAGTGGAACTCCTACTAACCCTAACCAATTTAAAATAGCGTTTTGAAGTAAATAAAACATAAATGCAGTAAAAAGTAAAAATAAGAATATTGCCTGAAAGTCAGATATATTAACGTTTAATACATTATCGGTAAATAAAAGAACTGTAGAAGCAATGGCTGTTGCAAATAGTAGTCCTGCAACTAATTGAGCTAAAACAGATCGGGTACTTATACGGCCATTTGTAACCTTCTTCATAATAACAAAATGAATAACAGAACTAATAATGACTGCGATCCATATTATCTGTGTAAATAAAACAGGGGCATTCCCATTGGCTGTATGATCTCCAACTTCGTTAATGGTTTCATTCTTCACAAGTAAAGGGCTGCTCAAAAGTTTTACTTGCGAAGGAGTAATAGTAGCTTTTTTAGCTTCTAACTGGGTAAAAACTGTATCCTGAATTTGACCATTTATTTTAGAAAGCGATTGATCGATAACCTGTTTTGTTGTATTAGCAGCCGTGTAATGCATTCCTTGATTAATAATTACTTCTATCTCTGGCCTTTGCGGTGAAGGGGATTGAAGTGACATAATTTGTTGAGACATGCTCTCTGGAATGACAATAGCTGCGTAGTATTTCTTTTCATTCATTGCACTGATAGCATCTTCTCTTGTGTCAATCACTGACCATTTAAAGGGAATATCTTTATTATCTAGTAACGCTTCTTTATATTGCTCTCCAGCATTTAGTTTTTTGTTATTAGGCAGTTTAGCACCTTTATCATTTACCACCAATGCAACAGGCAAGTCCTTCGGAGTGGGATTAACAATTGATCCTATGAAAGCAATACTAAAAATCATAACGACAATGATAATTCCTAGTAAGCTCCCCCAAAATCTTTTTTGTGAAAAAAAACTCTTAAATACGCACACGTAATCTCCCTCCTGAACATCTTGTTTTCATTGACAGGGCGTTGCATAAGAAACGCCTTGTTATATACAATGTAATTATATTCCTTATTCTCACATACTCAATAATCAATATTACGCTATTTGTTATATATACAACACATGAGTCCTGAGTGTTAATTAAAAATGAAATCATAGACAGGTGATGAGAAAATGTTAAAGAAAACAGATTTGCGTGTTATTCGAACACGCAAAATGATTAAAGAATCGTTTATTGATTTAATTCAAGAGAAAGGCTATGAATCTATTACCATTAGGGATATTGCAGACAATGCATTAATTAACAGGGCTACCTTTTATCTTCACTATGTAGATAAGC
>Ga0209795_10000904_pt1 | contig 20006 bp, 18 predicted proteins | sample AgamicOrMarz_FD_187166 | JGI IMG/M metagenome (GOLD analysis project Ga0209795, IMG submission 187166) | Agave microbial communities from Guanajuato, Mexico - Or.Ma.rz (SPAdes) (version 2) | ecosystem: Host-associated > Plants > Phyllosphere > Phylloplane/Leaf | place: Guanajuato, Mexico...
GATAGTAGCCGTTCGGGCTAACGTGGTGACGCAGATGCACTTCGCCCGTGCTCGGTTCCACGGCCAGCGGCGCTGCCGTCAGGAAATCGTGCGAACGGTGCATGCCGCGCTTCGACGGCGACTTCTTGTTTTGTTGAACTGCCATGACTAACTCCTAAAAATTTTCCGAATTCTAACACAGCCCGACACGGTGTCCGCCACTGGCCGAATGGCCTATGCGCCCCGCTTCGCGCTCCCATGCAACTGTTCAGTGCTTCTTGTCGCCCGGCTCACCGCGCTTGAGACTTTCGAGCGCCGCGAACGGATTCGGCCGCTCGGGCTCTTCGCCCTCGCCAGCTTCGTCCAGCGCGGCTTCGTCGCCCTCGCCCTCGGCACCGGCCGCACCAGAGACGAGACTCTCGTGCACCTCGGGACAAACCTCGTGCTTGGGCACAAGCGGCAAGGAAAGCAGCAACTCTTCCTCGATCAGGTCGATGAGATCGAACTGGCGCGAGCCCACGATCACTTCGACTTCATCTTCGTCGAGCGGAAACTCTTCGGCTTCCGCCTCAGTGCTGACGATCCGGTAGGTCGCGTCGACATTGAAGGCCTGCGAGTACGGGGTCATGCACCGCTGACATTCGAGCCATGCCGCGCCGTGAATCGCCAGCCTCAAATACGGCTGGGGACCCTCGGTGCCGTCGTCCTGCAATTCCGGCTGCGTCGACCCTTCGGCTTGCCAGGTGAACCCGGTATCGCGGTCTGGCGCTTCTGCCGGGACTTCGTTTAACATGCGCGGCAGTTGCGAGACGCGCACGACACCCGCGGCCTGCCGGCCGCTCCGCGCAAATTCGAACAGATCGAGTTCATGCGGGTCGGACAGACCTGCAGGTTTGCCAGGATGTTGAGTCATGTGCGCTCCTGCGTCGGCAAAGGTTTCGCCGCTTTTTGCTGTTGGTCGACGTTTGTTTGTTTCGCGCCGCCAAATCGCGGGGTAAATCAGTTGCGAGAATGCCCGCGTAACTTCGGCAATGTGCCCGGCAGTTCTTGATTTGCTCTCGATCTGCTTCAGCACGCACCGAGCCCGCCTGACGCAAGCATACCGATGAAAAGCCCAAAATCATATCCGTTTTGTCTTTTCGAGTCAAACACTTAAGCCCGTACCGGCGTGGCCTTCGCGCAACCCTGTATGCCCCGCCCTTCAAGCCGTTGATCGACCATGCCAGATTCCCCAAAAAGCCCGCCACGCCTGATTCTGGCGTCGAGTTCGCCGTATCGCCGCGAGTTGCTCGAACGCCTGCGCGTTCCATTCGACGTGGCCGTGCCCGCGATCGACGAAACGCCGCATGCCGGTGAAACGCCCGAGGCCACCGCGTTACGCCTCGCCGAGGCGAAAGCACGCGCCGTGGCCCAGTCATTTGCGCCGGATCAGGCGGTGCTCGTGATCGGCTCCGACCAGGTCGCCACCTACGACGGCCTGCAAATCGGCAAGCCCGGCACGCACGACAAGGCGCTCGCCCAATTGCAGGCGATGCGCGGCCGCGAGGTCCTGTTCCATAGCGCGCTGTGCCTGTTCGACAGCCGCTCGGGGGCCGCACAGACCGTCGACGTCGTCACTCGCGTGCAATTTCGCGACCTGCCGGATGCGGCGCTCGAAGCCTATCTGCGCGCCGAAACGCCGTATGACGTCGCCGGCAGCGCGAAGTCCGAGGGGCTCGGCATTGCGCTGCTCGAAGCAATCCACTCCGACGATCCGACCGCACTCATCGGCCTGCCGCTGATCGCGCTGTCGGGCATGCTGTTGACGGCGGGCTATCCGCTATTGGGGGCACGATGAGCGGCACGCTCTATCTGATTCCGAACACGCTAGGCGAAGGCGACGCGGACGCGCTCGGCGCTGTCCTGCCCGCTCCGGTGCGCGCCCGCGCCGCGGCGTTGCAGTATTACATCGGCGAAAACGCGAAGACCACGCGCGTGTTCCTGAAGAAAGTGGGCACCGAGCGGCCGATTCAGGACATCGAGATCCGCGAACTGAACGTCAACACGCCGGCCGGCGAAATAGACAAACTGCTCGCGCCGCTACTCGCCGGCACCGACGCGGGCCTCGTCTCCGAAGCGGGCTGCCCGGCGGTAGCGGACCCCGGCGCGCTGCTGGTGCGTCGGGCGCACGAGCGCGGTGTGAAGGTGGTGCCGCTCGTCGGGCCTAGCTCGATTTTGCTGGCGCTGATGGCTTCGGGGCTCAATGGACAAAGCTTTGCATTCCACGGCTATTTGCCGGTCGATGCGGCAGAGCGGGCAAAACGTCTGCGCGATCTTGAAATGCAATCGCGCAAGGGCAAGCAGACGCAGATTTTTATCGAGACGCCGTACCGCAACCGGGCGCTGCTCGACACATTGCTCGCCACCTGCGCGCCTTCGACGCTGGTTTGCGTCGCAGTCGACCTGACGCTGGACACCGAAACCATCCGCAGCCACACGGTGGCGGACTGGAAGAAGAAACCGGCGCTCGACTTGCACAAGCGCCCCGCCATTTTTCTGATATTGGCGGCGTGAGATGAGGGCGGCTGAAGTGTGAAGACGGGGACCGCGCGGCTAATCCCGGCGCGCGGCACAAGCCCCACAAGCCTTTCCGGCCGCCTCGCCTCAGCGCAAACCCAGCTTCCCGCCAAGCGCCAACGCGTGTACCGCGCCATTGCCCACGGCCGCGCCGAATTTACGCGCGACGCGGTCGGTAATGCTCTCCTTGACCGTGTAATCGACGATATCCGGCGCCTTGATGATTTCGCGCGCCACGTAGTTCGCGTCGCCAAAACCATCGGCGAGACCGAGTTCGACGCTCTTCTGACCCGTCCAGAAGAGGCCGGAGAACATATCCGGCGTCTCATGCAGACGCTTGCCGCGGCCCTGACGCACTGCTTCGATGAACTGTGCGTGGATCTGGTCGAGCATTTCCTGCGCGTGCTGGTCCATCTTCGGCGTTTCGGGCGAGAACGGATCGTAAAAACCCTTGTTCTCGCCCGAGGTGTGCAGCCTGCGCTGAATGCCGAGCTTGTCCATCAGCCCGGTGAAACCGAAGCTGTCCATCAGCACGCCGATCGAGCCGACGATGCTCGCCTTGTCGACATAAATCTTGTCCCCCGCCGCCGCGGCGTAGTATCCGCCCGACGCGCACATGTCGCCGACCACCACATAAAGCGGAATTGACGGATGTTTCGCGCGCAAACGCCGCATCTGGTCGTAGATAATGCCCGCCTGGACCGGGCTGCCGCCGGGGCTGTCGCAGCGGAGAATGACGCCCGCCGTGCCGGCGTCTTCGAACGCGCTTTCCAGCGCGGCGCTGATATCTTCGGCGTTCGCACGCGTATTCGCCGATATTTCGCCTTCGAGCGCTATCAACGCGGTGTGACGGCCGGAAGCCGCCAGCTTGTCGCCGGAAAAATCGAACACGGTCCAGACGACGAAAGCCACCAGGGCCAGGAAAAGCAGACGGAAAAAGATTTTCCAGCGGCGCGCGGCCCGTTGTTCATTGACCGCGGCAAGCGCGATGCGCTCGAGCGCCGCGCGCTCCCAGCCGGGTTCGGCGCTAGCGCGGCCGTTCGTGGACGGCTCTTTGGATTCAGGCGTCAAGTTGTCGGACATTCAGGCTTTTCAGTAAGGGAGAAAGACGGGGCGACGCCGATCAGGACTCGATGGGCCGCAGTTCGCCGTCGGGAAGCCAGAAAACGGCGCGGCCTTCAGGCGTATCGCGTTCGTCGACCTGGAGCGCTCGCAGCCGCCCGCCGCGGCACGGACCGCCTACGCATTTGCCGGTGTCCGGCGCGTAAATTGCCCCGTGGGTGGCACACATCAAGTATAAACCCGACGATTCGAAGAACTGACCCTCTGCCCAGTCCAGCTCCATCGGCACGTGCGCGCAGCGGTTCAGATAGCCGTAAGCGCGACCGTCGTAGCGGACGAAAAACACCACGACTTCTTCGGCGCCGATTCGCGCGGCACGCCGAACGCCGCTGCCGCCGTCGACCAACTCCTCCGAACGGCACACGCGCACGGCCTGCGCCGCCTCCGTTGCCCGCCCGCCGGGCTCTTCCGCCGAACTCATGCGTTGTCCTTCAGCCAGCCCGACAGCGCGCTGATGCTCGACGCCATATATTTCGGCGACAGCGCGCTCAGCGAGTCCGCCGGATGCGCGCCGTAGGTCACGCCGATACCCGCGACGCCCGCGTTGATCGCCATCTGCAGGTCATGTGTCGTGTCGCCGACCATGACCGTGCGCACCGGGTCTTGCCCCAGTTCACGCGTCAGTTCGTGCAACATGGCCGGATGCGGCTTGGAGAAGGTTTCGTCCGCGCAGCGCGTACCGTCGAACAGGCTCGTGAGCCGCACCTGATCGAGCGCACGATTCAGGCCGACGCGGCTCTTGCCGGTCGCGACCGCCAGCAGATAGCCCTGATCGCGCAGCTCCTGGAGCATCTCGCGCACGCCGGCGAACAACTCCGTAGTCTGATCCTTTACCAGATAGTGAAACCGGTAGCGCTCGGCGAGCCGCGGGTAGTCGGCCGGATCGAGCGTGGGCGCGGCGATCTGCAGCGCGTCGCGCAAGCCGAGGCCGATCACATAGCTCGCCGCTTCGTCCGCGGGCACGGGCAAACCGAGATCGCGGCACGCCGCCTGAATGCTGCGCGTGATGTGCGCAGTCGAATCCATCAGCGTCCCGTCCCAGTCGAAGACGATCAGGTCAAATTGCTCTCTAGCCATGCGGTGCCGTCTCCGGGTATGACCCATTTCGTAATTCGTTGAGCTGCGCGATGAAATTGCGGCACTCGGCCGGCAATGGCGCCTCCAGTTGCAGCGGCGCGCCAGTGGCCGGATGCGTGAGCTTCAGGCGGTAAGCGTGCAGGAACATGCGCTTGAGCCCCGGCTTCGCGTTCGAGCGGGCGAGCGCCTTGTTCAGCGCAAAGTCGCCGTATTTTGCATCGCCGACGATCGGCAGCTCCAGATGCTGCAAATGCACGCGTATCTGATGGGTGCGGCCCGTCTTCAGCTCCGCTTCCAGCAGCGCGTAGTCCGGCCAGCGGTCGATCAGGTTGAACACCGTGTGCGACGCCAGACCGTCGGGCTGCACGCGGACGCGCCGCTCGCCGTCCGCGGTCAGATATTTGTGCAGCGGCTCCTTCACCGCCCGACGGCGGCCCCAGTCGCTCGCCCATTCGCCGTGGACGCACGCATAGTACCGCTTGTCCATTCGGTTCTCGCGGATCTGGTCGTGCAGATTGACGAGCGCCGAACGCTTCTTGGCGAGCATCAGAATGCCCGAGGTCTCGCGATCCAGCCGATGCACGAGTTCGAGGAACTTCGCCTGCGGCCGCGACTGGCGCATCTGCTCGATGACGCCAAAGGCGACGCCGCTTCCGCCGTGCACCGCGACGCCGGCCGGTTTGTCGATGACAAGAAGATGCTCGTCTTCGAAAATGATCCTGAATTCGGCGCTCGGAACCGGCGCCGACGGCACCGTTTCGTCATGTTGCGCGACGCGGATGGGCGGCACGCGCACCAGATCGCCGAGTTCAAGCCGGTACTGCGCGTCGATCCGGCCCTTGTTGACCCGCACTTCCCCGCTGCGCAGGATGCGGTAAATATGGCTTTTCGGCACGCCTTTGCAGACGCGTAACAAAAAGTTGTCGATGCGCTGTCCGGCCGCACTGTCGTCGATCTCGATGACGGAGACCTGGTCGCTCGCGACCGCGCTTGTTACCGATTTCTGGGATATTTTGCCTAACTCTTTCATTCTGAATATAATTTGCCCAGCAGTCTGCGGCGGCCGGCGCAGTGTCCGGAATTCGGGCGGACTGCGCAGGTGCAAGCGTAAATCGTTATTTTACTTGTGCCGGGGGCTGGTTGCTCGCCCTGAAAATGAGATGCAACAAGTTGCACGCACGAAGTCAGTACCCGGCAGGGACGGCGCCCACAGGCGCGTTCGGTCAAGGTCGGCTTCGACGGTAACGGAATTTTGGTAAAAAAGAATTTAACTTCCAGCTTCGGTATCGGGCGGCGTTACGCCCGGCTGTACGAAGCTGCAGGTTGCGAAAATACGGCGTGCGCCCGTGGCGTCTTGTAGAAAGTGCAAGACTTGGCGACGTCAAAATGAGGCGAGACACCCCCAGCAGGAAAAGACGCGCCTCTTGCGCGAACTTCCCGTTGCGGCATGACCGCAGCCTTCGACCCTCCGGTCCCGCGCCCAGTCGGCGCGCCGGCGAGGGGGACGTGGGTTTATGAAGGTCTGCCGGCAGAACCCGCGGCGTGTCGGGTCGTTATTTGAAGCCGTGTTCGCATGTGCCCTGCGGCACCGCGCTCCTTTGTTTGTGGAGCCGGGCCCTCTCAGGCAATTCTCCCGCCATTCTTCCCGCTCCAGCGTGCTTGTGAAAACACAATAAGGCGCGGCATGCCGCTGCCTCCCGCTCTCGCGCCTGACAACCGCGGAGCGGAGGCCGGCCGAGCCGCTCTGGAGCCGTTCAATGAAACGCATGTTGTTCAATGCGACGCAGCAGGAAGAACTGCGCGTCGCCATCGTCGATGGGCAAAAACTCATCGACATCGACATCGAAACCGCCGGGCGCGAACAGCGCAAAGGCAACATTTACAAGGGCATCATCACCCGCATCGAGCCGTCGCTCGAAGCCTGTTTCGTCAACTACGGCGAAGACCGCCACGGTTTTCTGCCGTTTAAGGAAGTCGCCCGCCAGTATTTCCGCGACGGCGTCGACATGCGCTCCGCCCGCATCCAGGACGCGCTCAAGGAAGGTCAGGAACTGATCGTTCAGGTCGAAAAAGAAGAGCGCGGCAACAAGGGCGCGGCCCTGACCACGTTCATCTCGCTCGCCGGCCGTTATCTGGTGCTGATGCCGAATAACCCGCGCGGCGGCGGCGTGTCGCGCCGGATCGAAGGCGACGACCGTCAGGAACTGCGCGAAACCATGGCGCAGCTGCAATTGCCGGAAGGCATGAGCATCATCGCGCGCACGGCCGGCATTGGCCGCAGCGCCGAAGAACTGCAGTGGGACCTGAACTACCTGATGCAGCTGTGGCGCGCGATCGAAGCCGCGTCGCAAAGCGGTTCGGCCGGCCAGCCGATGCTGATTTACCTCGAATCGAGCCTCGTGATTCGCGCGATTCGCGACTATTTCCAGCCGGATATCGGCGAAATTCTGATCGACACCACCGAAATCCATGACCAGGCGCGCGCCTTCATGGACATCGTGATGCCGGACAACGTCAGCAAGGTGAAGCGCTACCACGACGACGTGCCGCTCTTCTCGCGCTTCCAGATCGAGCATCAGATCGAAACGGCGTACTCGCGCACGGTGCCGCTGCCGTCGGGCGGCGCGATCGTGATCGACCACACGGAAGCACTCGTCGCCATCGACGTGAACTCGGCCCGCGCCACCAAGGGCGCCGACATCGAGGAAACGGCCGCGCGCACGAACCTCGAAGCCGCCGACGAAGTCGCGCGCCAGTTGCGTCTGCGCGACCTGGGCGGCCTGATCGTGATCGACTTCATCGACATGGAGTCGGCCAAGAGCCAGCGCGAAGTCGAACAGCGCCTGAAAGACGCGCTCAAGCACGACCGCGCGCGCGTCCAGATGGGCAAGATTTCGCGCTTCGGCCTGATGGAACTGTCGCGTCAGCGTCTGCGTCCGGCGCTGTCGGAAGGCAGCCACGTGACCTGCCCGCGCTGTAACGGCACGGGTCATATCCGCGATACCGAATCGTCCGCGCTGCAAGTGCTGCGGATCATTCAGGAAGAAGCGATGAAGGAAAACACCGCGGCGATCCATTGCCAGGTGCCGGTCGAGGTGACCGCCTTCCTGCTGAACGAAAAACGCTCGGAAATCAACAAGATCGAGTCGCGCTTCAAGGTCAACGTCGTGCTGGTGCCGAACAAGCATCTGGACACGCCGCATTACAAGCTGGAACGTCTGCGTCACGACGACGCCCGTCTGGACGAGCCGCGCGCTTCGTGGAAGATGGCCGAGGAAGCGGCTCGCGAACTCGAGTCGGAAACCGGCTACAGCAAGCGCACCGAAGAAGTGAAGCCGAAGCAGGAAGCGGCGGTCAAGGGCATCACGCCCGAGAAGCCGGCGCCGAGCGCGCCGGTTCGTCCGGTCGCGGCACCGGCTCCGGTTGCGGTGACGCACGCGAGCGGCGGCTTCATCGGCTGGTTGAAGAATCTGTTCGGCGTACAGCCGGCGGCGCCGGCACCCGTTGCGCCGGCTACGACAGAAAAGCAGGCCCGTCCGCAGCGCGGCGAACGCACGGAGCGCGGTGAGCGTACCGGCGAACGCGGCGGCGATCGTAACCGCAATCGCCGTGGCGGCGCGGGCGGCCGTGACGTGGCAGCGCGTGGTGAAGGTGCAAACGGCGGCCGTCAGGGCCAGCAGCCGTCGCAGCGTCGTGAGGAACGCGAACCGCGTGAAGGACGCGAGGGACGCGAGGTTCGGGAACCGCGCGAAGGCCGTGAACCGCGCGAGGCACGGGAAGCACGCGAACCGCGTGGCAACCGCGAACCGCGTGAGAACCGTGAGCCGCGCGAAGCACGCGAAGGCCGTGAAGGCCGCGACCGCGACACCCGCGGCGCCGACCGTGCCGAGGCAGTCGAAAGCACCCCGCGTGGCGAACGCCAGGAACGCGGCGAGCGTCGTGAACGTGGCGAACGTACTGAGCGCGGCGAGCGTCGCAAGCCGCAGACGGAAACCGCGGACGCGTTGACGCAAGCCGATACCCAGATCGCAGAGGACGTGGCGCAAAACCAGGCCGCCCTCACTGAAAACGTTGCGCCGGTCGATCAGGAAGCGGTGGCGCGTGAGGGCGAAGAGCGTCGTCGTCGCCGTCGCGGCCGTCGTGGCGGTCGTCGTGAGCGTGAGGAAGACGTCAACGGCAATCTGGCTGCGGACGTCGCGGAAGCGGAAGGCGACAACGCCAACGTGAGCGAGGACGCACCCGTGCGCGTCGCCCAGCAGCCGGTGGAACGCAAGCCGGAAGCGAACGAAGCGAATGAAGTGGCGCCGGTGGAAGTCGTCGTTGCCGCCGTCGCGACCGAAAAGGCTGTCGTCAGCGAACTGCACGCGGCCACGGAAACGCCGGCCCTCGCCGCCGAAAAGGCTGCGAAGACCGAAACGATCGTGCCGGTCGCGGAACTGCCGGCTGCTCCGGCTGCCGTCGAACCGGTTGCCGAAGCGCCGGTCGCCGACACTCCGGTCGCGCCCACCGCGCCCGCCGAACCGGCTCAGGCAGTCCTCGCGGCTGCGGAAACGGTATCGCCGGCTGCAGAACCGGTCGTTCATGAAGAGGCACCGGCGGTTGTGCCAGCCGCTGAGGCGCAAGCTGCACCGGCTCCTGTCGAGCCCGCCGCTCCGGCCGAAGTAGTCGCCGCGCCGGTCGCTGAGCCCGCGCCGCAAGCCGAAATCGTCGAGCCGAAACCGGCCGCGGACGAAGCCGCGCCGGCAGTGGAGCCGGCGATTGCAGCGCCGTCGCAAGCCGTGCAAGCCACGCAGGCAGCCGAGGTGTCGCAAGCGGCCAAGCCGGCTCAGGCGTCGTTCAACGGCGGGGTGTCGGCGGAAGCGCTGAAGCCCGTGCTGGAGAAAGCCGGTCTCGTCTGGGTGAATACGGACGCCGACAAGCTGCGCGCCGCGCAGGAAGCGGCCGCGCAGACGGCGAAGCCGCCGCGCGTCGTGCGCGAACGCAAGCCGTTACCGCCGACCGACAGCGCGCCGATGCAGCAAGTGGAAACCAACAGGCATCCGCAGTAAGTCTGCGATGCCGGTTCGAAAAGCCCGCCTCACCGGCGGGCTTTTTTTCGCCCGAAGAACCGCAGTCAGCCCGCAGCCAGTAGCCATCCCCGTAAACCCCGAAGGCGCCCGCCCTCGCCCTGCTGGAACATGCATTTCCGATAGAATGAAGAACTCGTCTTCCCGGTTTGGCGCAACCCAAGCAACCCATGTCACGACGCATCATCCCTGTTGCCGATCTCAGCGCGGCGCCGGTCATCTCCGGTCCGCTGCAGACGCCTAGCGGCGCGCTGCATGACACGCTCGCGCGCCCTCTGCGCGACCTGCGCATTTCGGTGACGGACCGGTGCAATTTCCGCTGCGTCTACTGCATGCCGCGCGCCGTGTTCGACAAGGACTACGCGTTCCTGCCACACAGCGCCTTGCTGACCTTCGAGGAAATCGAACGCCTTGCGCGGCTCTTCGTCGCGCATGGTGTCGAGAAAATTCGTCTGACGGGCGGCGAACCGCTGCTGCGCAAGAACCTCGAATTCCTGATCGAGCGGCTCGCGCAACTCACCACGCCGGCCGGCCGGCCGCTCGACCTGACGCTGACCACCAACGGCTCGCTTCTCGCGCGCAAAGCCCGCAGCCTGAAAGACGCTGGCCTGACTCGCGTGACGGTCAGCCTCGACGCGCTCGACGACACGCTGTTTCGCCGCATGAACGACGCGGACTTCGCGGTAGCCGACGTGCTCGACGGCATTGCCGCCGCGCAGGCTGTGGGTCTTGCGCCCGTGAAGGTCAACATGGTGGTCAAGCGCGGCACGAACGACAGCGAAATCGTGCCGATGGCGCGCCATTTCAAAGGCTCGGGCACGGTGCTGCGGTTCATCGAGTACATGGACGTCGGCACGTCGAACGGATGGAACATGACCGAAGTGCTGCCTTCCGCCGACGTCGTCGCGCGCATCGCCGAGCATTTCCCGCTTGCGCCGCTCGAAGCGCATAGCGCCGCGGAAACCGCGCAACGCTGGGGTTACGCGGACGGAAGCGGCGAGATCGGCGTGATCTCCAGCGTGACGCGCGCGTTCTGCGCAAGCTGCACGCGCGCTCGCCTTTCGACCGAGGGCAAGCTGTACCTGTGCCTGTTCGCATCGGCGGGCCACGACCTGCGCGCGCTGCTGCGCGCCGGAGCAAGCGACGCCGACATCGCGACGGCCGTCGCCGAAATCTGGCAAGGCCGCGGCGACCGCTACTCGCAACTGCGCGGCAGCAACGCGGCCGACCCGGGCGCGCAGGATGCCCGCCGCGTCGAAATGTCGTACATCGGCGGCTGATCGGCGCATGGAGCCAACCCGGCGGCCGACACGCGAACGGATCACCGGCCTCGTGCTCGCGGGCGGGCGCGGCACCCGCATGGGCGGCGTCGACAAAGGCTTGCAGCCGCTGCACGGCGAACCGCTCGCCGCGCATGTGTTGAAGCGCCTCGCGCCACAAACCGCCGCGCTGCTGATCAGCGCGAATCGTCACGCGGACATTTACGCCGCACTCGGTGCGCCGTTCGGCGCAAAGATCGTCGCCGATACGCTGCCCGACTTTCCTGGCCCACTGGCCGGCTTGCTCGCCGGTTTGCGCTCGGCCCAAAGCGATTATCTGCTGAGCGCACCGTGTGACACGCCGTGGCTACCCGTGGATCTGGGTGCACGGCTCGCTGAAGCGCTCGAGTCGAGCGCGGCCGACATCGCCACCGTCACGACCTCGGACGCCGGCGGCAACGTATCGCTCCACCCTGTCTCCGCGCTCCTGCGCACCCGTCTCGCCGACGACCTCGCGGATTTTCTAGAAGCCGGCGAGCGCAAGGTCCGCGCGTGGTACGCGCGCCACACGACCGTGGAAGTCGCCTTTACCGACGAGCGCGCGTTTTACAATATCAATTCTTTACAAGAACTCGCCGACCTCGAGCGTCATCGGGGTCCCGGCTGAAATCCCGCTCCGCCGCACGGCAAGCGCCACGCCCGCCGCCGGCCGCGACGTCCCGCTTCTTCATGACCACGCAAAACGAATTTTCCCGCTGCGTCGCGCAGTACGATCCTCATGCGCTGCCTGTTTCGGCGGCTCAGGCGATTACTCGCGAGTGGGCCACGCCCGTCGCCGCGGTCGAACGCGTGGCACTGCGCGGTGCACTCGACCGCGTGCTCGCCGCAGACATCGTCTCGCCGATCGACGTTCCCTCGCACGACAATTCCGCGATGGACGGCTATGCGTTCAATCGCGCCGCATTGACGAGCGGCGCGCCGTCCGTCGAACTCGCGGTGGTCGGCAAGGCTTTGGCGGGCCATCCGTTCGCGGGCCGCGTCGAAGCAACGGCGCAATGCGTGCGCGTGATGACGGGCGCCTGCATTCCGGACGGTTGCGATACGGTCGTGCCGCAGGAACTGGTCGAGCGCAGCGCCGATTCTGCGTCGATCCGTTTTGCAGCCGATGCCGTGCAGGCCGGCGCAAACCGGCGCCTGGCCGGCGAGGACCTCGCCCGCGGCCACGCGGCGTTGCGCGCGGGCCGCGTGATCCGCGCGTCCGATTTAGGCTTGCTGGCTTCGCTCGGCATCGGGGAAATCAATGTCCGGCGGCGTTTGCGCGTCGCCTTCTTTTCGACCGGCGACGAGTTGCGCTCGCTCGGCGAGCCGCTCGAAGCGGGCTCCGTGTACGACAGCAATCGCTACACGCTCTTTGCGATGCTGCGGCGCCTCAACGTGGACACGCTCGATCTCGGCGTGATCCGCGACGAACCCGCCGCGCTCGAAGCCGCGTTGCGCAGCGCCGCGGCGAGCGCGGACGTGGTGCTGACCTCGGGCGGCGTCTCGGTCGGCGAGGCGGATGTGACGAGGCGCTTGTTGCAAACATTCGGCGACGTCGCGTTCTGGAGTCTCGCCATGCGCCCCGGCCGCCCCCTCGCATTTGGCCGCATATGGTCCGGCGAGCGGCCGGGTGTCGGACTGCCTGCGTTATTCTTCGGTCTGCCGGGCAATCCGGTGGCCGTCATGGTGACGTTCTATCAGATCGTGCGCGAGGTTCTGCTGCTCATGTCGGGCGCCACGCCGCAGCCGCTGCCGGTGATCCACGCGGCAAGCCTGCGCTCGATCCGCAAGCGCCCCGGACGCACGGAGTTTCAGCGCGGCATCGCCGCCCAGCATGCAAACGGCCAATGGCAGGTCACGCCGACAGAGTCGCAAAGCTCGGGCGTGCTGAGTTCGATGAGCGAGGCGAATTGTTTCATCGTGCTCGGCCATGAAGACGGCGACGTTGCCGAGGGCGAGCGCGTCAGTATCATGCTGTTCCACGGCCTGATCTAACGGTTCGTCGAATATTCGCGATCCGGCGCTGTCATCACCGGCGCATTTGTTTTACCCATTACCACTACGACATGCGGGTTTGACTTACATGAAAAAACAGATCTCGTTCATTGCACCGGGACAAACGGCCAAAGCACTTATCCTCGTCTACCTGACGTTCTCCGTGCCTATCGTGCTGCTGGGCGTGCTGGTCGCGTTCGTGCGCTACGGTTCGGTCGAACTGAGCACGGTGTTCAGCGCGCTGCTGCTGAATGCGATTCTCGGCTTCATCCTGCTGTGGATCGCCTGCCACGCGTACAACTGGGTGGCGTCGCGCTTCGGCGGCATTGAAATCCAGTTGACCGACGCACCCGAAGAAGCATGACGCGCGCTGCGTTCCGCGTCACTGCTGCCGAGCCCGCGAGCGCGGGCCCGGTCGGGCAGCAGGCGCGGACCGCCGATGCCCACGCGCGGCGTCAGCCTCTTGTTACCTCACTGCTCATCGGGCTCGATGCCCGGCACTGCACCGCCGCCTATCAAACCATTCGCCTCCTCGCCGGGTAGCGCCTCCACGTCTCGCAGCTTGCGGTTCATGACGCGAGTGCGCGTCTCCGCCGCTTCGATGGAACGCGTGACCGTTTCGAGCTGCGCCTTCGTCCTCGCGAGCACATCGCCGAATTTGCCGAACTCCGTCTTGACCGCGCCGAGCACCTGCCACACCTCGCTCGAGCGCCGTTCGATGGCAAGCGTGCGGAAACCCATCTGCAAACTGTTGAGCAGCGCGGTCAGCGTGGTGGGACCGGCAATCGTCACGCGATACTCGCGTTGCAGCAGATCCGAGAGCCCCGGCCGACGCAGCACTTCGGCGTACAAACCTTCGGTCGGCAGGAACAGCAGCGCGAAGTCGGTGGTGTGCGGCGGCGACACGTACTTCTCGGCGATGCTGCGTGCCTCCGCGCGAATCCGCGCTTCGAGCGCGCGCGATGCTTCTTCTACCGCGAGCGGGTCGGCTCTTTCCTGCGCGTCGATCAGGCGTTCGTAGTCTTCGCGCGGAAACTTCGCGTCGATTGGCAGCCACACTGGCGCCGCCGCGCCGCCCGCGGCACCGGCCGCGCCCGCCACGCCCGCTTCTACCCGCCCCGGCAAGCGAATCGCGAACTCCACACGATCCGCGCTTTTCGGCACCGTCGCCACGTTCTTCGCGTACTGGTCCGCGGTGAGCAGTTGCTCGAGCAATGCCTCGAGTTGCACTTCGCCCCAGGTGCCACGCGTCTTGACGTTCGTCAGCACCTTTTTCAGATCGCCGACGCCGGCCGCAAGCGTCTGCATTTCGCCCAGGCCGCGATGCACCTGCTCGAGCCGGTCGGACACGAGCTTGAACGATTCGCCCAGGCGTTGTTCGAGCGTGGCGTGCAGTTTTTCGTCGACGGTGCGGCGCATTTCTTCCAGCTTGCTCGCGTTGTTCGCCTCGATGTCCTTTAGCCGCTGCTCGATGGTCGCGCGAACTTCGGCGAAGCGCCGGTCGCTCGCCTCGGTGAGGTGCCCGAGTTGCAGGCTGAGCGTATCGCCGAACTGCTTGAGCGAGCGCCCCTGTTCATCGCGCGCCTGTTGCGCCTGCTGCTGCAGACTGTGACGCACCGCGTCGAGCTGTTGCGCGAATCCGTCGATCTTGCCGCCCTGCACCGTCGTCATGCTGCTGAATTGCGCGGCCAGCGTCTGCTGAAAATGCGCAAAGCCGCTGCTCTGCTCAGTGCGCGACACGCGCGCGGTCTCCGTGATGTCGTTGCGCAATTGCCGCTCGAGGCGCTCATACGCGTGCGCCTGCGCATCGGCTGCCGCGTCGATGCGTTCGTTCAGCAGGTCGAACTGTTCCTGTTCGCCGGCGCGGCCCCGGCCGCGCATCAGCAACGCCAAAGCAAGCACGAGAGCGACCGCGAGCACCGCGACGGCCGCGACCAGAATCATCGTCATGCACGCGCCCGGCCGATGACTTCGGCATTGATCGGATTAGGCGGCTGACCCGCGCGCGGACCTTCGCCAAGACCGGCGATCAGGTTGTCCGCGGCGAGATTGGCCATCGCGCGGCGCGTCGCTTCTGTCGCGCTCGCGATGTGCGGCGTCAACACGATGTTCGGCACTGTGAGCAGGTCCGGGTTCAGATTCGGCTCGCCTTCGAACACATCGAGACCGGCCGCGGCGATCTGCTTTGCACGCAGCGCCTGAACGAGCGCCGCATCGTCGACGATACCGCCGCGCGCGATATTCGTCAGCGTCGCGGTCGGCTTCATGAGCGCGAGTTCGGCCGCACCGATCGTGTGATGGTTTTCCTTCGTGTACGGCAAAACGAGCACGACATGATCGGCACGCCGCAACAGGTCCTGCTTCGACACGTATTCGGCATTCAGTTCGGCTTCGATTTCCGGCGCGACGCGCGAACGGTTGTGATAGATCACCTGCATGTTGAAGCCGCGCGCACGCCGCGCGAGCGCCTGGCCGATCCGCCCCATGCCGATCACGCCCAGCGTCGAGCCGTGGATGTCGCCGCCGAGAAAGCCGTCATATGACCACTTCTGCCACTTGCCCGCGCGCAGCCAGTGCTCCGATTCGGCGATGCGCCTGGCCGCGGCCATCATCAGCGCCCAGCCGAAGTCGGCGGTCGATTCGTTCAGAACGTCCGGCGTGTTCGTGCCGAGCACGTTCGCCGCGTTGAACGCGGCCATGTCGAAGTTGTTGTAGCCCACCGCCATATTCGAGACCACGCGCAGACGCGGCGCGGCCGCGAGAACGTCGGCGCCGATCGGGTCGCCGGCAGTCAGCGCGCCGTCCTTGTCGGCAAGGCGGCGCTTGAGTTCTTCCGCCGGCAGTACGTCGCCCTGATTCCAGTCGACGTCGAAATACTGTTGAAGCCGTTCGATCACGTCAGGAAAAATCGGACGGGCGACGAGGATCTTCTGCATTGCAATTCTCCGTGTAGCGAATCGAGTGAGACAGCCTCGGCAGCAGGCCCGGTGTCAGAAAAAGAGCCAGCCGGTGACGAGAAAAAGCGGCAGCAACACCGCGCCTGACCAGCCGAGATAAGCGAAAAAACTCGGCATGCGCACACCGCGCGACTCCGCGATGGACTTCACCATAAAGTTCGGCGCGTTGCCGATATAACTGTTCGCGCCCATGAAGACCGCGCCCGCCGAGATCGCGGCCAACGTGGTCGCCCCGGTGGTCATCAGCGACTGTGCGTCGCCGCCCGCCAGGTTGAAAAACACGAGATAGGTGGGCGCGTTGTCGAGAAACGAAGATAGCAGGCCCGTCGCCCAGAAGTACATCGCGTCGTGCGGCTGGCCTGCGGAATCGTTGACCAGATGCACGATGCCGGCAAACGCGCCGGCTTCGCCCGCACGCAGCATCGTGATAACCGGCGCAATCGTCACGAAGATGCCGGCAAAGAGCTTGGCGACCTCTTCGATCGGCGCCCAGTTGAAGTCGTTGCCTGCGCGAGCCGCACGGGGCGTCCACAGAATCGAAAGCACCGTGACGCCGATGAGCGCGACATCGCGCACCACGTTCTGCAAGGCCACATGCGTGCCGAACACGTCGAAGCTCACGCCCGGCTTCCACAGCCCGCTCATCAGGACGAGGCCGACCACCGCGCCGAGCAGCACAAAATTGATCTTGCCGTCGATCCCGAGCCGAGGCGAATCCGGCGTCGGATCGAGGAAGAGCGAGCGCTCCTCTTCCCGTCGATGGAAATAATACGAGTCGAGACAATAGAACGCGACGAGCAGCACCGCGCACACGAACAGCATCGGCAACGCGAGATGCGTGGTGGTCCAGAAGAAGTCGACGCCCTGCAGGAAGCCGAGGAACAGCGGCGGATCGCCCAGCGGCGACAAAGAGCCGCCGGCATTCGCCACCAGAAAGATGAAGAACACGACTACATGAACGACATGCCGCCGATTATCGTTCGCGCGCAGCAACGGCCGGATCAGCAGCATGGCCGCGCCGGTCGTGCCCATCACGCTCGCGAGCAAGGTGCCGAGCGCGAGGATCGTCACGTTCAGCCGCGGCGTGCCGTGCAGATTGCCGCGCACGCAAATACCGCCCGCAACCGTGTAGAGCGCGGTGAGCAGCACGATGAACGGAATGTACTCTTCGAGTAACGCATGGATGAGCGTGGCGAAGGCAACGTCCGAGCCGAATGCGAACGCGAACGGCGCCAGAAACGCCAGCGCCCACGCCGCCGCGATCTTGCCGAAATGGTGATGCCAGAAAGCCGGCGCGACGAGCGGAAAGACGGCAATGGAAAGCAGCACGCCGGCGAACGGCAATCCCCATAGCGCGGAAAGCGTTGCGCCATCCAATGTCGCGGCGCACGCAAGTTGAGGCCAGCTCATTAACGTCAATGCAGCAGCGAGCACCATGCTCGCCGGAGCGGCACGTCTAGTCATATGCAACAGATTCCCTGGTTCTTTTGAAATGGCAACTGACGGCGCAAGCCGGCGTACATCGGCGAACGAATAGACGCCGCCGCGGCACTCAGGCGCCGAGTACGACGATCACGTGCACCCGATAGGGCCCGTGCGCGCCCAGCACGATGGTCTGTTCGATATCGCCGGTGCGTGAAGGTCCCGAAACGAAGTTGACCGCACGCGGCAGTTCGCCCCGCTCGCTACGAATCAGCGCGAACGCTTCTTCATGTCCAGCCACGATGCGCGAAGCCGGCACGATGGCAATGTGCGTTTCGGGAAGCAGGCCGGCCGACGCATAAGTCTCGGGCCCTGACAGCAGCACGAGTGAGCCGGTTTCGGCAGTGGCGCAAAAGCAGCCGGTGAGACCGACCACGTCGCCGTCTTTCGGCTTGCGAAATTCGACGGTGAGGCCCGCGTCGCTCCAGCGCAGATCCTGCAGCGTCTGCCACGCGATCGCCTGCAACGGCAATGCATGTTCGACCAGATAGCGATGTGCGGCGATCGGCACGTCGCTCAGCGACTCGACCGTGTCGATCGTGGTGGACAATTTCTGCGCTTCTTCGATGAAGCGCGCGGTGAGATCCGCAGGCATGTCGGGGCGCGGACCCGGCGGATGGCGCGCGAGATAATCCGCCGCGGCCTCGCGTTCGGACGCGGACGGCTCCGGCTCACGGCCTTGCGCCGCGCGGATGCGCGCCAGGATATTGCGGCGGGCAATCGATGTGTCCATATGCGAAAGTCCTCGATAGTCCTCGTGTGCATGGCCATGCGAGATGCGGGGCGTGCATGCGAGGAATTATACCGGCCACCCTCCGCGCGAACACCCTGGCCGAACGGCATAGGAACACATCGGACACGCGACAAACGCGCTACAAACCCGCTACTTCGCGGGCTCTTCCTCGGGCTGCGCGATGCCGAAAACCTGCCGCAGATACGCGAGATACGCCTTGTCGTCGCACATGTTCTTGCCCGGCGAATCCGACAGTTTCGCCACCGGCTGCCCATTGCAACGGACCATCTTGATGACGATCTGCAGCGGGTTATAGCCGAGGTCGTTGGTCAGATTGGTGCCCACGCCGAACGCGAGCTTGCACCGTCCGCGGAAGCGCTCGTAGAGTTGCAGCACTTTGGGAATGTCGAGCGCGTCGGAGAACACGAGGATCTTCGTGCGCGGATCGCAACGGTTCGCTTCATAGTGCTGGAGCAGGCGCTCGCCCCAATCGAACGGATCGCCGGAGTCGTGACGCGCGCCGTCGAACAGCTTGCAGAAGTACATGTCGAAGTCGCGCAAAAACGCCTGCATGCCGTACACGTCGGAGAGCGCGATACCCAGGTCGCCACGATATTCCTTCGCCCACATTTCGAAGCCGAAGATCTGCGAATCGCGCAGCCTCGGACCCAGCGCCTGGCATGCCTGCAGGTACTCGTGCGCCATCGTGCCGAGCGGCGTGAGGCTGTGCTTCATCGCGTAAAAGACGTTGCTCGTGCCGGCGAACTGCTCGCCGAGACCGTCCTTCAACGTGAGGATCACTTCTTCGTGCCATTGCTTCGAGAAGCGGCGGCGCGTGCCGTAGTCGGCGATCTTGCAGTCGGCGAATTCCGGCCGCGCGCCGAGAAGTTTCATCTTCTCGACGAGACGTCCGCGACCTTCGCTGTAGTCCGGTTCCTGTTGCGTGTTGCGGAAATAGACTTCGTTGACGATCGCGAGCATCGGAATCTCGAACAGGATCGTGTGCAGCCACGGACCCTTGATCTCGATGTCGATCTCGCCGTTGTTCTTCGGCGAAGGCTCGATCGAAATGTACTTCTCGTTCAGATGAAACAGCGCGAGAAACTCGATGAAATCGCCCTTGATGAAACGCATGCGCCGCAGGTAGTCGAGCTCTTCGTCGGTGAAGCGCAGCTTGCAGAGCTTGCGCACTTCCGCGCGTATTTCGCCGATGTACGGCACGAGGTCGACGTTCGGCGTGCGGCAACGAAAGCGGTACTCGACGTTGGCCGCGGGAAAATGATGCAGGACCACCTGCATCATCGTGAATTTGTACAGATCGGTGTCGAGCAGCGAAGTAATAATCATGATGGTGCGAACGGGACTGCGAAGTACGGGAGGCGTGACTCAACCCATGCATACGGCGCGCCTCGTGCGCACCGGCTTGACGCATGTTACCCGAATGCGCCGGCCTTCAGGCTCCCGGCCGCGGCCCGCGCGGCGGCGCTTGCCGTCGGCGGGATACTGTTTTCGGATGCAATAAACTAATCACGAAAACATATAAAAGGCGTTGTGTGATGCCGCATGCGCCTCTTGACGTTACGTTACAATAGCGCTTTTGGCGTTTGCGCCTTTCTGATTCCGCATGCAGGAGCTGCCTGAATGACTCACGTTGTGACCGAAAGCTGCATCAAGTGCCGCTATACCGACTGCGTCGATGTGTGCCCGGTGGACTGCTTTCGCGAAGGTCCCAACTTCCTCG
>Ga0209795_10000906_pt1 | contig 19998 bp, 17 predicted proteins | sample AgamicOrMarz_FD_187166 | JGI IMG/M metagenome (GOLD analysis project Ga0209795, IMG submission 187166) | Agave microbial communities from Guanajuato, Mexico - Or.Ma.rz (SPAdes) (version 2) | ecosystem: Host-associated > Plants > Phyllosphere > Phylloplane/Leaf | place: Guanajuato, Mexico...
ACGGTTTCAGGGAGTTGATAGCAGCATCCGTACCTGCGCCCGCTTGCACCATTAACAGGATACGACGAGGCGTTTCAAGTGATTCAACAAACTCCTGAACGCTGTAAAAAGGAACCAGGTTTTTGCCCGGGTTTTCAGCAATCACTTCCTCAGTCTTTTCGCGGGAGCGGTTGAAAACGGAAACGGTATAGCCACGGCTTTCGATGTTCAGCGCCAGGTTGCGCCCCATCACGGCCATACCAACAACGCCGATCTGCTGTTTGGACATTACATACTCCTGTCAGGTGTGGTCACCGCGTCATGCGCGCGGCTTGAAAATTTATCTAAGATGTTAACTCATGATGACCGGATGGAGATAGCATTTGATGCTCAGTCTTTTTTAAGTCTTACCCATCATGGAAATTATGCCTTATAAAAATATTGCAAAGACATTTTCATAAATCTTTTAGATAATTAATAATTATATCAACAACTTTATGCGCTTCTTCCGAAGAATGCGCCTCGACATAACATCTTAATTCAGGGGCATTACCAGAAGGCCGTAGATGAATAATATTGTCATTTGATAAACTCATCCTTAATCCATCAGTTTCGTTGATGGTTTTGACTGCACCGTCAAGTCCTGAACTGAGAATGAATGCTGAAGGATCAGATTTGATACTTTCAAGAAGCGCAGCGCTCTTATTCTTGGCAAAATTTTGAATCCGATCGGAACAGGTGTAGCGTGCAGGCAATGCTTTAACTAGCGTTGATATTGAAGATTGTTTTGCTGCGCTAAATAGCATAATGGCGGGTAAAACAGCATCTCGAGTGGGCAACGCCGTTAAAATTCCGTCGCCATAAGCTACGTCACTGCCTAAAAGAAATCCGCCGTTTGCTTCGAAACCGGCCACCTTATCAAACTTTTGCTTTAACCCGGAAAAAGCTTGTATAACGTGCGGAGAACCGATGCGTGTACGGCACACTTGATCAAAAAAACCCACAGTTTCAATAATAGTGTTACAACTTACAGGGACGGAAAGCGCCTTTATATCCAACTCAACAGCGCTCAATAAACCGAGTATATCTCCCCTAAGCCATACGCCATTTTCATCAGCGATTAATGGTCGATCACCGTCTCCATCCGTCGAAAAGATGGCATCAAGTTTATAATGCTGTGACCAGACTAACGCTTTTGAACAATCTTCACTGCTGACTGCTTCTGTATCAATTGGCACGAACTCGTCGCTTCTACCAAAGGAAGTTACGGTAGCGCCAAGAGCACGAAATAATACTGGATAAATTTCTCTACCTGCACTGGAATGCTCATATATGCCAATATGCATTCCCGACAAAAAGTCATCTGATAACAGTGTAGTATAACGCGAAATATACTGCTGTGCCGCAGAATGACAGACGTTAAGTGAAGGCAGAGTCATCGACGAAAATTCAAAATCAAAACCAGCGTTGAGGATGGATAATTCATCGCACTTATCAATCTCTCCCTCCGGGGTATAAAACTTAAGACCATTTCTGTCAAAAGGTATATGGCTGCCGGTTACCATTATAGCGGGGATGTTATCTGCCATACATTGATTGGCTAAGGCTGGCGTCGGAACCACGCCATAAAAAACAGGCGTCAACCCTAAATATTCAACTGCCGCAGCACAAAACTGAGCGATGCCATAGCTGCTAGGGCGATTATCAATAGCAATACCAACGCTTTCAAACTTATACTTATTTTTAATATGGTTAAGAAAAGCTAATGTAAAAGCGGCAGTATTAATGATATTAAAATCAACAACCAGACCGCGCGCACCACTGGTGCCAAATTCGATTCCAGAATCATTTATCACTTGGGAAGTATTCATAACATGCTGCTCTTCAATCTAAGCGCTATAATTATCATCTTCATTCAGGTAAGAACCTGTATGAATTTCAATTATTTCCAATGGGTAACTTCCTGGGTTTCTCATACTATGTAATTCACCTATAGAGATATAGGTTGATTCATTTTCTGTTAACAAGAAAGTTTCACCATTTTTTGTAACCTCTGCGGTCCCCTTCACTACTATCCAGTGTTCGGCGCGGTGATAGTGTTTTTGAAGATCGATTTTAGCCTTTGGCTTTACAAAGATTTTCCTTACTTCAAATCCAGTGCCTTTATCTATACGTTCATAGTGACCCCAGGACCGATAAATAGCAGTATGAGAAAGATACTCAGAGCGTCCGGATGATTGTAAATGCTCATATATTTTCTTAACATCCTGGACATGATCTTTATTAGCAACTAACAAAGCGTCTTTAGTGTTAACTATAACTAAATTATCAATGCCAACAGTTGCGACCAGACCGTTCGAATTATGAATATAACTGTTTGTTGTTGAATGGTGAATGACGTCGCCAGTGCTAAAATTACCACTTTCGCTTTTTGGGGAAATATCCCATAACGATGACCATGATCCCACATCACTCCAGTCCATATCCGTAATTACCATTACCCCATCTGAAGTATGTTCCATAATGGCATAATCAATTGATATTGACTCACAACGGCTGAAGCATTGTTCATCCGGTCGCACAAATATCATATCATGAGAAGATTGTGCAACAGACTCACGGCAAGATTCAAAAATTTTTGGCGCAAACTTTTGTAGTTGTGAAAGATACACTGATGCTTTGACGAGAAAAATGCCGCTATTCCAGAAATAATTACCAGAAGCGAGATATTCTTCCGCTGTAAGCGAATCAGGTTTCTCTACAAATTTAGCTACTGTAAAGACGTCAGAAGTAAGGCAATCGCCTTTTTGTATATAACCGTAACCTGTTTCTGCTTTCTTTGGTTGAATACCAAAAGTTATTACTTTATCTTTTAATGCAAAAGGAGTGGCTTTTTTTATAGCAATTATGAAATTTTCTGGATCGGTAATGACGTGATCCGCAGCCAGTACTAACATTAACGGATCGGTACCTTTTGATATAGCTGAGAACGCTGCAAGCGCAATTGCAGGAGCAGTATTACGTGCTATTGGCTCTAATATAATTGAAGTCTTGTTTAGATAGTCATTTTCCCTTAATTGTTCAGCAACGAGAAAACGATGTTCTTCATTACATATGATAATATTTTCTTTAGAATTTAAGCTCTCAATCCTGTGCAATGTTTCCTGGATAAGTGTTCTACTCTCAGACAAGCACAAAAACTGTTTTGGAAAGTGTTGGCGTGAAAGGGGCCACAGCCGCGATCCAGAGCCGCCTGATAAAATCACCGGAATAATTTCGCTATTCATGAGCGTGCCGCCTAAATTATAGAAGTCAGTTCTTTATAAAGCTTGGCAGTATTTGCAACCATGACTTCAGCGTGAAAATTATCTTTAAAGTACTGGTTAACACCCGTAAATTTTTCTGGATTAGCTGCTATAAACTCAAATGCTTCAGCGAGCGCTTTGGGGTTTTTAGGAGGCACAACCAGGCCAGAGACATCATTTTTATTAACCCAACCGACACCAGAACCTTTGATATCACATGATACAACAGGTGTATTAAAGAGGAAGGCCTCCAGTTGCACAACACCAAAAGCTTCCGATTTTTCGATTGAGGGCAGACAAAACATATCACACGCAGCAAAATAAGATGGTAGCTCATCGTCTTTAACAAATCCTAACAACTTAACTTTATCTTGAAGGCTACGATCTGAAATAAGCTTGTTAAGTGTGTTTTTCTCTTCGCCATTACCACCAATAAGAATAACGAATTCATCTGAAAGGTGACTTGCAGACTCAACCAGATACTCAAACCCTTTATAATATACTAATCTGCCGAGAGAGAAGATTATTTTTCTTCCTGCATATTGTGTTTTAATATTCTGAACAAGCTCTTTATTTACTGTGTAGTTTTCAGAATTAATACCAATAGGAATTATTTTAATTTTATCTTTATAAGCAGAAAGATCTTCAGAATATTCAGCGTAAACAGGAGACGTGGTAATGATTACATCAGCGCGTTTCAGAATCCATTGCTGCAATGGCAGATATAAAATCTTCAATCTTTTTTGCTTAACAATATCACTATGCCAGTGGACTACAATTTTTTTATTTTTATGATTGGCAAATAACAAAGCAATGTTAGCTAAAGGATTAGGTAAATGTACATGGATTACGTCAAAATCTTTAATTATCTTACGCAGTTTTAATATGTAAGACAGCGAGATGTCAGCAGATGCGTAATGATAATCAGATTTACACCCATATACATGAACGCCATTGAAATCGTAATCGAACGAATCTGCATTATGATTTACAGCTAAGACTGAAGACTCAATCCCTTTTAGCAGGCATCCTTCACTGATGTCAGCAACGACCTGTTCAATCCCACCAGAGTAAGGCTTATAATATTTACTTAAATGTAGTATTTTCACTGCTAATCACCTTGAGATAAAAACTTTTTCTTTTTTCACTGAGTTTACTGTAATTATACTCGTAAGAAAGAGCATGGTTTTTTTTACTCATTTCCTCATACTCAGCATTGCTGATATTAGTCAGGATTTGCTTCGCTTGTTTGAAATCATTTACAGCAAAAATATATTTCTCATCAACGAGTTCGCGCACTCCTGAAACCGCTGAGCATAAACATGGTAGACCCGACGCCATCGCTTCAATAACTACTCGCGGGAGCCCTTCTCTTCTTGAGGTTAGTATAAAAAAATCAGCCTCAGCCATAATTTCTTTCTTTTTTTCAGGCGACGAGATATAACCACGAAAATCAATACGCGATGAAATTTCTAATTCCCGCGCCATCATTTTATAATGTGGTAACAGAACACCATCTCCAACCACTATGGCATTGTAGGTTTTAGGTAACTCCGCCATCAGTTTTAAAAAAACGTCCAATCCTTTGAAATCTCGATCCAAAACACCCATAAATAGCAAAGTCTTATTATCGCTTTCACTATTTCTATTTATCCTGGTATTAAGTAATTCTTCATCTGCATAGTTTTCATGCGTAAGCGAAACGCTACTATAATTTGAATCGTAACGCTCGGAGCAAATTTGTTTATTTGAAAGAAATACTTGTTGTATTTCAAACATGGTCACGAAGGACGCAAACTGTGCTTTGCGTAGTTGAAGTTTAAATATATTAATGAAAATTATCCTGAACACAGCTTTTAATAATAAGTTATTAGTAAGATGGTTTGTTTCCTGTACAGGATTGGTTACGACCTCAATGCTAAAATTGATACTTCTAACGATAAAAACCAATGATAAAATGTAAGCCAAAATGCCGGGAGTTCTTAATATTACAAATGAATTGCCAGCAGCAATGAGCGATGCAATTCTATTGATACCGCTAAAACTACTTAAACCTGTACCTGTAGTTAAAATAGGTTGTATTTTAATATTGTCATGCTCAAAAAGTTCGTGGTTTTCTGGCAAATACTCAACTGCCTCCACACGAGCAATAACTTTTACGCAGTCAAAACAATCTAGATAGCGTTCAAAAAAACTTACATTTTCGATCCCTTGAACATAATATTTATCAGCAAATAACTTGTATCGCCTTTCAACTGACACATATAATTGCCGCATATTAAATTTCCTTTTTTTTAATTCTTATAATATTTCCGTCTTTATATATTGAGTTCTCAGGTATTGAACTCCTTACAATACTTCCGGCGCTTATAACAGAGTTAGAACCAACCTCTACTCCACTTAATATAACAGCATTTGAACCAATCCATACGTTTTTGCCAATTATAATTGGCTTCGCATTGAAGCCTTGATCCTTAATATTACCCACCCCGTTAAATTTATGATTATGATCATAAAACTTTACCGACTCACCTACAATGGTGTCATCGCCTATAGTAATTTTATTCTGACAATTAATACTTACATTTTGATTAAAGAAAACACCGTTACCAATAATAACCGTACCAGAAAAAACATTGATTGTTAAGAATCTACGACTAACAAAGCTGCCAGAAAAGATCAGGTTACCATGCAAGCTCCATAACTTTGCGCCTGAGTCAATACAGGAAACATAAAATTTTGGAAATTTTAGTTTGTCACCTAAGACTACTTTCAAAATTGCAAACTTTAGAAAGAAAACAAACCTGGCAAATAATCTTGATAATTTATAATAAAGCATTACGAATTTTATTCCTTAACGCATAGATTAGTGAGATTAATATTGATGATTTAGTTAATACCAGGAAGCTTAGATATCTAGTATATGAATCTTGCTTAAGATATATAAGAGATTTTTCAACATCTGTAACTCGATTATTTCTAATAAAGAATACCAACAAGCGGGTAACCAGTTTCTTTCGCGCTTTTTTTAATTTTAGAAAACTGAAGCTGGTAGTCTTTTTTTTCCAGAAAGGCATGTGCTTGGCAAGTTCATCATCAATCCCAGCTACCGAACTCAAGCTACCGGCCCGCTCGCGTCTGATAGTTCTAAATGCCGGATCAAGTACTATTTTTCCTAAAGCAGCAACATCGATGAGAAATGAATGATCTTCCCGGTATTTCAAACTTTCATCGAAACCATTTACTTTTTTAAAAATCGTTTTTTTCACAAGTATAGTTGGCGTATTCATGATGACATTGCCATAAAATAAATCGCTAATAAGATTTTCTTTTTTACCAGCAATTTTTTTGGCGGCTTTGTACTTCACATTTAGTAATTCATCCGCGACAAGGATATTACCTAATACCAGATCAGCATCTCCGGTGTTAAGAAAATTTATTTGCGATAATATTTTGTTTTCAAGCCAGGTATCATCGCAATCCAGAAAAGCGAGCAACTGCCCTGTCGCTACTGACGCTCCATAGTTTCGAGCTGAAGCTGCGCCACCATTTTCTTTACGAATAAGTCTGGTGAAGGGGTATTTAGAACATATTCTTTGGTATGCTTCATGCTCTTCATTATGAGACCCGTCATCAACAACAATAACTTCATACAGAGGCAAATTTTGGATTACTACTGATTTCAGAGCGTCTTCCAAATAATTAGAGGAATTATAGGCGGGAATGATCACTGATACTTTTATCACTTAAAACCTCGGAATTATAAAAAGACACCTTTAAATAAATAAAGTATAGAATAAAAGGCACTAATATTGTATTGAAATAACGATATACTGAGTGTGTGCAGAGAACACCAATCAAGATAATAAATACAAATGTATATAGTTTATCTTTCATCAAGTTTTTTCTTAGGATAAACAGGAATAAAATAAAACCGATAATATTAAATATACGTTGGAATATAACTAGTGGATTAAAATCCGCAAGCGGATTAAAGGTACTATTAAAATTGGTAATTATAGCTTGTCTGAAAGGCTCTGACATTATGAATGAAAAAAATGGCAGATGACTCGTTGCTACAGCAACATTATCGAAACTAAATTCTGCTTCGCCAAATCGCCGTGATAAGGTAAACAGCTTAATTGAGTATGAATATTCACTATTCATAAATAGTATAAAAATAAATATCAAACCTATAATACCAATGTAAAAAAAGAATGGAATTTTACGCCTGATATAAAAGGCGATATTTACGCCTATATATAATATAAGCAATTCCGGTCGAGCAAATATCAGCATCAATGCCGATAAAAGAAATACTGAATTACTTCTACGGATATAAGCAACGATTAACATTGAAAGCGCTGCCACACTAAAAGCTTCTTTTAAAATAAAGAAAGACCAATAACCACCGACGATTGTACCAAACATGGCTAAGACTATCGTTACTTGTTTTACTTTATTGTGAAGGCGGGATACGATTTCTGATGACAATATTGCTAAGGAAATAGTAAATAAAGTAATATTTATCCATCTAACAATATCGAGATCGAAATAAGTTTTGAAAAACCTTACATAATATGCAAAAGATAATTTTGAAGTCACATCATTTGCATAAAGCATTTCATCAGGGAAAATAAGCTCAGCATTGCCATTAAATTTTAATAATAAAAAGCCCACACACATCACACCAAAGATAAAAATGTATGATGTCATGGACACCATCAAATAGCTATAAACGTCCCTTTGCCTGACGCCAATAAAATAGGTCATAAGTAAGCTTATACTTAGCAATAATACTAAAATCATTCACCATTCTCTTATTATGCTATTTCATAACATGTATTGTTAAAAAAGGTATTTTACTAATTTAAGCTGTTTAAAAGCATTTTTAAATGCTTGTACTTTCTTATCCCAAGGGTAGATAAAACTATTATCGTTAAAATCACCCATGTTAATAAACCGTTCATAACGGAAATGGGCAGGCTTTGTCCGTCTTTGATGCCTGCTGTTTTTAGCAATAGCACAGCGACACTGCATGCTACGACAGCAAATGTAATCTGCTTTAACCAGGGAAGAAACGTGTCCGGCAACAGGCGTAAATGCAGAAAGTACATATAGGGTATAAATACTGCAATAACCGTGAGTAATACGGATGCAGCAAGCCCATCGACCTGCATCGGTTTTAATAAGAAATGATAAAAAAGAGGTATCGCTAAAATCATCAAAGCTGAAAAAATTAAATTGATACGCACATATGCAAAACTTAATGATAGATGAAATGGTAAAACTGTTAATGCTTGAATACCTTGTGCTAACATTAAATAAAATACAATAGTACTTGTATCATTAGCTATGACAGCAGAGTGCGTCCAAATAAAAATAATCGAATGAGAATAACATGCCAGTACTATCGACAACGGCATAATCGCAATACATGCTATTTTACAAAGGTTTAAGTACAAGATTTTCAGGCTATCGTATTCCTGCTTTTCTTTTAATCGTGTCAGTCTGGGAAAGACAGCTTTTGCTAATGTAGTGATCAAGATTAATGGTATGAGAGCTAAGGTTGCTGCAAGGCTATAATGTCCAACAGTCTCAATTGAGAAAGTTTTAGTTACAATAACTTTATCAATCTGTGTTGCGAAAGAAGCAAGAGCCCCCATTCCGGCCATACCTAAAGCGTATCTATATGTTTTTTTCAAAACCTCAGAAGAGAATTTTTTATCCTTATATATTATATTTTTCCAAGTTATTATATAAAGTACCGTCAAAAATAAAACGTTGCATAGTAATTGCCATATAAAAAATGTTTCCAGATCATTAGATACATAATGCAATACCGGTAATACTCCTGCGCTACGAAGTATACCCCATCCAATCTGTAATCCATTTGAAAGCACTTGCTTTTCGCTTCCCATCAACGCGCCGATATATAAATTTGTCGGCAGCTGTAAAGCGATACTTAATCCCATTAACATTATCAGATATGAAACATCAAGTTGTTTATCCACTACCAGCCACTCGCTGGCAATCCAATCAGCACTTCCAAATAAAACGACTGCAACCGATAATGCTATAACAAGATAAAGTAATTCATAACTACGTAACAAACGAGATTTTTCTTTTTCATGACGTACGGAACCATCAGACAAGCGAGCAAACTCTCTTGTCGTTGCCGCTGAAAATCCCAGATCTGCAAAGGCCAGTAAGGCTATCAAAGTATTGTAAAAGCCAATATAGCCATATTCTGCACTTCCCAGATAAGCTATATAGAAGGGAACAAACGCGAATAAAGATACTATTCCCCATAACCTCCCCACCAGATTGGAGAAAGCATTACGTTTAATCATATTTTTTCTTTTCTACTGAGCATTCTGAATTTTTCTATTGAATCGAAACTATCAGTATTATTTTTTAGGTACTGGATTTCTTTATCCCACCATTTGCTTTGTACAATCTCTGAAATTATATCCTCAGAAAATCTTTTCTTGATAAATTTTGCTGGCGTACCCCCAACTATAGTAAAGGGAGCAACATCTTTTGTCACAACGGCACCCGAAGCGACCACTGCACCATCGCCAATGGTAACTCCATTGAGGATCATTACACGTTGCCCGATCCAGACATCATTTCCTATGGTTACAAAATGACGATCATCCGCATAGCTGAACTCTTCATATTTATTTTGCGGCAAGCAGTCTAGGCCCATATTGACTATGGTGCCATTACCGCTTAAATAAAACATGGGATGCGTAGAAATAAATACTGTAGTCGGATGATTACCTGAAACAACGTGAACATCTTTAGCTATTGAACAAAATCTACCGATTTTAGAGTTTACAATACGACAACCACTTCCAATATAAGTGCCTCGTCCTATTGTTGATGATATAATTTCCGCATCGCCAAGCACGGCTATATGGCTTTCAAGCATGGAAGCCCGAACATTCGCGTCTAGAGAAATCTTTATCGATTTATTCTGGAACTTTCTGTTAAAAATTATATTTTGCAGTTTTCTTTTAAATGAAGCCACTCCTGACAACTGATAAAGTAAAAAAATAGCTTTTTTAATCATTATGAATAAACTCTTTCTTTAATATTTCGAGATATTTTCGTCCATAGATATTATCTGGTTCTATAAAGTTACCTTCAGCCCACTCGTTCCAGGATTTTACTATTGTTATGCGGTTTTCATAATCCCTTTTGCTGAGGATATCTTTAACATCAGTTACATGTTTAGCAAATTTATCAGGTGTTGCCCCTACCAGTACCCACCCGTTCTTACCATGTCGTACTGTTGAATCCCATCGCGGAATAATGACAGGGATGACTTTATCGTTATTCGAAACATTATTATTAAACCCTTTAGAAAGTTTGCTGTAACAATATTTCCTCGGACTAAAATGACTTTCCTTGAGAACTTTTTTGCTAATCAGCTTATCTCTGACCTTCTCAATGAAAGATCTGTTTTTTAGCATACCTCGCGAATTGACTACCGCATCTAATCCGAAGTCTTCGATATCACTTTCTTTCGAGAATTCGCCAATGATGAATAAATCTTTCAGGCCCTTATCTTTAGCTATTTTTCGAAAATTGTGCAGCCACAATTTTGCGTTTGGTATTTCATATGGTTTGAATATAAGAAAAACAGGCTTACCATCTATTTTAACGTAACGACTATCGCTGAAAAATGGCATCAAGTAATCGATATGTTTAATTTGATCCTCATACCCTAAATATTTTTGTTCTTTGAGTAATATGTTATCTTTCTTATTCCACCATGAATGGTTAGCCCAGCCAAAGCAAAACCTGACATTCGCGTTACTAGCCAACAGCATTTCCGCCGGTTTTTCCAGTAATTTATCGCCGTTGCCAAACCAATAATGCCAGAAGCAAAAGCCAGTAATTGAATGCTCTTTTGCGAGCGCATACTGTTTTTCGATTACTGTTATATCTGAAAGATCATAATAATTATCGTTCTCTGGCAAATGAATAGTATGATTGGGGAAATATTTTTTAGCCGCTTTAACCTGCACCCACTCAGTAAATCCCTCTCCCCACCATTTATCATTTTCTGGAACTCTATGAAACTGAGGAAGGTAATAAGCAATATTTTCTTTAATTAATAACTTGTTTGACATATTTATATTATTCAAAATGAATTGCATTTGAGAAGGTGTTCGCCAAACTATCTTTTGACGACAATACAGGTTCATCACTTAACGGCCAGCAAATATTTAATGATTTATCATTCCATATAATGCCTTGCTCTGAATTGGCCGCATAGTAGTTAGTAGTTTTATAGACAAACTCTGCACTATCACTTAACACAAGGAAACCATGCGCAAATCCTTCCGGAATCCAAAGCTGACGTTTATTAGCAGCCGAGAGATTAGCACCTACCCACTGTCCAAAGGTTGCAGATGACTTACGTATATCTACTGCAACATCAAATACTTCCCCCGCCACACACCTTACCAGTTTACCTTGTGCATGTGGCGCTAACTGGTAATGTAAACCTCGTAAAACACCTTTTACTGATTTTGAGTGATTATCTTGCACAAACTCAACTTTGTGCCCTACTGCGTCTTCAAAAATACGTTGACTGAAACTTTCAAAAAAGAACCCTCGGTCATCGCCGAATACTTTTGGTTCGAAAATCATAACTTCAGGAATTTCTGTTTTAATTATATTCATAACTTAGAAGCCTTTGATCATCTTCAATAAATACTGTCCGTAATCATTTTTGGACAAGGGGCCAGCAAGTTTTTTAACTTGCTCTGCATCAATAAACCCTTTGCGATAAGCAATCTCTTCCGGGCAGGAAACTTTTAGTCCCTGACGCTGTTCAATCGTCGCAATAAAGTTACTGGCCTCGATCATACTCTGATGAGTTCCGGTATCCAGCCAGGCGTAGCCGCGCCCCATCATAGCCACTGACAGATCGCCCGCCTCCAGATAGAGTCGGTTTATATCGGTAATTTCCAGTTCGCCACGCGCTGAAGGCTTAAGATTCTTAGCCATTTCAACAACACGGTTATCATAGAAATAGAGTCCTGTTACAGCATAATTGCTTTTAGGTTCGAGAGGCTTTTCTTCCAGCGAGATAGCAGTGCCATTGCTGTCGAACTCGACAACGCCGTAACGCTCTGGATCGTTCACGTGATAAGCAAACACCGTTGCACCGCTTTCTTTCGTGATGGCGCTTTCCAGTTGCTTAGGAAGATCGTGTCCGTAAAAGATATTATCGCCCAGCACCAGTGCACAGTTATCATCGCCGATGAACTCCTCGCCAATAATAAAGGCCTGAGCCAGTCCATCCGGGCTCGGCTGCACTTTATATTGCAGATTCAGGCCCCACTGGCTACCGTCCCCCAGCAACTGTTCAAAACGCGGGGTATCCTGCGGTGTACTGATGATGAGAATGTCACGAATACCTGCAAGCATCAGCGTGGTAAGCGGGTAATAAATCATCGGCTTGTCATATACCGGCAACAACTGCTTGCTTACCGCCATAGTCACTGGATACAAACGGGTGCCGGATCCACCAGCAAGGATAATACCTTTACGAGTTGTCATATTATATTCTCATACAAAAATGCCCGTTAACGGGCATTTAAAATTTGTTCTTATATTGACGTTGTGGTGAATAATTCATTCAACATACGTTTAACGCCAACATCCCAGGCAGGCAATATCAGATCAAAGTTACGCTGAAACTTCTCTGTATTTAGACGGGAGTTCAGCGGGCGGCGTGCGGGTGTCGGGTACGCGCTGGTATCAACGGCATTAAGTGTTTCTATCGCCAGAGTAATACCTGCTTTACGCGCCTCTTCAAATACCAGGGCCGCATAGTCATGCCACGTCGTCGTACCGGAAGCCACCAGATTATACAGCCCCGCGACTTCCGGCTTGTGCAGTGCAACACGAATAGCGTGGGCCGTGCAGTCGGCCAGTAATTCAGCGCCGGTCGGCGCACCAAACTGATCGTTAATTACCGACAGCGTCTCACGCTCTTTCGCCAGTCGCAGCATGGTTTTCGCGAAGTTATTGCCTTTGCCCGCATACACCCAGCTGGTGCGGAAAATGAGGTGCTTTTCGCAATAGTCCGCAACGGCCTTCTCCCCTGCCAGCTTGGTTTCGCCATAAACATTCAGCGGAGCGGTTTCGTCAGTCTCTTTCCACGGCGTCTCGCCCGTACCCGGGAAGACATAATCAGTAGAGTAATGGACTAACCATGCGCCCAGTGCCTGCGCTTCTTTAGCAATAGCGGCTACGCTGATCGCATTCAGTAATTCGGCGAAATCGCGTTCGGTTTCAGCTTTATCGACGGCAGTATGCGCCGCCGCGTTAACGATCACATCCGGGCGAACACGGCGCACGGTATCAGCCACGCCCTCAGGATTGCTGAAATCGCCACAATACTCCTCTGAATGCACATCAACAGCAGTCAGATGACCCAGTGGCGCCAGCGCGCGTTGCAGTTCCCAACCGACCTGGCCTGTTTTACCGAACAGAAGAATATTCATGATTAACGGCTCTCGTAGTTCTGTTCGATCCAGCTCTGATAAGCGCCGCTCTTCACGTTCGCTACCCATTGTTGGTTATCCAGATACCATTGAACGGTTTTACGGATCCCGGATTCAAAGGTTTCCTGCGGCTGCCAGCCCAGTTCACGGCTGATTTTGTCCGCGTCGATAGCATAACGACGGTCGTGGCCTGGACGATCTGCCACATAGGTGATCTGTTCGCGGTATGAGGTGTCTTTCGGCACGATTTCATCTAACAGATCGCAAATGGTGTGCACCACATCAAGGTTCTGTTTTTCATTATGGCCGCCGATATTATAGGTTTCACCCGGCAGGCCTTGCGTCACCACGGTGTAGAGCGCGCGCGCATGATCTTCGACATACAGCCAGTCGCGGATCTGATCGCCTTTACCGTAGACCGGTAAATTCTTACCGTCCAGCGCGTTCAGGATCACCAGGGGGATCAGTTTCTCAGGGAAATGATAAGGGCCATAGTTGTTAGAACAGTTGGTCACCAGAGTTGGCATACCATAGGTGCGACGCCATGCGCGTACCAGGTGATCGCTGGAAGCTTTCGACGCAGAATAGGGACTGCTCGGCGCGTAGGCCGTATCCTCTGTGAACAGAGGCAATTCGGCACCCGCCGGTTGTTCATCCGGGTGCGGCAGATCGCCATAGACTTCATCAGTAGAAATGTGGTGGAAGCGAAACGCGGCTTTCGCATCGTCGTTCAGTGCTGACCAGTATGCGCGTGCAGCTTCAAGCAGAATATAGGTACCCACGATATTGGTTTCGATAAACGCAGCGGGACCGGTGATCGAACGATCGACATGGCTCTCCGCAGCAAGATGCATTACCGCATCCGGCTTATGCTGCGCAAAAACACGCGCCATCGCCGCAGCATCGCAAATATCGGCATGCTCAAAATGATAGCGCTCGCTGTCAGCAACGTCACTGAGAGATTCGAGATTACCGGCGTACGTTAATTTATCAACATTCACCACAGAATCTTGAGTGTTTTTAATGATATGTCGGACAACTGCAGAGCCAATAAAGCCAGCGCCGCCGGTAACAAGAATTTTCACGCTATCTTTTCCGTTTATTAAATAGAGATAGAAGACGAGCACGGTAAAACTCCCGTGGTCGCCGTCTTCAGGCACGCTACCGCCCCTGGCTCTACAGCTACCAGTGGACTGGGTAAGGTCAGTATGTTGAACAACTGCGTTATGCAACGGGCGCCTGCCCGGTTTCAACCGCTAATTGTCATCCTTATTTCACATTGAAACAAGGAAAATTCTTATAGAACACGGGCCTTCGCATGTTTTTTAAGCCGTTGATCTACAAGAACTTGTAGTTGAAAAATAAAAAAAGCAGCAGATAATCTTCAGAGGCGAATAGGCACCTCTGAGATCGTCTACTGCTCTGTGTTCACTTAGCCGTAAAGCGTTCCGAACATCAACCAACCATTAACTTAAGAGTTTAGCAATGCTGTCGCGGAATTTCTGGCCTTCTTTCAGGTTACGCAGACCGTAGCTAACGAACGCCTGCATATAACCCATTTTTTTACCGCAATCGAAGCTGTCGCCGGTCATCAGCATAGCATCCACGGACTGCTTTTCAGCCAGTTTAGCAATCGCATCGGTCAGCTGAATACGTCCCCAGGCGCCTGGCTCAGTTTTTTCCAGTTCCGCCCAGATATCAGCAGAAAGTACATAACGGCCAACGGCCATCAGATCGGTATCCAGGGTCTGCGGCTCATCCGGTTTTTCAACGAAGTTGATAATGCGGCTAACTTTGCCTTCGCTGTCCAGCGGCTCTTTGGTCTGGATGACGCCGTATTCCGACAGATCGCCCTTCATACGTTTCGCCAGCACCTGGCTGCGACCCGTTTCGCTAAAGCGCGCAACCATCGCAGCAAGGTTATAACGCAGCGGATCGGCGCTGCCGTTATCAAGAATAATATCTGGCAGCACAACTACAAACGGATTGTCGCCAACAATAGGACGTGCGCAGAGGATGGAGTGACCCAGACCCAGCGGCTGCGCCTGGCGCACGTTCATAATGGTTACGCCCGGCGGGCAAATAGATTGAACTTCCGCCAACAGCTGACGTTTAACGCGCTGTTCAAGCAGCGCTTCCAGTTCATAGGACGTGTCGAAATGGTTCTCAACGGCGTTTTTTGAAGAGTGGGTAACCAGAACGATTTCTTTGATCCCTGCAGCAACAACCTCGTCAACGATGTACTGAATCATTGGCTTGTCGACGATCGGCAGCATTTCTTTTGGAATGGCCTTGGTGGCAGGCAACATATGCATCCCAAGTCCGGCTACCGGAATAACTGCTTTCAAATTAATCATTATTAATTCCACCTATAAATGGTTGATGAATTATAGCTATTTAGCCTGCTTTAGCCAGCAGGTTTTCACCGTCTGGTCGAGGCAAATCATGTTACGCCGGTTAATATCGGTTTGCAGTAGATGTAATCCGAAGCGGCCCTCTCCTGCACCAGGAATGTTCGCAAACTTGCGTTTATGTGCGTTTATCAGGCAGACGGAAGTTCAGTTTATCGGTATTGACGACGTGTTGATCCACCCGGTCGATGTCCACCGAGCTTTGGCCTTTTTCATTCACTGCATGAATGTTCGCCAGGGAAAGCAGCGTGTCCTGCTTCGCCATAAAGCGGCCGCGCACGTCTTTGCGCAGATCAAACTGGATTTGCAGCGCCGGGCCGGTGGCCGCTTCCTGCATGACATTAATATTGCGCAAGAACAGATGCTGGGGCTTGTTATGCAGTTCCAGCGTGGCGCGCTTCATATCGATATTGGTGATCGCCACGAACGAGGTGGCATTACCGGAAGAGATCTGGATGCCGCGCAGCTTCAGTTCACTGTTGCGGTTATCCAGCCGCACATCATTGAGCTTAAAGTTCTGCGGAATGGAGAGGTAATTGCCTTTGATCACGCCGTAGCCAATCAGCATACCGGCGCTGTTGGTCATGCTGACGTCATCAATCACAAAGTTATCGCAGCCGTAAATCGCCACGGTGGCGTTATCAATACCGGCCTTTTTGCTGTACTCGGGCGTGATATTGGTGGCTTTGATATTGCGGATCACGAAGTGTTTGCCGTTCTCGACGTGCACCAGCTGGCGGCAGTGACTGCCAGTGATGTTCGCCACGACAAAGTTTTTTACCGCCTGATGTTCCGGGTAGTCATTGTCATAGGTACTGCCCGCGAGGCCAATACCAATGCCCCAGTTGATCTTGCCGTTGGTGCAGTCAATATGGTCGATCACATGATCGGAAATCAGGATGTTGCTGTCGTTGATCGCCACGTTCCACTCAATGGCGTCGCCCTGCAAATAACTGAAGCGGCTATTGGTGATGCGTGCGCCGTCGATACGGTTATGGAAGCCCTGCCGCAGAATGGCATAGTTCGCTTTAGTGACCGTAATGTCATCGATAAGCAGATTACGCATCACGCGTTTGTTCTTACCGCCGATGTAGATTTGCATCACCGGTCCGTAACCACTCATCGCCAGCCCTTTGATGACACAGTCGGATCCACGCACATCAAGGGTGATGTTATACAGGCTACCGCCCTGCTCACCGATCACCTTACTGCCGTCCTGCAACACAAAACGCCCGCGTCCGTTACCTTTCAGGGCGCCGCGCACCAGCAGCGTTTTGCCTTCTGGAATGAAAATGCCGGTATTGATATTTTCACAAACCAGATCGGCGGGGACTTCCACGGTTTCGCCTGCGGCAAACGCCTGTTTAAAGGCGGCGATCCAGTCGTTTTTCTGATAGTCACGTACATCAACCGTGGCCTTGCTTCCCTGCGCGAAAGCAGGGACAGGCAACAGCGGCAGGGAGGCAAGTGCGGAACCAGCCTTAATAAAGTGTCGACGGGAGAATGCTTTCATAAAACCTCAGTTCAGAGCGTCTGGAGCAGCGTCGCCAGACGCTGATTGATTTTCTGCTGATTAAAGTCCGTTTCGACTTTTTCGCGTGCGCGGGTCACTACCGGCACCAGTTGCTGGCCCTCCATACTGCTGAAGGCGGCGAGTTTGTCGGCCAGCGCCTGGGGATCGTTTTCCGGTACCAGCCAGCCGGACTGGTCCGCGTCGATCAGCTCAGGAATACCGCTGTGGACGGTGGAGACCACCGGAATGCCCACCGCCATTGCTTCCATTAGCGCGACCGGAATGCCCTCCATGTCGCCATCAGCACCGGTCACGGACGGCAGCAGGAACACGTCGGCCTCATCGAGCATCGCCTTCACTTCATGGCTGGGCTTAAAGCCCGGCATCTCGATCACGTCCTCAAGCTGAAACTGTTCGATCAGGGTGCGCAGACGGCGCTCCCACGGGCCAATGCCGAGAATGCGGTAATGGAAATCCACGCCGCGCGCTTTTAACAGGCGACAGGCTTCAATGGCCACATGCAGCCCTTTTTTCTCGGTAAGCCTGGCAACAGAGATAATCTGTAGCGAGCTTCCCGGCGCTTTGACCTCCCGCAGGGTGAAGCGCGACATATCGACGCCCATGCGTGAAACGGCGATTTTCTCCGGCGGACAGCCCATATTTTTCAGGCGACCGGCCCACAGATCGCTTATCGGCAGCATCAAATCGCCGCGACGGAACAGCTGTTGATACTCCGGCGTATAATGCGCAAGCACATCCCGGTGCGAGACGTCGATACCGTGGAAGACAGTGGCAATTTTGCCGCGGATCACCCCCAGTTCGCGCAGTTTAGCCGCGGTCACCCCGGCCGGACCAAAGTGGGCGATAAACACATCGGCACTAAAGGTTCGCGGTGCCAGGCCACAAATCGCGGCGAGGATCAGGTTACGGGCTTCATCGCCATAGCGGCGCATATTCAGCGCCTTCCAGGTTGACGCTCGCCCGGCACCGCGCAGGATCGCCTGGGCACGGTAGCGCAGTTTTGCCGCTTTCCCCTGCGGCTCATCCAGCAGCCAGTGCGTTTTTTCGGCCAGTTTGTATTCGGTATAGGCCGCATGGGTATTGCTGAGATCGCCCTTGTGCAGGGCGATAATCTCCACGTCAAATCCCATATCGATAAAGGCTGTGATCTGGTTTAACACGAACGTCTCGGACGACAGCGGAAACTTCAACAGGAAAAAGCTGACCTTCATTGCTTACCCCGCACTCTGTCCATGACCGATTTCACCATCTGCAATCCATTATCGCGTTCGGCCGCCACCGCGGTTGCCAGCTGTTGATTGATCGCCGGCAGCTGGCCCAGCGTATCGGCCACCATTGAGGCAAGTGAACCGTCGAGCAGATGACGAATATCGATCGCCATTTCCGGCATGCCCAGTTGTTGCATGATGCCCGCAGATTTGTGCTCGTAGTTAATGGCGATGGCCGGGGTGCCGAAGTTCATGGAGATAATCGCTGAGTGCAGACGGGTGCCGACGGTCAGGTCGCAGGCGGCAAAAATCTTGCCCATTTCCAGATCGTTAAGCTCGTCCATCACCACGTGATAGCGCGATGGATCGCTGACGTGCTGACGCAGATTGAGCGCCACCATACGGTCATCTTTATTGTAACTGTCGATGCCGGTACAGGTGGAGAGCGCCAGCACCTGCCAGCCTGCATCCAGAATACGGTTAACCACCTCGGCGAAGGCCTTTTCATACGCCTGTTGCGTCGTGCCGAGGCGTTTATCAAACGGGGCCAGCTCACGCAGAGTAATGGCGACGGTTTTACGGGAGGCCGCCACGTCCAGCCAGTGCTGGACCGCATAGCTGGGCGTAAAATCGGTATCGTGATGATCCACCAGCCAGGCGGTGTCGACGCCCTGCTCCACCTTATCGGTGTTGATCTGGCTCTTTTTCATCAGATCGAGACTCACGCGCTCACGCAGGATCAGCGCATCGCAATTGCCGAACACATAGTTCGCCAGCTGGTTAAACTGTGCGTCCTGGAACGGCCCCACGCTGTGGCCGATCATGTACAGCGGTTTTTTCGCCATAAAAGTGCACAGGGCATGTTCAAACTGCGGCACGCCGTAGAGATCGACAAAGAAAGACCCGCCGACCTGGATAATGGCGTCATAACCGGACAGCAGGCGAACGAAATCGGTAAAGCCCTGGGCGATGGCAATATTGCGCAGCTTGCCGCTGTCGGTCACACGGGATAACAGCACCTGGTGCTGA
>Ga0209795_10000907_pt1 | contig 19991 bp, 19 predicted proteins | sample AgamicOrMarz_FD_187166 | JGI IMG/M metagenome (GOLD analysis project Ga0209795, IMG submission 187166) | Agave microbial communities from Guanajuato, Mexico - Or.Ma.rz (SPAdes) (version 2) | ecosystem: Host-associated > Plants > Phyllosphere > Phylloplane/Leaf | place: Guanajuato, Mexico...
TTCTTCTTGGCTCAATGGTGCTGTTTCTAAAAAGTCATCCAACTTAACGCCATCAGATGGCCCTGTCCGTCGAATTTGGCGGATTTTCAATTGATTTTTCCCTCGATAATTTTGGACATCGCCTAATATTTTTACTATACTTTGCGGAGCGTAGCTCTTTCCATCCTCATCATTAATATCCCAAAGTTTTGCTTCTATTTCCCCGCTTTTATCTTGAAGAATAAGTGTCAAAAAAGGTTTACCGTTACTTGCAATCCCTTTGGTTGAACTTTTAATAAGTAGAAATAATTCTACCTGCTCTCCAACTTCATGCTTTAATATTCCTTTACCCATATGATTCACGTCCTTCCCACTAGTAAGAGTATAACATATCCTATTATGACTCTATGAAATTATCTGAACAGCACCTTTTTCTAGAAAAAGCACATTTTCCCTTTGAAAAAAGTCCAGCAAATGTTTATGACAAGTAAAAAATAATAGTTGATTTGTTTCCATTCCTTTAAGTAGTTCTAGCACTTTCTCCGTTCTTTTCGCATCAAAATTAACGAAACTATCATCGATAATAATTGGAAACTGATATTTCTCGTAAACTGTAACGGCAAAGGAAAGCCGAATGGCTACGTATAACTGTTCGGCTGTTGCTTGACTTAGTTCATTTGCCTCAAAGATGGTCCGATCCTTTCGTTCAACTAAGAAACCCGAACCAGTATTTTGCAAGTGAATTCTTTGATAGTTTCCATCAGTGAGAAATGACAAATATTCTTCCGCTTTCGAAATCATCCTTGGTAAATGTACGTTTTTATACTTTTCAATCGTATTCGAGAGAATATCTTGGGCTATGCAGTAGACAGACCACTCCTTCACTTCCGCTTCAAGCTCAAATTTTTTCTGCTTAAAGTGATGGAGAATATCTGAATAAACACCGCCCTCCTCTAATACTTGAATCTCGTACTTGATGGAAGCATGTTCTTCCTGAAGTTCTTTTAGTTTAATTTCCAATTCATGAACTTGTTGATTACATTCAGCAATTAATTCTTCACATTGATGCATTTGGAGGAAAGTTTCCCTCTCTAACTCTGAGAGGATTGAATATTGCAGCTGGCTCCGTAGCGATTCAAGCCTTTCCCACAGTTTTCCTTTCTTTTCTGCTTTAGCGCCAAGTTCATAAAATTGTTCCTCTGTTTCCACCATTGCCGAAGAGAGGAGGTTGTTAAATTCGGTTTGTAGATGCTTAAATGCTTGTGTCTTTTGCTCTAGATCTGCTTCAAGATCGCTAATTTTTACTAATCTCTCCTGATTCACAATTTGCTTACCATGTTCGTCCTTCAACTTATTACGCAGTAAATAGGCTGCATTGTATAAATCTAAGCCTTTTTCATGTAAATATAGATTCACAAAATGCTGAAGACCTTTATTTATTTTTTCCTGTTGCTGATTTATTTGTTGAAGTCTGGAATGGCAGTGTTTTTTCTCTCTGCTAATTAACTTATACTGTTCAATTAGTTTAAAAGCTTCCAGTAAAAAGGATTCTGCAATATACTCAGGTATTTTCAGTTCACAGCTAATGGAAACTAGCTTTTCATTCGTTTGGGCTTTCTCCAACTCCCATTGTTCGAATCTTGCAATGATCTTTTCATATTGAGAATGTTGGTGATTTAACTTAATTTTTACAATTTGAAGCTCTTCTCTCCGTTGATTATCCACGGCTAATTGTTCTTCCAGCCTAGAGATTTCTATATATTTTGATGATTGTAATTTTTGCTTTAACAGTTCTTCTTTTTCTCGTAACCGATTTAACTTTTGATTAAGTTCTTCATCTTTCGGCTGCTGCTTAATTCTTGTCATTAATAGAATTAAAAATATACAACCGATTGACCCTATCGTAACTAAAACCCATTGCTTTGAAAACAATCCATAAAGAGATACAGCAATTAAAATAACTTCAAAAAGTAAAAACTGATATTTCTTCTGCTTCCCTTCTCTAACGATAGTCTCTTTTTCTCGTTTACTGACCTGTTGATAGAAGTCTATCTTGTCTCGTAAGGAGCTTAATTCCCCTTCAATGCCTTGCTTATCATTTTCCGAATTTACCTGCTCCTCAAGAGCTTGCCGTTCTTGCTTTGTAAGAATCTGTCTCTCGGAAGATCGGACTTCTTTTTCGATTTCCTCCAATCGGCCTTTTTCTTCTTGATATTGATTCTCTAATTCTTCCTTAACTTCTTTTAGCTTTTGTATTTTCCGAGATACACCTTCAACCTGGTTTTCCATATAAATATTTGTATTAATAGCAAAAATATCTTCTTCATCTATGTTTAAATGAAGTTTTTCCCTAGTAATTGATAGCTCTTCTTCTAACGCTAACAGATTTGTTTCGCACTGCAGTTTTTCCTGCTTTAATTGGTCATAGAGAGGAACTTGATCAAGTAAGGCTAAAAGGTCAGGTTCATGTTTAAGAAATTCTTGGTCGGGCTGTATCCCTGCTACTTCTTCTTTCAAATTTCTAATTCTTTCAGAAATGCTATTAATCTCTGCGTTATAAGGATGGATAAGTTGATTGATTTTTTCGATTCTCTCAATCCCACGAACAGGAAATTCGACTTCTCCTAATTCGTTAAGCTCTTTCATTGTCCACTTTTCATCTTTGACAATGGATTCGATCCTTTTCCACTCATTTAGTTTTTCTATCTTTTCTCTTATCCCCTGTAAAGAACAGTTTACATCGTTCATTTCCTGTTGTAGCCATTCTTTCTTTTCTACTAAGTTTGTATAATTTCTATTTTTGCCTTCTGCAATTTTCAGTTCTTTATTTATTTCATGAAGTGCTTGTAACTTTTTATTCAATATGGGTTTCTTGCCAGACGGCTTAAAACGAGTATCCAGCTCTTTCTGCAGAACTACTTCTGTTTTTGACAACCTTTCCGTTCCTAAGGTCCCCGCGGAAAATAGGAATTTTCCAATCTCCTCACTTTTCATCTGATGTATATTTTGTAACCCATGCAAATTAAAAGAAAAAATAGATTGGAATAAGTTTTTATCAAAGTTTGCTGTTAATTCCTTAAGTAGTTCTTCACCGCCCATCTTACCATTGTCCATAAAGACCTTAACATCCCCAGCAGCTTTTCCCTTTACTCGTTCAATTACTGCACCACCGTAATCTTCATGGGAAACTCTGATTTTACCGCCGTATTTGGTACTTTGTTTTGGTTCGTAACGGAGCTCGGCTGTTTGTTGTTTTGTGGGGAAACCGAAAAGGATGCTATGGATAAAGGCCATAATCGTGGACTTTCCAGCTTCATTTTCTCCATAGAAAACTTGAAAATCATGAAGGTCCGTTATTTCCACATTCTCTAATTGACCAAAGCCATATATATGCAACTCTAGAATTTTCAAATTTCCTCACTCCTTTCTCTATGATTGATAAAGTAAATCGATAAGCAATTTCTCTGCTTTGTTAACCAGCTCTTTTTGCTCAGCAGTTGATAAATGTGCGATATATTTTCTCCCTAATTGATGTTCGTATAGGGGGGACAAGGCTGTCTCTACATTGTCATAATGGTCCACTGTTTGAAATAGCTCAGCAAAAAAGTTTGCGTCACTTTTTAACTTCTCTTTATCTATTTCCTGACCTGTAACAATAGTTAAGTCCACAACCCAAACAAAGGATTCCTCTTCTTTTTCATCTTCTAGTAGTAGTTCTAACAGTTCGCCCTTCACGCTTCTTTGTTCACGCTCATCCACTAATTGAATATTTTTCAAGAAAAGAGATAATAACGTTCCCTTTTGTTCCCTTCGCACACTATTGATGGTTGTTTGGCATAAGTGTAAAACCTCGAGGAAGTTTTTTGCAGAAGCAGCATCAATCACCATTTCTTCCCAGATAATATCGGACGTTTCTAAAAAATTCATTTCCTTATCAAGATCTGTTAATGTGATATGATAAATACCTTTTACACCGGTTTCTTTCTTATTCCTTCCTTGAATATTACCTGGATAGATAATCGGCGGAGTTTCAGATAGAACAGCCCTTTTATGGATATGCCCTAAAGCCCAATAATCAAAATCTTTTTGATGTAAGTCGCTAATGGAAAAAGGCGCATAGTTATCGTGCTCAACTCCTGCACTTACATTTCCATGCAGAATCCCGATATGAAAGTCGGCACCATCTTTCTTTATATAATCATCAATTTTTCTATCATAGACATGCCGTGTCGGATAACTAAAGCCATAAAGATTAGCGATTTCACCATTCTTTGTATGTAAAACTTTGGTTTCTACCTCACTATTAAACACATGAACATTTGAGGGTAGGTCTAAGTGAACCCATGTTCCATTTAAATGGTCATGATTCCCGTGGATGACATATACTGGAATCTCCTCTTCAGCCAACTTAAGCATCTCTGTCCGAAACCGAGATTGTGCCCGTAGGCTGCGATCCTCGCCATCGAATAAATCGCCAGCCAAAATGACAAAGTCAACCTGATGGTCAATTGCAGCCTCAGTTACCTTTTTTAAGGCTGTAAAGGTACTCTCTTTCACTCTAGTAAAGATATTTGGCGGCAAGTGCTTTAAGCCCACCATCGGGCTGTCCAAATGCAGGTCTGCTGCATGGATAAATGATATCTTTTTCATAAAATATTCCTTTCACATCTTTTCTCCATTGTAGCACCACTGAAATACGAATGCACGTTCTTGTCTGTCTTTTAATGAAAAAAAGAGCATTTACCGACTGGTAAATACTCTTTTCTCTCTTCTTTATTTATTCTTTGTTAATTGTAATGCTTTTTTAATATCTTTAAATGAGTTTGATTGTCCGTACATTAATACACCGCCACGATATACTCGAGCACCAAATATAGCTAAGAATGTAATAGTCGCAACTAAGACTGCAATTCCTACTAGAGCCTCCCAGGCTGGAATTGTCAACATTCCCACTCTCAGAAACATGATCATCGGTGTAAAGAACGGGATGAACGATGTCACCGTTATGAAAGGAGCATCAGGCTTCCCTAAGCCAAACATAGCAATCATAAACCCGGCTACCACAAGCATTGTCATCGGCGTAATCATTTGTTGAACATCTTCGATTCTGCTGACCAGTGACCCGAGAAATGCTGCAAGTGTTGCATAAAGGAAATAGCCTAGAATAAAGAAAATAACAGCATAAATAATCGTTGCTAGTGGAATATCACCAAACCCATATACACCGAAGAATCCTTCTTTTAAAGACTCAATATTTTGTTTAAACGAAAAATAACCTACTGACAGAAATACAGCCAGCTGTGTAAGGCTTAATAAACCTATTCCAATTATTTTTGCAAACATCTGTTTTATGGGCGAAACACTTGAAATTAAAATTTCCATTACCCTAGACGACTTTTCTGTCGCTACCTCCATCGCAATCATATTTGCGTACATGATTACTGAAAAATAAATAATAAACAGCAAGACATAAACAAGACCACGCGCCTGATTTAGTTCCTCTTCTGTTTTAGCATTCTTCTCAAGAGCCATTTTTGTAAAAGATACTGGTTCATAGAGCTTTTCAAGCTGATCAGGTGTCAAATGAATCTGTGATGCAGCAAGGACCGTTTTTAATTGCTGAAGACCCGATTGGAGATCTGTAAACAATGGAGAATCTGCAATACTCATTGTTTTATATGTAGCGAACGGAAGTTTTTCCTCATTTAATTTAAGGAGTACCATCCCTTGGTAACTTCCTTCTTTAACTTCCTTTTCAGCCTCTGCTGCAGTGCCTTCAAATAGAGTTAGTTTTACATCTTTATTAATTGTACTAACTTGCTTTTTAAATGGTTCGTATAGTTGGCCCGTTTCATCAAGGACTGCCACATTATCTTTCCCGCCATTTTTATCAAAGATATCAATGATATTTTGTAAATTTGTTAAGGCTAAGACAATTGCCAATGTTAAAAGGGTTGTGATAATAAACGATTTTGTTTTTAATTTATTCAAATAGGTGTGGAACAAAATAATCCAAAAATTATTCATATGAGCCACCTACTTTCTCGATAAAAATATCATTTAATGTTGGCTCTTCAAGGGCAAATTTCCGAATAAAACCTTGATTGACAATTTCCTTAAGAATGTTTTCTGCTATGGACTCTCCTTCAATTTGCAGAAGAATTCCTTCCATAGTAGCTTTATACTTAACAACGCCAGGATAATCTTTTAAGAAATCTAATGGAAAATCTGCATGGATTACGAGGTTCTTTTTACCAAAGGAACGCTTTATTTCTTTTAATGAACCATGCACTACCGGGCTCCCTTTATGCAAAATACAAAGATGTTCACACATTTCCTCGACATGCTCCATCCGATGGCTCGAGAATACGATGGTTGCACCATTTTCTTTCAAAGATAAAACTGCCTCTTTCAACATTTCCACATTGACTGGATCTAGTCCGCTAAATGGCTCATCCAAGATTAGTAATTTAGGCCTATGGACGACAGCCGCAATAAATTGAATTTTTTGTTGGTTCCCCTTGGAAAGCTCTTCAACTTTTTTATTTTCATACTCGGGAATTTTAAATCGTTCCAGCCATGACTTTAATTCTATAAGCACTTCAGATTTTTTCATCCCTCTTAACCGGGCAAGATAAACGATTTGGTCACGAACCCTTAGTTTTGGATACAAACCTCTCTCTTCGGGAAGATAGCCTACCAAGCGACTGGTGGAATAATCAATTGGTTTCCCATCCCAAGTAATCCTTCCACCGCTAGTGTCGAGTAATCCTAAGATCATCCGAAAGGTTGTTGTTTTCCCTGCACCATTAGCCCCTAAAAAGCCAAACATTTCTTTTTCTGGAATCACTAAAGATAAATCATCCACGGCAGCAAAATTTCCGAACCGTTTCGTGACATGTTCAAGTTTAAGAACCATTCCACACACTCCTCTCCATTTTATTACGAATATAACAATTTTTGGTTTCATTTTATTTTTGCGCAATTTTATAAATTATGTGAAAATAAATAGTATCAAGATTTTTTTAAGGGGTTGTTGAAATGAAAACGTATAAATTAACTGCATTTGAACGTAACGGGGAAAAGATATTAGACGAATCCTTCCAGGCTGAACATGATGATGCGGCAAAAGAAATAGGTGAAAAACTGTTATCAGAAAAAAGCCTATTAGAACGTACACACCGATGCACTTCACCAAGCGGTAAGCTCATACTTTTCCACTCCTAGTTACCAAAAAAACAAAGAAGCCGGCGGCTTCTTTGTTTATTTCCCTATAAATCTAGGCGGTCTTTTTTCAATAAATGCTTGAATTCCTTCTTGGTGATCTATCGTTTCACGCATTTTTTGTTGGGAGTATTTTTCTAATTCTAGGATTTTTAGTAAATATGGACGATGCATATCTGCTAATATCTTTTTCGTTTTAATCATAGCTTGAACAGGGCGACTTAACCAATCTGCGATTCTAGCATCTAATGTCTCCTGAAGCTTACCAGTCGCGACTTCTTCGATTAAACCTAAAGCAAATGCCTCATCAGCATTCATCATTTTCCCGTCCCAGATTACCTGTTTCGCTTTTGTTTCTCCCAATTTTTTCTCTAAAAAGAAATGGGCCCCGCCATCTGGAATCAAACCGATCCCGATAAAATTCATTGCTAGCTTACTATTTTTTTCAGCGATGATATGGTCAGTTGCTAGCGCAAGGCTAAACCCTAAGCCTGCCGCAGCACCTGTAACAGCACTAATTGTTAGTTTAGGCATGCTGTAAAGTGTAATAATTAGTTCGCTAATGCTGTCCATAACTGGATAGAAATCACTTTCGTTCATGTTTGAAAGCATGGTTTTAATATCGCCGCCTGCTGAAAAGGCTCTTCCTTTTCCTGTTATAACGACAATATCAATTTCATCCGATTCGCTCATTTCCTTTAGCTTACAGACAAGCCCCTTAATCATATCTGAATCCATGGAGTTTAAAGACTCTGGTCTGTTCATTTCTATTGTCGCCACACGCCCTACAATATTAACATTCACCTTATCCGTTATAAAGTTTATCGACACGTAAAACCCTCCCATCCTCTTGAATCAATTCCATTATATATGGAATTGAGGAGATAAATATATAAAAGTTTTTTAAAAATAGTGAATTTTCTATCTGTCGAATATCCTATTCACAAATCAACAAGCTTAAAAACGAAAAAGATATCAACGACAAGTCTCGTTGATACCTTTTTTGTTTATTTTTTGATAATATTCATCTTTCTTAAAAACTCAATTGGTTGTTGCTTTCTAAAGTGTTCTTTAACCATATATGCAACACCATGTTCATTCTGTGACCTTGTGACCCAATCTGATGCTTTCTTCACTACGAACTCAGCATTCCACATCGATACTCCCAGACCTACAGCTTCAAGCAAGGGAATATCATCTATGCCATCACCGATATAGACCATTTCTTTTCTTTGAATTCCTAGTTGGCTCGCAAGGTATGATAATCCTGATAACTTTGAAACACCCGTTGGGACAATATCTAACCTTAAAGAATCCAGCTCAATTAAATCAATCTCTGTATACATTTTTCTAAGCGCCTTTTTCGCATCTTGAAGATCGCTCTCTTCTTCAAAATAAACTTCAATCTTTGGAGGGCTCACTGGCTGGTCATGTAAATATTCAGTAAGTGACGAAACAAATTGCTGCGAATAGAATACCGGATCTCCTGAGGTAAAAACAGTTTTATTTAACAAATTATTATTAAGTTTTAATTTATTTGCTAATGAAAATTGTTCGTGAACAAGACGAATTTGACATGGCAGCGCCTCTAAGAAGCTTATTGTATCGTAGGCGATATCCTCATTTATCCTTTTTACATAAATTGGTTTGTCCTCAGAACTTGCAATAAATGCACCTTGATGGGTAATAAGGGGTGATTTTATTCTTAACGCCTTAGCTACCTTTCTTGCGGAGGGAAAACTCCGTGATGTAACAAGCGTGACATATATTCCTTTTTGCTGAACATATTCAATTGCCTCTTTTGTTGATTTATGGATTTTTCCGTTTGTTTGAAGAAGTGTGCCATCAATATTTAACGCAAGCAAGCGATAGATCATTACGTTGCCCCCTGTTCTTGGTGAAATAGCCTTTATAACACTTTTATGATTTTTTAGGCATTTGTAGAACAGAAAAGCAGTGCTTACTTTACTGGTCATTTCGAATCAAGCGATTTTCGAAAAACCAGGGTTTTCGAAAAGAAAAAGCCTTCGGTATTCTTTCCGAAGGCTTGCTGTTTTTAGTTTACATTTTTCCGTATAAATCTTCTAAAGGTTTCATAATTACTTTGTTTAGTTCCTCAATCACCATGCTCATCCGTTGTTCCGCTTGCATTAACCTTGCAATTTTTTCATTTTGCTGAACGAGTCCTACGGTTGACTGTGCTTGTTGTATCTCTTGTTCAGAAATAATCTGCCCCGCCATTTGTTTCTGTTGCAGGTCCATTTGAATTTGACGGAACTTATCAAACATTTGTTTTGCTGTTGGATCAGCATTTACTTCTTTGTAAGCCTGTTGTAGTTGTGTATATTCATCACTTTGACGAATGGCTGTTTCTAACGCATAGGCGGAATCATATAAATTTACTGCCATTGGGATCCACTCCTTTTTAAAAATACGCTTTTCTAATCCGAATCAACTATAACAAACTATTCACCAAATTGCGAGAATGTTCATATCACCATCTAGATTCATGTAACATACATTACTATATCAACTAATGCCCATAAAGAAAAACTGGTTCCAATTATTGATTGAAATTGAGGAATGCATATGTTTTTTCCATTAACTCAGGTTACCATCAAGCCAAGAAAACCTAAGAATAAGAACGACAGTCTTGTGCAAATGTCTAACCAATTGTTTACTAGTTTAGGGTTAAAAAAGAATTTTCAATTGAATATAAAATTAGGAAAGAAGACGATACAAACAACTGTCCAAACAGTCGAACTTGACCAAAAAGATTTGATGCTTATACCTGAACATATTCTTATAAATTTTTGTCTCCCCATCCAAAGCTATAAATTTCAGGCAATCTATCGTCCTGATTTTCAAACACTCGAGCTTGGACCTTTGATTGGGCTATTAACTGATTTCCCTTCCAAAAAACAGGAGGAGCCACACTTTCGGTCGATTCATGCTTTTTGTGAGGAACTTCATCAAGGTATTACTGATACAGGTGGCTTTTTTTTCGTTTTTTCATATGATGAATTTTTAAATCAAGGCTATTACCTGATTAATGGGAAATGGAGTCCGTTTGAACATCCAATACCTGATGTGATTTACAACCGGATCCATTCCCGCAAACTTGAGCACTCTGAACAATTTAGGCACTTTCGTAACAGAATTGAAACCTTGCAGATTCCTTTGTTTAATGAACGCTTTCTGTCAAAATGGGAAGTATATAATCAAATATTTCAAGAAAAGAACCTCTTTCCCTATATACCAAAAACGAAAATCTACACAAAAGAGCACCTGTATGAACTTGCTCAAGAATTTGAAACAGTTTTTGTTAAACCTGTTCATGGCAGTCAAGGGAGAAATATTATCAAATTGACAAAGGTAGATGAAAACCACTACACCTTACAATCCTCGATTACATCACTTAACAACAACTCTAGTAATAAAGTCTCCTTAGACGAAATCCACCACCTAATTAAGCCTTTTCTCCATAATCGATTTTATCTTATTCAACAAGGTGTTGAATTAGCTAGCTATGAATCATGTTCGATGGACTTTAGGGTGTTATGTCATAAAAATCTGAACAACCATTGGCAAGTTACCTCTATTGTGGCAAGGGTCGCAGCAAGTGACGAGTTCGTTTCCAACATTGCAAGAGGAGGAAGAATACTTAGACCGTTAAATGTTCTACGTACAAGTGTAGGGACTAAACAATCATTAGAGGTACTCGCACTTATGAAGGAATTAGCCCTTGAAACAGCTTCGATTATTAGTAACTCTTCAACAGGGATCACAGGAGAACTTGGGATTGATATTGGCGTGGACCAAGACGGAAAGCCATGGATCATTGAAGCAAACTCAAAACCTTCGAAAAACTTTGAGGATGGATTAGGAAAAATAAGACCATCAGCAAAAGCGCTCATTCAATTTTGTACGTTGCTTGCATTTGATTCGCTAATAGAAAAGGAGGATCAGTAAAGTGATTGCATTTGGAATAATGACAACAAGCATGGAGAGTGAGCCGGCATATATAACCGACATCGCTAACCTTGCAGAATCCTATGGGATGGAATGCTATCGCTTCATCCCTACCAACATAAATCCACTTACACTACAAGTAAATGGAAAAAAATTTATTCCTTCAACAAAATCCTGGATCGACAATGAGTTTCCCATTCCAGCAATTGTTTATGATCGCTGTTTTTATGGCGATGATGACCACTCAAAGCAATGTATCCCGATTGTATCTTGGCTAAAGAACAGACCCGATATAACCTTTTTAGGCTATGGGCTCCCAAATAAACTAGAGCTCTATGAAGTATTAAAAAGTACAGTATTATCAGCTTACTTACCTCTGACTCAATCGGCTTCCAATACGAATATCGTGTTAAATGAATTAACAATTAAGAAACGAATTATTTTAAAGCCAATTAATGGTTCTCAAGGCAACGGCATTTATTATTTGAAGAAAAACAACAAATCTTGGCATGTTAAAACGGAAAAACACAAAAATATAATTTCACGGATTTTCCCTAATGAAACTAAGCTCACTAAATGGTTACAACCACTTATCAGCAAACGACCGTACCTAATGCAACCGTATTTAGAATTATCTAATGATGAATTACAGCCATTTGACCTTCGCATTCTCTTACAAAAAAGGCATGATGGAAAATGGGGAGAAATGGGCAGAGGTATTCGAATCGGGAGTACTGGAGGGATCCTTTCGAACTTAAGTGCAGGTGGTTCCATTCTTCCATATGCTGATTGGTCATCCTCTTTTCTGCCCGCTAAAAAAGAGTACATCAATCAGGAAATAGAATACATTCTTTCTAATCTTCCTCCTATTCTTGAAAATGCCTTTTTACCGTTATTTGAGATCGGCATCGATATTGGAATAGCAAAAAACGGATCTATTTGGATTCTAGATATCAATTCGAAGCCCGGCCGGAAGGTCCTCCTTCATACACAGCCAGACATAAAGGAGACATTAAACCTTGCCCCTCTGCTTTATGGAAAACACTTAAGTCAGTTGGATTTAAAAGAAAGGAAGAGCTATTATGAGAAAACACTATCTCATTGAAGTTGCTCAAAATGATCAATTAGTGGTATTCGTTCCTCCGGCAATGCTGCGAGAAAAAGAGTTAACACGGCTTGCCTTTGGCTCAAGATCTTTAGAGGTTGATTTTATCCCACATCCAGATCATGATGATCGGATTTCCATAAGCCGGAAAATTCAACAAGCACTCCAATTTCCTAGTTTCAACATTCCACTACATGTCTTTTTCGATATGCAAACTCTTATGATTGGTCCACTTGTAGGTATTTTTACAGCAGGATTTACTTCCTTACAATTAGAACCGATTGGTGATCGAACACAGTTTTTTTCAAAACTCCTATCTGTTAATAAAATGGTGGGTGCCATACCATTTGTGTTTGGAGAACAGCATATTGATTGGGATCTTGGCACCATTAAAGGGTATTTTTATCATAATAATGGTTGGGAGTCGGTTAACATTCCCTTTCCTAATGTTATTTATGATCGCCTTCCAAATCGAAGAAGCGAAAACAACCCACGATTAATTAAAGTGAGGGAACGATTGCAAAAAGAGTATCTTATCCCATGGTATAATCCCGGATTTTTCAATAAACTGGACATTCATGAAAGGCTTATTCAGGACGATACCGTTTCTAATTTCCTTCCAGAAACATTACCATTTTCATCCTTCTCCTCCATCGAAACGATGCTATCTAACCATGGTCATGTTTTCATCAAACCTAAAAATGGCAGTCTCGGTTTAGGTGTACACCAAATTATTTACGATAAACACAGTGATGATTATTTCTGCCGATACCAAGATGCAAGTGGTGTAAATCGATTGAGGAAATTTTCAAGTTTAGAACGCTTAATGGGGACCGTATTTGCGAATCAATCCCTAGGAAACATGCTTGTACAACAAGGAATTAATTTACTCCGAAGTGAATCCCGTTCCATTGATTTTCGAGTCCACACCAATAAAGATGATTTGGGCAATTGGCATGTGTCTGCGATGGCGGCAAAAATTGCAGGACCAGGCAGCGTGACAACACATACAAGAAACGGTGGAGATATCAAGATAATGGAAGAGATTTTCTCTACTGAAGAATGTATTCTGTATAATGAGAGACTCTCCAATGCCGCATTGCTTTTGAGCGATGCGTTGGATCGGCATGTAGAAGGCATTATTGGTGAAATTGGTTTTGATTTAGGTATCGATCGAAAAGGTGAAGTTTGGCTCTTTGAAGCTAATTCCAAACCTGGAAGAAGCATCTTTACTCATCCCGAGTTAAAAGATTTCGATTTGCTAACCCGAAAATTATCAATTGCATTTGCGGTCTTTCTTACCGAGCAATCCTTATTACACCCAGAGGGGTTATTCAAATGAACACCTATCATTCAGGTCCTCTAATTGGGATTATGACGGTAAGAAAAGCAAATGGTTCCATTGCCGGAAATGGCCCGCTTTTTATAGCATTGCAAAAAAAGCTTATTTCACTAGATGGAGTAAGCTTTGTTTTTACACCAGAAGAAGTAAATACAGATCTTATTACAGGCTATACTTTTTTACCTGAACAAAATCACTGGGTAAAGGAAAAATTTCGCTACCCAGACCTAGTATATAACCGAATTCCTTTCCGTAACTCTGAACAAAGCGAGCAATGCCAGCAGTTTCTTGCCCTATTAAAGGAGAAAAATATCCCCTTTTTTAATCCATGTTTTATCGATAAATACGAGTTATATGAAGTGCTTAAAAACCATCCGCTTCTGCAAACTTTCCTGCCACAGACCATCCTTATCCAAGAGAAAAGGGACTTGTTCAATTTTCAAAAAAAGCATAAAAGTATTTATTTAAAGCCTGCCCAATCTTCAAAAGGAAAAGGTATTTTTCGCTTAAAGTGGACTGGCGCTTCTAAACTTCAATTAGACGGGATTCATCAGCATGAAATATATAAATCCCTTGATCATTTCTGGGAAAAATGGGGCCAAAAATTGCTTATCAAAAACTACTTAGCCCAAGAGGAAATACAGTCCGCCCAGTATAAGGGAAACCGTTTCGATTTTCGGATCCTTGCCCATGCAAATGAAGCTGGATACATGGTAACAGGAGTTGGGATTCGGCAATCACAGGAACAAGACATTACTACACATATTCCATCCGGCGGCAGACTCTTGCCCTATGAACTTTTAAAATCACAGGAACATGATCGTTTTATTGAAACGATTGTCCCTGAAATTGGGATGGCATTATCTCACCGATTTGGTTATTTCGGAGAATTCTCTATTGATGCCGGAGTAAGCACGACTGGTCATTACTTTATTTACGAAGTGAATTCCAAACCAATGAGCTTTGACGAAGCAGAAATAGAAGAAATGAAAATAGAGCAACTTTGCCGCTTATTCCTCCAACTCTCCAATTATGATAACTGACAGAAAATTCATATTTAATTATTCCCCCAAACAAGTTAAGCTATATGTAAGAACATTAAAAGGGGGAATTCACGATGATAATGCACTTTCAATTCAAACCATTATTTGAAAATAAAAATATTCCTGGCTGGAATTTTTCCTTTTATCATAAAAAGCAAAGAGTTACGGGAATTTACCACCAAACAGGGAAAATAGAATGGACAACAAATGTGCCCGAACAGGAAGAAATCGAGGCCTTGTCCAGTCAAATCCATGAGTTAATGCTTTATCATGTTTATGAATAATCTAAAATAGAGTTCATAGTGCATGAAAACTTCCTTTATCCGCAAACTAAATATAGTTTTGGGAAAGGGATGATAGTGATGGACAATGAAAAAGACAAAGTTACGGATTCAGGATCTGCTAATGAAGGCAGAGATAAGGTGTTTATGGATGTTGACCGTATGATTAACGAAGGCATGTCAGGTGGTTCTGTCCATTTCCGAGAAGAGTCAACTAATATCGAAGAAGCGCGTGACCTTCAAGAAGAACAACCACCTTATGAATGCGATTAAATACAACTTCCAATAAAACAGGCTAGCCTTTATTAACTATGGCTAGCCTTTCTCATTTTTCCGGATTCTTAACTACTGGTATACTATCAGTAGTTTCAATAAAATTATTATAAACGGGGAAAACAACAATGCTAAGAAAATTATTGTCTATTTATGAAAATTCTATTTTGTTTCCAGATAAACCAGACAAGCTTTCAGACCAGTTTTATATATTTTTCAACGCGATGGAAAAGGAATGGATTGGGATTCCTAAATCTGAGGTATCTGAGAAGGAATTAACCCTCCTTCAAACTTTATACCAGTTAGTTGACACACAATATGCTGTCAAAAATTCTGCAGCCATGGGATGGGATAAGTTTTTACTAGAGGATGGTCCGCCTCCATCTTATAAGGCTGATACAAATCTACGTTTCATCCAGTTTCAAATTATCGGCGATGATACGAACCAAATTGAGATTGAGTCGGCCTTAAAAGGATTCTTTACGGAAGAAGTCATCATCATTTGGGAAAACAAAAGTCGAGGAATTGTGATTGAAGAGTGCACGACAGTCTCACTCTCAGAAGAAGAATTAATATCCATGTCAGAAACATTAGAAAGTGATTTTTATGTCAAAATCTTTTTCTTTATTGGAAAGTTCACTTCCTTTAACGAGCAACTTCGTTCAAAGTTTCTTCTTGAGAAAGAATACTTTTCCTTTGGCATGACTAATCTTGTAACCCAAATGAATATTTTTACATTTGAACGAGTTTTTCCTGCCTATATCGCTTATCACCTGCCAGTGGATTTAAAACCAAAGGTTAGTCAGGGAATATTCGAAGTTTTTAATGATGATCCTGAAATGTATTCTACTATCAAAGTTTTTCTTGAGAATAATTTAAATGCTAGTTTAACGTCCAAAAAATTGTACATCCATCGAAATACACTTCAATATCGAATCGATAAATTTATCGATCGGTCCGGAATTCAATTAAAAGATTTTTACGGTGCCTTTACAGTCTTTTTAGCTTGTCTTCTATTTGAACAAAATCAAAAAAAGTAACAATGTGCCCAAAAAAGCGCTTTCATTCTTTGTGCAGTTTGTCTCTACCTATTATCTGCCTCTAATTGTAAACTATTATTAACAAGTTACAGGGAGGAATTAAAAATGGCAGAGTTAAAATTAGATCACATTTATAAAATTTATGATAATAAAGTAACAGCTGTACAAGACTTCAATTTACATATTGAAGATAAAGAATTTATCGTGTTTGTTGGACCTTCTGGGTGTGGTAAATCTACTACACTTCGAATGATCGCTGGTCTTGAAGATATTTCTAAAGGCGATTTCTACATTGATGGTAAAAGAGTGAACGATGTAGCACCAAAAGATCGTGATATCGCGATGGTTTTCCAAAACTATGCCCTTTACCCACACATGACTGTTTATGATAACATGGCGTTTGGCTTAAAATTGCGCAAGTTCCCAAAAGATGAAATTGACCGTCGTGTACAAGACGCAGCTAAAATCCTTGGTCTAGAAGCTTACTTAACTCGTAAACCTAAAGCTCTTTCCGGTGGTCAGCGTCAACGTGTGGCATTAGGCCGTGCGATTGTACGTGATGCTAAAGTATTCTTAATGGATGAACCATTATCAAATCTTGATGCCAAGCTTCGTGTTCAAATGCGCGCCGAAATTGCTAAGCTCCACCGCCGTTTAGACACTACTACCATCTATGTTACACATGACCAAACTGAAGCGATGACAATGGCAACACGACTTGTCGTAATGAAAGATGGTATCATTCAACAAGTTGGTTCTCCTAAAGAAGTATATGAAAAGCCCGAGAATGTCTTTGTTGGCGGCTTTATTGGATCTCCAGCAATGAACTTCTTTAACGGAAAACTAGAGGATGGAAAATTTGTCATTGGAAATACTTCACTTGTTGTTCCAGAAGGAAAAATGAAATTCCTTCGCGAGCAAGGGTATGTTGGAAAATCACTTATTCTTGGTACTCGTCCGGAAGATATTCATGATGAACCTGTTTTCATTGATGCATCATCTGGATCAAAAATTAAAGCACAAGTCGATGTTGCCGAGTTAACTGGTGCAGAATTAATGATTTATTCAAGCATTGGCGGACAAGACTTCGTAGCACGCGTTGATTCACGTGGTGATATTCATCCTGGTGATTCCTTAGAACTAGCGTTTGATATGAATAAGGCACATTTCTTTGATGAAGAAACTGAATCAAGAATCCGCCCGTAATAAATAAGGAAAGCTAAGCCCCGCTTCGATAGCGGGGCTTATTCTTTTATAAAAAATACTTCTTCGATATTACATGCTGGGCACCGATATACATGGGGGCACTTATGACCCGAATATGTATCGGGATACCCATCTTCCATTTTCATTAAGTCTATTTCCATATATGGACTGTAATCATCATAAAAATCCATCAAACGACCACTTTCCATCATAGGCTCACCGCAAGTTGAACATAATAAGTAGGCTTCCCGGAAACCATTACATACTGGGCATTCTGACATTCCATTCACCCTTTTTATTTAGTTGATAATCTTAGTTTGTGTTAACTTACATGTCATATGTAGTGGAATAAACTACCAAATAATTTTCCGAATAAGTCTTTTCGTTTTAATCATAATAAGTATTACAAAGCAAGCAACCATTACACACGATGGATGAAACCAATAAGGGTAATAGCCGGTGCAAATCCGACTCATCCAACCAAACCAATGTTTTATGAATGAATCTCCAACTTGTAAAAATTTATCAAAAGTAATATTGATAATATGGGTTAGGCCAAGGCGGCAATGGTTTAATCTCCATTATGGTTCAACTCCATACTGACCCCAAACTTATTAAGAGGAGTGTTATTCAACTATGGCAGCTAACAACAACTCTAATCAACTTCTAGTACCAGGCGTCGAACAAGCTCTTAGTCAAATGAAGTATGAAATTGCTTCAGAATTTGGTGTAAATCTTGGTGCTGACACTACTTCACGTGCCAACGGATCTGTTGGAGGAGAAATTACAAAACGTCTAGTAGCAATGGCTGAGTCTCAACTTGGCGGATTCCAGCGCTAATCTTTAGTAAACCAAGTAAATACAAATAAATATTATGGCTTAGCCCCTTCCATTGGAAGGGGCTTTCATTTTGTTAGATCATATGTTCAGGCTTGACCCATTTTGAAAACTGTTCTTCAGTAACATAACCTATTTTTATAGCAGCTTCCCTTAACGAACAATTTTCTTTAAAAGCTAATTTGGCAATTTCTGCTGCCTTTTCATAGCCAATATAGGGGTTTAATGCTGTTACAAGCATTAAAGAACGATTTAAGTGATCCTTTAGAATCTCTTCATTAGCCTGAAGCCCGATGGCGCAATTTTTATTAAAAGATCTGATCCCATCTGAAAGAAGACGAACCGATTGGATAAAATTATTAATAATAACTGGTTTAAAAACATTTAACTCAAAATTCCCTTGACTTGCCGCAAAGGCGATTGCCATGTCATTTCCATAGACCTGGCATGTTATCATTGTCAATGCTTCACTTTGAGTTGGATTTACCTTACCAGGCATAATTGAACTGCCAGGCTCATTCGCGGGAATACTAAGTTCACCAATCCCACTGCGAGGTCCACTTGCAAGCCAGCGAACATCATTAGCTATTTTCATTAAATCAGCGGCCAAAGCTTTTAGTGTACCGTGAACATGCACAAGCTCATCATGACTGGTTAAAGCATGGAACTTATTTTCTGAGGAACGAAATGGATATCCAGTAAATGTGGAAATTTGCTCAGCCACCATATTCCCAAACTGTGGCGGAGCATTGATTCCTGTACCAACTGCAGTTCCTCCTATCGCCAAATCCAGCAGATATTGACTTGCCTCTTTGATCATCCTCTCACATTTTTCAAGCATTACCCGCCATCCGCTGATCTCTTGTCCCAGCGTCAGTGGTGTTGCATCCTGCAAATGAGTTCTTCCTATTTTTATGATTTTTGAAAAATCCTTTTCTTTGACAAGAAACGTATTTTTTAGTTCTGATATAGCAGGTAGGAGTTCTTCGACTATCTTTTTATAGGAAGCAATATGCATGGCTGTTGGAAAGGTATCATTCGAGCTTTGCGACATATTAACATCATCATTTGGATGAATTTTTTCATCTAAATCACTTTGGTCCTTTAAATATACATTTGCCTTATTGGCTATGACTTCATTTACATTCATGTTGGATTGAGTTCCACTGCCAGTTTGCCAGACCACCAATGGAAAATGTTCATCCAGTTCTCCGTTAAGAATAGAATCACATACTTTTTGTATCGCCTTTAATTTACTTTCACTGATCTTTCCTAATTTAAAATTGACGATTGCTGAAGCCTTTTTAATAAAAACCAAACCATAAATCAATTCCATCGGCATCTTTTCGGAGCCAATTTTAAAATTTTCCTTGCTCCGTTGTGTTTGCGCTCCCCAATATTTATCAATGGGTACACGAACCTCACCAAGCGTATCTTTCTCTATTCGATAATTCTCCACTTCTCATCCACACCTCACTATTTCGTTTACTTCAATATATATACCCATTCCTATCCATTTTATTAAAGTAATAACAATTTACTTTATAAAAAAAACTGCAGACACTGTCTGCAGTAAGGCTGTCGAGAAAGGGCATTTTTCTTGGCATTTTTTATTTTGTCAGAATCTAAATACTAAATTTAATGATGGTCCCTGCAAATGGGCCTGTTGATTTCCGCTCCAGGCACTCG
>Ga0209795_10000908_pt1 | contig 19991 bp, 18 predicted proteins | sample AgamicOrMarz_FD_187166 | JGI IMG/M metagenome (GOLD analysis project Ga0209795, IMG submission 187166) | Agave microbial communities from Guanajuato, Mexico - Or.Ma.rz (SPAdes) (version 2) | ecosystem: Host-associated > Plants > Phyllosphere > Phylloplane/Leaf | place: Guanajuato, Mexico...
AGTGCGATGGCGAAACCTTTACGCCGTCCACGCTGTCGTTGCTGCGGCAGATCGCGGAACGGATAGCTATCGCCGTCGATAATGCGCTGGCCTATCAGGAGATCCATCGCCTGAAAGAGCGGCTGGTGGATGAGAACCTCGCGTTGACCGAGCAGTTAAATAAAGTGGACAGCGAATTCGGGGAGATTATTGGCCGTAGTGAAGCCATGTACAGCGTGCTGCAACAGGTGGAAATGGTAGCGAAAAGCAACAGTACGGTGCTGATCCTTGGCGAAACCGGTACCGGTAAAGAGCTGATAGCGCGCGCCATTCATAATCTCAGCGGGCGCAACGCGCGGCGGATGGTGAAAATGAACTGCGCCGCCATGCCCGCCGGACTGCTGGAAAGCGATCTCTTTGGGCATGAGCGCGGTGCCTTTACCGGCGCCAGCGCCCAGCGCATTGGCCGCTTCGAACTGGCGGATAAAAGCTCGCTCTTCCTGGATGAAGTGGGCGATATGCCGCTCGAACTGCAGCCGAAGCTGCTGCGGGTCTTGCAGGAGCAGGAGTTTGAGCGCCTCGGCAGCAACAAGCTGATCCAGACGGATGTGCGCCTGATCGCCGCCACCAACCGCGATCTGCAACAGATGGTGGCGGATCGCGAATTTCGCAGCGATCTCTACTATCGCCTGAACGTCTTCCCGATCCGCATTCCACCGTTGCGCGAACGCCCGGAAGACATTCCGCTGCTGGTAAAAGCGTTCACCTTTAAAATCGCCCACCGGCTGGGGCGCAATATTGACAGCATTCCTGCCGAAACGCTGCGTACCTTAAGCAACCAGCCCTGGCCGGGGAACGTGCGCGAGCTGGAAAATGTTGTCGAGCGTGCGGTCCTGCTGACGCGGGGCAACGTCCTGCAACTGTCGATGGCAGAAATGAGCGTGCCGCAAAGTCCGGATGCGCCGGTGGAAACCCCGCAGGAAGGTGAAGACGAGTATCAGCTGATCGTCAGGATCCTGCGTGAAACCAACGGCGTGGTCGCCGGGCCAAAAGGCGCGGCGCAGCGGCTGGGGTTAAAACGCACGACGCTGCTCTCAAGGATGAAGCGGCTGGGAATTGATAAAGACAGGCTGCACTAAACGCATAGCCCGGCAGAACAGACGCCGGGCTATTTTTTGGGTCGGTATTTTTCCGGCAGCTTCGGCACCGGACGCTTGTCGTCGATCAGATGGCGCACCGTCAGCACCGGGTGTCGCCACAGCATACGCGGCCCCGCCCAGCGCATAATCGCCTTCATTTCTTCACGCTTAGCTGGCTGGTAGCAGTGCACCGGGCACTGCTTGCACGCCGGTTTTTCCTCGCCAAAGACGCATTTATCCAGCCGTTTTTCCGCATAGGCGCAGAGCGCATCGTAGTGTTCCGCTTCAGCCACGGCATGGGGCGCACGCTGCTGGTACAGGGCGATCATTTTACGAATGGTCAATTTTTCGCGGGCGATGCGTTTACCGGACATGGGGACGCGCTCCTGAGGATAAAGATGCTTTTATTTTACATCTTTCATATGACGCCCACCAGACAGGGAATGCCTGATCAGGTACTAAGTTAAATGCGAATAATTTTCACCTTCAGCTATAGCGTGTGCTATATAACATAGCAAAGGCTATATTCGCTGTATTATTAACCACGCCATCATGAGGGATACCATGCCGCACTTGCCACGCCTGAGATTACTGCTTGCCGCTGCACTTGTTTCGCTGTTTGCCCTGTCCCCTGCGCAGGCTACAGAGAAATTTAAGGTCATCACCACCTTCACCGTGATCGCTGATATGGCGCAAAACGTGGCGGGGGATGCGGCAGAGGTGAGTTCGATCACCAAACCGGGAGCAGAAATCCATGAATATCAGCCCACCCCTGGCGACATTAAACGCGCGCAAGGGGCGCAGCTGATCCTCTCAAATGGTCTGAATCTGGAACTGTGGTTCGCGCGTTTTTATCAGCATCTGTCGGGCGTGCCGGATGTGGTTGTGTCAAAGGGCGTGAAACCGATGGGCATCAGCGAAGGCCCCTATAACGGTAAACCTAACCCTCATGCGTGGATGTCTGCCGAAAACGCGCTGATCTACGTGGATAACATTCGCGATGCGCTGGTGAAATACGACCCTGCGAATGCACAGACCTACCAGCACAATGCCGATGCCTATAAAGCGAAGATCCAGGCCGCGCTCGCTCCGGTGCGTGCACAGCTGGACACATTACCCGCAGACAAACGCTGGCTGGTGACCAGCGAGGGGGCGTTCTCTTATCTGGCGCGGGATTATGGCCTAAAAGAGCTGTATCTGTGGCCGATCAATGCCGATCAGCAGGGTACCCCGCAGCAGGTGCGTAAAGTGATCGACGCGATCAATAAGAATCACATTCCGGTGGTATTCAGCGAAAGTACGGTATCGGATAAACCGGCGAAGCAGGTGGCGCGGGAAACCGGCGCGCTGTACGGCGGCGTGCTGTACGTTGACTCCCTCAGTGCTGCCGGTGGCCCGGTGCCGACCTTTCTTGATCTGCTGCGCGTGACCAGTGAAACGCTGGTGAAAGGCATTCAGCAGGGTGTGGAGGCGCAGAAATGACTAACTCAGCACAACTTTCCCCGCCGGGGCTGACGATTGAGCAGGTGACCGTTACCTATCGCAACGGCCACACTGCCCTGCGCGACGCGAGTTTTAGCGTACCGCGCGGCTCTATTGCCGCGCTGGTGGGCATTAATGGCTCGGGAAAATCCACTCTGTTTAAGGCGCTGATGGGCTTTGTACGGCTGGCTCACGGTGAGATCGCCATCCTCCAGCGCCCGGTCAAACAGGCGCTGCGGGAGAATCTGGTGTCGTATGTGCCGCAGGCCGAAGAGGTGGACTGGTCGTTTCCGGTGCTGGTGGAAGACGTGGTCATGATGGGTCGTTACGGGCATATGGGGATGCTGCGCCGGGCAAAAGCGCAGGATCATCAGGCTGTGGACGCTGCGCTGGCGCGCGTGGGGATGCTGGAATTTCGTCATCGCCAGATTGGCGAACTGTCCGGCGGGCAGAAAAAGCGTGTGTTTCTCGCCCGCGCCATCGCCCAGGACGGCCAGGTCATTCTGCTGGATGAACCCTTTACCGGCGTGGATGTGCAGACCGAAGCAAAGATTATCGAACTTCTGCGCGAACTGCGTGACGAAGGCCGCACCATGCTGGTGTCGACGCACAATTTAGGCTCGGTAACCGACTTTTGCGATTATACGGTGATGGTGAAAGGTACGGTGCTGGCGAGCGGGCCGACGGAAACCACATTCACCGCAGAAAACCTGGAGCAGGCGTTCAGCGGCGTGCTGCGTCATGTGGTGCTCAGCGGCGGCGAAAAACACATTATTACCGATGATGAGCGGCCTTTTATTTCCCGCCGTCCTCCTGCTGAAGGAGAGCTGCCGTGAACTTGATGCTGGAGCCGTTCGGCTACGAATATATGCTTAACGCCATGTGGGTATCAGCGCTGGTGGGCGGCGTGTGCGCATTTTTATCCTGCTACTTGATGCTTAAAGGCTGGTCGCTGATCGGCGATGCACTCTCCCACTCTATTGTGCCAGGCGTTGCCGGGGCCTATATGCTCGGCCTGCCCTTCTCGCTCGGTGCATTTTTATCCGGCGGGCTGGCGGCCGGGGCGATGCTGTTTCTCAATCAGCGTTCGCGGCTGAAAGAGGACGCCATTATCGGCCTCATTTTCTCGTCGTTTTTCGGCATCGGCCTGTTTATGGTGTCGCTCAATCCCACCTCGGTAAATATTCAGACCATCGTGCTGGGCAATATTCTGGCGATTGCGCCGGAAGATGTTATCCAGCTCGCCATTATCGGCATCGTCTCGCTGGTTATTCTGTTTCTGAAATGGAAAGACCTGATGGTGACCTTTTTTGATGAGAACCATGCCCGTTCTATAGGTCTGAATCCGGCGCGTCTGAAGCTGCTGTTCTTTACGCTGCTGTCGGTGTCGACCGTCGCCGCGCTGCAAACGGTGGGGGCGTTTCTGGTGATCTGTCTGGTGGTGACGCCTGGTGCGACCGCGTGGCTGCTCACCGACCGCTTCCCCCGCCTGCTGATGATTGCGGTGGCGATTGGCAGTATCACCAGCTTTCTCGGCGCGTGGGTTAGCTATTACCTCGACGGCGCCACGGGCGGCATTATCGTGGTGGCGCAAACGCTGCTGTTTCTGCTGGCTTTTGTCTTTGCACCGAAACATGGATTGCTGGCGAACCGCCGTCGGGCGCGGCTCTCCAGCCAGGAGGCCGCATAATGTTTGAACCTTTCCAGTTTGATTTTATGGCCAACGCGCTGGCGATCTCAGTGATTGTCGCCGTACCCTGCGCCCTGCTGTCGGTATTTCTGGTGCTGAAAGGCTGGGCGCTGATGGGTGACGCCATGAGTCACGCCGTCTTTCCCGGGGTGGTGATCGCATGGATTATCGGTATTCCGGTCGCCATCGGCGCATTTATTGCCGGGCTGTTTTGCGCCATCGCCACCGGTTATCTTGACGATAACAGCCGCATCAAGCGCGATACCTTGATGGGCATTGTCTTCTCCGGCATGTTTGGCGCGGGGCTGATCCTCTATATTTCTATCCAGTCGGAAGTGCATCTCGACCATATTTTATTTGGCGATATGCTGGGCGTGGCGGTAGCCGACATCGTGCAAAGCAGCCTGATTGCTGCCGGGGTGGCACTGGTGATGCTGGTAAAATGGAGGGATTTTTTACTGCACGCCTTTGATGCGCAGCAGGCGAAAGCCAGCGGGCTGAATACCGGTTTACTGCACTACGGTCTGCTGTGCATGATCGCCCTCACTATTGTTGCCACGCTGAAATCCGTGGGCATTATTCTGTCAATTTCGTTGCTTATCGCCCCTGGCGCGGTCGCAGTACTGCTGACGCGTCGTTTCGCCCATGCCCTGTGGCTGGCGGTGATACTTGCCGCGGTTGTCTCTTTTGCAGGGGTATATCTCTCTTTCTGGATCGACAGCGCCCCCGCGCCAACCATTGTGGTACTCTTCACCGTCGTCTTTATCCTCGCGTTTATCGTGGCAGGCTGGCGAGATCGCCGGGCGACAGCCCTGAATTAAGCCTCAGCCGGCGCGCGCCAGACGCCACCGGCAGGGCGAAAACGTTATTAATGTCAATTTATTGTTTTAAAACGATAAAAATCTCATCAACTTACTGTGACTAAACTTTACAAATGACGTCAGCAGGCAGCAAAATGGCGCCTGTCTTAAACTTAAATTGGTTGTGGATTTTTTCAGCGACTAACTGTGGTTACGGGTGAGGATGGAGAATGTTTTCTTTTGTCGCAAGGCAGGCCATTTTTGATGAAAATCTCAATACCTTCGGGTATGAGCTGCTCTTCAGAGATAGCATGACCAACCAGTTTCCCAATGTTTCGCCTGAACACGCGACCGCCCAGCTTATTGAAGAACAATTCCTCGGCGTCCCGACTGACCGGCAGAGCGCGGCCAGCGCGGTATTTGTTAACTTTCCCTATGAACTGCTGATTAAAGGGCTGGCAGAAACCTTGCCCAAAGATCGGGTGATTATCGAAATTCTGGAGACGGCTGAGCCTAATCCGCGCCTGCTGGAATCCGTTAAGCAGCTGCACAAGAAAGGTTTTCGCATCGCGCTGGATGATTTTTCCCTGAGCGATAACTGGAACGCTTTTCTTCCCTTCGTGCACATTATTAAATTCGACGTGCGTGAAAGTACCTTGCAGGAGATCCAGTCCTATATTTTGCACCATCGCACTATGCTCGGTGAAACCCGCTTCCTGGCAGAAAAAGTAGAAACCATCGAGGAATTCGAAACCTGTAAAAATATGGGCTTCACTCTCTTTCAGGGGCATTTCTTTAGCAAGCCGGTCATTTTCAAAAGCAAAAAAATTATTCAGAACCAGATTATTGCGCTGAAATTGATCCAGGAAGTGAACGCCGAATCCCCGGATCTGATCCAGATTGAAGAATTACTAAAGCGTGATATTGCACTGTCGTTCAAAATCATGCGTTATGCGCAAAATATTTTATACAATGCGCGTGGCATTCGCGGCAGCCGCAGCCAGTCGATTAAAGATATTGTGGTTTATCTGGGTGTTACCGAGCTACGCCGCTTTGTGCTGGTCGCCTGTCTCACATCATTTAACAGCGCCAATACCAATGAAATCTATTATTTAAGCCTGATCCGCGCCCGCTTCTGTGAATTAGCGGCCAACCGTCTGCTGGGCATTCACTCCTCAAACGATGCGTTTATGGTCGGGCTGTTTTCTCTGCTGGATGTGATCCTGGAAATTCCCCAGGAAGAACTGATTGAACAGGTGGTGATTTCCGCCGACGTGCGCATTGCGTTACAGGAGCGCAAAGGCATGCTCTATCAACTGGTGAATCTGGCGCAACTGTATGAGAACCGCCAGTGGGAAGAGGCAAGTCTGGAAGCGAAAAAGGTCGGGCTGACGCGCGGCATTGTCGCCGAAATGATCACTGAGGCCACCAAATGGGCAGATGAAATGCCCATCAGTAAGCCTGCGAAAACCGGTCTTGCCCGCGCCCCGCGCTGGCGTTAATGCCTGTATTACCGATGCTTTTTCTTACGGTGTTCTGAGTACATTACCGTATCGCAGTCATCCAGCATTTCAATAATATCGCTGTATTTCTCTGCATTATTTTCCAGCAGACCGTAGGCATAATTGATGTGATATTTATGCTCAGCATTGAGATTAAACTCATCAATTTTTGTTTGCAGTTTGAACAGAAACGCATCGGCATCATGGTCGTTTTTATGCTGCAACAGTACGGCAAATGCGCTGCCGTCTACCCGGCCACAAATATCCTCTTTATGCGCACAGCTGCCAAGGCTACGGGCAAATCCGCGCAGCACATTATCCCCTTCCGCATGTCCCCAGATATCGTTAATCGACTGTAAGTTGTCCACCACGAAATAGAGCAGGCTGAACGGCGTCTGTGCGCTGGTCATCTCTTTAAAGCGTTTATCAGCCAGACGATAAAACCCGCGGCGGTTAGGCAGATCGGTTAACTTGTCGGTCATCGCCTGACTGATGATCAGAAATTCGTCTTCCACCACCGCCCCCAAATCGAGCAGCAAATTAATCTCGTCAGAACTGAATTCACGAGGTTTTGTATCAATAATACAAATCGTACCGGCAATCGAACCGTCGGGTAAATGCACCGGGCAACCGGCGTAAAAACGCACAAAGGGCGCGCCGGTCACGTAAGGGTTATTGGCGAAACGCTGATCCTTTTGGGCATCTTTGACGATTAATATTCCCTGCAACAAAATGGCATGGGCGCAAAAGGAAACATTACGCGACGTTTGCCGCAAATTTTCATTGATTGGCGATATCAGCCACTGTCGATCGCGATCCAGCAGTGAGATCAGCGCAATGGGAACGTTAAACGTCGCCTTTGCAACCCGGGTGAGACGGGATAAACGCTCATCATCTTTTCTGTCCAGCAAATCCATCATATAGAGTGATTTGAGGCGTTCAGTTTCATTGGCGGGCAGTGCGGGTATGTTCATCGGCGTCCCTCATGAATTGTCATTTAAATATAAGACATATAAATAAATCCACTCACACTTTTGCATGAGGAAAATAAGAAAAAGCGTATTTCACGATATATTCTTCAGTGAATGAAAATCGTTGCTTTTATTGCAGTGTATATCTGGAAGCCGCCTCGCAATTCCTCCCCTTGCCTTGGGGTAGCATACTGTTAATTTAAACAGTGACTCAGGGCAGTTTTCAACCGCCGTTAAGCGACAAAGGAGAGGAGTATGACCGGGAAATCTTTAACCTCAGAGGTGAAAGTGTCGAAAGCCATGCGCCGTATCACGGTGGGCTATGTGCGCAGGCGTCATGAAGAGCGCAAAACCAAAATACCACGCCGCTACAGCGTGCATCCCAGTTTGTCCCTGCAAGGCAACTGGCTTGCCGAAGCGGGCTTTCCCACGGGCGTCGCTGTCTCGGTGACGGTCGAATTTGGGCAGTTGATCATTCGCCCCTGTGCAGAGTAGTGTAATGCGCTTTTACCCACGTATTCCGGGTAAGTCATTGGCACATCGAGGACATCACTATGCGTGCTGCGAGCATTTTCGCGCGATCTGACCAGCGTTACGCTACCGGAAATAACCCATGACGGCGCAGCGTCACGCGCCGCCTTCCAGACGGGCTTTCTCTTACGCGCCGTTTCGAAATTTATTCTTCGGCCGCCTGCTTACAGTATTAGGTAACGGCATCGCACCCATCGCGCTGGCATTTGCGGTACTGGATATGAGCGGCACTGCCACGGAGCTTGGGATCGTCGTGGCGGCACGTTCGCTGTTTAACGTTGCCTTTCTGCTGATTGGCGGCGTGCTGGCGGATCGTTACTCCCGCAGCATGGTGCTGGTCTCCTCCTCGGTAGTCGCTGCCCTGTCACAGGGGCTGGTAGCATGGCTAGTGCTGGATGGATCGGCCACGCTCACGCTACTGGTGGTGCTGGGATCGATTAACGGCGCGGCAGCCGGCATAGCGCTTCCTGCGTCTTCCGCTATGGTGCCGCAGACCGTGCCCGCACCTGTGCTTCGCGAAGCTAACGCCCTTATCCAGCTGGGGATTTACGGCGGTACGGTGATCGGCGCCTCGCTGGGCGGCATGCTGACCAGCACGACAGGTCCAGGTTGGGGGCTGGCGGTGGATGCGCTGGGGTTTGCAGCCTCCGCGCCGTTATATCTGTTGACCCGCGTCGCCGCGCAACCCGCTGAAGGCGCGCCATCAAATATTTTGCAGGATCTGCGCGACGGCTGGAATGAGTTCATTGCCCGCTCCTGGGTCTGGGCGATTGTGGCGCAGTTCGCCATCGTTAACGCGGCGTTCAGCGGCATCGTAATGGTGCTCGGTCCGGTAGTGGCTGATGCCACTTTTGGACGGGCAAACTGGGGATTTATTATCGCCGCGCAAAGCATCGGCCTGATCGTCGGATCAGTTATCGCGCTTCGCTGGCGGCCACGGCGTGATCTGTTTATCGGCGTGATACTGACCACCCTGTGTGCGCTGCCGGTGGCGCTGCTCAGCCTGCTGCCCTCACCTGCGCTGCTGATGGCGGCATTTTTGCTGGCGGGTGCCGGCTTTGGATTATTTGGCGTGGCGTGGGCGCAATCGTTACAGACGCATATTCCGCCGGACAGGCTTGCCCGCGTATACGCTTATGATGCCCTGGGCTCGTTTGTTGCAATTCCGGTGGGCGAACTGGCGGCGGGTCCGCTGGCGGCGACCTACGGCACCAGCAATGTATTACTGGCCTCGGCTACGGCTATTGTTATCGCAACGGTTGCCGCCTGCTTTACACCGTCGATCCGCCAGCTGGAAAACACGCCGCAAGTAAAGTCTGCATCATGATAAGCAAAAGGGGAAAAACACCCGCCGTAAAGCGTTGGTTTTTCCCCTTTCGAGCATGCTTTTTTACTGCTTGCTGAGGCTGAGATAGCGCGCCATGCGCTATCTCATCAGCGGGCTGGCGTTACTTCTTCTTCGGATCCGCATCCGTTTTATCACCTGACTCCGGCGCTTCTGAAGGATCGTCTTTCTGGCCAGCCATAGGATTCATCATATATTTCATCGTGCCCTCCTGAATTACATCTGTTAAGGACTTTAATTACGCATTGTAATGAAGCGTAAATAATTTGAGGAATATTATTAATTCCAGCAATTTAATTTCAAACACACTATTAAGTCTGACCTGATATTAAATACTGTCAAGAAAGACTTGCTCTAAAAATTTATGCAAGCGTTCAGGATTAGTCTTATGTACAAATTTACTGAAGCGACTAAATAAACCAGAACAAGAGATATTGGATATATTATGCAGGATGGATTTTTGCGTCACCATCAATGACTAATACTTATTCATGAAAATTCCTGGTTTACAAAAATATTTGCATTAGGTTAGCGTGAATTGAACCCTGTGCTACGCTTAACTACCAGTAAGTAAAATAATGAAAACATTGAAACATAATATTCAGCATGATGTTTCGCTGTTTTCAGCATGCCCGGTAAACCTATAACGGTGGGAAATTATGATGGTGACGATAGCATTTTCCCGCCGTATATATGGCCTACAACGATGTTATATCAGGAGAAAGTAATATGACTCATCTGGAAAATTATCATGACTGGTTGCGTGATGCTCATGCGATGGAAAAACAAGCTGAGTCTATGCTGTCTAAAATGGCAGACCGCCTGGAGCATTACCCCGATCTGAAGTCCCGCATTGTGCAGCACATCGAAGAAACGCGTCAGCAACAAGTCCTGCTGGATCAGGTCATTGAACGCAATGGCGTCTCTAATTCTGTTGTAAAAGATGCGATGAGCAAAATGGCCGCACTGGGTCAGGCTGTCGGCGGCATGATGACCCCTGACGAAGTGGTGAAAGGTGCCATCAGCGGTTATGTGTTCGAGCACTTCGAGATTGCCTGTTATACCTCACTGATCGCAGCGGCAAAACTGGCCGGCGATGAAGAAGGTGCCCGCGTATTTGCACAAATCCTTGAACAAGAAAAAGCGATGGCGGAATGGTGCATTACCCATATTCCTGACGTCACCGAGCAATTCATGATCCGTTCTGCAACGCCAGATACCGAAGCTAAAAAGTAATTTTTCCACTGAGAACCGGCGCAGACCACGCCTTCGGGCGACGATGATAAGACAGAGGAAATTATGTTTAGACATGTGAAGCAATTACAGTACACCGTTCGTGTAGCAGAGCCTAACCCAGGCCTTGCTAACCTTTTACTTGAGCAGTTTGGCGGCCCGCAGGGCGAACTGGCTGCCGCCTGCCGTTATTTTACCCAGGGTCTGAGTGATGATGATCCAGGCCGCAAAGATATGCTGCTGGATATCGCTACCGAAGAGCTGAGCCACCTCGAAATCATCGGTACGCTGGTCGGTATGCTGAATAAAGGCGCCAAAGGCGAACTGGCTGAAGGCACGGAAAAAGAAGCAGAGCTGTATCGTTCCCTGACCGGTCGCGGCAATGACAGTCATATCACCTCCTTGCTGTATGGCGGCGGTACTCCGCTAACGAACTCTGCAGGTGTGCCCTGGACGGCAGCGTATATTGACACCATTGGTGAACCTACTGCGGATCTGCGCTCTAATATCGCCGCTGAAGCGCGTGCGAAAATCATCTATGAGCGCCTGATCAATCTGACGGACGATCCAGGTGTTAAAGATGCGCTGGGCTTTTTGATGACGCGCGAAGTGGCGCACCAGATGTCTTTCGAAAAAGCCCTGTACTCCATTCGCAATAACTTCCCACCGGGTAAACTGCCGCCAATTGAGCAGTACGCGAACACTTACTTCAACATGTCTGAAGGTGAAGAAGTGCGTGGCAGCTGGAACAGCGACGAGAACTTTAATTATGTTGCTGATCCGCAGCCTGCGGTTGACGGTGGCGACGGTAAAGCGTCGGTGACGCTGCCCGCCCAGCAGGAAAGCGATCTGCTGGCGATGATCAAGCGTACCCAGTCCGATCCATCCATTAACCCGGTCACCGGCACCGACCTGGGTGCTGTTGCAGAACCAATTGAAAATAACGCTGCGAAAAAAGACGTTTAATTTTTTCAACGCATTCTGAGCGAGCCCGGATATTATTCCGGGCTCGCGCCGTTAAGGAGTTTGTTATGACAATGCCCTCGGCGTCGATTGCGAATGAGTTAGGTCGCTTACTGACGGAAAAGAAATTATATCTGACAACGGCCGAGTCCTGTACGGGTGGGCAAATCGCCTCTGCATTGTGTGCAGCAAAAGATACCCCCTCGTTCTATGGCAGCGGTTTTGTTACCTTCACTGATGAAGCAAAAATCACCACCCTTGGCGTGAAGAAGAAAACTATTGATACGCATACTGCGGTCAGCCAGCACACGGTCATTGAAATGACGGCTGGCGCACTTGCCCACTCTGGTGCGGATGTGGCGATTGCAGTCAGCGGTTATGCCGGGCCTGATGGCGGTGAAGACGGTACACCGGCAGGTACGATCTGGTTTGCATGGGAATTACCGGGTTCAGAAGCCTATACCCAGTGTAAAAAATTTGAAGGCGACAGCGAGGCGGTATTATTGCAGGCAGCGAATTATGCGATGGCCGGTGCGATTATGCTGCTGGAAGAATTAAAAGCTTAATAATAAAACGCGTTAAAATTTACTCTGTACCATAAAACAAAATGGCAACCCCACACGTTAGTGCAGGATTGCCAGTACCGATTCTTTAATTTTTTAACGTTCTAGCGTACGTCAGCAAATGAAAGAACACCGGTTATCGCATGGGCAGATCAGGATGAACGTCCGCCGCCATGGCTGTTTTTACCGCCTTTTTTACCGGCTTCTGAGGCTCTTTCAGGGTCATTTTTGAAGTTGCCGCCGCTTTGCTGGCCGCCTTTTTTACCTGCTTCAGATGCGCGTTCACGATCTTGTGAGAAATTACCGGAACCGCCACGTTGCTGAGTCATAATTAATACCTCATTGTGTTTTGGTAAAGCTGGGGAATTATTTCCCCGTCAGGCAATATTAACTATAGTAGCTGGGCGCACAGAAGCAAATATAAATGGCTTTATATTAATCGTGCCATTAATACCTGGATTTATCTTAAAGCACGAGATCGAAATATAACGAAACGGGGAATTTAAAAAATATTTAATAACATTAAAAAAAAGGCAGGCAATTTTCCCTGCCTGTTTAGTCAATATGACACAGCATTAATGCCAGTTTCTTTCACCGCCAGCTGCGGCACGACAGGTACATAACAAGTGCCTTGTGGCTCCCATACCGGCGACACACCAGGTCTTTCGCCTTTGGCTTCCCAGCGGCTGCGATAGTTACGCGCGTTGTAGCTCACCATCCAGCCTTTGTCCGGACAGGACATGTCAGCGCACCAGGATCACCGAAACAAAATCAGCGGCTTTCAGGGACGCCATCGTAATAATTTTCAGCACGTTACTGTTATAGCGACCGCGCCAGACCTTTTCATCTTTCACCTGCCCGGCAGCTGTATCGTCAGATAAGGCGTTGAGTCGACAATACTGTTGCTGTTTATACCCATGACTGTTAAAGAAACCGTGGCGGGTTCGGCCGCGATAGTGCGGGTTTCGCTGGAGGATGTCAGCAGTTTGGTTTTAACGAAAAAGCTATTTTCCGCTGCGTTGACCTGACAGACACTAATAATAGAGAAGTACCCAGCAAGCACAAAAGAGGTTGTCGTTTCATTGTCGTCTTCCTTTGAACTCTCCTCATCCTGAGGCGATGCATCATAAATAAAGAGGTAAGGCAGATCTGTTGATGAAATATGACAGGGAGGAATTGTGACGAGTAACAAACTAAAAATACTGAATATATTCACCGGGCAGCGACCTGCCCGGTGTGAAAAACCTTTATAAACCGGAATGACGGTATTCGTCGCTTTTCACTTTTTCGGCCGCGACTTTACCGGCAATAAACGCATGGTCGGAATTGTAATATTCCCACTCGCTATAACGGCCAGAAAGAATAATGTCGCGGGATAACAACCATTTTCTGACCGTTTCGACATTTTCTTTACGCTTATGATCGTAAATCACATAGGCGCAGGGAATATCCACCTGGTTTGCGGTCAGCACCGTATCGTCTGCATTAAAAATGCCCGCTTCGATACACTCCCGGATACATCTGTCGATTAACGCCTGCCCCTGCTCCGGCAGTGGCTTATCCGGCGAATAGCTGATCTCGCAGGTCAGCCCGAAGCCATTTTGCGGGTTGCAGTGCGGGCTGGCATTGCCCTGGACAAAAATGCGGTGGAAAACCGTTCTGCCGGCAAAATAGATCCAGTGCTTGTCGGTTAAGTTCGCCCGGCCAATCCCCAGATTGACACAGCGCACCGACACATGACGCAGCCCGTTTGCCGCCGCCCGCACGGATAGCGGCACTTCATCGCCCATAATATGAATAAGCTGCGGCAACGGCATGGTGCTGATCAGCTGTTCATAGCGATACTGCCTGCCATCCGCCAGCACCGCCAGATGCTGCTGGGCAAAGATGCGCTTCACGTCAGCCCCGGTTTCTACAGTGCCTTTGATATAAGGTAAAAAGGCGGTCATCAGCGCCTGGAACCCGCCTTTCAGCGGATAGCCGAAGAAGGCGTTCGGGCCCATCGGCTTGCCTTTTTCCGTCAACGCACCTTCAATGATCTGCGCCAGATCCGGCAGCGGCACGCGCCCGCCCAGCCAGGAGGTTTCCATATCGGCGAGCGGCACCGTCCACAATTTTTTGTTGTACGGAATAGCAAAGTGCCTGGCGATGCCCGCGCCCCACGTTTTATAGATGAAGCTTTCAAAGTTTTCCTGCGGCGCGGCGTCCTGCGCGCTGTCGTTACTGCTCAGATCCGGGATACTGCCGTCTGCGCAGCAGTCCACCAGCGTCCCGGCGCTGTTGCTTTCACAGCTGCTCACCTCTTTATCGCTGCGGATCGAGACGGTTTTCGCCGTCGATGCTACCCCATAGCGGGCCTCTATCGCGCCGAGAATACACTCTTTGATGATGCCTGGCGGCAGGCCGTACAGCGCGCCCTGGAAAGGATAACGGGTGTAAACGCCATCGGTATAGACCCAGGCTTCCCGCGCCTGCCAGTGCAGGTTGCTGCCGAGCAGCATGTCGTACAGCGCCTTCACATAGCTGTCCTCAGAGAACATAATGTGCCCCGCATAATCGAAGGTGAAGCCTTGATCTTCGATGGAGCGGCACAGGCCGCCGACGGTAGCATTTCGCTCAAGCAGGGTTGCGCCTTCGCCGTAATGGAAGGCCGCGCTCAGGCCAGTCGGCCCTGCCCCGAGGATCAGGCAGCGGGTGGACACCGCCGGAGTATGGTGCGGCGGCGTCAGACGTAATACGGCGGCGTCGTTCAGCTCGACGCCGATGTCCGCCGTGGCGCTGAGCTCACTTTCCGGCGGCGTGCTGTACAACATGTCATCCATCAGCCGGTGCATTTTTTCCGCAGTGTGATCCCATGAGGTCGCCGCCACAATACCCTGCATTACCTGCTGTTGGTTATGGCGGGTCGCCTCGTTCATTTCCAGCGCGGCTTCACAGGCGCGAACGTATTCCTCCGGCGTGCGGGCAATCGCCACCACGTGACCATAGGGTTTTTCCACGTCGGTGATAGGCGTGCTGACCACCGGCAACTGCGCGGCCATATACTCCAGTACTTTGGTCGGGCTGATAAACTGCGTGGAGGCGTTCAGCGCAAACGGCATCAGACACACGTCCCAGCCCGCCAGAAAGTGCGGCAGCGCCTGATAAGGCTGCATGCCAAGGTAATGAATATTGTCCCGCTGTGGCAAGGTAGCCGGATCGATTTTCACCACCGGCCCGACCATCACCAGCTGCCAGTCGGGATGCGCATCCGCCAGCGCGCTGATCATCTCAAGATCCATACGCTCATCGATCACGCCACAAAACCCGAGGCGCGGATGGGGAATGCTCTCCTGCAAGGGGTGATGATTGGCCCGATCCAGCGCCTGCTCAAAGTGCACGGCATCGACGCTACTGGTGAAACAGTGCACGTTATGATGCCGACCGGCTTTCGCGGCATACAGGCTCGGCCCGCCGGTGAAGACAATGTCTGCCCGTGACAGCAGCGCGGATTCACGTTGCAGCAACTGGCGCGGCGCTTTTTCAAAGGCGGCCAGCTCATCCATGCAGTCGTAGACCACCAGCGCGGGAGAAAACACTTTCAGCAGCGGCAGCGCCATTGGCGTATAAAACCAGACGATCGGCGTTTCGTCGTCCTCGGTAATTTCCGCCAGCAGCGACTGCATATACTCGATCTGCCCGTCGTGAAAACCGCTCACCGGCGACGGCGTATGCGGTTTAACCACGGTCACGTTCGGCGCAGGCTGGCTCAGGGTCAGCGCGGATTCATCAGCGGAAAAGACCGGCTCTTCGATAAAAAATATCGCGTAATGCTCAGCCAGACGGGTCATCAGATGCTGCGGGCGCTGAAAAACAAAATCCCAGCGCAGATGGCTAAAAACGTAGATTCTTTTCATCGGTTTTCTCTCCTGGCAGGCCCTGTGCGCCATGCTGAATAAACATTGAAAATGATCGAGCATCTGCCGGGCGCGATGGAGCGCCCGGGCATAGACCGGATCAAGCTGACGTGCAAAAGGGTCGCTCCCTTCGGGGTCGATATTCCATAATCCGCTGCGGTGCCAGACCGCGAGATTCTCCCAGTCAGGACGGTCAATAATGGGATAGAGACAGATCCCCAGCATCTCCACACCGGCAATTTGCGCCTGTGCCACTTCACGGGCGGTTTCCGTGATCCATGCGCCCCGCCCGCTGCCTACGTGGCTGGTTTCAGCCAGCAGGATCGGACGTTGATAGCGCTGATAAAGTTCTTCCAGCAGGCTGTGCAGCTTTTTCCGCCTGCTGTCCCCCAGATGCCACCAGAGGCGATGGTTGGTTTCGCTTTCCCACTGATTGCTGTGGTAGTAATTCGCGCCAATCAGATCCAGATAACGCGGCGCACCGCCCAGCTCCGGCTCCAGACGCCCGGCAAGCATGTCCCAGGCCTGAAACTGCGCGCCGTGCCAGTCGCTGGCGCGTTGCTGCGCGTCGGCACTGTCATCCTCCGGCACCAGATGGATAATCGGATCGCAGTGTAAAAGTCGCGCCCGTGGATCGGCCTGCCAGATGGCGTCACTGGCGGCGATGGCGGCACGAACCAGCTGTCGTTTGCTGTGAATGCCGGTTGGATCAAGCGGGCTGAGAGACGGGGCAAATATCCCCACTGAAATCCCCCAGCTGGTAAAAGAAATTTCATTAACCGGGGAATAAACAGGAGCTTCGTCATAATAGGGGCACAGAAATGTTGCCAGTGCGCCGCATAGCTCAGCGAAGCGCGAAATAAACTCCTCTGAAAAAAAATCAATATTTTCCGGCCAGCCGTAATGACAAATTGTCCAGCAAATTTGAATGCCATTCTCTTTGGCTGACGCCATTTTTTCAGCCACGGAAGAAAAATCGTAGCCCCGTTCATTTTCCACCAGTCGCCAGCCAACACTTTCCCTGACGGTTTTTATTTCAAATGGAGCGAGCGCCTGATAATCCTGCTGATGTTTTTTATCATGGGCCGTGGCGTTATTCATTGAAAGCGCATCATTATTTCGGGTGATATGATCGGCACCCTCATACCCCGCCTGCCAGAACGATTTGAACACCTGCATAGCAACGCCTCCGCAATGATACTTTTCATGCCAGCACGGGAGGTGAATGAAAAATACAATTGGCAAATAATTCGGAAACCGCTTGGTTTAACCAGCAGTAAGTAGAGTTTTATTAATAGATTGCGGTGCTTTTTAAGAATAGAGGTTTATTAGCAAACGAGCAGAAAGATAAATGATTAATCTTACTTATAAGATTAATCCTGGTGGCGTTACGTTTCGTTTTTTTATTTTTTTTGCATAAATAATTCATGCAAGGAAGTGCCAGTAAAATACCGGGTAAAATAATAAATATTTACTATTGCGATTATATTTGTGAGGTTTATCAACTCATAACCCTGTAAAAATAATCGGCGTTTATTTTTATCGGCTTTTTAACTCTTCACTGCTATCACGAAAAATTTCACTATCTTGCAGCGAACCGCATCAGCTGACTGCATGCGCTTTCTCTCCGCGCGTGATGCTGGTCTTTTGTTAACATTCACGTTATAAATAACGGAATTCGGACATGTAGACATCCATACGTTTAGAAGGTGATATGCAAACACAACAAGAGAGCGGAGAGCTCAGGCGCACCATGAAGACCCGGCATTTGATCATGCTGTCGCTGGGCGGCGTGATTGGCACCGGGTTATTTTTTAATACGGGATACATTATTTCGACCACCGGCGCGGCAGGCACGCTGCTGGCCTATCTGATTGGGGCGCTGGTCGTCTGGCTGGTGATGCAGTGCCTGGGTGAACTTTCCGTGGCGATGCCCGTCACCGGCGCTTTTCATGTCTACGCGGCGCGTTATCTTGGGCCGGCCACCGGCTATACCGTGGCCTGGTTGTACTGGCTCACCTGGACCGTCGCGCTGGGGTCGAGCTTTACCGCCGCCGGGTTCTGTATGCAGTACTGGTTCCCGCATGTACCGGTGTGGATATGGAGCGCCCTTTTTTGTGCGGTGATCTTCTCCCTCAACGCCATTTCCACGCGCTTTTTTGCCGAAGGGGAGTTCTGGTTCTCGCTCATTAAAGTCGCCACTATCGTTGTCTTTATTCTTTTAGGCTGCGGGGTGATTTTCGGGTTTATCAGCCTGAAGGACGGTTCGCCTGCGCCGGGGCTGACCAACCTCACCAGCGAGGGCTGGTTCCCGCATGGCGGTCTGCCCATTCTGATGACCATGGTGGCGGTCAATTTTGCCTTCTCGGGTACGGAGCTTATCGGGATTGCAGCCGGTGAAACCGAAAACCCGCATCAGGCGATCCCGGTGGCAATCCGCGCTACCATCGCCCGCCTGATCCTGTTTTTTATCGGCACGGTTTTTGTCCTTGCAGCGCTGATCCCGATGGACGTGGCAGGCGTTGAGAAAAGCCCGTTTGTGCTGGTTTTTGAAAAGATTGGCATTCCCTATGCGGCGGGTATTTTTAACTTTGTCATTCTGACCGCCATTCTTTCTGCCGCCAATTCCGGGCTTTATGCGTCGGGTCGTATGCTGTGGTCGCTGTCCAACGAAAAGACCTTGCCGCGCTGTTTTGCCCGCGTGAATAAAAACGGCGTGCCGCTGATTGCGCTGTCGGTTTCTATGCTCGGCGGTCTGCTGGCGCTGTTATCCAGCGTCATTGCTCCTGATACGGTGTTCGTTGCGCTCAGCGCCATTTCTGGCTTCGCGGTGGTGGCCGTCTGGCTCAGCATCTGCGCGTCTCATTTTGTCTTTCGTCGCCGCCACATTCAGGCGGGTAAGCCGCTCGCCGCGTTGCAATACCGCGCGCCCTGGTATCCCCTGGTGCCGGTGCTCGGTTTTCTGCTGTGTCTGCTCGCCTGTATCGGTCTGGCATTCGATCCCGATCAACGCATTGCGCTCTGGTGTGGGGTGCCTTTTGTTGCCCTTTGCTACGCCAGCTATTTTCTGACTCATAAAACCCCATCAAAGGAGGCTGACTATGCCGCAGATTAATCCCCTTACCGCGCTGCTTGAAAGCCAACCCTTTGTCGTGCTTGATGGCGCGCTGGCTACCGAGCTGGAAGCGCGCGGCTGCAACCTCGCCGATAGTCTCTGGTCCGCTAAAGTATTAATGGAAAATCCCGGGCTTATTCGGGACGTGCATCTGGACTACTTCCGCGCCGGGGCGCAAATCGCCATTACCGCCAGTTATCAGGCCACCCCGGCTGGCTTTGCCGCGCGCGGGCTGACGGAAGCGCAATCGAGAGCGCTGATTGCAAAAAGTGTTGCGCTTGCGAAAGAAGCGCGGGAGATCGCGCTGGCCGAAAAGCCTGGCGCAGGCCCGCTGCTGGTGGCAGGTTCTGTGGGGCCTTACGGCGCTTATCTGGCCGATGGCTCGGAGTATCGCGGCGATTATACGCGTAGCGCCGGGGAGTTTAAGGCCTTTCACCGGCCGCGCATTGAAGCCTTGTCAGAAGCCGGTGCCGATCTGCTGGCCTGTGAAACCTTACCTTCCTTTGCCGAGATCGAGGCGCTGGCCGGGTTGCTGGCTGAGTATCCCGAGGCGCGGGCGTGGTTCTCCTTTACCTTACGTGACCACCAGCATCTGAGTGATGGCACCCCGCTCGCCCGGGTAGTGGAAACGCTGTCGGCCTGTCCGCAGATCGTCGCGCTGGGCATTAACTGTATTGCGCTTCGCGACACCACCGCCGCGCTGAAACATCTGCAAAGCCTGAGTGCGCTGCCGCTGGTTGTCTATCCTAACTCCGGTGAAACCTACGATGCCGTGACCAAAG